>Ga0209807_1000888_pt1 | contig 13938 bp, 13 predicted proteins | sample GraSoiAngelo_154_FD_186168 | JGI IMG/M metagenome (GOLD analysis project Ga0209807, IMG submission 186168) | Grasslands soil microbial communities from the Angelo Coastal Reserve, California, USA - 14_1009_13_20cm (SPAdes) (version 2) | ecosystem: Environmental > Terrestrial > Soil > Grasslands ... | reverse complement strand
AGAGCAAAAAGTTCGTAACCTTCCTCTTTGGCAATCGCCAAAGTCGTCGCTGAGTCGACACCCCCGCTCAGCAAAACAACCGCACGTTTCACAGACGGGAGCGACGAACGTCCGAGCCATCCCTCAGCCCAGCCGCCGGCTTCGAGGCATCCGGAAATCTTGCCCGTACTGTCAGGGCAATCCCGCCGCGGGCGGAGAATGAGGCAGTGATGTTCGCTTCATGGGGCGAGCAGGCGCGAATAAAGTCGTCGAGAATACGATTTGTGACCGCCTCGTTGAAGGCGCGTTCTTTGCGAAATGACGCCAGATAAAATTTTAGCGATTTGCTTTCGACGCACAGTTTGTCCGGGATGTAATCAATTTCAATCCGGGCAAAGTCGGCCTGGCCCGTGACCGGACAGAGCGAAGTAAAATCCGATGTTTCAAAATGAATCCGATAATTTCTTTTTGCGGGATTCGAAAACGTTTCCAGCGTCGCTTCGGAGGGCGACGCGGGCAAGCGCGCGTCGCTCCGGCCGAGCAGAGTCAAACGTGCCGGTCTCGTTTTTTTTGCCACACGCGATTATCGTGCGAAATCAATGGCGTTCAATCCCTTGACGATCGCATGACAGAAACGCAAATCGGCATTGCCAATCCCGCCGTAATTGACCTGTTCGCGGTCGACCAGAAAAGCGGCGACGTGCTGCTGGTAATGAACGAAGCGCGCCCATGGACGGGCGGCGACGAGCAGCTGCACGAACTGCAGGAGAAATTCAATACTTACGCTTCGTTCATTCTGGATGGCGAAATGACGGAAGCGCATCAGGAACTCAAGGGCAGGGCGGCGCGAATCGAATTGCGTTGCCGGCATTTACCCAGTGACGAAGCGCTGGCGCTATTGCAGGTGATCCACGACCAACTCGAGCTGCAAGCAATCAAGGTCGAAGTCGTCGTGGCATCTGAAATAAAGGGCAGCATTTTTCAGATCGCCGACTGTAATGCGGCCAACAGGGCCGCCTCTACAGCGCGCCGTATTCATCGGCAGGATACCGATGGAAACTAGTACTTCAAAAACGATGTCACGGGAGTGGGTTCGAGCTTCTTGCGCCCGTGCAAAAACTCGAGCTCGATCAAAAAGATCGCCTCAATTAAATCGCCGCCGACTTTTTTGATTAAGGTCGCGGCGGAAGCGCTGGTGCCGCCGGTGGCGAGCAGATCATCGATCAATACAATTTTTTCGCGGCGCTCAATCGCGTCGATATGCAACTCCATTTCCGCTTCGCCGTACTCAAGCGAATATCGCGCGCTTTCGGTCCGATAGGGCAGCCGGCCTTTCTTGCGCAATGGGACGAAACCGATCCCGAGGGCATATGCGACGGCCGAACCAAAGAGAAAGCCACGGGCGTCAATCCCCACGATTTTGTCGATTTTTTTCCCGCGGCATTGCTGGAGGAAAACTTCGATCGATGCACGGAACAACGCGCCGTCTTTCAAGATCGGTGTGATGTCTTTGAAGATGATTCCGGGCTTGGGGAAATCCGGAACATCGCGCACTGTGGCGCGCAATTGGGAAAGGGTCTCTTCTGGCATCGCCGGGGCGATGCTAGCGCCTTAAGAATAAAGGTCAACGCCTTGCGGAGATGGGTTGCGAAGCCGGAGCGGTACTTTTACTCTGCCAACGCCATGGATCGGCAGCTCCTGATTTACGCGACGCTTTGCTATTTCGCGGCGATAATTCGAACCATTGTTTCGTTGCGGGCGCGCGTGTTCCGACGGAGCCGGGTGGTGTTCCTATCGATTGCACTCGGATTCCTCTTGCAAACTGCGTTCCTGTCCATCCGCGGGCACGCCCTCGGCAGTTGTCCGATTACAAACCTGTTCGAAGTGCTGGTTTTCCTGGCTTGGTCGATTGCCCTTATTTATATGCTCATTGGGACGACTTATCGGCTGTCGCTGATGGGCGCGTTTACCGCGCCTCTTGTTTTTCTTCTCCAAGTTACTGCTTTGGTCCTGCCGATCGACACACCACGCGCTTCTCGGGTCTCTCCAAATCCGTGGTTGGAATTTCACGCCTCGATCTCGATTATCGCCTACGGCGCGTTCGCGCTCGCCTGCGTTGCCGGCGCGATGTATCTTGTCCAAGAACGGCAACTCAAGACTCACCAGTTGCGCTCGATTTTTTATCATCTCCCGCCGTTGCCCAATCTGTTTTCGACCATGACGCGGCTGCTTTGGTTCGGGTTCATTCTTTATAGCGCGGGGTTGATCAGCGGATTTTTCGTGAGCGAGCCGCTGCCGTGGACCAAAATTGCTCTGGCGATTGCGATCTGGGTTTTGTACGGAGCGATTCTGCAGAGCCGGTATTTCCGATGCGTGACACCGCGGCGTATTGCCACCCTCTGCATGGTTGCGTTCGCGGTCGCACTGTCGCTCTTGTGGAGCATTGAATTTGTCGGTCATCGCGCATGAACTTTTTTTGTTTTGGCCTGAATCATCGAACTGCGCCGATTGAAGCGCGCGAACGGTTCGTCGGTCATGCCCGAACGGAAGCACTGCTGCGTGATCTGGGCTGCCACGAGGTGCTGTTGCTGACCACTTGCAATCGGGTGGAGATTTACGCCGCGGCGGATCGAGGCATTTTGAGCGAGCATCTTGCGCAATCTCTACGAATCGATGGCGGATCGCGTTCAAAAAAGGATTTGGACGCGTTCTATCGAATGGAAAACGCGGAGTGCGCCCGGCATCTTTTTCGCGTCGCCTCAGGTCTCGATTCAATGGTCGTAGGCGAGACCGAGATCCTCGGACAAGCCAAGCGCGCCTATGAAAATGCGCGTTCAAATGGGAACGCCGGACCCTGGTTGAATCGACTTTGTCAGCGTGCGTTTCGGGTGGCGAAACAGGTACGTTCAAAAACGCAGGTCACGCGTGGGCCGGTGTCGGTGGGATCGGTGGCGGTGGATTTGGCGGGAAAGATTTTTGGCGATTTGCGAGGTCGCAAGGTTTTGGTATTGGGGGCCGGGGAAACCAGCGAGAAAACGTTGCGTGCGCTCGCCTCCCGGGGCGTTTCAGATTTGCGCGTCAGCAATCGCACCCCGGCGCGCGCGGAAGAACTGGCGAACCAGATGGAAGGAATTGCGGTGCCTTTCGCAACCTGGCTCGAGCAATGTCGCGAGATCGATATTCTTATTTCTTCAACAGCGGCGGAGACGCACCTGCTTACCCCGCCATTGCTGGTGCCGATTTTGCGCGACCGAGCCGATCGTCCACTCTTTATTATTGATACTGCCGTGCCACGCGATGTTGCTCCGGAAGTCAACGAATTAGACGGCGTTTACCTTTACGACATTGATTCGTTGCAAGAGATCGCGAGTGAATCGCTCGAGCTTCGCCGGCAACAGCTGGTTGCAGCGGAAGCTATCATTGACGAGCACGTCGCGGATTTTCAAAAGTACCTGGTGCGGGCCGACACTGGAACACGACCGATAAGCGACTGTCCGGCGGGCGTGAGCGGGGGCGTTGCGGACGTCGGAATCGTAGCGACGCGCTGTGGTGGTTGAACAATTGTCGGCGTTGGATCAGGCGCCGCCACTACGAAAAATTGTGATCGGCAGCCGGGGAAGTGACCTGGCCCTGGCGCAGGCGCGAATGGCGGAATGCACGTTGCGCAAAAAATGGGCGATTGAAGTTGAGATCGAAATCGTCCGGAGCAGAGGCGACGAAGGTCCGAGCCGGAGTGGCGTTTTGAATTCCGGTAGCAGGAAGGCGGGACGTAAAGGAATTTTCACGGCTGAGTTAGAGCGCGCGCTAGTCGAAAAACGGATCGATGTCGCTGTTCATAGCGCAAAAGATATCCCGAGCGAAATGGATGGCGCACTGATCATTGCGGCGGTTTTGCCACGTGCCGGTGTCGAGGATTTGTTGTTGAGAAAAGGCCCCGCGTCTACGCCGATCACGACCATCGCGACAGGAAGCGTGCGGCGACAACGGCAGACGCGCGCCATCAATCCCGAGGCGCGGATCGTCCCGTTGCGAGGAAATGTGCCAACGCGCTTACGAAAATTTATCGAAAGCGATTGGGACGCGATCATTCTCGCCCGGGCAGGGCTGGAGCGACTCGGGTTCTCGCCTCCGAAATTTGAATTCGAAGGTCACAAAATTTTTGCGGAAGTTTTGCCAACTGAAAACTTTCTACCCGCAGGCGGCCAGGGCATCATCGCCCTGCAAACGCGGGAAGCGGATTTTCCGGTGCGTCAAATTGTGTCGTCTATTGATGATCGTGACACGCACCTCTGTTTGCGGGCGGAGCGCGAATTCTTGCGATTGTTGCAGGGTGATTGCGATTTGCCCGTAGGCGTGCACGCTCGGGTTGTGAATGGAGAGCTGGAATTGCGCACGCAAGTTTTCGGTGATGGATCGGCCGCTAAGATGGCGGTGGAGCGGGGCAGCGACCCAGAGAAATTAGCGGCGAATGTTTTTGAGAAGCTCGCATGAGCAGGAGCATCAGTAGGAAGGGGAAATGTGTCCTGGTCGGGGCCGGACCAGGCGATCTGGGGCTCGTAACTTTGCGTGGAAAGGAGTTACTGGAGCAGGCCGACGTCGTCGTTTACGACGCGCTCGCCAATCCCGAGATGCTAGGGTGGGCTCGCCCAGACGCCGAAATTATTTTTGCGGGAAAACGCGCCGGCGAAAAAACGTTTTCGCAGGATGAAATCAACGCATTGCTGGTCGAGAAAGCGCGGCTCGGGAAAAATGTGGTTCGCCTCAAGGGCGGTGATCCTTTTGTGTTTGGCCGGGGCGGGGAAGAAGCCGAAGCGTTGGTGGCGGCGGGAATCGATTTTGAAGTTGTGCCTGGCATTACATCCGCGATTGCGGCGCCGGCGTACGCCGGCATCCCCGTCACGCATCGCGCCCAAAATTCGCACGTAACATTTTTTACGGGACACGAAGACCCGGCGAAGCGTGAAAGCGCACTCGACTTCGATGCGCTGGCGAAACTGGGCGGGACGCAGGTGATGCTGATGGGCATGGATAAATTGGCTGCGATCACCAGAGAAATGCTCGCGCATGGCACGCGCCAAAATCTTCCAGTTGCCCTCATCCGTCTGGGCACCTCCGGACAGCAGCAAACCATTGTCGGCACGCTTGAAAACATCGCGGAGCGGGCAAGTGCCGCCGGCTTGGAGGCGCCTGCGGTTGCGATTTTCGGCGATGTCGTAGAGCTGCGAAAAAATTTAAATTGGTTCGAGAAGCGTCCGCTCTTTGGGAAGCGGATCGTGGTGACGCGAGCGCGCAAGCAAGCCGGAAGACTGAGCTCTCAGTTGCGTGAGCTCGGGGCGGATGTAATCGAGCTGCCGACCATTCGAATCGAACCACCGAGTAATCTTCGTGAATTCGCCGAACTGGTGCAGGATGCGCATTCTTATGACTGGATCGTTTTCACCAGCGTGAATGGGGTCGACGCCTTCTTCGAAATTTTCTTCAAACTTTACGATGACGCTCGCGAAATTGGCGGAGCAAAGATTGCGGCGATTGGACCCGCAACCGCCCAGCGGGTGACGGAGTTTCACCTCCATGTGGAATTGCAGCCGGCGGAATTTGTCGCTGAAGAAGTAGTCAAGGAATTTGAAAAAGCTGGCGGGGTTGAAAACCTGAGGATTCTGATTGCTCGCGCGGAGAAGGCGCGGGACTTGCTCCCCAAGAGACTGAGCGGCATGGGTGCCATCGTAGACGAAGGATTTGCTTACCAAACTGTACCGGAAACGCATGACATGACCGGCGCTCAAAGTCGTTTGTCCACTGAAGGGGCCGATCTCATTACCTTCACCAGCTCATCAACAGTGGAAAACTTTCTCGAATTGAAATTGCCGTGGCCGGCTGGAATGAAAGTGGCCAGCATCGGGCCGATCACATCGGCGACGGCACGCGCGCGTGGCTTAAGCGTAGATGTGGAAGCGACGCGGCACGATCTTGCGGGATTGACCGAGGCGATTCGGAAATTCTACCGCGCCTGATTTATGCCCGACGATTTTACCTCGACAATGCAGGAGTTGAGCGCGGCAGCGACTCTGGCCCAGGAACAGACTCGCAACAATGATTTTGCTTCTCTCTTGCGCGAATTCCGGATTGTTACCGAGAGTGTGCAAAGCTTGGAATCGGCGCTGACACGGCGCGTTGAGAGCATCGCGTCGATCATCTTGCCGGCACACGCGACCGAGGCCGCGCATCAATTTCACAAGATTGAGGAGGGTCTCGAATCCATCCGGGCCAGGGAATCAGTCAACCATCGTTTGTTCGATTCTTTGCATGAAGAGCTGCTGCAATACCGCGACAATTTCCTCTACGAATCGCTGCAAAAGCCGTTCGTTCGCGACCTGATTGGCGTTTTCGACGACCTCACAATGCTTTCCACCCAGCTTAAGACCGCATCCGAAGGGCGGAAGTCGGAACGATTGACCCGCTGGCAGGAAAATCTGGGCAATGCCATTCACGGTCTGGTCGAGGTTTTTCATCGATTGGAAGTCACGGAAGTGGAGTCAAAAGAATTTGTCGATCTCGCGGTACACCGGGTGGCGGCTTACGAAACCACGAACCGGAGCGAGGACGACGGCCGGATTGTGACACGGGTCAAACCCGGCTTTATCTGGCGCGGGAAGGTTTTGCGGCCGGAAGAGGTAATCGCCTTGCGTTGCCAATGACCTCCGATCCCGTCTCGATCTCGCTCGTGCCGCTGGTATCGCGGATTGACCCTGGCAATTCTGCCGATGACGCGGCACGAAAATTGCACCAGAAAGGCGCGGGTGAAACTGCCCAACCGCCTTCTCCAAAAATGAACGAACGCAAAGCAGTAGGGATTGATCTCGGCACAACCTTTTCAGCCATGGCTCATATTGACGCCTACGGTAAGCCTCAAATCATCCCGAACACCGAAAGCGAGCGCATTACGCCTTCCGTTATCCTATTCGACGGCTCGAACGTCATCGTTGGCACCACCGCGAAGAATAATGCCGTGGCCGAGCCAGAGAAGATTGTGGACTTCATTAAGCGCGAGATGGGCAAGCCGAAGGAGCAATTTCATCGCGAGTTTGGCGGTAAGGTCTATTCGGCTGAGGAACTGAGCGCTCTCATTTTAAAGAAGCTCAAGCTCGACACGGAGAAATATCTCAAGCAGCCGATTACCGACGCAGTCATCACTGTGCCAGCTTACTTCAACGACGCGGAACGCACCGCCACCATCACCGCCGGTCAGCTCGCCGGTTTCAACGTTCTGCAAATTATCAACGAGCCAACTGCCGCTGCGCTGGCCTACGGTCTCGATAAGCTGAACGAGGATCAAACCGTATTCGTCTTCGACCTCGGTGGCGGAACGTTCGACGTCACGATCATGCGCATCCAGGGTCAGCACATCAACATGATCGCGACCAATGGCGATCACCGGCTCGGTGGCAAAGACTGGGATGACATTATCGTCAATCACATGGCGGAGGAATTTGATCGCCAGCATGGTGAAAATCCATTGCTCGATCTACAAAGTTATCAGGACCTGCACACACGCGCGTTGTCAGCCAAGATCCAGCTTTCCAGCCGCATGCAGACCGCGGTCGTTCATCATCACAATGGCAAGAGCGTCAAGTTGGAAATCACCCGCAACGAGTTCGAGCGCCGCAGCCAACACCTGGTCGAGAAATGCAAAACCATTTGCGAAATGGTGATGCAGGAAGCAAACATGACCTGGGATGACATCGACAAAATTCTGCTTGTCGGCGGTATGACCCGAATGCCCATGGTACGTACCCTGGTTTCGCAGCTGACCAAGGCACCAGTCATCGATGATGTGAATCCCGATGAAGCGGTGGCCAAAGGTGCCTCCATCCAGGCGATTCTTTCCTTGCTCGAGGAGGAGAAAGTTTCGGGCGAGCAAGTGTTGCCGTCTGATACGCGCGACCAGTTTGTTGGCCGTGAAGGCGGTCTGATCCAAGTCACGAACATCACGTCGCATACGCTCGGCGTTGTGCTGTGGGATGAAGTGCACCTTGAGGAATACGTTTTCCCAATGATTCGGAAGATGACGGCGATTCCGGCGCGCGCGCGAAATTCATTTGGCACCGCCATGTCCAACATGCAACGCGCCGTTGTCCGCGTGGTAGAGGGTGAGAGCACCTTACCGGGCGAATGCACGCCGCTGGGAATTTGTGACGTAGAACTGCCGGCATTCTTGCCAAAGGGTTCGCCGGTCGAGCTCACATACGAATACAACGCCAACCAGGTTCTGGAAGTCTCCGTCGAGGCCAGCGGAAACCGGGCCAAGGTATCGATCGAACGAAATACCGGTCTGGCGCCGAACGAAGTCGCACAGGCCGCGGCCAATCTAGGATCTCTGCGGGTTGCCTGATGGTGAAATGCGAAGTTGTATTTCCAGCCCCCCTTCCCGACGATCCCCACAAATGGGATGGTTGGAGCAAGTATAAGTCTGTCAATCCCTACGAGCGTCTCTGTCTTGACTCTCAGCAGAATCCGACCAACGAGCTGATCGAAGAGCATTGCCGTGAGCTCTTGCGGTGGTGGCAGAAAAAGCTTCCGCTGAAAAATCAGCCGAGCAATCCCGTTGCTCAACTCCTCCGTGCCGGCCTCGATGAGTCCTCCAAATACCTGACCGAAGCGCGAATTGAACTGCTCGATCCAGAGCGGCGCAAAAAGGTTGACGCGGTTCTGGCCGCGGAAAAGGAGCAACAGGCGATCGCAGAATTTAACAAGTTTTTCGCCTTCTCAATAGCCGACGGCGGGCTTCGACCGGAGGAGGAGAAGGCGCTGATAGGTTTCGGTGCCGACCACGGTCTGTCCGAAGAGAAAATCCTTCAGTTTATTGAGGAAAAATTAAAGGAGACTGGCGTCAAGCGGATCGTTCCCGAGCCGGAAGTAAAAACGGAAACGGTGGTGGCAGTCGCTCCTGCTGACGCCAAATCAGAATTCCTCCGCGTCTTGCAGCTGAGTGCCCTGGATAGCGAGTCGATGACTGACGATCAGCGCGATGCCTTGATCAACATCGCAGAAAATTCCGGGCTCGATCCGGGTGATGCCGAGGACTTGGTGGATGACTATCTTGAAGAAATCGATCGGAAGCAGATTGCCGAGATTACAAAAGGAAAGGCCAAAGGCCCGGCAGCGATAGCGCGGAATGGGAACACCGCTGTCAAAGTTGCGCCAAAGGTCGGGACAAAGGCGGCGGCCAAGTTCAAAGTCCTCGAAGAGTCGTCTCCGGTGACAATGCCGCGGGGACCTGCATTATCCCCCGAGCAAGAGCGGAAGCGCTACCCCAACCACACCAATTCACTCGGCGGGCAGATGCTCCTCATTCCGTCGGGCGAATTCATCATGGGCAATCCGTTTCCCGGCGCACCTCCCAACGAAACACCGCATTTTCGTGCGAGTATTACTCGATTTTATATGTCGCGGTTTCCGATTACTAATGCTCATTTCGAGGCCTTCGATCCGTCTCACAAAAGTAAGCGTGCGCCAGCCGCCGGGGATCGTCACCCCGTCGTTTATGTCAGCAGCCTCGACGCGATGAAATTTTGCCAGTGGCTCAGCATGCGCGAGCGCAAGAAATATCGACTGCCGACAGAAGCGGAATGGGAATACGCTGCGAAGGGGACAGACGGACGTAGATATCCGTGGGGCAATTTCGATAAACGCGGCGATCTCGCGAATTTCGCCGACAAAAACACTTCCTTCGCCTGGAGCGATCGTCAAGTCGACGACGGCTACGCGGAAAGTTCGCCAGTTGGTTCTTTTCCCCGCGGTGTCAGTCCATTTGGGATCGAGGACATGGCGGGAAATGTCTGGGAATGGTGTGGCGATTTTTTCGAGTCATACAAACCAACCTCCAAGATAGATCCCCGCGGACCGACTAATGGTACCAAACGGGTATATCGCGGGGGAAGTTGGAAGTCGCGCTTCGCCAGTTTGCGGACAACTGCGCGGAGCGCAAACCTGCCAAACTTCTCTTGCAACGATCTTGGCTTCAGGATCGTCTGCGAGTGCGAATAGCGTCCTCGGCACGTTAAATCGCGAGACGCCTTCTTCCGTCTTAACGATTTAACGATTTTGACGTGCCCCAAGGCTCAGGGAGTAAAGCGAAACTTCGTCCGACCGCGTTTGGCGTTGGCCTTAGCTTTGCGGCGGCTCTTTTGCGACGGTGTTTCAAACGCCCGCAAGCGTCGCACTTCATCGAGGATGCCTTCCGCGTCCAACTTGCTTTTCAGCCGCTTGAGCGCGCGATCCACTGGTTCGCCTTTTCGAACAATGACTTCTGGCATCAATTCACCTCGATTCCGAAAAAATTCGCCCATTCCACGGCTGGGCAACGCCAATTTACTCCGGTCGTCCACACCCCGTCAAATCCCACGAAGGGGTGGCCTCGGTGCCCTATTCTAACCGCGGATTACGCGGATAAAGCGGATGAGGAAAAAGGCCAGCCGCGTCGGCTGCAGCGCAGGGACCTCCCGAGTGGCGGTGATTACGCAAAGTATCTTGTGTGATCAATCAATGACCTTGGGTTGAGGTCCCTCGGTCGTTGGGCAACAACCTCGGGATGACGGTTGTGAACGTCTCGAATGGATTGGCGGACGCCTCAGAAATACATCTGAGTTCATCAGCGTAATCCGCGATTAAACCCTTGTCCCCGCTCGGGTCGAAGCTAGCTCGCGGTCGCCGGTTTGGTCTGTTTGGAAATGATTTCGCGTTGGAGAGTGGTTTTGCCCCCACCGCGGGCGCGGGTCCACCAAAGCACAATCGGCGAGGCGATAAAGATAGAGGAATAGGTCCCGACGACTACGCCAATGATGATCGCGAGCGAGAAATCCCGCAGCACGGCGCCGCCAAAGAAGAACAAGCACAAAATCGGAATCAACGTGACGGTGCTGGTAAGAATGGTGCGGCTTAGCGTCTGATTGATGCTTTCGTTCATGATCTGTTCGATCGAGCCTTTGCGTCCGCTGGCCAGACCTTCACGAATCCGGTCATAAACCACGATGGTGTCGTTAATGGAGTAGCCGGCAATGGTGAGCACGGCGCCGACCATGGTGAGCGTAAGTTCGCGGTGCAACAGCGAGAACACTCCCACCGTAATCAAAACGTCGTGCAACAGCGCGACAATCGCACCCACGGCAAAAGACAGCTCGAAGCGCAAGGTGACGAAAATCAAGATGCCGAGGATGCCGAGTCCTAGCGCGATCAGGGAACTGCGTGCCAACTCGCCGCCAACAAGCGCTCCGACCCGCTCGGCCCCTTCCACCTTAAACTGCGCCTGTGGCATTACGGTCATGATCTGCTTTTCGACTTGATCGCTGGTGTGCAACGGCGTGCGCACCGTAATGTAATTTTTACCGGCTTGGTTGGACTCCTGAATGGATGCGTCCGCTAGATTTATTGGTGCCAAAGCAGTCCGCACCTGCCCGACATCGATAGCCTGGGGCGAGCTCAGGGTGATGAGATCGCCGCCGCGAAAATCTACCCCGAAATTCTTTTCCCCGCGAACGTAAAACGAAGTTGCGCCTGCAATGATCAAGGCGAGCGAGCACATGCAAGCCAGGAAACCTTTGCCGAGAAAATCGATATTCTGCGCTGAAATAAGGTGCAGCATCGAGACCTTTTTCAATCGGCTATTATCGACGAGGGCTTCAAAGATGTTGCGCCCGACGATGAGCGCGGTGAAGAGGGAGGCCAGGATTCCGAGCGTGAGCGAAATGGCAAACCCCTTGATCGGACCAGTTGCTCGCCAGAACAAAATCACCGCCGTGATCAGCGTAGTGACGTTGGCGTCAAAGATCGAACTAAACGCCTTTCCGTAGGCGGCTTCAATCGCAACCCTGAGCGACTTCCCAAGTGCGAGTTCTTCCCGCAATCGCTCATAGACCAAGACACTGGCATCGACTGCGAGACCAATGGTCAAAATAATTCCAGCAATGCCTGGCAAGGTCAGCACAAAATGGAACATGGTGAGCGCCCCGATGAGCAACACGATGTTTACTAGTAGCGCCAGGCAGGCGATAAGACCGGGAATCCGATAGTAAAGGGCCACACACACCAGCGTAATCGCCAGCCCGACCAAACCAGCGAGAATGCTCGCGCGAATAGAATCCGCACCGAGTGTCGGCGACACGCTTCGTTCTTCCTCGATGCTCACCGGGGTTTGCAGCGGGTTCTCAAGCACACTGGCAAGTCCGCGCGCTTCTTTTTCGCCGAAATGACCAGTGATGACGGCATCACCACCGTAAATCGCATCGCGAATCACCGGCGCGGATTGAATAATTCCGTCCAGGACGATGGCAAAACGATGACCTTTGTATTGCTCGGTGATTTGGCCGAATTTTTTTGCTCCCTCGCCATCGAATTTCAACTGTACCGTCCACCCTTCGTTGCCGTAAAAGGCGTGCGATTCACTTACCCGATCGCCGCCAAGGTCCGCCTTCTTTTTTACCAGCAGACGCTCAGTCGTTGCATTTTCGTTCTCGTCGGCGGCGTGCTTGTAGTTCTCGATTTTGTATTCCGGCGGAACAACATCAGTGCCCTTGTCAATTGCGCCCAATCGTTCGCCATTGTCGGGATAGACCAGACGGAACTCGAGTTTGGCCACGCGCGACAGCTGACCGCGTGCTTCCTGAATCTTCGCCGTATCCAGTCCCGGAATCTGAACTAAAATTCGATCCTGGCCGACGGGACTGATGATTGGCTCGCCGCCGCCGAAGTAATCAACGCGTTTGCGGATAACCTCGACCGCCTGATCCAGTAAGCCGGGCGTAATCGGCTTGTCCTTGTCGAGCTGTTGGAGCTTAATCAAAAACGAGGTGCCGCCTTTGATATCGAGCCCAAGGGCAATCTTCTTCTCTGGCGGCCAGATGGTAGCGATACTGAATGCCACCAGCATCGCCGCCAGGAAAAGAGCGAGCAGGTGCTTTCGCAGTCCGGAATCCGTCGCGAAATACCAACCGAAAAGGACGAGCAACAACAACCCGGCAAAAAATGTAAGGGCGGGATTCATCTGAATTGCGGATTGGGAATTGCGGATTTCGGATCGTCAGCGTCGCTCATTACTTGCACGTCATTGCTCCACGACTCCAACACTCCATTACTCCGCTGACTTAAGCACACTCGCGACCGCCGATTTTTCCATCTCGATTTTCACGTTATCGGCAACTTTCACAATCACGGTCGAATCCTTCACATTGGCAATGAGGCCATGAATGCCGGAGCTGGTGACCACACGATCGCCGGTTTTCAGCGCCTTGATTAGTTGTTGCTGCTGCTTTTGCCGCTGACTCTGTGGGCGAATCAAAATGAAATAGAAGATGATCAGGAAAAAGATGAGCGGCACGAAAAGATTGAATCCGCCTCCTGAACTGGTGGCCCCGCCGGGCGATCCGGTCTGCGCTTGAGCGATTAGTACGAGCGGTGTCATCAAGGGAGTCGGAGCTTAAGCCTGCTCTCGTCACCTGCAATTTTTTAGTTACGGGGACCCAACCCATTCTGCGCCAGGGTCGGAGAGACACCTTGTCCCGCGTCCCCGGAGGTACGTCAGGCCGTGGTTTCGCCGAGAAGATCGGTGTTGCGAGTCTTATAAGCAGAAACGAAACCTGAGCGAAATTCATTGAAACATCCCGCCTCAATCGCGTCCCGTGCCTGTCGCATCAGTTCGAGATAGAAGTGCAGGTTGTGCAGGGTAATTAGGCGCAGTCCTAGAATTTCTTCAGCCTTAACCAGGTGACGGATGTAACCGCGTGCGTACTCTCGACAAGCCGGACAGGCGCAGCCCGGTGCGATCGGATTCTTGTCGCGCGCGAACTCAGCGTTCTTCAAATTGAGGGTGCCCGTTGCGGTGAAGGCAGTGCCGTTGCGTGCCAGCCGCGTCGGCAGGACGCAATCGAACATGTCCATCCCGCGGGCGATCAGCTCGAGTAATTGTGG
>Ga0209807_1000883_pt1 | contig 13971 bp, 10 predicted proteins | sample GraSoiAngelo_154_FD_186168 | JGI IMG/M metagenome (GOLD analysis project Ga0209807, IMG submission 186168) | Grasslands soil microbial communities from the Angelo Coastal Reserve, California, USA - 14_1009_13_20cm (SPAdes) (version 2) | ecosystem: Environmental > Terrestrial > Soil > Grasslands ... | reverse complement strand
CTGGCGCTTCTTCACAGGCTCGAAGATAATCAAATAAACATGACTTCCGCGGCCACAGTTACTGACGTTCCAGCGGACTCACCCGAAGCGCGCCGCTACAACCGAATCCGGCGTTGGCTGGGAATCAGCGACTTTGTTTTGGGTCTGATTCTGCTGTTCGTTCTTCTCGAAACCGGCTGGAGCGGAACTTTGCGCGATCTTGCCTATAGCGCCGGATTTCAGAACTACACTTTTGCTGTGTTCCTGTATGTTGTCATGCTGATGGGTATCGGCAAGGTGCTCGGACTGGGACTTGACTACTACGGTTTCCGCCTGGAGCACCGGTTTCAGCTCTCCAACCAAAAGCTGCGCGCGTGGGTTTGGGATGAGTTCAAGGGTTTCCTTGTGGGGGTTATTCTAGCGGCTATAGTCACGGAGCTTCTGTATTTCATCATTCGCGAAGCCCCTCAGCATTGGTGGCTGCTGGCGTGGGCGGCGTTTTTAGGATTATTTGTGTTGCTGGCGCAGCTTGCTCCTGTGATTCTGTTCCCCATCTTCTACAAATTTGAGCCGCTTGCGGACGAAGGATTGAAAGCGCGCCTGGTGAAGCTGAGCGAGCGAGCCGGCACTCGCGTGCGCGGCGTTTACAAATGGCATCTTTCGGAGAAGAGCAAGAAAGCTAATGCGGCTCTCACGGGACTTGGCAATACCCGTCGCATCATTCTTGCCGACACGCTGCTCGACGGTTACTCGCCCGACGAGATTGAAGCCGTCCTGGCGCACGAACTCGGTCATCATGTACACCGGCACATTTTCAAAAGCATTTTGGTGCAGGCGGGGATCACGCTGCTTGGATTTTGGGCGGCGAACTGGACTCTGCACTATGCCATCGAGCGCAGGCACATGTTCGAGACGCTCTCCGACTTCGCCAACCTGCCGCTGTTGGCGCTGGTTTCAACAGTTCTAGGATTCTTGGCTCTGCCCGCATTAAATGCCTATTCACGCTTCAATGAACGGCAAGCAGATCGCTATGCCTTCCGTTCCATTGCCAGTATCGAGCCTTTCGTTTCTTCGATGAATAAGCTTGCCGACCAAAATCTCGCCGAACGCAAGCCATCAAGATTCGTGGAATGGTTCTTCCATTCGCACCCGGCGATTTCACGCCGGATTGCCGCCGCAGAAGAATGGGCCGAGCATCAGCCAGCGAATCTGCGCGCCTAAGTGCCTCGGTTCAGCGGATGAGCAGAGTTTGCTCAAAGTGTCGCAGGTCTTCCTCAGTATCCACACCAATGCTGTCGTATGGCGTCTCGGCGATGTGAATTGGAATTCCGTTCTCGAGGAATCGCAATTGCTCCAAGCGCTCGATGCACTCCAATGAAGATTCGGGCAATCCGATAAAACGGTCCAACGCCAGCTTGCGATAACCGTAAATTCCTAGGTGTTTTAGGTACCGGGGCTTTTTCCCGTCCCGATCAAAGGGAATTGTCGCATGCGAAAAATATAATGCCCTTCCGGCCAAATCTACGACCACTTTATTCGCGTTCACATTTGTTACGTCGGACGGAGATGCCGGGGTCGCGAGCGTTCCGACTTGCACGTCGGGATTTTCCATCAACTCTAATAACGAGGCGATGTGTTCCGGCCGTGTCATTGGCTCGTCGCCCTGCACATTTACGTAGACATCTGCATGAACTGAGTTGGAAATCTCGTGCACACGTTCTGTGCCGCTGCGGTGGCTAGGCGAGGTCATGCGCGCATTCCAACCATTGCTCCGGCAAACCTCAAGAATCTCATCCGAATCGGTCGCAACTATCACGTCCTCCAGTAGCGGAGAAGACCTCACCGCACTGTAAACGTGCCCGATCAGCAGGATTCCGGCAATCTCCCGCAACATCTTGCGCGGCAAGCGTGTGGAGGCAAGCCGGGCAGGAATAACGGCAATCGCTTTCATGTGGTCCTAGTCTCAGGATTTAGGCTTCTACTTGCAATAGGGAACCTTCGGAACCAGCGATTTTAGTGGGATTAGCGGCTGACATGACAATCCCTGCGTTATATACTTCATGGGATTCGCGTGCTTCCTTGTTTGCGCGCGCGTTGGGCTCGTGCTCAAGTCTTTCGTGGTTAAAAGTTTCCTTCCCACGTCCTGGCACGGGCTGAGGTAGCCCATGGAAGAACTCGGCCGAGGCCGCCCGAAGGGCAAGTCACCGGACCACCACGGGGACGGCGGGGCAGCCGTGCGCAGTCCCTCCAGCAGCGGTTCTTCCTCCGATATAAATCGTCCCCTCTCCGATAAGCCTCCTTCGGATGCGCCCACCATGATTGATATTCCTGGGGGGCCTCCGGATAATTCTCCCGATTCACCGACGCTCGTCGATCTTCCTGGCGACACAGGCGCGGATGCTCCCACCATGATCGATGCACCCGTGAAGCCCGCACCTCGCAGCCCAGCCGGCGCGGCTCATGGTGGTCAGCCCATGCTCGAGCCGGGAATGCGCCTAGCACAGCGCTACGAGATTCTGGAGATCCTGGGCGAAGGTGGCATGGGCGCGGTCTACAAGGCCATGGACCGCGAGTTGAATCGGCCGGTAGCGCTGAAAGTCATCCGCCCCGAGTTGGCAGGAAATAAAGCCATCATTGATCGTTTCAAGCAGGAATTACTGTTAGCTCGGGAGGTCACGCATAAGAACGTTATCCGCATTTACGACCTCGGCGAGGCCGAGGGCCTGAAGTTCATCACCATGGAATATGTCGAGGGCAAGGATCTCCGCACCCTCATCCATGAGCAAACTAAGCTCGCCCCCGCAGAAGCTGTTGAGGTCATGCAACAGGTCTGCCGCGCACTTGAAGCAGCGCATAGCGTCGGCATCATTCATCGCGATTTGAAGCCGCAAAACGTCATGCGGGATAAGTCCGGACGCATTCTGGTCATGGACTTCGGCTTGGCGCGCACGCTCGAAGGCGATGGCATGACCCAGACCGGCGCTCTGGTCGGCACCATGGACTACATGTCCCCTGAACAGGCTCTGGGCAAGGAACTCGACCAGCGCTCTGACCTGTTTGCCCTCGGCCTGATTTTTTACGAATTGCTCACCGGTAAAATGCCGTACAAAGCCGAGAGCGTCGTAGCCAGCCTGCTAAAGCGCACGCAGCAGCGCGCTGCTCCGGTTTCGAGTCATGACAACACCATTCCTAAGGCGCTTAGCAATGTTGTCGGCAGATGCCTTGAACCCGACCTCAACCTGCGCTACCAGACCGCCGCGGAAATTCTCAACGATCTGAACGCCTGGCAAGGAAAAGGCGCGGCCGCAACTCTGCACTTCCCAGCGGTGCGCACCTGGGGACAGGACCTGCCTTGGCACTGGATCGGCGGTATAGGCGCGGTGCTTGTGGTTATGCTCCTCGGGTTTCTGCTCCGCGGCAAACTGGCGCCCTCCGGAACGTCACAAGCTCCATCCGGTCCCGTCGTTTCTCTAGCCATTCTGCCGTTCCACAATGCCTCCGGCGATCCCAGCTTTGACTGGCTCGGATCTACGGTAGCCGATATGTTGAGTACGGATGTGGGCCAGTCGGCGCAGTTGCGTACCGTCAGCTCGGACCGCCTGCATCAGATATTTACCGACCTGCATATTTCTTCCGCGACCGTACTCGACCCGCCCATGATTCGCCGCGTCGCAAATTTCAGCAATGCCGACCGGGTGGTCTGGGGCCAGTACGCCAAATTCGGTGACCAAATCCGTATCGACGCCACGCTTCAGGACATCAAGAATGACCGCACGGTTCCTCTCAAAATAGAAGTTCCCAGCGAGAAAGACATTCCAGGGGCAATCGATCGCCTGGCGGATTCCATCCGGCAGAAACTCGCACTCTCTGACAATGTGCTGAAGGAGCTGAAGGCTAGTTCGTTTAAGCCCAGTTCACAGTCCGTCCCTGCCCTGCGGGACTACAACCAAGGTGTCGGACTCCAGCGCGATGGAAAGAATCTGGAAGCCGAGAAACAATTCGAGGCTGCGACGAAAGAGGATCCTGCCTTTGCCCTCGCCTTTTCCAAGTTGGCGCAAAGTTACAGCAGCCTCGGCTACGACGCTGAAGCGGAACAGGCCGCGCAAAAGGCGGTGCAATTAAGCCAGAACTTGCCGGAGACGGAAAAGTATCTGATTGCCGCCATTCGCGCCCAGACTGCAAAGAACTTTCCTGAGGCGATTAAGGCCTACGAGAATCTCGCCAAGGCGTCGCCCGATAACAGCGACGTGCAGTCCGCTCTGGTCAGCCTCTATGAGGATTCTGGAAATTTCGCGAAAGCTGCCGAGTATAACCAAAAAATCCTGACGTCTAATCCCAACGATATACCCGCAATGTTGGCGGCCGGACGCATCGCTATTAAGAGTGGCAAGCCGCAGGCCAGCCTCGACCCACTCAACCGTGCCCACACTCTTGCGGTTCAGGTGGACAACCAGGAACAGATCGCAACCAGCCTGCACCTGATTGGCGCCGCCTATGGAAGAGTAAACAAGCCGGAGGAGGCATTAAGCAATTACCAGGATGCGCTTACCATTCGACGCAAGATCAACGACAAGCGCGGCGTGGCACTAAGCATCAACGGCATGGCGAAGGTCCAGGCTTCGCTCGGAAAGAACAAAGAGGCGCTCGCCAATTTCTTGGAAGCTCAGAAGATTCGCCGCGATATCGGTGACAAGTTCGGCCTCGGAGACACGCTCATCGACTTGGGCAACTTTTACGATGATCGCGGCGACCATGACCAGGCGTTGAAGATGTACAAGGAATCGCTGCAAATCCAGCGCGACCTCAGCAACGAGAGTTTGCAGTCAGTTTGTTTGAACAATATCGGCGCTGTGTATTTTGAGAAGGCGCAGTATGAAGACGCCCGCACTTACTATCAGCAGGCATTGCAACTGCGCGAAAAAGCGAATGTGCCGCAAGACATCGTGGAAAGTGTTCACAATCTCGCCGAGACTTCGGTCAGGATGGGCCAGTACGATCAGGCGGTGTCACAATACATGCGCGCCCTCGACCTGTGGCGCAGCATGGAGAACACTCGTGGCGCCGCCGTCGAGTCTTACACTCTCGGCGTGATGTTCGATTACCAGGGCCGGTTTGGCGCCGCAGTGAATTCCAAGCAGGAAGCTTTGAAGACTTTCCAGGATTTGAAGGACAAGACGTTCTGGATGGCCGAAATTCAGAGCGGATATGGAAACGCGCTCATCCTTGCCGGCCGCGGCGACGAAGCCAAGCGATACCTGGATGACGCTTTTAGCCTCGCACGCGAGCTGAAGAACGACGGCATGATCTCACAGGTCCTCGCCTTCCAGGGCGATGCCGCTTACTATCGCGGTGACTCAAAATCGGCGCGTGCCTTGTATGAGCAGGCGTTGCAAGCTGCCAACCGCAGCAAAGAACCGGACAAAATTCTCGTCGCCAAGGTGAACCTGGCAAAAGCCACCCTGCAGGAAGGGCAAGCGCAGCAGGTCGTCGCCACCTTTCGTCAACTGATGGAGCAAGCCGATGATCAGGGAGTGCCCAATCTCTCGGTCGAATGCGCGATTTCCATGGCCGAAGCGATGATCCACAGCCATCAGAACGCGCAGGCGCAGCAGGAACTCGAACGTACTTTGCTTCGGTCCGACAAAATCGGCCTGTGGCCGTTGAGCGCCAGAGCGCATTACCTGTTGGGCACCGCGCTCCGCGCATCAGGCAACCAGACGGAAGCGCAACAGCAGTACCGCACTGCAGTTCAGTTGCTCGACCAAATGCGCAAGGAGCAGGGCGCGGAGAAGATCCTGCAGCGCTCGGACTTCAAGGCGATGTACGAAGAATCCACGCGCTGGTCGCAGGCAACGAAATCCTAATCTGCGAGCCGCGAAGCGACGTGAGAACACAGCCCGGGCCGCAGGCCCTGGGTAGAGGGTGGAGAAAGGATCAAGCCCGGAGGGCGAAAGATGAGTGCGACACAGACCTCTGACGGCCATCGGCTGAGATTCGCGTTGACGCCGGCTTGAGTGGGGCACGGCTTCACAGGCTGCGAAAAACTCGATTGCGAGCGTGTTTTGGGAACGAGTTCACCCATCATGTCAATCGGCGGGGCAGGTGCGGGGCTCTGCCCCTACGTGAGCCGAGCCGGGGCCGTCTGCCACTTACCGGATTCCCCGCCGGGCTTCGTCCGCGTCCTCCGCCAGATCGCGCATGAATGCGAAAAACTGAGGCGACTGGCCTCTGAAAAGCCCCATATCGGTTAGAAACTTGACCACGCCCATGGCAATCCCCTTCGTCGCGGTAGGACGAATGATCGAAACTACGGGGAGCTTTCGGCTGAGGAATGGGCATGGCTCCGGCATGATCAGGTTGGTTTGAAAATCCTCGCCGCCAAACGGCGGAGAATTCAGGTCCGGAAATGTCACCGACACACCAGTCACCGGATCCACGGCAGTCAGAGCCGGCGCATTGCCCGCCTTGTCCGACCAGGTTTGAAAGTGCATTGTCTCGGTGGGGCCAATGCTGATCAGGATTCGCAAGACTTCCACGTGAGTGGCCCTCTGCGCCATCGAGGGATAGAGGCTGTTGCCACCTTGTTCAATCGTCGGAAAGTGGAAAGTGGCGGTATTCGCGATGGCCTGAAGGAAGTTGGGATCCGCCAAATCGTCATCGGTCCTGGGAATTGCGGTATGCTGCCCAACCGCCAAGGTTGGGATCGCTTGCGGGAAGGTGTCACCTAAATCGGGATTCTTGGTGCTGCTGCGGTACCGCGTCCACCAACTGGTGTCCAGCGTGAGCTGCGTGAGGTTTGTAAGCCGTAGCTTGCCGCTGGAGCCGGTCGCGGAACTACCCGGCAGAGTGCGAAACTGCTCGAGACTCAATGTATCCGCGCGTTTGGAGGCGAGGTAAGCATTGAGGAAGTTCTGATGGGTAAACTCATCGTCGGTGTTGTCGTGAATGTACTGCGCCATATCTTCATCAAGAACTGCAAGAGCGGCGGTGTAGGGCGCATTCCCGCTTCCGCCGGGGACTTCGGCGTCCGGGATTCCGCCGAGTTCGTTGTACTGCACCCAAAAGTCGGTCTCGATGATTTCCGCTGCGGCTGCGAACCTGAGCAGGGCCGCGTCTCCCCGAGTCAGACGGCCGCTGTGTTCTTCCGGCCCCTCTTGAGCGAACACGGATGAGCTATTGGCCAACAGACCCGCGCCCATAGTTGCCGCGCTGGCTGCGCTGATTCTCTTCAGAAATGAACGGCGCCTAAGAGGCTTCACCTGCTGATTTTCGTTTTTTGAGTCTCCGGATTCAGGGGTTGGCTGGGGCGAAGTGGAGGACGAGCGATCTTCTTTTTTCATATTTGTACTCCAATTTTGGTTTTGGGCTCACGAGCGGTGCTCCACAATTACAGGCAGAGTAGGCTCTAGGGTGGAGTGCATGTGTCACGAATCCGTCTTCAATTTGTAAAATCTTGATTTGTAAAATCTTTGACTTGCAAAATCTTTGTTGCGGCATAAAAAACACGCGCCCGTTGTGGGGCGTGAATGCTACGCGAGAACATGACAGCGAAGCTAGTTGGAGTGATTTCCGATACCCACGGCCTGCTCCGGCCCGAGGCCCTTGCCGTTCTGCAAGGCTCCGACTACATCATTCATGCCGGGGATGTTGGTGATCCCGCGATTCTGGGCAAACTCGCCGAGATTGCGCCGGTAACCGCGGTGCGCGGTAACGTGGATCGCGGCCACTGGGCTGAGAAAATCCCTGAAACCAATATCCTCGAGGTTGCCGGCATATTGATTTATGTCCTCCATGATGTTACTCAGCTCGATCTGAAGCCCGAATCTGCCGGATTTGCCGCCGTCATTGCCGGTCATAGTCATGTGCCAAAGCAGGAAATGAAGAATGGCGTGCTTTATTTCAATCCTGGCAGCGCTGGCCCGAGGCGGTTCAAGCTTCCGGTGAGCGTAGGCAGGCTGCTCATAGAAGCTGGGGAAATACGCGGGGAAATAGTGCAAATCCAGCAATAGAGGGATGTGGACGCTGTGCCCACGACTAAAGGACAAACACTATCGACTAACGACCAGCAGTCAAGCTTCATCTAAACTACTGGCATATTGCGAAAGATTCTCATTATCGTCCTTCTGGCCATTGTGGCTTTAGGAGCGTGGTCGGCATGGGCGATTTGGATGCCCGTCAGCCCGCAGGCACAGAAGTTCGTGCTTCTGCGTCCAGGCTATTCGACTCGCCGCATTGCGACGGAACTAAAAGAGGCCGGCGTAATCCGCAGTGCTGACGCGTTCGTGCTCTGGCATTACTTGCACCACAGGCGATCCCTCAAAGCCGGAGAATATGTGTTCGACAAAACCGCAAATGTGATCGACATCCACCAGCGCCTCGCCCGGGGAGACGTTTACGTGCACACCGTGGTGATCCCAGAGGGCTATACGATGTTCGATATTGCCCAGGCCGTGCAGGATGCCGGATTAGGATCAAGCGAAGATTTTCTGCGCGCGGCGCAAGCTAATGTAGTTCTGATCTCCGATCTGGTTCCCGAAGCCAAGACACTCGAAGGCTACCTCTTTCCGAGCACCTACGAGTTCACTCGCACTGAAAGCATGCAGGAAATGGTTGCAGCCATGGTGAAACAATTTCGCCAGGTTGCCCGCGAAATCGGACTCAGCACGGATGTAGAGCGTATCGTAACTCTCGCCTCGATCATTGAAAAAGAAACCGCGATCCCAGACGAACGCCCACTCGTTGCCAGCGTTTATTACAACCGGCTTTCCAAAAACATCGCGCTGCAGGCTGACCCGAGCGTGATCTATGCCGAGCGCCTGCAAGGTAGTTACGGCGGCGCACTACATCATGCTGATATGCACTTCCCCTCCTCGTATAACACCTACACCCACGCCGGGCTGCCGCCTGGCCCGATTGGCAATCCCGGAAAAAGTTCTCTCGAGGCTGCCCTCCATCCCGCTAACACCGACTATTTCTTTTTTGTCAGCAACGGGAACGGTCATCACCGCTTCGCCCACAGCCTGGAAGAACACAATCGCAACGTCGCGGCATATCGCCGAGCACTGAATAATCGGTAGGCTCTTTTTATTTCCGTGACGCTGCCAGATTGCCGCCACGAAAGATACTGCATCATAGGTCTCTGCGAGCGGCTCCGAATCTGCGTGCTCCTTATATACTGATTCGGAAGAGATCTCCTGGCTTTGTTCATGACCTTTCGCAATCTCCATCGCGTGGTGCTGTTGGTTTTGGTCACATTTCCCCTCAGCGGCTGCCTGTTTCACTCGCGCAAAGTGCAACCGCGGCAGGTGAGCAAGGCGCCTCTCAAGACTGCTACCCAGACTGAACTGATCGAGTACGTGAACACTCAGGCTAGGAGAGTGCAGTCCATGCAGGCTACGGTTGACATCGACACTTCAGTCGGTGGCGTGAAGAAGGGGAAAGTCACCGACTACAAGGAAATTCGTGGTTATGTACTGGCGCGCAAGCCCGCCATGCTGCGCATGATTGGCCTGATGCCGATCGTGCGCAATCGCGCATTCGATATGGTGAGCGATGGTCAGGTCTTCAAACTTTGGATTCCAGTCAAGAACCGCTTCATCGTCGGACGGAACGACGTGGAAACTCATAATATCCAGCAGCCGCTGGAAAACCTACGCCCGCAGCAGATCTACGACGCCTTGCTGCTGCCGCAGATTGATCAGAAGAACGAAATTACGGTGGTCGAGAACAGCACGGAGATTGTGCAGGACGCAAAGGGCCACAATCTCGAACAGCCGGACTATGAAATTGATGTCATACGCAAAGGCGATCACGGCTGGTTTATGGCGCGCAAGATTCTCTTCAGCCGCACTGATCTGCTGCCGCATCGGCAGCTCATCTACAATCCCAGCGGCGATCTGGTCAGCGACATTCATTACGAGTCTTACAAAGACTTCAGCGGAGTGAACTTTCCTTCAGTGATCGAAATCTGGCGCCCGCAGGAGGAGTACGACATCACCCTCAAGATTGTGAAACTGCAGCTTAACGAGCCGCTGACCAACGATAAATTCGCTCTTGAACAGCCTCCCGGCGCACAAGTGGTGCGCCTCGATCAGCAGCCGGCACAGACGCCGCCGGGAGGCGATAGCAGGTAGGTTGAATCCGGGTAAATCGGTTCTTTACCTCCGCAGTTATCCGCTACCAGTGGCGGCACTTTCGGCAGCACGGATCGATGCTATGACTTGAATTCGGGCCGCACTGGATGGTCGATTATGATTGCCCGGCCATCTGTGAGTGCTTTGACAGAATGCGCCACGCCAGGCGGCACGATGGCAACCAGCCCAGGGCGAGCAATCTGTGCAACACCGTCGATCGTCACCTCAAGTTCCCCCTCGATCACTTCGTAAACCTCTTCCTGCGGATGGAAATGCTCGTGGATCGACGAGCCGCGTACGAAGTCATAATGTGCGAACGTCATACTGGACGAGTGAAAATAGCGCCCGTGCCAACCGGGCAAGCGCTCAACGACACGAAGGCTAGTGGTATCTACGAAAGGCATAAGAAAGAACTCCGCCCGGGAAACGCATACTACCATAGCTCGTGAACATTCGTGAGTCCGGTATAATCCATCGACGAGGAGTATCGAGATATCACCGAACGATCCCTTGCCAAACGTGCCGCGTGAGGACAGATGGAACGAGATCGTTCGGTGGTATCTCCCAAGCACTGTCATCATGGCTGTCGTTGCCGCCTGACACTCCTCGCACCAAACTGAGCGTCAGAAAACGAAATCCGGAATATTTCTTGCGGACTTCCCGGCTCGGTTTCCGCGAATGGAATGCAAACGACCTTCCTCTCGCCCTGGCTCTTTGGGGCGATCCTGAGGTCAGCCACTTCCTTGGCGGTCCGTTCTCGACCGAGGCGGTTGAACAAAAGCTAGCCGCAGAAATTGCGCACCTGCGGCTCCATCAAATTCAATATTGGCCTCTGTTCTTACTGGTCAACGACGAGCACGTGGGATGCGCGGGCCTTCGCCCCTACAAGCCGGAGGAACAGATTTACGAGATGGGATTTCATCTTCGCGCTCGATATTGGGGAATGGGCCTGGCGACAGAGGCTGGCGAGGCGGTGGTGAATTTCGCCTTCGAAAACCTCGGAGCGAAAGCTCTATTCGCTGGGCATCATCCGCAAAACGTAGCTTCAAAGCGGGTCTTGGAGAAACTGGGATTTCGCTTTACCCACGAAGAGGTTTATCCGCCGACGGGGCAGATGCATCCCTCGTACCTGCTCACGCGGTGAGTCTGAGAAATTCATTCTGGCGCCTTCGCCCTCTAGAGTCCGAACTTCCTATTTAACTTTCCGCAAAGAATCTCATTCTGAGATCCATCGATTACTTTGGTCACGTCGTGTGCCTAATTTGAGTGGACTCAATAGGATTGAAGGATCAGAGTCTGTCTCAGTCGTCGTCTCAGGGCCATTCATTGAGTTGTCTCACTTTGATTCTCGAGGTTAACGGAATGAATCGGAGAGACTTCGCGCAGCGGCTGTTGGGACTGCTTCTGAGTGCACCTGCATTCCCTTATGCCGGCGAGCCAAAGGCTGCCGCGCCAGAGACGGACGCAAACTGCGGTATCTGCGGGAAACCCGCCGTTTTCGATAACTGGCTGGACACAAACCTCTGTCCCACTTGTGGTGCACACGAAACTGGTGAAAGATGGCAGAGACGATAGGTGGTTGGGTTTTGTTAGCGACTGCTCAGCCCACGGGAGAGGCTATTTTTCCTTTATCACCAACTGTCCATTCTCAATCCGCAAATCCGCAACGAAGTCTGGCAACTTCAATCGGTCTTTTTGCTCCTCCATTTTCTTCCGTAGCTGATCGTTCACCAGTGCAACGGGGACGTTGAGATCGCCAATCTTGAACTCTGTGGGATCGAACGTGACGTATCCGTTCTTCGCGCCCAGGTGCCCCCCCACCGTGACGTATACCTGCTTGCCGGCCAATTCGGTGGAGAATTGTCCGCGGGCAACATCGCTCTCAAAACTGACCTGGTAATCGCTGATCTTCGGCGGCTCTTCGGCGGCAGGAGAACTGTTCTTGGAGGCAGGCTCGACGACGGGCGCCGGATTCGTTCCAGCCTGCGACAGCGCGGCGCTCACTTCATCGGCGCTGAGATGAACTTCGGTAGGCTCACCGTGTTCTTTGGCCTCTTGCAACTGCTGCATCTTGTTTTGATAGGACTCGACGTTAGCGGCAATTGCGTGCGGGTCCTGCGTCTTCGAGACAGGATTAGGCGTCTTGAAAAGCAGGAAAACAGAAACCACCAGCCCGGCTAAGATCACCCAGCGCGCCACGCGACCGATAGCAGCTGCCGCATGGGCGGTCCCAGCGGTCGCGCTCCTGGTTTTCGTGCAGCTCGGCTATGGACCGGCCGGCCATTCGATCGACCGCGGTTCACTCGAGGTGCTGTCCGCAACTGCCCGCGGCAGTCTGCCCGGCAGCGCCATTGCGCGCGTGCTGGAGCTGGCGCGGACATACGGCATCGCGACGCTGCCTTTGTTTGCGCTCGGTTTGGTAGGCCTGGCCTCGGCGGTCCGCCGCCCCGACTCGATCGGCGGCATGCGGGCGCTCAGGTTCCTCCATGCGCCCGCCCTGGTCTACCTCGCGGCGGTGTTCGGCCTCGTCGCCGCAGGCGCGTACACCGGCAGCCACCGCTATCTGTATCCCGCGCTGCCGTCGCTGGCGCTCCTGGCTGCCGCCGCCCTCGACCGGGTGAGATGGCCGGCGGGACTGGGCGCGATAGCCGCGGCTGCGCTCCTGGCAGTGGGCTTCCTTCCTGCGTATGCGAGCTTCGGAGCTGAGAATGACGGCCTCGTTGCGGCCGGGAGAGCGGCCGCCGGCCCGGGCATGCTCGTAACGGATTCACCGGTCGTCGCCTATTACAGCGGCCGGCCGCCATCACAGATCGCCGGCTCGAGGTCGTTGCCTTACGGCCGCGACCAGGCGGTCGCCTGGATGACTTCGCACAACGTGGGCGCCATCGTGCTCGAAGGCATCAGCTACTACCCTGCCACCACGCTATTCCCGGACCTGGCGAGCGGCCACGCCACACCCCCGTTCAGGTTGTTGGGCGATCAGGCCCGGTATCAGGTCGCGGGGGGCAAGCCCGTCTACGCCTACCGCCTGGGAGGGGCGCTGCTGACGCAGTCGATCACGCCAGGCATCGCGGCATGCATCGAAGGCAATGCCGTCCGTGGCAAGACGGCACAGCTCGCAAAGGGTGTCGTGCTAGAGGTCGCCGGGAGCGACGTGGCCGGCGAAGGCATGGGCTTCGGAGTGCCGATCGTCCACTACCCGGATGGGTGGGTCTTCCCGCGGACCGTCACCACAACCGACATCTCCACGGCGACGGAAACGATCTGGCAGAGCGACTTCGAGCTGGACGAAACCGGTGGCAACGCGATCCCGGGTGGAGGTTTCGACTTCAAACCCATTGCCTCACGAGGGCGAATCGAGGTCACCTACACGATCTCGACTGCAGGGATAGCGGTAAACGTAAAAGCAATCCGTTTGGAGCCGGGCTACACGGAGGTTGCGATCCTGAACGAAGAGTCAGCGGAGTTCAACGACCTCGCCGACCCCTCGAAGACTCTTGTTGGCTCCGCTTTCGGCCGCTGGGTGCCGGTGGCCGGCGGCTGGGCACGGTTGCGCTCAGGAAGCCTCGGCGTCGAATGGTCTGTGCCAGCCATCAAGGAAGCACAGCTCTACGGAGGCCGCGAATGGGCCGCTCCCAATTTCGACTGGGCTGGTCTGGACTACGTGTTCTCGGGGCCGTTTTACGGCACGAGTTATCGCATCAACGTGCAAGAAGCGAGGTGAGTGAGGTGAAGGCGGATGTCGTTTTGGTCTATCCCCAGGTGGCGCCCGCGCAGGGTCGTCACTGGATCATGCCTTCCCTTGGGCTCATGTACCTGAGCGCGTCGTTGAGGCGGGCCGGATACGAGGTGAGGCATA
>Ga0209807_1000882_pt1 | contig 14006 bp, 19 predicted proteins | sample GraSoiAngelo_154_FD_186168 | JGI IMG/M metagenome (GOLD analysis project Ga0209807, IMG submission 186168) | Grasslands soil microbial communities from the Angelo Coastal Reserve, California, USA - 14_1009_13_20cm (SPAdes) (version 2) | ecosystem: Environmental > Terrestrial > Soil > Grasslands ... | reverse complement strand
GCCAAGGTGCGTGCTATGGCAACTCAGCAATCTCAGACCATGACCGAAATGATCGTTCAAAAAGCGCGGATTGAATCAGAGATGATCCAGCTGCTCACGCCGGAGCAGAAGACCAAGCTCAACGAATTCATGGCGAAGCATGAGCAGCGAATGATGAAGCACATGCAGGAACCTCCACCAAGCCAATAGGAGCGGAAGCCAGTGGCGAGTAATGTCATTAGCAGAGACCTGATCACTGTCATCGCGCAGGAGTTGTCCTGCGCGGTGGACAGATCAGTCGAATACTGGATGGCGCAATTGGACGAAGTACTGGCCGACACGCGCCTGACTACATTAGGCCGGCTCAATTCAGTTGCAGCGATTGTCGCCCGCTACAAGCATTTCACCGGGAAGTCGCAACTGCGCTCGCGCCCAGTCGACGATCGTACTTAGGAGCATCCGATGGACGCGGTTTCCTGGTATGTGTTGAGCTCCAGTTGGGTCTTCCTGGTGGGCTGGGTCGTCATGCTACTGGTCGCTGGCGCGGCCGGCATAGACAACGCCAGTATAACGCAGGGAAGACTTCCCTACCCTTTCGTTGCCTCTCGACGCTCCGGCGGTGTTGTCACTCGCTGCGCTGCTTGAGAATCCGCTCAACGTCTCGCCGACCGTGAAGGATCGCCACAATCTGTAGAGGCGTAGTCTCAGGACGATACACGATCAGATAAGAGTAAATCGGAAAGAATTTTACGGTTTGCCTGGTAAGGTCATGGCGCCAATGCCCGGCGCCAGGATTCCCAGCCAGGAAAACGAACCGGTCCTGGATGACAGACTGAACATGGTGGGCTATTTCGAAGCTGCTCTGTTTCTTGATGTAGCGCCAGATTTCGACCAGATCGCCCGCCGCCTCGGGCGCGAGAACGTAGCCAGACTTCATTCAGGTTTGGATTTCAGTTCTTTCAAGTACGCATCCACTTGGTCTTGCGGAATTCCCTCGCCCCGGTCGAGCTGGGCGATGCCACGTCGAATCTTTGCGTTGATAGCTTCTTTGTTTTCCTGAAGCCAGCGGTCCTGCTCTTCCTGGGTTTCAAGCAAGCGCAACAGCACTTCCTCCACACTAGCTGACCCGGTCGCTTCCAGTTGTTTCTGAAGACGAGCTTGCAACGCTCTGTCGCGGATCTCAATATTCATGGCCGGTTCCTGACGGCTTGGTGGGCACCTTTCTGTCTCAATCGTAGCCGAGGAGTTTGGAATGTCAAGCTTGGGACCGTGCTTTAGAGGCTGGTTGGGCACTGGTCGGGGCGTCCTAAGCTGGCTTTTTCACCGCTGGAGCGGGCGTGTGCTCGAATGGCTGTTTCGAGTAATGAACCTTGTCAATCTCGATCACCAGGGCGACCGGCACTTCTTCGCGGTAGGGCCAAGCCTTGCCCACGTACTTGCGCGAGATGGCGTCAATGTATTTGAAATCGGAGTCGCGGCGGCGCTCCGTCACCCGGCCACGTAGCCGGGCCTCGTTGTAGGGATCGTCCATATCAACGATGGAGATGGCCACCCGCGGATCGCGCCGCGTGTTTCTGCCTTTGACTGAATCCTCATCGGTGCAGATGATGATGCAGTCGCCTTCGCGTCCCACCCACACCGGCGCGCTGTGGGGAGAGCCGTCACTCATGAGGGTGGCCAGGTGGGCGAAGTTGCGGGCGTCGAGTAAACGCGTGACCGCGTCGGGGAGCGGGATTGCCATGGCGGTCCTCCTCTCGTCTTGCGCGGCTGATTTTGTCACAAGCGAAGGCTAGGTTCAATGGAGTGACGAGAGGTTGGAGTGGGCCGCGTTCTTTCGCAGTAGTTGAAGCTGTAAAAAAAAACACCGACTAAGTCAATTGACAGAGTCGGAAAGGCGGGTGAGTTCGCGGCGCACATCATCGGTTGCGCCTGAAACGCTATACGGGCAACGAACCATACTCTTTGCCATATCTATTCAATGTTGAATCGCCGCTTCTTTGTGCCCGAAGTCTAAGCCGAAGTGCGGGGCTGACTTGGTGCCAGTCACTTTTACGGGAACTTCTGTCCCCGCGCCATGTTTGCTGAAAAACGGGTCAACCGGTTTCAGGAGTACAGATTTCCAGCCCGTCACCATATGGGACAGCTTGGCTTCCATGCGCGCTTTTCCGTGAAAATCAAATTGATTTCCATCCAGGCTGTACTTGCCGGTCATGTCCACTTTCGTTCCAGGCACCTGAAAGTGTAGCTGGGAGAAAGAAAGCAGGCCATTGGACAACTTGAAAGTACCTGTCATTTCAGACAGCACGTTGTCTGGGATGTCGTCCTTAGCTTCCTTTGGCCTGCCTTGGCTCCGCAAGCTCAACGCATCCACCTTGGACTGAACTTTCTCATTAGTGAAATGCGCCCTGGAAATGTGGAAAAGTCCAGCTAGTCGAAGGCGATTACTCAGGTCTGCATCTCCTGGGGAAAGGTCCAATTTCGTTTTCAACTCCGCTGCACCAGTCATGACTGGAGGGTCAGTCCGGACTCCGAGCTTGAGGAGGTCGTCGATCCTTGCGCCATCTACTGCAACATCAAGAACAACTCTATGGCCATTCGGATTTCTCACTCGCAATACTGACCCCTTCGCGACAAGCGGAGAATGCAGGATCATGGCCTTGACCGGCTCAAGATATGTGTCTCCGCTGGTTCCATCGACAATGGCGTGGAATTCGGTATGCAGGGGGACAGGGTGGCCGCTGATCGCAATTCGGAAATCGGGAGTATCCGTCGTCCCATCGACAACAATATTTCCGAGAGTGCCGGCATATTCGCCGGTCGAAGAAAGGATTCCGGCAATGCCTTTGATCGTACTGAGGTCAGCATTGCTGAACGAATACTTGCCTCGCACCGGTGAGCTGCGGGGATCATCTGCCTCCCAGGGTCCGAACAATCCGCTGGAGTGAATTGTTCCGACGGGCTTGGGATTCACGAGCATGGCATCAAAAAAGAGGGGCTGTCCCGGGCCAATCTCTTTCATTTGCAGCTGGCTGATGTCGAACTCCAGAGGCAGCTTATCTGGTCTGAGTGTGTTGATTACGAGTCGCGCCTCCTCACAGACGAACTCGTCCACATAAATCTTGATCTTTCCTCCCTTGACATTGATACCCGCCCGTCTTTGTTCTTTTGGTGGAATATTCAGCTCCAAGCCTTTCAGATATACACGATGAACTCGCATCGGCGTATGCAGCAGATTGAGGACGCTCGCGGCGAATCGGAATTCATCAATCGCAATCAGCGGTTGAGTTCCCGGCTTTTGAATGTTTACATCGCTTGTACCGAAGATCTTCAGTCCCTCACCTGAGACATGCACTCCATGCGCGACGGAAACATGGAATCCGGCGAGTTCCACTCGACTGTGAAAACGCGCGGAAAGCGTCTCGATGATCCTGCCTCGCAGAATGGGTTCAGCGTGGTAAATCGCGATCGCAACCGCTACTCCGACGACAACTAAGAAAGCCAGTGCTATTGTCCGAATCGACCACCAACGAGACCCCCGAGTGTGCTTCCGATTACGAGCTCCTGTTTCTTCCGACATGTCTAATCAAAAGCCTCAACTCAGATTTAGCAGGCACTCCCCTGGGGACGCGGTGGCGTGAGCCACCCGCGCACGTCTCCTGCAAATGGCAGGAGCAGACACAGGAGGAGCACATGGTTTAACAGTCGAATCGCGAGATCGGTTCTCACTTTTGTTCGTCCTTTCAAGCTTGTGCTTCATATACCGGACCTGAGCTGTGTGATGTCCTCCTAAGGTTGGGGCGGAGTTGGAACCGTGCTGGATGTGCCACCAATTTTCGTACCGATCACCTCTCCAGATACAACTAACTCAACTCTGCGATTCTGTTGACGACCGGAGGCTGTGGCATTCGAGGCGACGGGCTGAGTCTTGCCGAATCCCTGGACAGTGACCGACGCAATCGGGATACGCTGCTGTGCCAAGTAGTCGCGAACCGATGCGGCTCGTTTTTCTGAGAGCTGTTGATTGTAGGCGTCGCTGCCTACACTGTCGGTGTGTCCATCTACCTCAAGCCGCAGGTCGGGATAAGCGAGCAGGATGCCGGCAACTTTTGCGAGACTCTCGCGGGCAGCAGGTCGCAAAGCGTATTGATTGGTCTCGAAGAGAACGTCGGGCATGGTCGCGATCAACCCTCGCGCGGTATCACGAGTGACTAAAACGGCATTCAGCTGTTGCAGTAAACGGGCTCGCATTTCGGCTTTTTCCGATTCAGCCTTCTGTCGTCCGCGCTCGGACTCTTCCGCCTGTGACCGGGCTTTTTCGTTCTCAGCCTGCAGCGCCTGCTGTTGAGCCAGAGCTGCGGCTTGTGCCGCCTGTGCTTCTTGCTTCTCCTGGGCAGCTTTTTGTGCGGCTAGATCTGATTCTTGTCTGGCGCGCTCGGCCTCAGCCTTTGCCTGCTCCGCACTAGCACGTTCGGTTTCGGCCTGAACGCGGCGTTGCGCTTGGGCTTCAGCATCTGCCTTAGCCTGTGCTTCGCGGGCGGCGGCTGCTTCTCTTTCGTTTGCGATTCGCTCCTCCTCTTGGCGCTTGAGCGACATCACTCTGGCTTCTTCTGCAGTCTGGATCGCCTCACGCGCTACTGTGCCAATCGGCGTCCTGCCTTGCTTCCGGCGGTAGTAGTCCTCTGCCTGCTTCAAGTCCGCTTCCGCTTTTGCAAAACTGCTGGAGGCGTATTGGTCGGCCTTGGCGGCCCGCGCGATCCTTATCGCGTTTCGCGCTTCAAACAAATCGAGGGGAGCTTTACTGTCGATGCCGTACACAACATCCCGCAACGGCTCCACCTGGGACGCGTACAGCCCCTTCGGCAACAGCTCGTATTTGACATTAATCGCCTCTTCTCGTCCTTTTGTATCTCGACGGACGATGTTTTCGGCAACCACGAGATCACTTGGCTGGGTGACGGCAAAATAGGGCTCAGCGGTCACGATCAGTCCGAAGGCCTGTAAATCCGTGGTGGCGTGCATTTCACTCTTTCCGTTGTCCAGGACCACCTCTCCCAGATTGTTCGCGCGTCCTTCTGGTGTGATCGCCCACAGGACATAGGTCAGGTACTCGAGCCCAAACTTGTTCGCGGGCTCCATGCCGCTCAGTTTCGCGTCGATTTCGAGCCGCCCCGTCTTGCTTTCCACCTTCGCCTCGCCTGCTGCTTGCGGCATAAGCTCCGTACCGCGGAGATCGACTCTTGTCGATCCGCCTCGGTGCCTGTAGTCCACTGCTTTGGTGGTGCGCGAGACCACGTTCGCTCGAAAGACCGGAGTCTTCTCCATCGGCTCCACTTGGTCCTGCTGAGCGACGCGGACCACGTTGAGGCTCGACAATAGGAGAAGGATAGAGGGGAGGAATATCATTTCGTGGCGCATAGCTTGAACCTCCTGGTGCATGAAACCAAATGTCCATCGGAGCGACGTCCCCTGATGAAGAAATCGCTTTCCAGGCTGTGTTAAAAGCACAAGCCGTGCCAACTGATCAAGCCGCTGAGAAAAGAAGGGATCGGCCAAAAGGATACGCTGCTCCGATGTAATTTCTACCCAGCCAGTTGCTACACTTGATCCGGATATGAATAGTTGAAGGGTACTATCGGAAACCGAATTCAGAGCTGGTGAGATCTGGATTCAAGGGGCGGGTGTGTGCAGCGTCACAGAACTTGCCCTTGTAGATGCGTTACCATCCCCCGCGTGCCTCAAGGTCTGAAGCGATAGTACGGCGCTGGGTATCTGCACTTCATCACCTGCAGTTGTTATCAGCGGCGGGCCTGGCTCGGGACGACGCGGCGCCGCGATCTTTTCCTGCGACTCTTGGAAGAAACGCGGCAGAAGTATGGCTTTGTAGTGTTGGGATACGTGATCATGCCGGAGCACGTTCACCGGCTCATCAGAGCGGTAATGCATAGATCCTTCGTTGGGAGTCCTTCGCGGAGCGAAGGACTCCGGTCCTCAGGATGACATCGGTGGTGGTTGCGCCCGATGGGCGCGGGGCGGCAGGGTGCGTTCGTAGCGGTACGCCTGAAGGCGAACCCTGATACGAATCCTGAGTTTTTCAGCATCCTGGGAAGCGATGCGTTCTTCAACGCGCACGAGCGAGACGCTCGCGCCTACATCGAAAAAGCGGATTCCTCACCGCTGAAAACGGATTCGGAATGACAATGTGGCTGAAGCCATACCGTGAGACGAATCCTGGTTTTTCAGCATCCTGGAAAACGATGCGTTCTTCAACGCGCACGAGCGCGGACGCTCGCGCCTACATCGAAAAACGGATTCGGAATGACAAGGTTGGAGGCCATGCGAGGGCAAGATGCCCTCGCCACAGCCGGCGGGACGCCGGCGCTACAATCTGCCCGGCGTTGTTTGGCTGGACAGCACGAGCGAGGACGCTCGCGCCTACGCGGGCGAGGTCTCGACTCCGTTCGGGATGACGCTTACAAGGGCAAGTGGCCGGGATTCAAACTGCGGCGTTGACCACGAAGAGTTCTTTATTGCCCTTCTTTCGTATCGCGGGTTATGATTCGGAGTACATTTCTGCTCCCCCACATCCCTGTAATCAGCTCAGAGCAGTTCGCTGGGGCAATGAGTGTGCGCCGTCGCCTGTCCGGGGCGGGAACGTGGAAACGGTTGCGTTATTTATGTCTTGCGGAGTTGGCGTTTGAAGAAGGCAAGAACTGCGGTCATCGTCGGCGCCCAATGGGGAGACGAAGGCAAGGGTAAGATCGTCGATGTCCTGTCGGAGAATTTCTCCGTAGTGGCTCGCTATGCCGGCGGACACAATGCCGGCCATACCGTCATCATCAATGGCAAGAAATTCATCTTGCAATTGGTTCCCTGTGGCGTGTTGCGTGCCGGCTGCCGCAGCGTGATCGGGAACGGCGTCGTACTCGATCCCATAGCATTTCTCAAGGAAGTTGCCGCATTGCGGGCTAACGGCGTGCAGGTGGATGGCAGCCTATTCGTCAGCAATCGGGCTCATGTGATTCTGCCCTACCACCGCATGATCGAGTTGGCCTCAGAGAATGCTCCCGGGCGGGTGAAGATTGGAACGACTTCGCGTGGGATTGGCCCCGCCTACGAAGACAAGATGGGCCGGCGCGGGCTACGGGTTGCCGATCTGCTTGATCTCAAGCTGTTGAAGATTCACATCGAAAACGCCTGCCGCGAAAAGAACATGATCGCGCATGCGCTCTTCAACTCTGAGCCGCTCGATCCCGACAAGATGTATCAGGAGTATGCGGAAGCCTCGGCAAAGATTGCTCCCTTTGTCTGCGACACGGCTGCGCTGCTGAACCGGGCGCTGGCTGAGGGTGAATCAATCGCCTTCGAGGGCGCGCAAGGAACGATGTTAGACATTGACCACGGTACCTATCCGTTCGTGACTTCTTCGAGCGCAACGTCTGGGGGTGCTGTGACCGGAACCGGCGTTGCGCCTACCGCGATTGATACCGTAATTGGCGTAACCAAAGCTTATTGCACGCGGGTTGGCGGCGGTCCATTTCCCAGTGAAATTCTTGACGCTATTGGTGATTTGCTGCGCGCGCGCGGCAATGAATACGGCGCTGTCACGGGACGTCCCCGGCGCACTGGCTGGATCGATCTGCCGTTGTTGCGCTACGCGGTCGCCATCAACGGAATTTCATGGCTGGTTGTCACCAAGCTCGATGTGCTCGATGAGATGGCGGAAATTCCGGTCTGCGTGAGCTACAAAATCGATGGCAAGACAACCGATGATATTCCTGCCCACGCCAGCGGCTATGATCGCATTGAATGCGTTTACCATCGGGTTCCGGGATGGCAAACTTCTACCCAGGGAATCACGCAAATGGGCAAGTTGCCGAAAGCTGCGCGCGAGTATCTCGCGTTTTTGGAGAAAGAGAGTGGCGCCCGAATTGGAATGGTCTCCACCGGTCCGGATCGCGACCAAACGATTTTTGTGGATGAATTCGTGGCAGAATTGCGGACGTTAACCGGCCAAAAAGGCCGGGCGTTGGCGGAGCATTAGGAACGGGAGCAACTATGGTCGTGCTGGCAGTCACGTGGATAGCAAAAAATGGCCGTGAATCTGAAGTCGCGGCCCTATTTGCAAGACTCACCGAGGAGTCGCGCAAAGAACCGGGCTGCGCGATGTACCAGGTTCACCGCCACAAGACCGAGCCACGCCGTTTCTTCATCTACGAGCAATACAGAGATGATGCCGCACTGGAGGCGCACCGCGCTGCGCCGCACTTTCTGCAATACGCGAGGAAGGAATTGCCCAAACTGGCCGAGCGCGTGGAAGGCCAGCTTTACGAGCCGCTAGGCTAGCGGCCCGCGAACTCATTTGCCCTTGTCAGCCATCAGCACGCCGCCGGAAGCATAACTTTCTTTCGATACTTCGTTGAAAGTAACTACGATTGCCTCGCGGCGAGCCCCGGCCTCTTCCACCATCGCGTCAGTGATGCGCTGCGCCAGCTTGCGTTTTTGCTCGGCAGTGCGCCCGGTCAGCATGGTTACTTGGACGATTGGCATGGATTTCGGTTCTCAGGCGGCTAATTCGTATCCCGCGAAGAAAAAGCTCAACTCGAAGCGGGCGGTGTCCTCCGCATCGGAGCCGTGAATTGCGTTGTGCTCGATGCTGCTGGCCCACTTCTTGCGAATCGTGCCTTCCTCGGCGTTCGCCGGATTGGTCGCGCCCATCAGCTTGCGTAAATCAGCAATCGCATTCTCTTTCTCCAGGGCCAGCACCACAATAGGCCCGCTCGACATGAAGTCCGTAAGCGAATGAAAGAAAGATCTGCTGGCGTGGACAGCATAGAACTGCTCCGCTTGATGCTTGGAAATTTCCAGCATCTTCATCGAGAGAATACGAAATCCATTCTTCTCGAATTGCTCAATGATGTCGCCGATTGCGTTCTTGCGGACGGCATCGGGCTTAACGATGGTCAGAGTGCGTTGCAGGGTCTTCATGTGCAATTAGTCCTGGGGCTCGAAACCCGGTGAGAAGCAGATTCCTCGCGGCAATAGCGGCCGCTCGGGATAGCAAACGGGGAAAACTTATCGGCACGACAGTCGTGCCCTTTCACAACCGCTCTGAAGAGGCTATTACGAAACCTGTGTCGTCGGCTAACAGCCGACTCTGATTTCCCCGTTTCGCTTTCCCGGCACTCACGAGTGAGTGAGAACTATTCTTTCGCCCCTACAGGGCTTGCTCATTTTCCACTTCACCCAGGGCTTGCGCCCTGGGCTGCATTCTGTCGCCGCTTCGCGGCTGGAGAGCTGGTGATCGAACCGGTTCTCACACCTTAACACCCAAAGCTGCATTCACTGTTTCGCCAATGACCGCGGGAGACTTTGCCACACGAATGCCAGCGTCTTCCATTGCCTTGATTTTTTCTGCTGCCGTGCCTTTGCCGCCGGAGATAATTGCCCCCGCGTGCCCCATACGCCGCCCCGGAGGCGCAGTCTGTCCCGCAATGAAACCGATCACAGGCTTTTTCATGTGTATTTTTACGTACTCCGACGCAGTTTCTTCTGCGTTCCCGCCGATCTCGCCGATCATCACCACGGCTTCTGTCCTCGGATCGCGATTGAACAACTCCAATGCGTCCACGAAATGCGTGCCGATAATCGGATCGCCGCCGATGCCTATTGCGGTCGACTGACCAATATTCCGCTGCGTAAGCTGATACACCGCTTCGTAAGTAAGCGTGCCAGAGCGAGAAACAATCCCAACCGGCCCTTGCTTGTGAATGCGCGCGGGCATGATTCCAATCTTGCAATGGCCCGGCGAAATAATCCCTGGACAATTTGGTCCAATCAACCTGGCGCGGCGATTCTGCAAGAACTCCCATGCCCGAACCATGTCAAGCGTCGGAATCCCTTCTGTGATGCAGACAATCAGTTCAACCTCTGCATCGGCGGCTTCCATGATGGCGTCCGCTGCATAAGGTGGAGGTACGAAGATCAGCGAGCAATCGGCGCCAGTTCTATCCACCGTTTCCTGGACGCTGTTGAAGACCGGCCAGCCTTCATGTGTGGTTCCTCCCTTGCCCGGGGTCACGCCGCCGACGATTTGTGTTCCGTACTCCGCGCAGGCATTGGCGTGGAATGTGCCCTCGCGCCCAGTGAGGCCTTGTACAATCACTCGCGTTGACTTGTCTACAAGAATGCTCATTTCTTCTTTCGTAGCGCCGGCATCTTGCCGGCGGTTCTGAGGGCGTCCTCGCCCTCAGCGGCGCTATGATTTCGCCGCTGCCACCACCTTCTCCGCCGCATCTTTCATCGTTTCTGCCACAATGAAGTTCAATCCCGACTGCTGCAGAATCTCCCGTCCTTGCTCAACGTTCGTTCCCTCGAGCCGCAGCACGATCGGTAACTGAATATGTGTTTTCTGCGCTGCCTCGACCACGCCCGTCGCTAATGTGTCCACACGCAAAATTCCACCGAAGATATTAATCAGCACTGCCTTCACGCTCTTATCGCTGAGCAAAATCTCAAAGGCGTGCGTCACTTGCTCTGCATTCGCGCCGCCGCCAACATCCAGAAAATTCGCCGGCATGCCGCCTGCGTATTTGATGATGTCCATCGTCGCCATCGCCAGCCCAGCGCCGTTTACCATGCAACCGACGTTTCCATCCAGCTTGATGTAGTTCAGGCTGTGCTTCGACGCCTCCACCTCCAGTGGATCCTCTTCTGTGAAATCACGTAACTCGCGCAGATCGGGATGGCGGAACATGGCATTGTCATCAAAGTTGATTTTGGCGTCGAGCGCGAACAGCCGGCCGTCGGTGCAAGAGATGAATGGATTGATTTCCATCAGCGAGGAATCCGTCTCCTGAAATGCGCGATACAGTCCGGTCATAAAGCGTACGGCTTCATTGATTTGCTGCGGTTTCAACCCAAGCGCGAATGCCAGCTTGCGCGCCTGGAAAGCTTCGAGGCCCATGCCCGGATCGATGTACTCTTTCAAAATCGCAGCCGGATTCTCGGCTGCAACCTGCTCGATCTCGACTCCGCCGGAAGCCGACGCCATAAACACCGGCCGCGCTTCGGCGCGATCAATCACGATTCCAAGATAAAGTTCCTTCTCAATCGGCAAAGTTTCTTCAATCAAGAGCCGCTGAACGATGCGCCCTTCAGGCCCGGTTTGGTGCGTAACCAGCTTCATGCCCAACATTCGTGCCGCAATCTCACCTACTTCATCCACCGACTTTGCGATCTTTACCCCGCCGCCTTTGCCGCGTCCGCCGGCGTGAATCTGAGCCTTGACGACGGCTCCGGTAGCTCCAGTTCCAAACAGGTTCTTGGCAGCGGCTTCGGCTTCTTCCCGCGATTCCGCCATTTCCCCACGCGGCACTGTCACCCCATACTTCTTCAGGATGCCCTTGGCCTGGTATTCATGGATTTTCATAGTGATTCCTGATTATGTTTTATCGGCAGGAAATTGCTTGCGGCTTAGCGCTGCGAGCAGCAAAGTCTAGATTTTATAGAAGGCTAGCGTGATTCGGCAAACACGGAATGCGCCTCAAATTGCGGCAAGCTCCTCTAATATGCAAAGAGTTGCGTAATTGCATTGACTCGCCTCTCGTAAACCCAAATCAGCCATGCAACTTTTGGCAGCGTGCGTGCTTATTGTGAACGTGGAATATGCATGGGAGGAACAATCCCTCGGTCCTCCGGATACGGAGATCAGCGCGATGAAGACCACATTGTTTGTCCTGTGTTTGCTATGCGCCACCGGCGCGTTTGCCCAAGGTGGGCTGCAGGGATCAGTCCTGAGCAGTGAACCGTCCGTATTCCGGACGCCGTCGCATGTCGAGCATGCATCTCAGCAGACTATGACGCAAGGTCAGAGCCTGCTCGAAGCTTCTGGCTCCTCGTATGCCCACGGGGAAAGGCCGCTGTGGGAGTTTGCGCCGCAAACCACGCCCGCTCCTCTTGGCGATTCAGCACGCGCGCTGCGCAGACAGCACGCTGAGGCGAAGAAAGCCGCGATCGTTTGGAACAATTAGTCCGGACGGCGACGCCGCTTCGACGGCTTGATGTACTTTACCTGAATCAGCCTTTTTCAGCCGACGTGCACAAGCTCACCGCGCTGGATAGAACCAATCACTTTAAGAATTTCTCGAGCGTGAGGCTGCAAATCAGCTAGTCGGCTTGATCTCGCGCGAATCACTACCACCGCGACTCCAAGCTGCGTAAGATTTTGTTCGTACTCAATTCCGCGATCGAGAGTCAGGAACGCATCAAAACCGGTTTTCTGGGCGAAAAGCAAGAGTTCTCCATTCTTTTTGCCCGCTAAACCCGCCTCAGGCACTGTGACACAATCGTGCCCCTGTAGATGATCCTTGAATTTTCGGGGAATACACTCGTCCAACAGCAGTTTCATCACAACTGGTTGACGACAAGCGATTTCGCGTGTTCAAGTGCATGGACCGCGGCCTCGCGGGTTACGGTGGGAAAATCGTCCAGAAACTCGTCCAGAGTTTGTCCACCTTCAAGGTAATCCAAAAGAGCCTGGAACGGAACACGGGTCCCGCGGAAAACAGGCGTGCCCCCGAGCACCTCGGGGTTTCTCGTGATCACACTTTCAGGCGAACCCATGAAAACTGGCTCCTTCAACACTTGCAAGTTTACTCCGTGGGTCAGATGAAAACCAAACCTAAGGCGCTAAACTGAAGTCTCGATATGACGGTGGTCATCTCCATGCTCCGTGGCATCAATGTTGGGAGCCACAACCGGATTACGATGGATGCGCTCAGTGCGTTGTATAGGTCGCTGGAATTGCGAGAACCAGAAACCTATGTGCAGAGTGGCAATGTCGTTTTTACGACTGGAGAGCGGAACCTCGTCAAGCTCGGAAAAGTCATCGAGACCGGGATTGAGCGCAGGTTCGGTTTTCGCCCCCAAGTCATTCTTCGCACCACTTCTGATCTGAGAGACGTAGTTGCCAGAAATCCATTTGCGAAACGGCGTGACATTGAGTCTGGCAAACTGCTCGTCACCTTTCTGGCTACCGATCCCGGCCCCGAAACTTGTGACCAGATTCTTAGGATCAAGCCCGATCCCGAGGAAGTGCGGCTCCATGGCCGCGAACTCTACATCTATTTTCCCAATGGCATGGGGCGCTCGAAATTGCCAGCATTGCTGGAGAAAATACTGAAAAAATCCGGCACGGCCAGAAATTGGAACACAGTCAGCAAGCTGCTCGAGATTGCGGAAAGGCTGGAAAGCTCCGACTGATAGCAAGGTACAACAGCGCACGCGATGGTGAGAGCGTTCGTAACAACGGCTGAATATCGTGAACTACAACTATTCCGCCGAATCTGCTCGTGAATGCTAACCTTATAGACTGCGGAAAAACTCGGGAAAGCAGATTCCTCGGCGGCTGAAGCCGCGTCGGAATGACAAGATTAGAGGATTTATTGGCACGAAGAGGTTGCGGAAAAACTCAGGAAAGCAGATCCCCTCGCCGGCTGAAGGCCGCTCGGGATGACAAAAGGAAAGACTTATCGGCACGACTAAAGTCGTGCCCTTCCCAAACCGTCCTGAATTTGAGTTTTTCCGCAGCCCCTTGAACTCGTGCCCTTCCCAAAACACGCTCGCAATCGAGTTTTTTCCGCAGCCCGTATAGTCGTGTCATGATCGTTGAAGCTCTCCATCGCGTTGCCGACTGTCGTGAATCGCTTTCGCGCGAAGAAGCGCGTGCGGTCACGAGCGAGATTCTCTCCGGCAAATGCACGGATGCGCAGATCGCGGCCCTGCTGGTCGCGCTGCACATGAAAGGCGAAACGGTGGAGGAGATCGTCGGCTTTGCAGAAGCTATCCGCGCCGTGGCGACCCCTCTAAATCTGCATCGCAATTCGACTGTCGACGTCAGCGGCACCGGCCGCGAGGCGCTGGTCGATACCTGCGGCACCGGCGGCTCAGCCAGCGCGACTTTCAACATTTCTACTGCAACGGCGTTCGTGGTCGCGGGAGCGGGTGTACGCGTGGCTAAGCACGGCAAT
>Ga0209807_1000880_pt1 | contig 14019 bp, 15 predicted proteins | sample GraSoiAngelo_154_FD_186168 | JGI IMG/M metagenome (GOLD analysis project Ga0209807, IMG submission 186168) | Grasslands soil microbial communities from the Angelo Coastal Reserve, California, USA - 14_1009_13_20cm (SPAdes) (version 2) | ecosystem: Environmental > Terrestrial > Soil > Grasslands ... | reverse complement strand
GATGAGCTCCATGAACTCCGCGCGCGTCTCCGGCCGGTCGCGGAACGCGCCGAGCATGGCCGACGTCACCGCCTTGGAGTTCTGTTTCTCGACGCCGCGGATGAGCATACACGTATGGATCGCTTCCATGACCACGGCGACGCCACGCGGCTCGAGCGCCTCGTTGAGCGCGTTGGCGATCTGCGTGGTGAGACGCTCCTGCACCTGCAGCCGCCGGCTGAACATGTCCACGAGCCGCGGGATCTTCGACAGACCCACGATTTTCTGGCGCGGCATGTAGGCCACGTGGCACTTGCCGATGAAGGGCAGGATATGGTGCTCGCAGACGGAGTTGAAGTCGATGTCCTTGACGATCACCATCTCATCGTAATTTTCGACGAAGAGCGCGTCGTTGAGGACGTCCTCGACCTTCATGTCGTAGCCCGACGTCAGGTACTTCAGCGCCGCCTCGACGCGCTCGGGCGTCTTGGCGAGCCCTTCCCGCTGCGCGTCCTCGCCCAGCTCCTTCAGGATCTGCTCGACCAGTTTCGCGATCATGCGTCCTCGCCCCGGTACTCGAACCGGTTCTTGGCCGTCTCCACCACCGTGATGCGTGAGAGCCGTCCCGTCGGCAGCCCCGGCGCCAGCGTGCGCCAGAACGCGCGCGCCAGGCTCTCGCCGGTGGTGATCACACCCGCCAGGGTGGTCACCTCCTCGAGCTTCGCGTGGTCCACCTGGTCCAGCACCCTCTGCTGCACGTGGCCGTCCAATGCCTCGAGGTCGACCGCCATGCCCGTGCGCGCGTCGGGCGCGCCGGCCACCGTGACCTCCAGATAGTAGTTGTGGCCGTGCGGCCGGTGGCAGGCTCCATAGAGCGCGGCGTTGTCCGCCGCCGGCAGCGCGGGGTTCGCCAGCTGGTGCGCCGCGCTGAAATGGTACACGCGAGTGATCTCGACGGTACGACTCATCTCACCGGCCATCGTAGTCCACGAACAGCGTCGCGTCCTCCCAGACCCGCACGCCGGCGAGCCGATCGGGGCCCAGCTTGGGCGCCAGCAGGTCCCAGATCGCGAGCGCGATGTTCTCGGTCGTCGGCACCCGGTCGCGGAACAGCGGGTCGGCATTGAGGTCGGCGTGATCGAAGCGGTCGACCACGGTCTCGGTGACGATCCGCTTGAGCTCGCCGAGGTCGATCACCATGCCGGTGCGCTCGTCGATCGGCCCGCGCACGCTGACGTCCAGCGTGTAGTTGTGTCCATGCGGCACCGTGAGCCGGCCGAACCTCGTCTCGTTCTCCGCCGGCGACCAGTCGGCGACCCAGTAGCGATGGCCGGCGGCGAACGCGAAGCGCCGCGTCGAGCGCGCCTGTGCGGTCACGGCAGCGCCTCCAGCAGGCGCGCGGCCACGCGGTCGAGGTCGAAGGCCTCGACCCGACGGCGTCCCGCGCCGCCGAGCTCCGCGCGCAACCCCGCGTTCGTCAGCACTCGCTCCATCGCTCTCGCCAGCTCCTCGGGATCGTTCGGCCTCACCAGCAGCCCCGTGCGCCCGTCCTCCACGACCTCCGGCACGGCCGCCGCGCGACACGCCACGATCGGCAGCCCCGCGGCCATCGCCTCGGCGAACACGAGCCCGAAGCCCTCCTGGACGGTCGGCAGGCAGAAGCAGTCGGCACCCACATATTCTACGGCCAGCGCCGAGCGGCTGATCTCGCCCAGAAACGTCACGACCCCCTCCAGCCCGAGGCTTGCCGCCAGGCCGCGCAGGCGGACAGACTCCGGACCCTCCCCTACGATGCGCACGCGGACGCCCGGGATTCGCGCACACAGGCGGGCGGCGGCCCGCAGCAGGACGTCCAGCCGCTTGCGCGGGTACATGCGCGCGACCGAGAGCACGGTCGGCGGCCCAGGCTCTCGGCGGGGCGCCTCGGCAAAGCGCCGCCGCCACTCCGCGAGGTCGACGGGCTCCGGCACCGTGGCGATGCGCTCGCGCGGCGCGCCGTAGACCTCGTGCGCGACGTCCGCGGAGTAGCGGCTCGGCACGATGACCCGCTCCGCGAGGTGAACGTTCGCGCGCTCCCACCGCGCCTGCAGCGTCAGCAGCGCGCGCACGAGCCCGCGCTCGTTGCGGAGCTCGTCGGCGATGATGCCCTTGAGCATCACGGCGTAGCGCACGCCGCGCGGGCGTCGCGGCGCCCACTGGTAGCCGTCGAGGTCCACCCCGACGACGACGTCGGCGTCGGGTGGGTCGCTCACGATGGCGCGATTGTAGCGCCAGCGGTCGAAGGTATGAACGCCGCTGCGCGCGGTGATCGGTCGGAGGCGGGCGAGGTGGCCGAGGTGCCGGAGCCCGCGGAGTAGGCCATCGATGGCGACCCAGGTCCCGCTGCCTTCCGTCGGGCTCGGCGGCGTCGAGCTGAGGAACTCGAGCCGCACCGGGACTCAGCGGCCCTGGAACTTCGGCGGGCGCTTTTCGAGAAAGGCCCGCGTGCCCTCCTTGTAGTCCTCGCTCGCGGCCGCCTCGCGCGACAGCTCGCGCAGCCGCCCGCGACGCTCCTCCGTATACCCGGCGAGGTAGAACTGGATCGTCTGCTTGCTGCCTCGCACCGAGAGGGGCGCGTTCTCGCTGACCGCCTTGAGATAGTCGTAGGTCGTGCGTTCCAGGTCGGACTCGGGCACCAGACGCTGGATGAGACCGATGGCGAGCGCCTCGCGGTCGCCGACGGTGCGCGCGGAGAACAGGATGTCCTTCGCGTACGCGGGGCCGACGAGGTCCACGAGCTGGCCGATCGCGTCGGTCGGATACACGATGCTCAGCTTGGCCGCCGGAATCCCGTACTTCGAGCCTTCGGCGGCGAACCGCAGGTCGCAGCCCATGGCGATGCCCATCGCACCGCCCATGCAGAAGCCGTAGATCATCGCCACCGTCGGCTTTGGACACTCACGGATCGCTGCGTAGGCGGCGGCGGTGGCCTCGCCGTAGCGCTGCGAGGACTCGGCGTCCTTGCGCTGCTCCTGGAATTCCGAGATGTCGGCGCCCGAGGCGAAGGCCACGGTGCCGGCGCCGCGGTAGACGATGCCGCGCACCGAATCGTCCTTGACGAGTCCCTCAGTGAGACGCGCGATCTCGACCCACATGGCGTAGCTGATGGCGTTGCGCATCGTGGGGCGGTTGAAGACGACGGTGGCGATCGGGCCGTCGTGCTGCACGAGGAGGTCGGCGCTGGGGCTCACGGTCGTGCAGTGTAGCAGAGGGATGCACGTGCCGGCCCTCGCTCAGGCGGCGCGGCCGATCCTTGGCGACGTCGGGAAAGATGTCCTCCGACTCGCCGGACACGGCGACGGTGTCGAGCCGCATGAAGAGGCCGAGGGCGGGAATGGCGCCGATGACCTCGCCGACGACGATGAAGACCTTCGCCGTGCTGGCCGGGTGCAGGCCGAAGATTTCCACGATCTCGTCGCGGTTGACCCAGATGCCGAGGTACTTGCCGATGAGGTCCATGGCCGGCTCCTTTGATGAGGCGCCGCCGGCGGCCGGCGGCGCCTCGGTCCTCTCAGGCTGCTTTGTCCTTCGCCTGCTGTCCCGACGGCTGTCCCGTCTGCTGGCCACCCTGCTGGGCGCTCTGCCCCGTGGTGACCGGGATCTGCTTGGCGTTGCTGCGCTCGGCGCGCTTGGGGAAGCGAATGGTGAGGACGCCGTTGTTGTACGACGCCTGCGCCCGGTCGGCGTCGACGCTGTCGGGAAGAGGGATCTGGTGATAGAAACCGACGTAGCGCTCGATCCGCGCGTCCTCGCGCTCTTCCTTGGCCTCGGCCTCGCCGCTGATGGTCAGCGTGTCGTCTTCCAGCTCGACCTTCACTTTATCGGGCTCGATCCCCGGCAGCTCGGCGGTCAGCTCGATGGCGTCGTCGTTGTCGCGCATCTGCATGCGGGGCACGCGGACCACGCCGCGATCGCCCTCGGCAGCGCCGGCGGGGAGCATGGCGTGCAACAGCGTCGTGCCGAAGAAATCGCGCTGCATGCGCTCGAACAGCGAGTCCAGCATCGAGAGCGGATCCTGGTACTGCCGCGTCGCCAGGCCGCGCTCGCCGCCGTCGCCGGATTTCGCCATCGTGGTCGCCTCGCGCTCGTCCTGACGCTGGCCCTGCTGGTTCGCCATGGTCGGCTCCTTTCCGTGATTCGTCGTTGGCGTGTACGTCCGGTGGATCCCTCGACCTCGTATCGCGATCAGTATCGGTCGCCGCCGGTGTCCCACGGTCCGGAAGAGGTGGCTCATCGTCCGACGGACGGCACCTCACGTCGGGCGGCGACAGCTTCTCGATACCATCCAGCAGGCGCTCGATCAGGACCGTGTCGCGCGCGCGCAGAACGCCGAGCGAGAAGAGCTGCGCAAGCGCTTCGAGTCGTTGACGCCTCGCGAGGTGGCGGTGATGCGGCTCGTCGTCGCCGGCCTGCTGAACAAGCAGATGATGAAGAAGCTCAAAGAGTGTGGTGGCGGTGGGAGGAATTGAACCTCCGACACGGGGCTTATGAGACCCCTGCTCTGCCGCTGAGCTACACCGCCGGATGGCCGGGACGACCGCGCAGCGAACGGAGTGTACCGCATGACGCCGAGGCCCAGCCACTCGCGTATAGGGGACGGGCGCGCTCAGGTGGCCGTGGCCGATGCCCAGACGCACGATCACGAGCGAGAGCTCGCTCACCTGCGCGAGCCCATGTCGCTTGACATTAAATGATGGCGCCGCCGTGCCGAGGACCCTTTGCTATAATCCGCACGGGCAATCCGACTTCCGGCTATTCAGGCAGCGCGGTTCGGAGGACTCTTCACATGCAGTTCCGGCGACATCCCTGGCACGACGACCCCACGCTCCGCCGCGAAGAGCTCGACGACGACGACGACATCGAGGACGATGACGACGACGACGCGGAAGACGATGATCTCGACGACGTCGATGACGACGAGGACGACGACGACGAGGACTTCGACGAGGACGACGACGGCTTCGACGCCGACACCGCCGAGGGAGAGGAGGCCGACGACGAGGACGACGAGGATGACGATGACGACGACCTCGAAGACGACGACCTAGACGACGACGATGAGGACGAGGACGACGACGACGACGAGGACGAGGACGAGGCGGACAAGGAGTAGTCCAACCCCCAGGGGAGGCGGAACCCATGGTCCTAGTCAGCGGTGAAGGGCTGCAGTTACTGCTGCGGTGGTTTCATTTCCTCGCGGGCATCACGTGGATCGGAATGCTGTATTACTTCAACTTCGTGCAGACTCCGTTCTTCGCGACCGCCGAGCCGCAAGTCCGCTCGGGGATGATCGTGGGCAGCCTGGTCGGCCGCGCGCTGTGGTGGTTCCGGTGGGGCGCGATGTTCACCTTCATCACCGGCTGGCTCATCGTCCTGCACGTGATGTTCGCGCAGTACGCCGGCGTCCGTGAGTTCTTCGCCAGCTCGTACGGCTGGAAGATCTTCTTCGGCGGCATGCTGGGCAGCCTGATGTGGTTCAACGTGTGGTTCGTGATCTGGCCCGCCCAGCAGGTCATCATCGCGTCGGCCACGCAGGTCGCGAAGGGTGGTCAAGCCATTGCCGAGGCGGCGGCGCGCGGTCAGCGCGCGGGCTTCGCGTCGCGCACGAATGTGCTCCTCTCGATCCCCATGCTCTTCTTCATGGGCGCCGCCAAGCACCTCACCATGCCCGAGCCCACGGGTCGCGGCGCGAAGATCGGCGCGCTGGTGCTGCTCGTCGTGGTCCTCGCCGCCGCCGAGATCAACGCGATGGTCGGCACGACCGGCGCCGGCAAGAAGATGCTCAGCACGCTAACCGGGACCTTCTGGGGCGGCTTCATCCTGACGGCCATTTGCTTCTTCGGTCTCACCATCCTGCTGCACTGACCCATTGACGGACCGGGGGGAGCGCGCGCCGCTCCCCCCTATTTCAGATAGGCGGCCAGTGCCGGTATCTCCGGCGCGAGCGCGGGCTGCGGCGGCATGACGTTGGTCGCGCGCTTGGGCTTGTAGCCGGGCGGATAGCTTCCCTTCATAATCCTCGCCTCCAGCAACTCGCGGGACGAGCCCTTGACGGGCGGGCCCACAGGGCCGGACTGCGAGGGGTCAACCGCGTGGCACTGCGTGCACTGCGAGAGATAGACCTGACGGCCCCGCTCGGCGAGAGGATCGCTCGGCGACTGCGAGCAGCCGCCGGCGAGCGCGGCAAGGACGGCGACGAAGGCGAGGCGAGGCCGCATCGGCCGCCGACTCTACCACACACAAAAGGTTCGGGGGCCCGATGGCCCCCGAACCCCCATGCGAACGATGATGTGGTTGTGCGGTTACGACGTGGCGACGGCTAAGGGCGCAGCCGGGTGCGCGCGGCGTCGAAGTCGAAGACGCGCGCGGGCCGCGTCTGGCGCGGGCGCCGGTCGATCATCTCGGCGCGCCCGTCGAGCATGGCGAGCGTCTCGTCCTCGGTGAACAGGGGCGCGGGCGCGGACCGGAGGGCGAGCCGGATGCCGGCGAGCGCGAAGCGCAGGCGCCACCAGGTGCGGCCGACGCTGATCCAGCGCGGCGCGGGGATGGGCGGAGCGACCGGCTCGGGCGCCGGCAGGTAATACACGTTCGACGAGACCGCCACCGTCGAAGACATCGCCAGGTTCGCCCGCGAATCCCTCACGCTAGCCCCCGCTCTTCCATGAGCGCCGAGACACGACGATAGGCGCCCGTGAGTGCCTGATCGAACGACTCTTCCAATCGATACGCGGCCATCGCGGCCGAGACGCGCTCGCGCTCGGAGGCGGCCTCGAGCGCCCGCGCCCGGGCGTCGGCGGCGCACGCCGCCAGGGTGGCGCCGGCATCGGCCAGCGAGAAGATCGAGCCGACGATGCGCGGCTCGCCGGCATCGGGATGCGCGGTCGGCGCGGCGAGCGTGACCGGCTTGCGCCGCGCCGGCGCCTCGATCCGGCTCGCCAGCACGATGCTGGGGCGCCAGAGGACGACCTCGGACGTTGGAGCCTTGACCCGGGGCTGCTCGGCGGCGCGTCGTGGCTTCTTCATACGCATCCTCTTAATGGCAACGATGGTGCCACGCCGGATGCGCTCTAAGTACATGTGGGATCAGGCGTCGTAGAACATTCCTTGGAGGGTCGTCCCGGGAGGATCTCCGGGGCAGGCGGAGAAACTCCTAGGAGCGCTTTTCGAGGCCGAAGTCGCGGATCTTCTTGTTGAGCGTCTTGACGTCCACGTCCAGCACGCGCGCCGCACGGGCCTTGTTCCAGCCCGTGGCGTTGAGCACGCGCTCCACGTGGCGCCGCTCGACGTCGGCGAGCGGCACCAGCACGGGGTCGGCCTCGCTCTCGACGGCCGCCGGGGAGCGCACGCGCGAGAGCTCGGGTGGCAAGTCGGCGGCGTACACGTCGGAGCCCTCGTGGAGGATCTGCAGCCGCTCGACGAGGTTGCGGAGCTCGCGGATGTTGCCGGGCCAGTCGTAGGCCATGAGGCGTTCGAGCGCGTCCTTCGCGAAGGACAGCGGCTTGCGCGCGCCGACGTTGGCGCTCAGGAAGTGCTGGACGAGCAGCGGGACGTCCTCGCGGCGCTGACGCAGTGCCGGCACGTCGACGACGACCGTGCACACACGATAGAAGAGGTCCCAGCGGAAGCGGCCTTCGGTGGCCTCGCGCGTGAGGTCCTTGGCCGTCGCGGCCACGATGCGCACGTCCACGTGAAAGGCGCGCTCCTCGCCCACGCGCCGCACCTCGCCGGAGTCGAGCGTGCGGAGCAGGCGCACCTGCATGGCCGCCGACATCTCGCCGATCTCGTCCATGAACAGGGTGCCGCCGTTGGCGGCCTCGAAGAGACCGACGCGCGAGGTGACGGCGCCGCTGAACGCCCCCTTGCGGTGGCCGAACAGCTCCGTCTCCAGCAGCGTGTCGGGCAGCGCGCCGCAGTTGATCGACACGAACGGGCGCCCGGCGCGCTTGCTGCGGAGGTGGATGGTGCGCGCCACCAGCTCCTTGCCGGTGCCGCTCTCGCCCTGGATCAGCACCGGGCTGTCGGTGGCCGCCACACGCCCGATCACGCCGAGCACCTCGTTCACGGCCGGGCTTTCGCCGATGATCGTCGGGAGACCGTCGCGCCGGGTGATGACCTCGCGCAGCGCCCAGTTCTCGCGGCGCAGCGCCTTCTTTTCCGCCGCCTTCGCGACGACCTCGAGCAGCTCGGGATTCTTCCAGGGCTTGGTGATGAAGTCGTAGGCGCCGAGGCGCATCGCCTCCACCGCCGTCTCGACGTCGGCGTGGCCCGTCAATACGATGAGCTCGGCGTCCACGTCGGCGTCACGCGCCCACCGCAAGATGTCCAGTCCCGAGTGATCGGGCAGTTGGAGGTCCACGAGGGCAACGTCGAACCCTTCGCGCGCCAGGTGCGCCATCGCATCGCCGCCCGAGGCGGCCTCGGCGACGGTGAACGGGGAGCGCGAGAGGACGGCGACCAGCAAACTCCGAACGTTCTTGTCGTCGTCGACGACGAGCACGTGGATCGCGTCCGACATCTGGACGCCATGATAGCACCTCCAGTACACTACCCACCTCAGGAGGACCGCTCGCAATGTCGCAACCCCCGGCTCTCCGCATCGAGGGAGCCCGGCAGAACAACCTCAAGAACGTCTCGGTCGAGATCCCGCACGATCGCCTCACCGTCATCACCGGCGTCTCCGGCTCGGGCAAGTCGTCGCTGGCGTTCGACACGCTGTTCGCCGAGGGGCAGTGGCGATACATCGAGTCGCTCTCGACGTACGCGCGGATGTTCCTCGAGCGGATCGACCGGCCCGACGTCGACCGCATCGAGCAGATCCGTCCCGCGGTGGCCCTCGAGCAGAAGAATCCCGTGCGCACCGCACGCTCCACCGTCGGCACCGCGACCGAGATCTACGACTACCTCCGACTGCTCTACGCGAAGGTCGGCCGCGTGCACTGCGCCGCCTGCGGTGCGCCGGCCGCCAGCCACCACTCGGCGACGACCATCGCCGACGCCCTGCTGGGCGAGCACCCCGGCGCGCGGGCCCTCGTGACCTTTCCGCTGCCGGTCCCGACGGGGGTGCCCCCGGCGGAGGTGTGGGCCGCCCTCACGCGCCGCGGATTCGCGCGCGTCCGCCTGGACGGCGAGGTCGTGGACCTGACGACACCGCCGCCCGCCACCCTCCGCGCGCCGGAGCTCGACGTCGTGCTGGACCGTGTCGTGCTCGCCGCCGACGGCCGCGCGCGCCTCGTGGATTCGCTGGAGACGGCGCTGCGCGAGGGCGGCGGGCGGGTCGCGGTGGACGTCGTGGGCGCCGCGCGGCGCGCGTTCACCGAGGAGTTCCGCTGCGGGGCGTGCGGCGCCGCGCTCGAGCGGCCGCAGCCGCTGCTCTTCTCCTTCAACCACCCGCTGGGCGCCTGCGCGGAGTGCAAGGGCTTCGGCAACGTCCTCAAATACGACGAGTCGCTCGTCGTCCCCGATCGCGCGCTCAGCCTCGGCGCGGGCGCGATCGAGCCGTGGACGCACCCGTCGGGCAAGTGGTACCAGCGCGAGCTCGTCCGCGCCGCGCGGCGCTCCGGCGTGGACCTGAATGTCCCGTGGGAGCGCCTCGGTGAGCGCGAGCGCCGGCTCGTCTACGACGGCGACGGCAAGTTCCCCGGCATCAACGGGTTCTTCGAGGAGATCGAGTCCTACCGCTACAAGCTGCACGTGCGCGTCTTCCTCTCGCGCTACCGCACCCAGTCTCCTTGCCCCGTGTGCGCGGGCGCGCGGCTCAAGCCGGCCGCGCTCGCCGTGAAGGTGGCGGGGCTGACCATCGCGGAGTTCACGGGCCTCACGATCGAGCGCGCGGCGGCCACCGTCGAATCCCTGAGCCTCACGGCGTGGGAGGCGGCGGTCGGGCGCGAGATCCTGCGCCAGCTCGCGGCCAAGCTGACCTTCCTGCTGCGCGTCGGCCTCGGCTACCTCACGCTCGGCCGCCAGACCCGCTCGCTCTCGGGCGGCGAGGCGCAGAGAATAAATCTGGCAAATCAGCTTGGCTCGCAGTTGGTGGGAACTCTGTACGTGCTCGACGAGCCATCCATTGGACTCCATAGTCGCGACACCGCGAGGCTGGCCGACCTCTGCCGCGAGCTCGCCACGGCCGGCAACACGGTCGTCGTCGTCGAGCACGACCGCGCCTTCATCGAAGCCGCCGACCACGTGATCGAGCTCGGCCCCGGCTCGGGCGAGCGCGGCGGCGAGGTAGTCTTCAGCGGCTCGCAGGACGAGTTCCGCAAGACCACGCGCTCGCTCACCGCGCGCTATCTCACCGGGCGCGAGTCGATCCCCGCCCCGCTCTCGCGCCGCCCGGGTCGCCGCCAGCTCGTCCTCACCGGCGCGCGCGAGCACAACCTGAAGGACCTCACGCTGCGGCTGCCCCTCGGCACCCTCACCGTCGTCACCGGCGTGTCGGGCTCCGGCAAGTCCACGCTCGTGCACGACACGCTCTATCGCGCCGTCGCGCGCGCCTTCAAGACCGAGTTCCAGACGCCGGGCGCCTACACCGCGGTGACGGGCATCGAGTATCTGAAGGGCGTGCGGCTCATCGACCAGGAGCCGATCGGGCGCACGCCGCGCAGCAATCCCGTGACCTACGTGAAGGCCTTCGACGAGATCCGCAAGCTCTACGCCGCCCTGCCGCGCGCCAAGGCGCTGGGGCTCGGCGCCGGCGCGTTTTCCTTCAACGTGCCGGGCGGCCGCTGCGAGTCGTGCCAGGGCGACGGCTTCCAGAAGCTCGAGATGTACTTCTTCGAGGATGTGTACGTGTCCTGCCAGGAGTGCGAGGGCCGCCGCTATCGCCCCGAGGTGCTCGGCGTCAAGCATCGCGGCAAGTCGATCGCCGACGTGCTCGCGCTCACGGTGGACGAGGCGGTGGATTTCTTCGCGGCCACCCCGGCCCTCTCGCGCCGCCTGCGCGTGCTGCAGGACGTCGGGCTCGGCTACCTGCGGCTCGGGCAGCCCGCCACCACGCTCTCGGGCGGCGAAGCGCAGCGGCTGAAGATCGCCGCGGAGCTGGCCGCGCGCGCCGCCGGCGAGATGCTCTACGTGCTGGACGAGCCGACCACCGGCCTGCACCTCGACGACATCAAGAAGCTGCTCGTGGTCCTCCACCGGCTGGTGGACGCCGGCAATACCATCCTCCTCGTCGAGCACCATCTCGACGTCATCCGCGCCGCCGACTGGGTGGTGGACCTCGGTCCCGAGGGCGGCGATGAGGGCGGTGAGATCGTGGCCGAGGGCCCGCCCGAGGTCGTCGCGCAGACGGCGGGCTCGTACACCGGAAAATTCCTGGCAGAGATCATGCCCAAGAACGGCGTGCCGAAGAACGGCCGGAAGTGATCTTTTACGGCTGGCGAATCGTCGCCGCCGCCTTCGTCGTCCTCTTCACCGCCTACGGCGCTCAGTACTGCTTCGGCGTCTTCTTCGCCGCGCTGCTCGACGAGTTCCGGTGGAGCCGTGCCGGCCTCTCCGGCGTGTTCTCGCTCTACGCGTTCGGCTACTGCATCGTCGGGTTTCCTGCCGGCCGGCTGACCGACCGCTGGGGCCCGCGCGTCGTCATCACCGCGGGGGCGCTCTTCCTCGGCATCGCGCTGGCGGCCATGGCGCTCGTCACCCGGCTCTGGGAACCGTACGTGCTGTACGGTGTCCTCGGCGCCCTCGGCATGGGCACCGCCTACGTGCCCTGCAACAGCACGGTGGTGAAGTGGTTCGCGCGGCGCCGCGGCCTCGCCGTCGGCGTCGCCTCCACCGGCGGCTCGCTCGGGACGTTTGCGCTGCCGCCGCTCGCGCACTGGGTCGTCGCCGCCGTCGGCTGGCGCATCGCCTACGTCGGCTTCGGCGTCGGCGTGTTCGCGGCGCTGGCGCTGGCCGCCACCGTCATGCGGCGCGATCCGAGGTCGATGGGCCTCTCGCCGGACGGCGTGGAGGTGACGCCCGCGCGGTCCGACGCGCGAGCGGCTCGCGCCTGGAGCCTGGGCCGCGCGATGGGCACGAGCGTCTTCTGGCTGATCGCGGCGGCCTTCACGGCGACGTGGCTGGCCGTGTTCATCCCGCTCGTGCACCTCGTGCCCTTCGCCCGCGACCTCGGCTACACCGCCGGCACCGGCGCGTGGCTCGTCAGCGCGCTGGGCGCCGGCGCAGTGGTCGGTCGGCTCGCGATGGGCCCCGTCTCGGACCGCGTGGGCCGCCGCCCGGCGCTCGTGGCGGGGACGACCCTCCAGGCGGTCGCGTTCCTGGCCTTCTCGGCTGTGCAGGGGCTCGACGGCCTCGTCCTCACCGCCGCCGCCTTCGGCTTCTCCTACGGCACGATCTCGGCCCTGTTTCCGGCGATCGTCGGCGATTTCTTCGGACCGGACCAGGCGGGCACCCTGGTGGGCTTCCTCTTCATGCTGGCCGGCTCGATCGCGGCCTGGGGCCCGTTGGCGGCCGGGCTCGTCTACGACGCCACCGGCGGCTACGGTCTGGTCTTCCGGCTGGCGGCCGGGGCGAACGTGGTGGCGGCGGTCCTCTTGGGCCTTGCGCGACCACCCCGAAACTAGGTAAAGTTCTTGCAGCCGGACCCCGCGCAGCCGGTGGGAAAAAGTTTTCATGGGTTGTGAGTAGGTTCTGGAAGAACCTATACTCGCGGCACAAATCTGGGCTTGCGGCAGAAGTTGGCGCCGAGGAAGAACACCCTTCGAATGAGAACGGATCTCCAGCTCTCGAACGGTCGCGCCAGTGGGCTCGTCGACGTCCTCGACCGGGTTCTCGACAAGGGCCTGGTCGTGGCCGGGGACGTCAAGATCTCCCTCGCCGAGGTCGAGCTACTCACGATCCGGATACGTCTGATCGTCTGCTCCATCGACAAGGCGCAGGAGATCGGCCTCGACTGGTGGAAATACGACGCTCACCTCGCCCCGAACCGCAATCGTCTGTCTGCGGAAAATGATGAGTTGCGCCGCCAGGTGCGGCTGCTCGAGCGCAAAGTCGCTTCGCTCACGTCGCGCAAGGGTGGCACCACCCGGCGCGACGGTGGTCGAGATGCGAACCGACAAGGAGACTGAGCGATGCCAGTCGAACGGACAAGCGGCGGCACAAGCCTCATCGACGTCCTCGACCGTGTGCTGGACAAGGGCATCGTCATCGACGCCTGGGTCCGCGTCTCGCTCGTCGGCATCGACCTGATCACGGTCGAAGCCCGGGTCGTCGTGGCGTCGATCGAAACCTACCTCAAGTATTCCGAGGCCGTCGGCTCACTCACGCCCGCGTCGAGGCCCGCGATCGACGGCCGGGGCACCGAGGCGGTGATCGCCGAGAATGCGGCCCTGCGGGCCCAGATCGCGGGCACGCGCCGCGAGGGCACCGCCGCACGGAGACTGCGCCGGCCGTGAACCGAAATGCCGCGCTGCGCACCGTGGTGCGGCGCCGGGCCAAGGTCGACGCCTCCGATCGGTTGAAACTGGCGGAGGCGCTGCTCGGGACCGATGATCTCGCGACCTGTGCCCAGCGCGCGCTGGACTGGCTCGGCCGCTCGGCCGGCGTCACGCGCGGCCTCTGTCTCGTAGGATCGCCGGACACCCTCACCGTTCTCGAGCCCATCGCCACACTCGGCGTGCGCGGCCCGCGCGTCCAGTCGTTCACGCTCGATCTCGAAGCCCAGGACGATCCGCTGGTTGCCGCCAGCATCGGCGTCGGAGCGAGCGTCTTCGGCGGGAACGGCCGCCCGGCGCCCCGGACGCCGCTCGAGTCGGGCCGTTTCATCGCCGCCCCGCTCCACGCGCGTCAGACGCTCGAGGAGTACCCGGTCGGCCTGCTGCTCGTCGCGCCGAGCGACCCGGACGTCGAGGCCGAGGCGAAGTGGGTCGCGGGCCTGCTCGGCCCGCGCCTCACCGCGCTGCGGGCCGCCCAGCGCCGGCTGGAGGGCGAGCGGCGCATTCTCCGCGAGCGAACGCTGCTCTACAACATCATCAACGCGGTGTCCGACCCGATCCTCCTGACCGA
>Ga0209807_1000879_pt1 | contig 14035 bp, 12 predicted proteins | sample GraSoiAngelo_154_FD_186168 | JGI IMG/M metagenome (GOLD analysis project Ga0209807, IMG submission 186168) | Grasslands soil microbial communities from the Angelo Coastal Reserve, California, USA - 14_1009_13_20cm (SPAdes) (version 2) | ecosystem: Environmental > Terrestrial > Soil > Grasslands ... | reverse complement strand
AAGAAATACCAGGAGCGCTTCGAGAAGGAGCACGGCGTGCGCCTCGGCTTCATGTCGTTCTTCGTCAAGGCCTCGGTGCACGCGCTCAAGAAATATCCGATCGTCAACGCCTCGATCGACGGCAACGACATCGTCTACCACGGCTACTTCGACATCGGCATCGCCGTGGGCAGCTCGCGCGGCCTCGTCGTGCCCATCTTGCGCGACGCGGACCAGATGAGCTTCGCGGACCTCGAGAAGAAAATCGCCGACTTCGGCAAGCGCGCGCAGGACGGCAAGCTCACGATCGATGAGCTCACCGGCGGAACGTTCTCGATCTCGAACGGCGGCGTGTTCGGCTCGATGCTCTCCACCCCCATCATCAACCCGCCGCAATCGGCGATCCTCGGCGTGCACGCCACGCGCGAGCGGCCGGTGGCCGAGAACGGCCAGGTCGTGATCCGGCCGGTCAACTACCTCGCTCTCTCCTACGACCACCGCATCGTCGACGGCCGCGAAGCGGTGCTGTCGCTGGTGGCGATCAAGGAAGCGCTGGAGGATCCCGCGCGCCTCCTTCTCGACCTATGAGGAAGGGCGGGCGGCCCACCGCAGATTTCATTCGCTAGACGCCGTCATGTGCCCCCACAGCTAAGCGATGCACTTCGAATGAGATCGTTCGAAGGCGGAGACCAATCGCAGGAAGCACAAGGTCACATTCGATGTGCGCATGAGCGCAAACGCCATGAAAGCTAAACGACCCGACCATGTAGCTCAAATGCGGGCCGAGTACGACTTCGACTACTCGAAGGCTGTCAGGGGGAAGTACTACAAACGACTTCTGAAAGAGGGCTCCAACGTCGTTGTCATGGAACGCGACGTCGCCAAAGCATTCCGCGCCTCCGCTTCCGTCAACAAGGCTTTGAGGTCGGTGCTCAAGAACAAGCGCCCCCGACGTCTAACAGCGCGTTCGCCACGGACGCGCTATAAAGCGCGGCGCGCCGGTTAACGCGAACGTTGAGCCACTCACAATGGCGCAGTCATTCGACGTGGTCGTGATCGGAGGTGGCCCAGGCGGCTACGTGGCTGCGATACGCGCCGCGCAGCTCGGCCTGAAGACGGCCTGCATCGACGACTGGAAAACGCCCGACGGCAAGCCCGCCCTGGGCGGAACCTGCACCAACATCGGCTGCATTCCCTCCAAGGCATTGCTGCAGTCCTCGGAGAACTTCGAGCAGGCGGGGCATGGCTTCGCCGATCACGGCGTGCGCGTGAAGGGCCTCGAGCTTGACCTCGCGCAGATGCAGAAGCGCAAGGACCAGGTCGTGAAGGCGAGCAACGACGGCGTCGCCTACCTCTTCAAGAAGAACAAGGTCGCCTTCTTTCACGGCCGCGGGAGCTTCGTCAAGGCCGGGCCCGAAGGCTGCGAGATCGCCGTGAGCGGAGAGACGCTCTCTGCGCGCAACGTGATCATCGCCACCGGCTCCAGTCCCCGCACGCTGTCGGGCGCGGCATTCGACGAGAAGCTGATTCTCAGCAACGACGGGGCGCTCGCCATTCCCGAGGTGCCGAAGCGCCTCGGCGTCATCGGCGCCGGGGTCGTCGGTCTGGAAATGGGCAGCGTGTGGCGCAGGCTCGGCTCGGAGCTGACGATCCTCGAGGCGCTGCCGGTTTTCCTGGGCGCCGCCGACGAGCAGATCGCCAGGGAAGCATGGAAGGTCTTCACCAAGCAGGGCCTGAAGATCGAGCTCGGCGTGAAAATCACGGGTGTGAAGACGAGAAAGGACGTGACGGTCGAATACACCGACGCGGAGGACAAGGCGCAGAGCGCGAGTTTCGATCGGCTCATCGTCTCGATCGGACGCATCGCCAACACCGAAGGCTTGAACGCCGAAGCAGTCGGCCTGAAGCTCGAGCGCGGCTTCGTCGCCGTGGACGAGCAATGCCGCACGAGTGTCGCCGGCGTGTGGGCGATCGGCGACGTGGTGCGCGGCCCCATGCTCGCGCACAAGGCGGAGGAGGAAGGCGTTGCAGTGGCCGAGCGCATCGCCGGGCAGCATCCGCACGTGGATTTCAATACCATCCCCTGGGTGATCTACACCACGCCCGAGATCGCCTGGGTGGGCAAGACCGAGCAGCAGCTGAAGGCCGAGGGCGTGGCCTACCGCGCCGGCACCTTCCCGTTCATGGCCAACGCCAGGGCGCGGGCGCTCGGCGACACCGCCGGCCTCGTAAAATTCGTCGCCGACGCGAAGACCGACGCGATACTCGGCGTGCACATCATCGGGGCGTTCGCCTCCGAGCTGATCGCCGAAGCGGTGGTCGCCATGGAATTCCGTGCGAGCAGCGAGGACATCGGCATGATCTGCCACGCCCATCCCTCGCTTTCCGAGGCCATGAAGGACGCCGCGCTGGCGGTGGACAAGCGCGCGCTCAACATCTGATGAGCGACAGGCCGCCGGAGGCCGCCGAGAAATTGCAGGGCTCCGCGGAGACCCTGTCGGTCGTCGGTCTCTACCACGAGGCGCTCGAGCGCCGCGGGTTCAAAAGCGATTCCTCGCAGCTGCGGGCGGTCGAGCGGCTGCAACAGCTCTACGAGGAGTGGACTGCCTACAAGGCGCGGCGCAGCACGGCGCTCAAGCGCCTCGTGGTGCACCCGCCGCTGCCGCGCGGCGTCTACCTGTGGGGCGGGGTGGGCCGGGGAAAGAGCTTCCTGATGGACAGCTTCTACCGGTGCCTGCCGCTGGTCAGGAAGCGGCGCGTGCATTTCCACCACTTCATGCGCGACGTGCACCGCGAGCTCGAGGAGCTGAAGGGCCGCGAAGATCCCCTGGTTGCGCTCGCCGAGCGCATCGCCAAGCGCTACCGCCTCATCTGTTTCGACGAGATGCACGTGAACGACATCGCCGACGCCATGATCGTGGGCCGGCTGCTCGGGCGGGTGATGGATCTCGGAGTCGTCTGCTGCATGACCTCGAACTACCGTCCGGACGATCTGTACAAGGACGGGCTCAAGCGCGAAAATTTCCTGCCCACGATCGCGCTTCTCAAGGAGCGCCTGGACATTCTGCACGTCGACGGCGGCGTGGACTACCGCCAGCGCATGCTGGAAGGCGTCAAGGTCTACCATGCGCCTCTCGGTGAGGAGACCGACCGCGCACTCCTGGAGACCTTCAGGAAAATCGCCGAAGTCGAGGAGGAATTCCACGAGCTCGACGTGGAAGGCCGCGTGATTCGCTATCGCCATCGGGCGGGCGGGGTCGTCTGGTTCGACTTCAAAGTGATCTGCGGCCGGGGCCGCTCGCAGCACGACTATCTCGATCTGTCCAAGCGCTTCCACACCGTGATCGTCTCCGAGGTGCCGCGAATGGGGCTCGTTTTGTCGGAGGAAGCGCGCCGCTTCACGCTGATGATCGACGTGTTCTACGACAACCGGGTCAAGCTCATCGTCTCGGCGGAAGCGGCCCCGGAAAAGCTGCTCAAGATCGAGGAGGACCCGGGCGACGCGCAGCTTCGCGCCCTGGTGTTCGAGTTCGACCGCACGGCGAGCCGTCTCCTCGAGATGCAGTCGCGCCAGTATCTCGCCGAGGGCCGGCGCCCCCCCGATTGAAAGGCGTGCCGGGAGCGCGCTGGCTCGCCGGTATAATCGCTCATGGGGAAATTCAAGGCCTACCGCATCCGCGAAATCGAGAAAAAGGCCGTTGCGGGCTTCGAGGAGCTCTCCCTCGAGGAACTCGACAGGGGCGAAGTGGTGATACGCGTGGCGTACTCGAGCGTCAACTACAAGGACGCGCTCGCCGCGACCGGAGCCGGCAAGATCATCCGCCGCTTCCCCTGCATCGGCGGAATCGACCTGTCGGGGACGGTGACGGAGTCGGCCGACACCCGCTTCGCGCGCGGCGACGCGGTGATCTGCACGAGCTACGACTTGGGCGTCGCGCACGACGGCGGCTACTCCGAGTACGCCCGGGTTCCGGCGGACTGGGTCGTCCCCATGCCCAAGGGAATGAACTTCTTCGAGGCGATGGCGCTCGGAACGGCCGGGTACACCGCTGCGCTCGCGATCGTGCGCATGGAGGCGAACGGCCTCGCGCCCGCGAATGGTCCGGTGATCGTGAGCGGCGCGACCGGCGGCGTGGGCTCGATCGCGATCGACGTGCTCTCGCGCCTGGGCTATCGGGTGGTGGCGCTGACCGGCAAGGAGAACGAAGCCGGCTATCTCGAGGGGCTCGGCGCGAAAGAAGTGATGTCAAGAAAGAACCTCGATCTTTCGAAAATCAAGCCGCTCGACAAGGCGAGCTGGGCCGGAGCCGTCGACAACCTCGGGGGAGAAGTGCTCGCCTGGATGGCGAGCACGATGATGCCGGGCGGAACCATCGCCTCGATCGGCCTTGCGGCGAGCATGAATCTGAATACCTCGGTAGCGCCCTTCATCCTGCGGGGGGTGAGCCTGCTGGGGATCGACTCCGGAGCCACGCCCATGCCCCTGCGCCGGGAGGTGTGGCGGAGGCTCGCCGGGGACATGCGGCCGGCGCACCTCGAGGAGATGACGCGAACCATCCCGTTCGAGGACCTGCCTCAGGCGTTCGACGGCCTGCTGAAAGGCGCCGCCAGGGGACGCATCGTCGTCGACCTGGCGGCCTGAGATGAGCTCGATTCCCGGCATCTCCACCCAGATCCCGAAGCAGCGGGTGCTGCTGGTGGACGATTCCAAGATCGTCCGCACCACGCTCGCGCGCCTGATACGCAAGAGCTTCGAGGTCCGGGAGGAGGCGAACGGCGAGGCCGGCTGGCAGGCGATCGCGACCGATCCCTCGGTCGTGGTCGTGTTCTCCGACATCCAGATGCCGGTGCTGGACGGGTTCGCGCTGCTCGAGCGCATCCGCCAGTCCGAGGACCCGCGCATCCGCAGCATGCCCGTGATCGTGATCTCGGGCGACGAGGACGACGCCACCAAGAAGCGCGCGCGCGCGGCCGGAGCGAACGACTTCATCACCAAGACCACCGACGGCACCGAGATCCTCTCGCGCATCGACAACCTGCTGCACCTGGTCGAGGCGAAGCAGCAGCTCGTCGTCAACAAGCAGGCGCTCGAACAGACCGCCACGCGCGACCCGGTCACGGGCGCCTTCACGCCGCATTACCTCGTCACCGAAGGCGGCAAGCATTACTCCCACGCGAGGCGGCACGGCGGGCCGCTCGCCGTCCTGACCTTCCGCATCGACAGCTACGGAGAAATCGCCGAGAAAGTCGGAAAAACGGTGGCCGACCAGCTGCTCGCGAAAGTCGCCAAGCTCGTGATGGGCACGCTGCGCGCGGAGGATTCGATGGGGCGCACGGGCGAGGCGACCTTCACGGTGCTCTTTCCCGGGACCTCCTCCCAGCAGGCGCTCGCTTTTGCGCGCCGCATGCACGAGCAGCTGGAGAAGGCGCAGGTCACCTACCGCGAGCAGGTGCTCAAGATCCGCACGAGCCTCGGTCTTGCGGCGCTCGAAGTCGACGCCGTCGCCTCGATCGAGGAGCTCATGAAGCTGGCGCTGCAGCGCCTGCAGGATGCGGCGAGCCGCAAGCTTCAGCGCGCAGCCGAGCCGGAGGAGGCGAGCCCGCTGAAACCCGTGAGCTTGCCGGATGACCTGGACCGGGCGGTGCAGGTCATCGAGCACGCCGATGCGCAGCGGCTGGGCGACGCGGCGAGCGAGATGCTGCGGCGCATGCTGCCTTTCCTTCTGGCCGTGTGCCGGCGCCTCGGTGTCGAGCTTCCGCTGGACAAGATCACCCAGGCGCTCAGGAACCGGCCGAAGTAGCGGCAGGGGCAAGAGAGGCCGGACCCTGAAATGACGACCTACCGCGAATTCCACAGACGCTCGATCGAAGACAAAGAAGGCTTCTGGGCGGAGCAGGCGAAGCTCGTGCACTGGGAGAGGCCGCCCGGGAAAGTGCTCGACTACCGCCGGCCGCCCTTCGCCCGGTGGTTCGTCGGCGGGGAAACCAACCTGTGCTACAACGCGCTCGACCGGCACCTCGGTGCGCGCGGCGAGCAGAAGGCGCTCGTCTATATCTCCACGGAGACGGGCGAGGAGAGGAGCTTCAGCTACCGCGAGCTCCACCTCGAAGTTCAGCGCGCGGCGGCGATGCTGCAATCGCTGGGCGTCGGCAAAGGCGACCGGGTCGTCGTCTACATGCCCATGATCCCGGAGGCGGTGTTCGTCATTCTCGGCTGCGCGAGGATAGGCGCGATCCATTCGGTCGTCTTCGGCGGGTTCGCCGCCGCGAGCCTCGCCGCGCGCATCGACGACGCGCGAGCGAAGCTCATGGTCACCGCCGACGGCGGCAGCCGCATGGGGAAGGTGGTGTTGTACAAGGCACTCGTCGACGAGGCGCTGGCCCTCGCGAAGCATCCGCCGTCGAAGATCGTGCTGTACAAGCGCGGTTTCGATCGGGCGGTGCGCATGACGCAGGGCCGGGACTTCGACTACGCCGAGCTGCGTACGAAGCATCTCGACGCGGCGCTCCCCTGCACCTGGCTCGAATCGAACGAGCCGTCCTACATCCTGTATACGTCCGGAACGACCGGCAGGCCCAAGGGCGTGCAGCGCGACGTCGGCGGATACGCCGTCGCGCTCGCGGCGTCGATGAAGCATATCTACTGCGGCGGCGCAGGGGAGACGATGTTCACCACCTCGGACATCGGCTGGGTGGTGGGACATTCCTACATCATCTACGCTCCGTTGATCGCAGGCATGACGACGATCCTGTACGAGGGCGTCCCGGTGCGGCCCGACGCCGGGATCTGGTGGAAGATCGTGCAGGACCACAAGGTGAACGTGATGTTCTCCGCGCCCACCGCGATCCGCGTGCTGAAGAAGCACGATCCGGCCTTCCTGAGGAAATACGACCTCGGCTCGCTCAAGCACCTTTTCCTCGCGGGTGAGCCGCTCGATGAGCCGACGCACGCATGGATCGCGCAGGCGCTCGAGAAACCCGTGGTCGACCACTATTGGCAGACCGAGACGGGCTGGCCGATCCTGTCGTCGGTTCCCGGCGTGGAAAAGACGCCCATCAAGCTCGGCAGCCCGAGTTTTCCCGTCTACGGCTACGACCTGAAGCTGCTGCGCGAGCAGGACGCCGCGGAAGTCGGCTCGGACGAGAAAGCCGTGGTGGCGATCGCGCCGCCGCTGCCGCCGGGATGCATGACGACGGTGTGGGGCGACGACGAGCGCTTCGTGAAGACCTATTTCGGCACGTTCCGCAACAAACAGGTGTACTCGACTTTCGACTGGGGCATCCGCGACGCGGACGGCTACTACTTCATCCTCGGCCGCACCGACGACGTGATCAACGTCGCCGGGCACCGCCTGGGCACCCGCGAGATCGAGGAAGCGGTCAACATGCACGCGAACATCGCCGAATGCGCCGTGGTGGGCGTGGCCGATTCCCTGAAGGGCCAGATGCCGCTCGCGTTTGCGGTGGCGAAGGATGCGACGCGGCTGAATTCGGCCGAGGGCCGCAAGGCGCTGGAGAGGGAGGTCATGGAGACCGTCGACAAGCAGCTGGGTGCCATCGGGCGCCCAAAGGCGATACACTTCGTCTCCCTGCTGCCCAAGACGCGCTCGGGAAAAACGCTGCGGCGCACGATCCAGGCTCTCGCGGAAGGGCGCGATCCCGGGGATCTCACCACGATCGAAGACCCGGCTGCGCTGGAGCAGATTCGAAACGCATTGAACAACCGACCGGAGCCGGCGAAGTGAAGACCAAACCCTGCCTGACCCTGGAAGACTGCAAGAAGATCGGCGCCGCCTGCGAGGCGGAAGCGCGCAAGAACAAGTGGAACGTGGTCATCGCGATTCTGGACGACGGCGGCCACCTGCTGTGGCTTGAGCGCATGGACGGCGCCACGCCGGCGAACGCCGAGATCGCCGTCGGGAAGGGCCGCAGCGCCGCGGTGTCGCGGCGCACGACCAAGAACTGGGAAGACCGTATCGCGGCCGGCCGCACCGCCCTGCTCAACATGCCGGTGCTGCCGGTGCAGGGCGGAGTGCCGATCACGGTGAACGGCGAGTGCGTCGGCGCGGTCGGCGTCTCGGGCGTGCAGTCTCACGAGGACGAGCAGATCGCCAACGCGGGCATCGCGGCACTCGCTTAGGGAATGAAAGCCGGTCCGCGAATGTTCACCGCGGGCAGAACCGCGTCAAAACTGCAGTTCAACCAACGAGGAGAACCACCATGTCGTTGAAATCCGTAGTTCAAGTCGCAGTACCCGCGGTGCTTGCGGCGTTCGCGCTCGCAGCCGCCGCGCAGCAGCCGAACCCGATGGACGTCGTGCCGGACAAGATGCCGAACGACATCCCCTACGGTGCGCCGATAGCGCTCGACCACGCCCAGGCTGCCATCAACGCGGCCCTAGCCGAATCCAGGAAGCGCGGCTGGAAACTGAATGTCGCCGTCGTGGATTCGGGCGGCAATCTCGTCGCTTTCGCCCGTCAGGACGGCGCCCAGCTGGCGTCGATCGCCATTTCGGAGCACAAGGCACGCGCCGCGGCGACGTTTCGCCGTGAGACCAAGGCTATCGAGGCCGGCATCCAAGCCGGGAACAACTACCTCATCACGCTGGACGGTGTGATCGGTTCCCGCGGCGGAATTCCGCTTCTGGAGGGCGGTAAGCTGATCGGCGCCATCGGCTGCTCGGGCGGCACCGGCTCGCAGGACGAGGTCGTCTGCAAAGCGGGCGCCGCGACTGTCAAGTAGAGTTCCCCCTGTCGAAACGAAAAGGGGCCGCGAGGCCCCTTATTTTTTATTGGGGTCCGGCATACGCAGCAGCTTCATCGCGTTTCCGAAATAGATCTTCCGCTTGTCCGCCTCGGAGAGCTTGAGATCTTCGACCGAGCGTATTCCCTCCCGGATGAACATCGGCCCGCCCTCGGGATCGAAGGGACAGTCGCTCGCGAACACCACGCGGTCGGCGCCGAAGAAGTCCAGCCCGCAGCGCAGCGCCGAGGCCGAGCCGCCGAGCACGGTGTCCCCGTAGAACATGCGGAAATACTCGATCGGCTTTTTCGCCATGCGCTTGAGCACCTCCTCGTAGTTCTCGTCGGCGGTGCGGCTGCCGAGCTGCGCCCACAGGGTCTCGGCGCGTCCCGAAAAATACGGGATCATTCCGCCGCAATGGTGCGTGATGATGCGCAGGTCCGGGAGTTTCTCGAAGAAGGCCGAGAACACCATGCGCGCCATGGCGATGCTCGTCTCGAACGGCCAGCCGAGCACCTGCCAGATCTCGTATTTCGATTTCTGCTCGCCGACGTAGTCGGGGCGCGAGCCGGGCCGCGCCGGGTGCATCCACATCGGCACGCCGTGCTTCTTCGTCGCGCGCTCGAACACCGGGAAGAACTCCGGCTCGTCGAGCGCGCGGCCGTTCACGCTGGTGCAGATCTGCACGCCGCGCGCGCCGAGCTTTGCGACGGCGCGGTCCATCTCCTCGAGCGCCGCGGGAACGTTGTTCATGGGGAGCGAGGCGACGAACGCGGGGAATTTCTTCGGCCACTTCGCCGTCATGCCCGCCATGCCGTCGTTGGCGATGCGCGCAAGCTCGGGCGCGAGCTCGGGTCCTCCCACCAGCTCGGGGGAGGGCAGCGACAGCGTCAGCACCTGCTGCACGTCCGGGAATTTCTCGTCGAGCATCCGCACCCGCGCCTCGATGTCCCAGAGCATGCGCAGGTTGCTCATGCGCTTCAAGATGCCCTGGTCCTTCAGGTGCTGCTTCATCATTTCCAGGTAGGGCACCGGCATGACGTGATTGAAAATGTCGATTTTCATGATTGTGAGAGTGTTTGGTCTCCGGAGCGTCGAACGCAGCAGGCAGGACGGCGTTTACACGCGATCGGCCCCCAACGAAGACTATAGCCAGGAAAATTAGGAAACGCTAATCTATCTCATGACCAACCCCGAAGGATGGAGATACGAGCGATGACGAAGCACATGACCGGGACACGGAAGGAGTGGCTCGCCGCGCGGGAAAGGCCGCGAGGTGTCGTCCACCTGGCGCTGATCGCAATGTTTGTCACTGTTGCCGCCAGCTCTGCGGCCCCGACGATCGTGCAAGCAGCGCAGGAGAAGCCGGCCATGCAAATCGCAACGCCCAAGCCCAGCAGGAGCGGCCATGCTGCGGTCAACGGTGTGAACTACTACTACGCCGTTTACGGTACGGGTGAGCCGCTGTTGCTCCTTCATGGCGGCCTGGGCCAGATCGAGATGTTCGGCCCCAACCTGACCAAACTCGCGCAGAGCCGGCAGGTGATCGGCGTCGATCTGCAGGGCCACGGCCGCACGTCGCTGGGTAATCGCGAGATCAGCCTGGTCGACATGGGCAACGACATGGCTGGCGTGCTGAAGAAGCTCCGCTACGACAAGGTCGACGTGCTCGGCTATTCGATGGGTGGCGGGGTCGCGTTCCAATTCGCCGCTCAACATCCGGAAATGGTTCGCCGCCTGGCGCTGGTTTCCGCCGGCTACTCGCAGGACGGATTCTATCCGGAGATGCTGCCGCAGCAGGCGGCAGTCGGCGCCGCGATGCTGGAGCAGATGAAGGGAACGCCGATGTACAAGTCGTACGTGGCGATTGCGCCGCACCCGGAAGAGTTTCCGAAGCTGCTCGACCAGATGGGCGCCTACATGCGCAAGTCGTACGACTGGTCGGCGGACGTCAAGAAGCTGACCATGCCCGTGATGCTGATCTTCGGCGACAGCGACATGTACCGGCCGGAGCACATCGTGAAGTTCTACCAGTTGCTCGGCGGTGGACTGAAGGACGCCGGCTGGCAGCGCGAGCACATGTCGCAGAATCGCTTGGCGATCCTGCCGAACCTCACGCACTACGAAATGGGCCTCGCACCGCAGTTGGTCGACACCGCTCTGCCGTTCCTGAACGGACAAGGCCGCGCCAAGAGCTGGGACGAGCAGGTGAGCGGGAAGTAAATCTCACCGTACCGCGGCTCGCCCGGCGGCAGGATGGGCGCGGCGTATGGTCGGAGACACGACTTTAGCGGAGACGTGAAAGTCCCAGACCGCGGCGCCGCCGCTTGCAGCGAACTCCGCCACGAGCTTCGGCAGATCATCCAGATTCCTAAAGGTCTTTCCCGGGAGCCCAAATCCGCGCGCGATGCCCGCGAAATCGCAGTAGCCGAACACCGACCCGTCCTCGGGCATTCCTTCCGAGCGGAGCTTGTGCAGTTCGGAGCCGTACGCGCCGTCGTTCATCACGACGATCAGGATGTTCAGCCGATGACGCTTGATGGTTTCAAGCTCCTGCACATGCATCATCAGGCTGCCGTCGCCGTCGAACAGCACCACGGTTCTGTCCGGACGCGCCGCAGCGACCCCCATGGCGAACGAGACGCCGTTGCCGATCGCGCCGAACTCGCGGATGGTGAGGAACTTCTCCTGTGGACGCGAGGGCATCTGCGCGAAAAACCATGAACAGTGGCCGCCCGAGTTCACCATCTCCCAATCGTGCGGCAAGGCTTTTTCCAGCGCCTCGACCACGTGGCGCGGGTCGAGCAGCCCCGGCTCGATCTCGAACACGTGGCTGTCGGGTTTCGAATCGCGGATGCGCGCAGCCATCGCATCGCTTCGCCAGCTCCCGCTTCTCCCGATGCTGCGGGCCGGCAACGCCGCAATCAACGCCTCGACTCCCAGACGTGCGTCGGCACGCAAGTGATGACGCGCTACTTCCTGGCCTTGACTGACCGCGACAGGGTCGATATCGATCTGGAGCATCCTCGCCTTCGGCCAGAGCTGGCCGCCGCCGCCCGCATGGTAGGCGAGCGAGCAACCGACCGCGACGACGAGGTCGGCCTGCGCGAGGTACTCAAGGCCGGCCTCGGGTGTGAAGCTGCCCGAGATGCCGATGCAAAAAGGATCGTCGTGGAACAGTCCTCTTGCGGGAAGCGTCGTCGACAGCAGTCCACCCGTCTTGGCGGCCAACGCCCGGCAAGCGGCCCCCGCCCGGGCTTCGACCGCGCCCAAGCCGGCCAGCACGACTACCCGTTCGGCACCGGCAACCAATTGCGCGGCGCTGGCCACGTCGTCGGGATGCGGCGGAATCGGCGAAAGGCGCGGCAACAATTTGTGCGAGGGCCTGGGCAGATCCGCGGGTCCGTCCCAGGGCCGGGCCTGCAGATCGAACGGAACACCGATCACCACGGGCCGACGTTCGCGACGCGCCTGCAAGAACGCGTCGCGTACCGCAACAGGCATGCGCTCGGGCATGTGCAAGCTGTGATAGGCGGCACCCGTTGCGGTGATGAGCGGTGCCTGATCGAGTTCCTGGTTGTACCAACCGCTTTTCAACGGCGCTTCGCCCGCGAACACCACCAGCGGCAGATGGGCGCGCACGGCTGCGGGGAGCGCCGTGATCAATTGCGTCACGCCGGGCCCGCACGTGACGGTCGCCACCCCAACGTCCCGGTTCTTTCGCGAGTACGCCATGGCGGCAGCGAGCGCGCAATGCTCGTGCCTGACATAGACCATGCGGCATCCCCCCTCGGACAAGCGCGCGGCCCAATTCATGTTCGCATCCCCGAGAAGAGCAAAACATGTTCGCACATCCTCCTGCGCGAAGGCCTTGGCGAGGATGTCGTACACGCGAGTCTCGGCTTCATTCTTCATCGTTGCAACTCCTGCATCGAACTCTTTTTTTGCCCGTTTGTGATCAAGCGGCGGAGTTCATGCATCCGTCCCACCTTAGTCCAAAGTAGCGCCCGATGTCTTCACTACCTGACTCCATTTTTCGATTTCCGACCGGATAAGGGTGCGAAAGTCCTCCGGCGAACCATGAACGGGATCCGAGCCTAGCTCAGCGATACGCTCCTTTAATTGCGGGGTGTCCAACGCCCTCGCCATCACGGCATTCAATTTCCCAACGATGGACGAAGGGGTTCCCTTTGATGCCAAGACGCCGTACCAAGATGCCGTTACATAGCCCGGAACCCCGGCTTCCTCTACCGTAGGCACGTCAGGCAGCTGAGGCGATCGGCGCTGTCCCGTAATGGCGAGAGCGCGTACCCGTGCTCCTTTGATATGCGGTACGACACTGACCATGGACTCAAACATTATTGGCACCTGCCCACCCATCACATCGATGAGCGCAGGTCCCGAACCTTTATAGGGAACATGGACCATCGCTACGCCAGCCATGGTTTTGAATAACTCAACGGACAGATGCTGAGGCGTGCCATTTCCTGAAGAGGCAAACGTGTAGCCGTCCGGCCTGGACTTCAGTATTGCGATTAATTCCTTCAGCGTTTTCGTAGGAAACGAAGGGTGAACGATTACAACAAGCGGTACAGAGGCGACTTGGATTACCGGTTCTAAATCCTTTAGCGGATCGTAGGGAAGATTCTTGAAAAGGGAGACGTCAATGGCGAGCGGACCAGGCGCTCCCAGCAACAGCGTGTAGCCATCGCCCGTGGATTTCGCCACGAAATCAGTACCGATCGTTCCCCCGGCACCGACGCGGTTCTCGACAATAACGGGCTGACCGAGGCTTTGCGTAAGCGTTTGCGCCATGAGACGGCCCAATATGTCGGTTGGCCCGCCAGCCGGGAACGGGGAAATCATCCGGATCGGCTTGACCGGGTAGGATTGCGCTCGAACCGACGGTGCTATGGCGAGCGCAAGAAATACCACTACAACAATTCGCATGATCATAGAGTGTTGCCTCCCGGTATCGATACGCCCAACGTTCGCGCCCACGCGCGGGCGCGTGAGCTGGTTGACCGAAGTGCGCCACTCCTCGCCCGTCGCGGTGGGCGCGCTGTTAGACAGCAATCTATTGTCCACGGGATACGTCGCGCATTATTAAGAAAGATGCATAGCTTTGATTGATCTTACGAACTAGTTCAATCTGGGTTCGCCCATCGTTCCAAACCGCTGTTTCGGTATCTCCGACTCGGTCTGTTCTGGAGGATGGGCCGAGAGATTTCTCGTACGTGGACCGTTTTTCAGAAAAATCATAACCGATGCCATATTGAAACCGGATCTCGCTGATCACCCCTGCGCTATTGGT
>Ga0209807_1000878_pt1 | contig 14041 bp, 14 predicted proteins | sample GraSoiAngelo_154_FD_186168 | JGI IMG/M metagenome (GOLD analysis project Ga0209807, IMG submission 186168) | Grasslands soil microbial communities from the Angelo Coastal Reserve, California, USA - 14_1009_13_20cm (SPAdes) (version 2) | ecosystem: Environmental > Terrestrial > Soil > Grasslands ... | reverse complement strand
TTCCAGCAGAACGGCTGGGCAAACAGAAAACTTCGTGGCAGATCATTACTATTATTTTCTTTTTGGCGCTCCTTTCGATGGCGGAACTGCGATACGCCAGTGAGAAATCGACATGGTGGGTGCGCGCCTGGACTGAAGCCGGCCCAGTCCTAGTCTGGGTCACCGTAGCGTTGACGATTTACTCTGCTCTTGGATTCACCTGGCGGAACCGGGAGCTGATTTCGCCAGACCAATAGGCCGCCAACAAGACTCGGAAGGCGCGTCGAATTGTCGAGAATTCTTACACGCCAAACCGTATAGCCTAATCTATTCATTCTGAGTATGTTATGCCACGTTTTGATGGACCTGCGCATTATCGTCTGGACACTTTACAGCTTCGTCTTCGATCAACCATAATTTGGCGAAATTTGACCAAAAAATAACCTGCTGTAAAACAGATGGTTATGATAGTAATGGAGTCAGCAGGTTTTTGTTGGCACGGCATTTGCGACATCGTGTACGATTACACTTTTCACGCCGCGCCATGTACTCAAATGCAGTTTCGAAACACAAAGTCCTGCTGCTCTGCATAGCGTTTTGCGGGGCAATCCTTGCGTCGACCGATGACGCCAAGGCCTTTGTCCTCGGTATGGGCGATTCCCACGAGTTGGGTTTCCTCTGGCCTGGCTTACAAAAAAAATCAGGCGTTCCAAACAGAGCAACTTATGTGAACCGCCTACTCGGCATGGCTCTTGGCGCAATCAACTTTGCCAATGGCAAGGTCTACTTTCGCTCAAACCACGTTTTTAAGTCCTTGCCGGCTGCAACCCAGGCCCGCAACGGCAGTGGCAGAACGATAAACCTTGGCACCGGTGGTTTATGCGCGTACCTGTTCGCGACCTACAATGGTTACGGGTCCGAAGTTTGGTACGTGGGTAATCTGAGTGGAATAGTAACGATACCCTTTCTAGCGAGTGGCCACTGCCTCGCGGGGTGGACGCTCTTTGGCACAGTTGGTGCAGGTGTCCCGGACGGTGGCGTCACGGTGATGTTGCTCGGCGTGGCTCTCGGCGTGCTCGCTTTGGCGCGACGCTTCCTGATGCGATAGCGGTCACACTTGAATTCAGGAATGCGCAAGACCATATGCCTGCCCGTAGCTTCGTAGCAAAAACGATACGCGAACACTGGAAATTCGGCATTTTGCCAACATGAAAAGAGACGGTGCGACAAACTTGATCGGAATCATGGGAATCGCTGGAGGACTAGCGACCCTGCTCGCTTTCCCGCCTGAAGTAATTTACTCGGCAACCCCGACCATCAAAGTCCCCGGTCCGTATCCGTATGAAACGCCTATGCAAGTTCCGGCGCCGCCGCTCGTTTCGGACTCATCGCCGGTGCCGTCGCCTGCTCCTTTTCCGTACTCCGAATCGTTGCCCTCGCTCTCGGCTGCTCACGATCGCGATCCACGAACAGCAAATGCCCGCCGGCCGCTCACGGCGAAAGCCGTGCGCGAGGCAGCGTTCAAATACAATGGAGTATCAAATTTTTGTGGATTTCTGGCAGCACTTCCTGCCGACGTTAGTGTGTTCGATCCGAAACTCGGAAGAACACGCACCCTTGTAAAAGGAGGCCGTGTAATACGCAAAAATGCAGCGTGGCTCCGCAAACATAAGCAAGCCGCCTCACACGAACAAACCGGGAGCTAACGAAAACCAGCGGGCAACGGGAATCGAACCCGCATTTCGATGGTGTATCAGAGCCTCATATCATATGTAAAATGCCCTTAAAAATAGCCTGATTAGCCAGTAGTCAGAACGTTTAGTCAGAACAAATCCGCCAAAATCAGCCTTTATCCGCCGATGCGCGGTAACGCGGTTTTTACTCGCTTTTCGCTCCGCGCGCTGATGGAATGCGCCGCGTGAAAACGATTCCCCGATTACTTGTTCTGTTGCTCATCGTAGCGATTCTCGCCGGTTGCGCCTCAACAGACTTCCAACCCGTGGAAAGCCAAGGACCGCTGCTCGGGCAAGGACAATGGGGCACACGCAAGGTAGTGGACGGCGTGGACATCTGGACAATGGGCGCGCCGCCAAGGAAATACCGCGTGCTAGGCGTAATCAATGATACGCGCGGCGGCGGGGTAATCCCGATGGCCGGTTATTACAGCGGCATCGCCGCAAAGGTGAAGCAGTACGGCGGAAATGCGGCGATTGAGGTGTCTAGCCGATCCCAATATCTTGGCACGGCATCGTTCGCTAACGCTACAACCACCACTTCCGGCGGGTACTCCGGCACAGGATACAATTACGGTAATTTTTCCACTGTGAACGGCACGGTGAACACCACTTCGAACACCTTCGCGTCGGGAACGTCCGTTCCGATGTTCAAGCATCACGGAACATTTCTCGTTGTGAGGTATCTGTGAGGCGAACCGGAAACCAACGCAGAGGGGGTGAGGAAGCGCTGTGACAACAGAAAGAAAATAACCAAATGAAAATGAAGCTAATGATCGTAGCATTAACGGCATTCGCCGCGAGCGCGTTCGCTGGTCACTTGGTGCCTCACATTGCCATGCCTGCCGGTATTGGCTATGCGACAGATGCCAAGGGCGCTCGATATCCGAACACGGTGTGCGTGCGTGATGCGCTTTTTCGAAAAGCTTCGACCTGAGTGAAAAGAGCACTTTGCGGAGTGCGCGAGATGTGGCGAGATATTTGATCGGCGAAGCTTAGACGAAGTGCTGTTTCATACCACCGACCATAAGCACCGCCCGGACATTCAGTATTCCGGCTCCGAAACGCTGGATTAGACCCGCCACCTACCGCGAATCGGTGCTTTATCGTCCGTGCCGATGAAAATTGATCCCCCTTGCCATGGGAGCACAAAGGACGGCATCTAGGAGTGCGTCACCAGGCTTGGTGACAACTGCCCTCAGGCGCGTGGAGACTATTGCGAAACTCCCCGGGCACGAGACGCAGGCGGGTAAGAGAGTTCAAACATTGCGACTGTTGAGTCAGAGCCTAGCACTATTTGCCGTTAAACGAACGAGACATTATGCCGATGTCTTGTTCGGTAAGAGGGCAATCTTGCTCGTCATACTCTAAACACATCAGGAGAAGCGTTTCTTGCCGCAGTACTCCTTTCACGTAAAATCCTCGGGGGCCATCGCGACCGGAAACAACAAACCAGTCGTCGCGCAGAACTTTGTAGTCGACCACTTTTCCTGGATCCGCAGCTGTATGCTCAGCTGCCCACTCAGAATAGATTTTCGCTAGCGTGTGGCTACGCGGATTGTGTTTACCGAGGAGCAGGAGCTTCGTCTGACCATCCTGTGACACAAATAATGCGCGATCGTTCGATGAGGGCGTTTCATTTTTGACGAGAACATTGGCAGGAACGACAGCGGAAAAGTTATAGTAAGGGTTCGCGTATCGCACGAATTCCGTATTTGCGGATCCTCGCTGGATAGGCTCTGCTCGCTGGGCGTGTTTCTGGAGCACCGATTGCAACCGCGCATTTGCTTCACGCGATTTTTCTGAGTTCCCTTCGTGACTGTAACTCAAAGCGAGCCCACGCCAGATCTCTGGATCACTAGGGTCGAGTTGCGCAGCTTGGTTAAATGCTTCTGTTGCCTCGTGATACTGTTCCGTGGCGACGTATTCAGATCCAAGAAGTCCCCAAGCCTTCGGGTAATCAGGCTTCACCTTAATCGCCTGCTTGCCAGCCTCGATTGCGTCTTGATGTCGATTCAATTTCGCCAACGATACACCTAGATTGGTCCATGCTATTGCGTCCGCAGGTTCCAACGTCAGAGCGTGTCGATAGGCGCTCACAGCATCTTCAAGTAGATTCAGCTCGTAGTAAGTGTAACCAAATTTGAACCACAGCGTAGGAGAATCAGCGTATTTCTCCTTGAGCGTATTCAAGATTTTAAGGGCTGTGACAGCATCCCCGTTTGTGAGACAACGGTCCACTGACGCAAATTCCGGAGCGTCGGCGGTCACATTCTGCTGCGCGGGGACTGCTGAAAGCGGAACCAACCCAGTCGTCGTCGTCGCTTTCACTAATAAGTCAGAAACATAGGAAACCGGCCGAGCGAAATTCAACGCTTGACCCTCCTGAATGATGAACGTAGCCACGCCAATCACTTCACCATTGGGGTTAACCACGGGAGACCCGCTCGATCCGTGTGAAACTGGCGCCGTAATCTGGAGCCACTCGTCGGATTTTGAGATTGCACGCTGGCCAGAGATGACTCCCTCCGAGACAGAACCTTCAAAACCCAACGGGCTACCGATCACTGCAATCCGAGAACCCACTGGTGGGAGCAAGCCGCCGTAAAGCCGCAGGAAGGGCACTCCTTTAGCGTTGGCTTGGACTAAGACAACGTCATGATCGTTATCGGTCACGATGATGCCGCCAATTGCGTATGTCGCGCCAGTTTCAAGCTTAGCTGCCCCGTTCGTCGCCCCTTCAACTACATGTCTGTTTGTGACTAACTTACCGTCGCTTGAAACGAAGAATCCTGTTCCTGTTTTTATCAGCTTACCGGACGGACCGAATATCTCGATAAGCGCTACCGCAGGGCGCACTGCCGCAGCAACCCGTGGAAGATCCAGACTCTCGGAGATTGTGCGCTCAGAGATTGTGCTTGGTTTCGATTGGAAAAGATTGAGTCTCCCGCCGAGAAAGAGCGCCGCAGCAAGAATCGTCACACCCGCTGTGACCCAGATCAGTTTGCCGCCCATCTTGGCCGTCCTTGCATGGGTTCCTTTTCGTTCCTTAGCTTTGAACTTTTGCGGCGACTCCGGATTACCCAATTCATCTGTATAAAGATTGGAGACCGAAATAACGTCGCCGTGCTTGATCTCGCATTCACCCAGATCGTACAGGTACGGCCGCCAATGGCCGTATTGTGCCAAATCTTCGGCGACACGCTTCGAGAGCAGGATGTGACCGGCATCGCCGCAATCCATCACCCGTTGCGCGATGTTAACTCCCGCGCCGGCGACATTCGCCCGCTCGTTCACATCGATAACCCCGCTAACCGGTCCGCTGTGCACGCCCATCCGCAGCTTAAGTTCCGGGTGTTCTTTTAACCCGCGGCTGATCTCCAGCGCGCATTCCACCGGCGCTTCCGGGCTGCTGTAAAAGACTAGCGCCATCCCGTCGCCAGTTGGAATCTTAATTAACTTGCCGGCCGCTTCTGCGCTGCGGAATTGCTCCGTCTCGCGAACGATCCCATTTAGCGTGTCGAGCAATGCCCGCTGCTCGTTAATCAAAAGTTTCGAGTAGCCGACGATGTCGGTAAACAGGACATGCGCGATTTCGAGCTTAATTTCCTTTTTAACCTCGGCGGACGTCCTGCGTGGGGGATTCGGAATTGCGCGAGATTGATGGCGTAGGTCGAGGCCAAGCGGTTCAGGCTGCGAGTTCTCATCAGCCCAATGGCTACTGACTGGCCCTCGCGTGCGCGGGGATAGGTGCCAGAACCTCCAAAGCGGCACGATGACCAACACCCACGCAGCGGCCGCAAGTGCGGCAATCGCAACATAGCTTGCGAATGGGCTCAACTCCTGGAACAACCACGTAGGCATTGCGCCCGCCTCTATATCAGTTTGTCATTGCCTTGTGGAGAGCAAACAGAAGGAATCCAGTCAAGGATGAACTCTTGACGACCAAATTCGCTAATATTTGTTTCAAGCCGTCGTCTGAACTTGGTTCGTTTGAACACCTGGCAAAATCGACAAGGATGTCGAGCGGCGTGACTCCTATATGCAGATTCATCTTGGCTCGAGAAAAATTAAGCTTGCTGTTTGCCGCCAAATAGATTTACCTAACGAGAGCATTAGGAATGGCTGTCGCGAAAGCGGCCGTCTGCCAACCGGGTAGGAGATAACCACGGTGGCTTGGCTGAGAACCGATTTCTCAGCCGATGCGCGGGAGTGAGAAAACTTCCGAACAAAATCTCCGGGCGAAGGCCGCTGTTCCTGATGTGAGCAGCGGCCTTTTTTCGTCCTGTTTCTAGTGCGCATTAGAAAGAAAAGCGCCCCATGAAAATGAGCCGTAGGGAGCAGTTAATACAGGAAGAACTCCGCAAGCTAATGTGGGTGCCACCGGGGAGAACGGAGGAGCAGCACCGAACATGGCTAAAGGCCCAGGTGAAGTGGCTGCCGCAGGCGCAAGACACGCAATTCCCGCCAAGCCCAAAACCTCCAATGAACATCCAAGCGTTGAGAATGCTGGCGTTTATCAGGGTGGTGGAGAAGCTGATCTCATCCGCGAAAGACATTGAGCGTGAGGAGTGCGCGGCGACCGTTGCAGCCGCCGCCGAGAAAATAAGGGCAGGCGCTAGCTGCCCTGACAAGCAAACCCACGAACGCGACCGCTGGATGCGGTTAATGAAAATGACCATCATACCCGTCGCAGTTGCAGCCCTTGCCGCTTTCGTTGGCGGCTACAACTCACGTGCGCCGAACCACCCCGCTGATATCGCAGTTGCTCAGTCGCCTGAAGTCCGGCGTGCAATTCCGGTGGAAATCCGGCGCGCAATTCCGGTGGAACCGGGGATCAGGAAAGCAATCCCGGTGCGACAGTTCCAAGTAAAGGAAAGCATGAGACGAACTTTTTTAGTAGTTCGTGGCGGCGAAAACCGAGGCCGCCGCCCACGCAGAAACTGAGGCCGGAATGAAGCTGTTAAGAAAGATCGGCGACTTCGCTTTGTTCGCTGTAGGTTTGTGCGTCGCCGTGCCGCTTGCAGCGGGCGTGGCATACCTCGTCGGCACGTTTGTGCTATGGCCTATTAGCTTGCTCAACGAGGATTTTACCGACTCGGTGTCTGGCTTTGGCCCAGCCTTTGGCAGAGTCAAATTGCCGGCAATCGTTATTGCAATCGGTTGTCTGGCAATTTGGGTCGGCGCGCGAATTGCGAATAGTTGGAAACGGGAACGGGAGCGCGCCATCGAGTTAGACGAAGAAAAAGGCCGTCTGCAAAATTTCCTCGCGGATCGCAAACGTTGGATCATTGGACTATCGCTCGTGGCGCTCTTTCTCACCGGCGAAACTGCCAAAAATTACATCAAGTATGACAAGGAATTCCACAAAGCAGACCGCTTGACGACGGGCCGCATCGTCGAAGTTGATCCCGGGGAACCGGCGAGCGGAGCAGGTGAAGATGCTGATCCGGGCAGGCCGCCATCGTCACACTACCAATTTCAGGTCAACGGAGTCACCCGCGACGGCTGGATTAAAGATGAGTTGCCGAACGGCGAGGAAGTCGTGATCTGCTACAACGCATCCGACCCTAAATTCAATCACGCGCAAGACGATCACACGACTTTTCGTGGCTACAATGAGAACACCAACATCTTGTTGATGCTCGTTATTGCTGCGCTCGCGTATGTTATATGGCATCGCAAGCCAGATGAACCTGAACAGGAAATCGACATTGGTGATGGGTCTTTTGAAAGCCTTCGCCGTGCGATGATTACGAGACTCGGGCGCGATTTGACCGCTAAGGAAGAAGCAAAGGCGCGCCAGTTGGCAGGCCGCATCGAGGATGCAACGAAGAAAGAGCGAGCCGCTATGCAGAAGCTAGTTGATGCGCTCGATAAGGAATTTGGGAGTTAAGACTGCTACTGGGCCCGCCGGGCGCATCCCGATTTCGGACAGAGGCGAGATAGTTTTAAAGGTGAGAAAGAATAAACACGTTTACAAAGTCCGCTCGCGCAAAGATCATCACGGCAAGGACGGACAATGAACAAACGGCAAAAAATCCTGACAATCTTGGCGCTGGCCGCTTTCGCAGCGATTATCGCCTTGCACTACGGACGTCCCTACCTCGGTGACTATCCTCACACTTCTCGGCAAGCGTGGCCTTACGAACACTGGATGACCGAGGAAGAGTTCCTTAAATGGCCCGGACGCGACAATAAGGAGTTTCCGCAGGATTGGTGGAAGCGGCCCAAAGTTTGGCGCGTAAAATACTGGACAATGCAACATCACTGGGAGGCCCCGGAATGGAGGCCGGATCCAAGAATTGAGGATGTCCGGATGCCGCTGTTCGCATTGGCCGTGTTCTACACCGGGCTTTTCTTTATCCTAGCAACACCAAGGGCAAAATGATGATTGAGCCAGTATGGTCATCGCGCCGTCAATCTAGCTGATCATGCAATCCTCCCCGTGCAGTTTGTCGGGGCGTCCGAGGATGATAAGGCGATCAAGTGGTAGCCGCCGCAGCTTTAAGGATTCGTTCCCGTTGCGCAATTAGAGCCTGTCTCTTTTCTTCGCTTATAACTATGCCCTGTTGCGCGACAGCTGTCGTGCTGATACTGATACTGTGGCCGGGGCGACGTTCCGGGAAGGTGAGCTTGAGCCATTCCGCTAATGCTCGCCAATCTTTCTGACCGGCAGCCTTGATGCCTTCCAGCGCTGGTGTCGATGCAGGCATTAGTTGCCGGTATAGCATCTCTCTCCGTCTAAGGTTGCATCACGCGGATAGAGCGTGCAATGCAGAGATAAGACGTTGCGCTTACCGAAAAGCGCCAGTGACGCTCGTTTCACTCGCTCTCTCGTTATTACAGATTCGAGACCCTTTTGGCCTTTCATGTAGCTACTGTGACGACCTTTTCCAGCAGCATCTACACATTCCCGGGCCCTGATGTTCCGACCTTTTAATTCCCCTATGGGGAAAAATTAAAAAAAACCTGTAGTAAGAGGGGAGGAGGTTACAAGGGTGCGCGAGCCCCTGAAAGGTCGCTACAGTCGCTACAGTCGCTACATGCCCGGGAAGGTCGGAAGGTCGCTACAAAAGGGCCTTAGTCGTAACAGGTCGCTACAACAGATAGCTAAACGTTGAGGCTTTCCCGTTTGGGCGCGCGTCGCCGATGCGAACAATCTTAATCACGCCAAGCCGTGTGAGCGCGAGATTGATGTTGTACGCGGTTTGATGGCTCAAGCCGGATTACCTCGTAACAAACACTCGCGTTAGAAGGACCGCTCCACTTTTGCTCGTATATCGCGGCGTCTCGCTCGCGCGCGATTTGCCGGTAGTTGAATCGGTCAGTGGGAACCGAATCGGCAACGACTTATAGGAATGGCCTTTCTTACCCCAAGCCTCAGCCGTAGCGCGCGCTTTGGGGCGCAATGAGGGTATAGATAGCGCTTTAGTATTCATCTGTGGTCATTTCCCTCCGGCTTGGGTTAGGCGATGGAAGCACAGCTTTCCAGAAAGGCGTTGATGTCGTTTCGGAATATCCGCACGAATTTACCGCTCGGTTTGCACGCACGCAGACGCCCAGCGCGAATCTGCCGCTCGATATAGCGTGTGGTGCAGCCGAGAAGCTCAGCCGCTTCTTGCTTTGTTAGAATTGCCGAATTAGCGGTTTCGGCTTGCGATTTATTTTGTTCGCCATGTTTTGGCATAACTACAGTTCTCCTGTGTTTTGCCGAGCTTTACATGGCTATGGGCGCTCAGACGTTGGCCCCTCGGACTTACGCTCCGGTTGTTTCGTTACTCAGTCGCCGCAGGGCTACTAATCTTTGAGCCTTTATGGCGCTTGAGTAACAGGATTCCCGTGTCCGCCACTTAGCGGACTAACTGCCCTCAGGAAACCCGGTTTAAGTTAACAAAAGAACATCAGGCTGCGAGCCTGCTTGAAATAAGACTGTCTGCATCGCGTAAGCTGCAACGGAAATAACCGAATCGCAGCAGGATCCTCCTGACCCGACTACGATTGCGTCAGGTCAAAGATTCCTCCAGGCGCTCTTTGACGATGCGCCAGTTCGGGCAGACCTGCGTCAGCAAAGCTAACGGGCGAGCAGAGGCGAGCGATCGGCTGGACGCTCGTCGGCGTCGGCCCGTTAACGACGATCCCACTCGCGCGGTGCAATTATTGGGTGATTATGAATGAGCGCGACAATCGAGCGCAATTCTAGTCACCACGATCGCGCTGGCCTTTCGGTGCCCCGGTTTTCGCTTTGCGTCGTCTGTCTGCGGCTAACGAACTTTCTACCTTCTACTTTCTTGTTATCCCATCCCGAGGGAATCGAGCGTCGGCTCGTCGATTGCCGCTGTCGTGGTAAGTCCCTGGTCGGCCTGGTAGGCACCGAGCGCCTCGCGAGTTAACGGCCCGAGCAATCCATCCACGTCACCCCGGTAATAGCCCATCTGTTGCAGCACGGCCTGCACGTCAGCGATCACCTTATCCGGCGGCTCAGCACTGTGACCCGCATAGATCGGTCCGTCGTAGGGATAATATTCGGCCGAAGGATTGTAACCCCATGCCGGATACCAGTAGCCGTTGTTCCAGTAATAGTAACCGCCACCGATCAGCTCCACGCGCCTGTAATGCGATCGATACCAGCCCCCATCGTGCCGTTCCGGATGATACGAGCGGAATACTTCGTATTGCGGACCCTGCCACTGTTCGCTTCCTTGGATCCGATAATTCTGATTGAATGTAACCGCCGGAACCTGCTGCGGCTTTGGCTCCGCATGGAAGCTCGTGTGTTGCGATTTGATCTGTTGCACCTGCTGCGGATCCGGCTTCTTCGCCCTCGTCCCCGCCGAAGCCGCCCCCGTTGCCGGAGTAGCTCTCGGCGGTGCTTTCGCGTTTGTCGGCGGCGCTTTCATTCCTTTCCTCCGCTCCTGCCCCTGCTCCTTAGCCCCCAGCGCGGCCTTCTCATGTTTCGGTGTCGTCTCCCCCTTCTGCGCCTTTGCTCCAGCCCGTTCCTTTATCGCTCCGGTTTGCTTCGCGGGGCTCTCTTTAGGCTTCGCCGCATTCGGCCTGGGCTGTGCTTGCGGCGCGTGCGTTTTTTCCCGCGCGCGCTTTCCCTTTGATGGTGATTGCTGTTCGACTGGCTGTTGCGCTATCGCGGCTCCAGCCAGCGCCAGTGAACAGCCTATCAGTAAACTGGTAAGTTTTTGCATAATAATAATGTCCAGTCGTTGGATGTTCGCGGTCTATTCAAGCCCTTCCGGTAATTTCCCTCAGCGGCGCACGGCAAAATACCGTTTACGCGGCATCGATCGCCTATTGATACTTCGTGCAATCGCATCCATCCGGTTCCGCGCGAATAAGATTACCGGATCGATACGCTTTTTTCCGGCGTCAGCCGGATAAAACGGACATGGCCTATGCCTCGAATCTCTGCTACCCTGCTGCTACCCGGCAACCCGATTTCGAGGGTCTCGGGCGACCACACGCCTCGGGTGTGCTTAAAAAGCGAATTAGGGCATGCGCGAAGGGGCCTATTCTAAAGCTCGGTAGTCCTGGCCTTCGGGGCAAAAGCGAATCGCAACCCCTTTCCAAACTGACATAATAATCGTAACAAGCCCGCCAACTGCAAAGAATAATCCTGGGGCAGCGTTGAGGAGCTGCCCACTCACCTTGTTGCTCTCTACGCTAAGGCTCGCCTGCCCTGTGACACCGAGAATGAACAGTTTGTAGCCTAAATAGATCGATCCACCGGCAGCGACTACGGGTAATATCTTAAAAAGGTAGTATAGCGTTAATGCTAAATTCTGGTTCGCTTTCGCTGGATCGACGTTTTCCATGACTTGATTTTGGGAATGCGCGAATGTGGTCTAAACGCAATTTTTTAGCGGAGAGTCGCGGCGAGAGCAAGCTGGAAAGAAATACCACCCTTTTTTCCGCTTCGCTCACTCGTTAAATTCGGCTGTATTCGTTTTCCTCGCTTGCCACAACATTGGATTTTGCGCTCTCGTTTGGTAGACTCCTAACGTGGAAAAATCTCAGCCGCCACCGCACAAAACGCCTGTCGCGCGATTCGAACGCCGGGCAACGCGAGTCGTTTCGGTACCGCGCGCCGAAATTCAGAAGCGGGAAACAAAATATAAAGAGCAGCCCAAAATCAGGAGCCATCACAGGCATCGTTAGGCGAAATTTCGGCGGCATCTTCCCAAGGCCGCTTCCATACTTCCCTCGCTGTTGCGCCGGTCACTCTGCCTTGATTTTAATGCGTTGAACTGGTAGAACCGGCCTTGCCCGCTGCTCCCCTGCTACCCGACAACACGGTTACAGGTCTCGGGTCTATGGTTTAGAGTTCGGAATATCCAGTAAACCAGTAGCTACCCAAACGCGTCTTTGATAGCCGCCCTGCGATCTTGCTACAGTGCTCGAAGGCTTCCAGGGAAGCAGTGGGTGCAGCGGTGCATGAAGGCCACGAGTTGTAATCCCTGCATCCCTAATCCTTGGCTACCCTGCAACACGGTTTCAAGGGTCTCAGGGCAACGGTGGGTTTCGTGCGAAGGGGGGTTCAGCGCGCCAGTCGTGTTTCGAACGTGGACTGCTTTCCGTCCTCGACCAAGGCCATAAATCCGTGCACAATTTCGAATCCCCACACAGGAAATGTCCGTTGAGGTCAAAAAAGAAATCGAGCTGGAGATAGCGCATGTCTTATTCATCGACACGGTTGGGTATTCCAAGCTCTTGATTGATGACCAGCGGACGTTAATCGACACACTTAACCAAATCGTGCGCGGCACGGCTGAATTCCAGAGCGCGGAAGCAGCAAGAAAATTGATCAAAATTGCCACCGGCGACGGGATGGCGCTGGTCTTTTATACGCGGCCCGAAGCGCCGGTTGAGTGCGCGTTGCAGATAAGCCGGGGTCTTAAAGAACATCCGGAATTGCGGCTGCGGATGGGCGTACATAGCGGACCAGTTAGTGGCGTTATCGACGTAAACGAACGCGCGAATGTGGCCGGCGCCGGCATTAACATGGCGCGGCGAGTGATGGAGTGCGGCGATGCCGGCCATATTCTGCTCTCTCAACGTATCGCCGATGATTTGGATCATTACGGCCGCTGGCGATCACGCCTGCATGACTTGGGAGAGTGCGAGGCGAAGCATGGTGCGCGCATTCATGTGTTTAATTTCTATACGGACGAGCTGGGTAATCCGGAACTGCCAAAAAAGTTCACGGAATCCACTAAAAGACCAGTCACGCTGAGATGGGCGTTGATTGGTGCTGCGGCTCTGATCATTGCCCTGCTTGCGCTTGCTTTTCTGATCTTTCAGCCCAAACAACGGTCAACAACTAGCGGTTCCACGTCTAACTCGGCGGCTTCAGTTGCTGCAGTTCCGGAAAAAAGCATCGCGGTGATGCCATTTGAAAACCGGAGTGAGGACAAAGCGAACGCGTACTTTGCCGACGGCATTCAGGACGAAATCCTGACGCGCTTATCCAAGATCGCGGATCTAAAGGTGATCTCACGCACCTCGACGCAGCATTACAAAAGCGCGCCGGAAAACCTGCCTGAGATCGCAAAGGAACTGGGCGTGGCCCACATCCTGGAAGGAAGCGTGCAGAAAAGCGGTGACGCCGTGCGCGTTAATGTGCAGTTGATTAAAGCAGCCAATGATTCCCATCTTTGGGCCGATACATTTGATCGCAAACTGACTGACATCTTTTCAGTGGAGAGCGACGTAGCCAAAGCCATCGCCGATCAGTTGCGCGCAAAGCTTACCGGTGAGGAAGAACAAGTCATCGCCACCAAACCGACAGAGAATACCGAGGCTTACGATGCCTACCTACGCGGGCTGGCTTATACGCTGAAAGCTGGTGCCAACGACCCTGTTAACGCCCTTCGTGCGCAGAAATATCTCAAGGAAGCGGTGCGCCTTGATCCAAGGTTCGCCCTTGCCTGGGCACTTCTCTCGTACGTGGATGCGCTCGGCTATCTAACACAAAATCTTCAACCAACGGTCGCTCTCCGTGAAGAGGCACGACAGGCAGCTGAAACGGCGCTCACTCTTCAGCCTAATCTCGGCGAGGCCATCTTGGCCAAGGGGTATTATCACTACTCATGCCTAAAGGATTACGACACGGCGGTGCGCTACTTTGAGCAAGCGCGACCGCTTCTGCCCAACAGCAGCCGAATTCCTGAATACATGGCTTATCTCGAGCGGAGGCGAGGCCAGTGGGAACGGAGCGAGTGGTACTTCAACGAAGCCGAGCGGCTCGACCCACGCAACGCCTACCTACTCACTCAGCACGCGCTTTCCTACCAATCCCTACGTCGTTTCCCCGAAGCGCT
>Ga0209807_1000876_pt1 | contig 14052 bp, 10 predicted proteins | sample GraSoiAngelo_154_FD_186168 | JGI IMG/M metagenome (GOLD analysis project Ga0209807, IMG submission 186168) | Grasslands soil microbial communities from the Angelo Coastal Reserve, California, USA - 14_1009_13_20cm (SPAdes) (version 2) | ecosystem: Environmental > Terrestrial > Soil > Grasslands ... | reverse complement strand
AGTTCGATGTCAAAAGGCTCGATGACATCATCGCATTGATTGCGCTGTACAGGCCCGGCCCGATGGAGCTCATCCCCGAATACGTGAAAGCGAAGAAGGGGATTACGCCGATAAAATATTTGCATCCGCTGCTCGAGGATATCTGCGCCGACACCTACGGCGTGATGATTTACCAGGAACAGGTAATGGCTGCTGCGAGCAAGCTTGCAGGTTACTCGCTTGCGCAAGCTGATCTTCTCCGGCGCGCCATGGGCAAGAAAGACAAGGAGAAGATGGCCAAAGAGCGCAGAAACTTCATCGAGGGCTGCGCACGCACGAACAAAATTCCTGAGAAAAAGGCGAACGCCATTTTCGATTTGCTGGAAAAATTTGCCGGTTACGGATTCAACAAGAGTCACAGCGCGGCGTATGGCGTGATCAGTTATCAAACGGCCTTCCTCAAAGCGCATTACCCGGTGGAATTCATGGCCGGTTTGCTCAGCAACGAAATCAATAACACGGAAAAAATTTCGGTCTTCGTAGGTGAATGCAAGCGCATGGGGATCTCCATTCTGCCGCCGGACATCAACAAGAGCGGTTTGAAATTCACACCGGAAACGTGGGAAGGACCTCAACGTCCCGACACTGCGGCCGCTACCGAGTTGAATGCCATTCGTTACGGCCTCGCCGCGATCAAAAATGTCGGCGAAGCAGCGATGGCTATGGCCATTGGCGAGCGCGACGAACGCGGCGAGTTTGCGTCGTTGGACGACTTTTGCAGCCGGCTCGATTCGCGCGTGGCTAATCGCAAGATGTTGGAAAGCCTCATCAAGGCCGGAGCGTTTGATTTCACCGGGCGAGATCGCGCGGAACTCTTCGCCTGTATCGAAGATGCACTCGCATCCTCGGCCGCTCTCCAGCGCGATCGGGTGGCCGGACAGGTTTCGCTCTTCGATGAACAAACGCACGCAGCCACCGCGCCGAGGCGACAAGCGAGCAGGCCGTGGAACGAGCACGAGAAACTTTCGTACGAGAAAGAGCTTCTCGGATTTTACGTCAGCGGCCACCCCTTAGATGCGTATGCCGACGTTTTTGCAGCGAAAAATTATCGATCGATTGCCTCGTTAGGCGAACTGGAAGATGGCGCGCAGTTTAAGATTGCTGGAGCGATCGTAGAGGTCGAGAAAAAGTTTACGAGGAAAGAAGGCAAGCCATTTGCTGTTGTGTGGCTCGAAGATCTGATGGACATGCTCGAGGTGGTCGTGTGGAACGAGGTTTATCTGAAGATCTCGGAGATTCTCATGCCAGGACGCGTCGTTGAATTGAAAGCAACATTGGATAGACGCGACGAGATGCTTCGCGCTACGGCTGTGGAAATTAAGCCGTTGGCAGCGGCAAGACCCAACGGCGCACCCGAAACATCGAAAAATACATCGCAAGTGTCCGCCATTCGTCTGCGATTTTCTTCGGCAACGACGGGCGACGAGTTGCGCCAAGTCCGCAACATTCTGGTCAGCTCACCCGGACGTCATCCGGTCCAGCTACTGTTTGATCGCGGCAACGGCAATCCGTTGCGGGTCGATGCCGGCAGTGAGTTTAGCGTAAATCTTACCCCGAATTTGGCGGAAAAGCTTTCCCGCTGGCTTGTAACCGAGCAACACCAGTAGCTAAGCTATCGCCGCTTCTCTTGTTTTTGATCTACGTTTGGGGCAACTTCAGCGCGCGGGACAGCGCCGAGTAGCAATGTTTTTTCCTCCGGGCCAGTCCCAAAGCAAAGCGGAAAAATGCGCTCGGCACTGTCGGGCGTGGAAACAATGGAAAACTGGCTACCGATCTCTTCTTTCAAGCTGACGCTCCAGCCAGATCCAAGAAGAGGACCGCGCAACTCCAGCTCTGTCGCGCCAGGAGCGAATGGCGGTGGCACCGGCGCGATTTCAATTTTGTTGACGCAGTCAACGCGACGCGACATTAAATCGAAAATAGGTGTCGATCCGGCGATCCTAACTACAACTTCTTTCGTATTTTCAAAATCAATTTCTCCACGAAGGGCGAGGTCTACATCTTTCGTCTCGAGATTCAGAAACTCGAGGGAAGCGTGATTGCCATCAAAAATGGCCAAGGAACTGCCTCCGATGACGTTCAAGAAAGACTCGCTGCTGGCCAGCTTTCCGTTTACGAGCTGCACTTCACCAACGATGCGGGGCTGCTCCAACGTTTCGGAAAGAGAGATTTTTCCACTCAAAATGCCCTCTTCCAGAATGTTTGAATCGAAAAATTGAGGTGCGGCCGCTAAGAAGAGTGCCGGGAAATCCAGCGAAATTTTGAGAGGGGACACTTGAAACGCGCTCCAAGTGATCCCGATGGGTAGCGGAAAACTCGCGGTGAAACTGAGTGGGCTCGATTTGGGCAAGTGAATCACACCCCGCGTATCCCACTGGCTGGAGTCGATGGTTGCTTGAAATTCGACCGGAATCGGTCTCGCCTTTTGTCGTGATGACCCGCGCAAAATCGAAACGTAGTCGCGCAGATCGTTCGTCCATGCGTCGATGGTCCCTGAATACTTGTGCTCCGGCGAAAGATCGATCTTGCCCTCACCCGAGAGAGAATCCTTCTTCCGAACTAAATCGAAGCGTTCGATCTCCAGTTCGCTCGGTTTCAAAGTTACTTTTGCACTGAAGCTGTCGATATCGTGTTCGAAGAACGTTAGCGAGGCGCCCTCCATCGCCACGTTGCCGCCGAAGTTGCGGGCATGGGTGTCCATTGACCCTTGGATGCTGATTTTACCTGCGAAATCAGCCGGATTTGCACCGAAAAGAGCAAGGAATTCGCCGAGCTGATTAATCGATGCGGAAATGTTTCCGCGAAAATCGGGCCTGAGCCACTCGGACGAAGTCGCGGGTAATGCAGCTTCGCCATTCAACGTGAATTGGTTGCTTTTTTGTCTGATGTAAAGTTGCTGGAGCTCAATCTTCCGATTGTAAAGTGCGGCGCCGAGCATCAGCGCTTCTGCTGTGCGATCGCGCCAGGTGAGTCCCGATAATTCACCCCACAGCGACGCGGTTGCCCGGTCTGGTTCGGCCAGGTTGCCCCGAAACGTGAAGTTGCTGGCATGTAGCAAGCCGTTGACGCGGTCGGTGAAACCAAGCGCATCTGAAATCTGCGCCAGGGAAAGGTCGGCGGCGCCACCCGCAATCTTCCAGTTAGAATGCGGCGAGTGCCATTCATTCGAAATAGTCGCTCGGAGCTTGCCGCCGAATGCATCGACGTCGAACTGCAATCCCATTCGCCGGTTCCCCAGACGCGCAAGGTCCACCGTAGCTGCTTGCAAGTCGAGGCCGTGCGTCAAAGTCAGTCCGGCAAGTGTTAAGCGGTTGGCTTCCCAGTGAGTGGCGCCGCGCAACTGCGAAAAAGTTTGGCGCACCCACGGTGAGGTAACCATGAACTCGGCAGCGGTGAATCGGCCGGGTTCCGTCTCGGTTGCAGATAGTGAAGCGTTCCGCAGCAAAAACAAACTCGGCCCGCTCTCGACTCGGGTTTCCAGCTTGGCGATACTTAAGATTTCCGGGAGCAATCGATGGAGTGTCTCCCAGCCGCGTTCGCTTAGTGCTCGCGCATTTGAATTCGTGCGGCGCAACTCCGCGTGGAATTCTCGGACGGAGATATCTCGGATGTCGCGGCCCTTCAAGTGCAGAAAGATGTGCTTTAGATTCAGAACAATTCGCGCGTCAAGAACAGTGACATCAACGCGAACTGCATCGTCATGGACGTTTTTCAGGTGAATCTGACGAATGACGATCGGACGCAGAAAGGGCGCGTCGACGTTCTCGATGGTGGCGACGAAGCCCTCCTGGCGGGCAAACCACCAGACCCAGAGGCGAACTCCGTTGGAGACCGCCATTGGTGCAAGCAGTACAATGGCGAGCGCCACCATGACGATCACCAAAGTAATGAGGAAGATTCGATTCTTAAATGGCATGGCTGCAAGACGAAGGGCTGATCGGTCTAGGGCGGATCGACAAATTGGATACTGATCACAGTCGATTGACCCCTACTCACTTTTCTTCTCGTCCTTGAAGACCAAGTGCAGCGGCTGTGCCATGTGAATTCGTTGTTCGAGTTGCTTCTGCAACGTTTGTTCTGCTTCAGCGGGCAACTCGCTTTGCGCTGCTTTCTTCCAAGCCAACTCAGGTAGCACTGACAATTCACTTTGAATATCCTGCCCGGAAATGCGGTTCCACAACCCATTTTCGAATGCGAGCACGTCCATTTGTTGCTGCTCAACGCCCAAAATCTGCGCGTGCGGCAACTGCACCATGATTTCATTTGGGCGAATATCGATCGAGAGGCCTTTCCGCAGATCGAACCCGGCTTTGGCAATGAATGTGCCATGCAACTTCACGCGCTTGGAGCTGCCCAGCCACGTATGGACCAATTCGTTTTCGATTTCGATGCGACGGGACAGGACGACCAGCTCGCTTACCGGCGTCGTCTGTTCCATGTAAACGTGGTCATTGATTGTGATCCGTGGCTCCAAATGCGCGATGTCTACGAACGCAGCTCGCACATTTTTGCCAAGTCTCTCCAACTCAGCCGTGCTTTGCCGCGCTGTGCGCGCCGGCCAACTCTCCAAACGCAAGAAGATGATCAAGATCGTCATCGCAATGGTGACTGCCACAAGGGTCAACGCGATTGGCCATGTGACGCGATAGGAGTTTGCCGGTTTCGACATGGGATGTTCGGCGTGGAGCGTTTCTGTTCAGACGCAATCGAGCAAGAGCAGATTACGAGCAAGAAGAAAGGGGCGAACGTTTGGCGCCAAAAAATTACCGCCCCCCACACCCGATAGGCGTGAAGGGCGGCTGTTCCCCCCAGAACAATCGTAGAAAACTTTCAAGCCTGTAGCCGAGGTTTCGCACGCTCGCAACAAAATTCTACACAAAATTTTCGACAAAATTTCGCAAAGTTCTGCCGTTGCAAGGTCCACAGTGAATAACGGCACGACAGACTAAACACGACGTCGAATGCCAGCCCGATCGAGAGGTTGCACAATCGCGGGTCGGGGTTTCTAGTTTTGGATGCGTGATTTGGGTGATGAACGGGTGTCGCGCAATTTTGCCGGTTCGTTGCTGGTTGCCCATCCGAACATGGTCGACCCGAACTTTCGGCGGACGGTGCTTTTTGTTTCGGAACATGAGCCTAACGAGGGCGCGCTTGGTGTAATAATCAATCGCCCGCTTGACCGGCCGGTGGCCGAACTGGTCTCGGGTGCGCCGCCGGCCGGGTCCGCCGATGTGCCGGTGTTTTTGGGCGGTCCTGTCGGAAAAAACCAACTGATGTTTGCGGCGTTTGAATGGCAAAAGGGCACAGGTCTAAAACTCAATCACAATATCGCGTTCGACGAACCGAGCAATGCACACGGCCATAACAATTTGCTTACGGTTTGCGCTTTTGTCGGCTACGCAGGCTGGGGAGCCGGCCAACTCGAAAACGAGGTGAAGCAGAAAACGTGGGTTGTGCGAAAAGCCAATCCATCGCTGCTAAAATTTGAGCGCCTGCCAAATCTGTGGTTCGACATTATGCGAACCTTGGGACCGTGGTATAAAATGCTCGCCGCCGCTCCAGACGATCCTTCGCTCAACTGATTTAAGAACTTAGACGTCCGAAGTGATTTAGCTTGATTCCAGGTCTCATTTCTCACTAATCACTCTCACTTCGCACATGATCATCGGTGTCCCAAAGGAGATTAAGGAACAAGAACAGCGTGTTGCGTTGTTGCCGTCCAGTACGAACCAACTTACCAGGCATGGTCACTCCGTTTTAGTGGAAAGGAATGCTGGCCTCGGTTCCGGCTACCCCGACCAGGACTACGTCAAAGCGGGCGCGGAAATTGCGGAGCAGGCAAAAGAAGTTTTCGGGTGCGCTGACATGATTGTGAAGGTCAAAGAACCTCTCAAAGCAGAGTTCTCGTTATTGCGTAGGGGCCAAATTCTTTTCACGTATCTGCACCTCGCTGCGAGCAAATCTCTCACTGAGGCTTTACTGAAATCAGGCGTGACTGGCGTGGCGTACGAGACCATCCAGGTGGACCATCGTTTGCCCCTATTGGAGCCGATGAGCGAAATTGCCGGCCGCATGTCGGTAGTAATGGGCGCCAATTTTCTCGCCAAATACAATGGAGGCAGCGGAGTTTTGCTCGGCGGCGTTCCGGGAGTTTTGCCCGGGCGCGTTGTCGTTCTCGGCGGCGGAACTTCGGGCGTGAACGCCTTGCGTATGGCCAAAGGCCTCGGTGCCGATGTCACAATTCTCGACATCGATGTCGAACGGCTGCGATTTCTCGATATCGCAATAGAAAACCTGCACACGCTTTATTCGAACGAAGCAAATCTGGAGGACTTGATGCCCGATTGCGATTTGCTCATCGGCGCCGTGCTTTTGCCGGGAGCCAAAGCGCCGAAGCTGATTACGCGTGCAATGTTGGGAAAGATGAAACGCGGCAGCGTGTTTGTAGATATTTCAATTGATCAGGGGGGGTGCGCCGAAACCTCGCGACCAACGACGCATCTCGATCCGGTCTACGTCGAGGAAGGTGTGACACATTATTGTGTCGCAAATATGCCGGCAGCGTACGCGCGCACCGCGACGCAGGCGCTTACAAACGTCACCTATCGTTATGTGGAGCTCCTGGCTGATCTCGGCCTTGAAAGCGCGTGCAAAAAGCAGCCGGCGCTGCTTGGCGGGATCAACACACGCGATGGCCGGCTGACTTGCAAGGCTGTAGCCGAGGCGCATGGCTTGAAGAGGGAGCCACCGTTTTAGTCCTCGCTGCAAGCCATTTCTGTTTCAAGGAACATTGTGCGCGGTCCAAAAAACTGCGCTTGCTGCGATTGATCTATTAAAGCAATATGCGTCTCCAATTATGAAGAAATACATCTGCATTCTGGCCGGTACCGCGCTTCTCGCGGCGTGCGAGCAAAAAACGGAAACTGTCAATCCTGTGACAAGTCCAACTCCCACGACCCCGCCGCCTGCGGCGACTGAAATGACGAGTCCCGTTGCAACGGAAACTCCCGCTGCGACCACTGAATCGCCGGCTGGCACAGAGGAAACACCTGCTGAGTCACCGGGGCAGTAAGGGCCGGGATTCTTTCCTTTGGGTAGTCTTCCCCCGATTTTCGGTGGAAGACTTCCTTTGTACCGAAGTCGCCGTGTGAGCAGTCGCCGCAGATTGCGAAATTGCTCTTGAGGTCGGTCGATCCGAGCCCAGCAAAACTTGCATTCGAGATGGCGTCGGCTGGTTCATTCTGTTTCCCAAAGAATCGTCGTCTGACGCATCGGTCAGAATACGAGTGTGTGAAACAGCGCGGCACCACGCAACGCGGCAAATTCCTGATTTTAAATGTGATGCCGGTGGAGAGTTCCGGTCCGTGGCGTGCAGGCTTCGTTACGTCAGGCCGCCTCGGCGGCGCGGTCGTTCGCAATCGGGTTCGGCGTCGCTTGCGAGAAATTGTTCGCCGGCATCAGCACGAACTGCAACAAGCGGTTTGGTTCGTAATTATTGCCAGATACGAAGCCGCGACTGCGACCTATGACGCGTTGGAAGATGAATGGTTGCGCCTCGCTAGGCGCGCTTCTATTCTGCTCTGATGCTCGGACTGGTTCGTTTTATCATTCGCCTCTATCAGTGCACGCTTTCGCCGCTACTTCGTCTGCTTTGCGGTCCTGACTGCGGCTGCCGATTTACCCCGACCTGTTCGAAATATTTTCTGGCAGCGGTGGAGACGCACGGCGTTCGGCACGGAAGTTGGCTTGGTCTGAAGCGCCTCGCTCGCTGCCAACCATGGGGTGGATGTGGGTACGACCCGGTGCCGCCGCGCTGGGCAGGCGGATCTCACAATGAGGTCCGTCGCTGCGTCTGATCGTGCAAAACCGAATTTATGGATCGAACAGCGTGGATCGTCGTGGCTCTTTGCGTGGTCGGGCTCGTCATATGGGAAATGTATCTGGCAAAGCAGATGGCGCCCAGACCGGCTCCCATCACTGCGGCTTCCGGGAAAACTTCATCCACGGCGACGCCGACAATCCTCGCGCCTTCGCCATCTCCGCTTGCCACACCGGAAGCAGCGCCACAGGGCGTTGAGTCAGTTTTGACCTTTGCGGAAAAGATCGAGACGTTGCGCAGTTCAGACGTGGAATTGCGCTTCACCAACCGCGGCGGCGGCATCGCCGATGCGGTGATGTTCAATCACATCGCAGAAGACGCTAAGCGCGTAACCTTGAATTCTCGGAAGCACATGCCTATCGGCGCGATAGTTGATGACCCCACAAAGCCCGCGCTTCCGGAATTTACGTTATCCCGGGAGTCCGACAGCAGCATTAGGTGCGAGCGCACCACCCCTGACGGAATCACAATACGCAAGAAATTTTCGTTGCTGCAGTCGAAACAGAACAAGGACAATTTTCTTCTTGAGCTGAATCTCGACGTTCAGAACACAGGCGCGCAGCCGCACGCAAATGCAGACTACTTCATCGCCCTCGGTTCGGCGGCACCGATTCATCCCAAGGATTATCCGTACTACACGCGACTGGTTTGGTGCATCAATGGCAAGGCCAGAGACAGGAACGTGAGTGCGTTTCAGGGTAGCGGCGGTTTCCTCGGTATCGGTGCTCATCCGGCGCAGCCGGTTTTCCAAGAGAATTTTGCCGGAGCAGAATGGACAGCTGTCACCGACCAATTTTTTGCCACGATCATCGCGCCGCTGAACGCGAAGGCTACTGGCATTTGGGGCCGTTCTTTTGACGTTTCAAGCCAGCAAAACATGGTCGGCATCGAAGGTGCAATGCGCATGCCCGGGTTTCAGGTGCAGCCAGGCCAAACTTACACGGCCCGTTTCCAGATCTGGACCGGACCGAAGATCTATCACCGGCTGGCTCACCTCGAACAGAACGAAGCGGAGATCATGAATTTCGGCGTGTTCAAAATCGTCAGCCAATTTCTTCTCAATTTCCTAAACACCATTCACGGCTTCGTAAAAGATTACGGCGTTGCCATTCTCGTGTTGACTCTTGTCGTACGCCTCGTGCTCTGGCCGCTCCAAAGCAAAGCGAATCAAACAATGCGCAAGACAGCGTTGCTTGGGCCCAAGATGCAGGAGCTACGCGAAAAATATAAAGACGACCCCACGCGGATGAATCAGGAGGTGATGAAGCTTTACAAGCAATACGGCATTAATCCCGTAGGCGGTTGTTTGCCGATGGCCATTCAGATTCCGATCTTCTTCGGTCTCTACCAGATGCTCGCCCAGGCTGTGGAACTGCGAAACGCAAAGTTTCTCTGGGTACACGATCTGTCTCAGCCCGATACTGTTGCGCATTTGCCCGTACTCGGCTTCCCGATCAACATCATCCCGCTGCTCATGGCGGCTACACAGGTGTGGCTCATGGCGATGACGCCGAAGACGGGCGACCCCACGCAACGCCGCATAATGATGTTCACGCCGCTGATCTTCCTATTTTTCTGCTACAATTTTGCGGCGGCTCTGGCATTGTATTACACTGCGCAAAATCTTTTCAGCATCCTGCAGTTTTATCAGAACAAACGACAACCCATGCCGACGCTCGAAAAAGTTGCTCCCGCTGGAAAACGCAAACGATGATGACGCCGAAAGATCTGCTGGACACGATGCTCGGGTACCTCGGTTTCGTGGTGCAAATCGAGGAGACCACCAACGAAGGTGGCAACCCGACTCTGCAGATTTACACCGAGGAAAGCCGGAGGCTCATCGGACGCGACGGCGAGACGCTCGAGGCCATTCAGTTTTTGCTCAATCGTTTGCTGCAAGCCAGAGACAAGAATGCCGAAAAAGTCATCGTCGATTGCGAACATTACCGGTCAATGCGCGAAGATCGCATCGTGCATCGCGTGCGCGACTTGGCCGAGCGCGTGCGCATCACCGGCCGTTCGCTTCAGCTCGAGCCGATGAATTCCTACGAACGGCGTCTCGTCCACAACGCTTTCAAAGACGATCCGGAAGTCGCCACGTGGAGTCCTTCCGATTCAGCGCGGATCAAGCAGATCACGCTGCTAAAGCGGCAGTCGAAACGAGAAGCAGCTTCTCCAGGAAAGGCGATTTCCTAATCGCCTCGGCGGCCTACAGACCGCCGCTCCTTGAATTGAACGCGAGCCACGTCTGTGGCGGTTCCGGCGCGCACTTCAGGCCGCCATCGGAATTTATCCAGCAGCGGATTATCTTTTCCTTCCACTGCATCTGAAATTAGTTCACCCAGCACCGGGGCAAATTTGAAGCCGTGTCCGCTGTCACCCGCAGCAACGACTAATCCTTCGCGCTCCGGATCGCGCGCGATCCAGAAATGTCCATCATGCGTATCGCAGTACATGCACACACGCGTGTAAACAATCGGCGCGTCGGCAAACGAGGGGAAGGTTGAGGCCAGAAATTCGCGCAAGTTCCTTTCGTCCTCGGCAGCCACCATGCGCTCGGGGGAGTCGGGCGACATTTCGCGTCCGGAACCGTGATTAGCAATCTTCACCACGCCGTCGCCATTGATCGGAAAACCGTAGTAGCCGGTTGTCGTAATGTCTGCGCCGAAAACCGGAAAACGCTCCGGCGCGAACAACTCGGGATCTGAAGGCTTGAGGTGAAACACCGGCTGCCCTGTCGCGCGGAAAAATTTTTTGGTAAACGGCAGCAAGTACGGCGTCCACGCGCCAACCGCCATGACGATGAAATCGCCGGCAATTCGGGTCATCCCGAGCGAAGTCGAGGGATCACGAGAAACTACCTGAGCGGTTTCGCGACGGGATTCCTCGACTTCGCTCGGAAGGACAGCTTTGAACTGCAGATCTTGCACAACGATTCCCTTCACGCGCTGACCGGCCTCCTCCAACGCAGCGAACTTGCCTTCGTACAATCTCACGCCGGCCGATTTCGCCCGCTCAATTAACATCGCAACCACGCGACCGCTCTCCGCATAACCCGCCTCGATCTCAAGAACGCCATCTCGATAAAGTTCCGGATTCCATGCTGGAAAACGTTTCCACAACTCTGGCGTGTCCATGCGCGCCACCTTGAGCCCGCGCTTTCCTAGAAGTTTCAAACTTTCATATTCGAAATCGCCAGGCTCCATTCTCCGGCGCCGAACGAACATTACGCCGACTTCGTGGTACAGCTTTGTGCCGAATTCCTCATTCCATTGGCGCCAGAGTTTGATCGACCGTTCAGCCAGCGCAGTGTAATCTTCATCAGGGCCGTATGCGGCGCGCACGGCCTTACTGATGTCGGTGGACGCCGCCAATGCATGCGGCAGCGGGCCCGGATCGACCAGTATTACCTCGTGACTGCGGTTCCTTAGTTCGATCGCGGCAGTAACGCCATTAATCCCCGCGCCAACGACAATGATTCTCGACATACCGTGAAATCTGTCATTCTGAGCGAAGCGAAGAATCTCTGATCATTCGGTCCATACCGTGCTTCGGAAATAATCAGAGATGTTTCGCTCCCCTCAACATGACAATGAAGCAAGCAGCGTTGGTATTGGGAGCGTTAAGTGCATAGTTGCTCAGCCTCTTCCTGCAACGCGTGTTCCCGTTCGAGCAGCGTCGGATGTGAGTAATAAAAGCCGCTGTAGAGCGGGTGTGGCGTGAGATTGCTCAGGTTTTTCTCCGTCAGTTTGCGCAGTGCTGCAATAAGCGGTTGCGGTCCTCCCATGGTCGCGCGCGCGAAGGCATCCGCTTCGTACTCGAAGCGACGCGACCACATGTGAAGCAGCGGAGAAAACCAAAAACTGATCGTCCCCGCCAACAATGCAAACAGCAGCATCGCCGGCACGACATGCGCTGCGGCAAAACCCGCGTGGTACTCGAAACCGAATGCGCGATAAAACCACTGTTGACGCGCCAGCTGGGCGACCGCCGCAAATCCTATAAAGACGCCAGCGATCGAGACGCCGACCAACTTTAGGACGTGACGTTTTTTGTAATGCCCGATTTCGTGCGCAAGCACAGATTCCAGTTCCCGCTCGGCAAGCTGGGCTACGAGTGTGTCGAAAAGGACAATTTTGCGAAAACGTCCGAACCCGGTGAAGAAGGCATTGGAGTGACGCGACCGTTTGCTGCCATCCATTACTTCGATGCTGCGGGTTGGAAAATCGGTCCGCCGCGCCAGCGCAAAGAGGCGTTCGCACAATGTGGAGCCCTCCGGTAGCGGAGTGAACTTGTTGAAGAGCGGCATGATCACCGCAGGGGCGATCAGCAGCAAAAGCAATTGGAATGCGATCACGACCGCCGTTGCCCAAATCCACCAGTTTGGGCCGGTCCACTCGATCAGCTTCAACACCAGCGCAAGCAACGGAAACCCGAGCAACACCGCGAGCAAAAATCCTTTCAGATGATCAAGCACCCAGGTCTTCACAGTGGTCGTGTTGAAACGGAATCGGTCTTCCAGTTTGAATTGCCCGTACCACGCGAATGGCAAACTGACGATGCTTAATGCAACGCCCGTAGCGAAAAGAAAACTGGCCATTGTCCAAACGGACGTGCCGAAAACTGCCGTGAATTTTCCAAACGCCCAGGGCAACACACCGCTGAATAGAATTCCGATGAGGAGCACCATATCAAATACGGTGACTACATCTCCAAACCGAGTCTTCGCCAGGGTGTAATCGACCGAGCGACGATACGTCGCGTCGTCAACCATCTCGCGAAATGCAGGCGGCACCTTATTCGCGTGCGCACGCACATGATGTTCGTTGAGCTGGCTGAGCCACACTTCTGCAACCGCGCGCGAGAGAATCAGAACCAAAGCAATGATGGCAAACGGTGACATATTCACTCGACGTACCACAGGCATCCTGCCTATCCTCGTCGACTAGGCATTCCTGCCTAGTTCCGGAAAATGCAGACTGGGAGCCTGTACGATCGGTCAAGCTGGAGCATGAGTTACTATCGCATATCAGCTTGCGAAAAGCTTCCGATAGTCGTGATACCAATCACTCTGAAAACGTTCAGCCGGATCGTATTTTCGTTTCAGGTGCAGAAATTCTTTGAACTGCGGATAGCATGCGATGACCTGCCCTGGTTTCGCAAATTTTGATGGGTCAGGTAATAACTTCCACCGTGAGCGACCGCGAGATCGATGAGTCCGCGAAACGAGCGGGCGGACGCTTCGATGCCGCCCGGTGTGTGGAGGTAAGCAAATTGAAAATTATACAGGCGTAGGATTCTTGGCCCATGCAAGAAAGCTCTCGTCATCTTTCTTCGATCACTCGCACGGTGCGGTAGATGACGATTGTGCGATTCGAGCGCAACAAATCTGCTGCTTGCGTTAAAAATAGGGAACGTCCGGACGGGGAACATAGATTTCGGTAATGATGAGGCTCGACTACTCGCCCCCGATTAGCTCCCGAATTTTTAGGGCATAATTGGGCAGATAGGCGGTGAGTTGACTTGTATCCGACCAATAAGTCTGTCCATTCGTCGACAAATAGGAATCGCTGTAGTGCTTGAAAGTCTTTTTCCGACCGGTATAAGCAAGGCGCAGAAGATCCAGCCAGTCGTCATCGCGTAATTCCTTTTTGGCGACAATCGGTTCGTCGTTGCTGATCGGTTGGTAACAGGAAAACACGCCGCGCTGAAGGAAATCCGTGATTTGTCATCGACTGAAAATTGAAAATCTCTGTAAAGAAATTTTTGCGCGATGCGTTCTTCGAAGCCTTTGGGCAGATCGTCTGCGCGAATGATCTCAACAACGGGTCTTAATTTTTGCCGCGGCACGAGCCGAAGCGTCACGGTGTCTATAATCCAAAACCCCGTAGCCACCGATGGCAAGTCGGAATGATTCACTATTTTCCTCGCGCGAGCAGCGAATCGATTTTCCGTCGGCGTATTGGCCGGTAAGTCGACTAGCTATCTGGATCGCTTGAACACCCAACAATGCCTCCAAATGGCCAATTTCCCAGCGAACAGGCGGATTTGGTCCCGCAGTTGCCATAATGTACGACCGAGTCGAAGCAACTCTGTGAGTCAGGAAGTTTCTAAAGTCGCGAAGTTCCGTAGCG
>Ga0209807_1000874_pt1 | contig 14062 bp, 14 predicted proteins | sample GraSoiAngelo_154_FD_186168 | JGI IMG/M metagenome (GOLD analysis project Ga0209807, IMG submission 186168) | Grasslands soil microbial communities from the Angelo Coastal Reserve, California, USA - 14_1009_13_20cm (SPAdes) (version 2) | ecosystem: Environmental > Terrestrial > Soil > Grasslands ... | reverse complement strand
GGCGCAGGCGATCTATCGCAAGGCCGGGCTCGACGGGCGCACCGACCTGGCGGCTTACTTTCTCGAGAGCGTGCTCGGTGCGCCGGAGCTTGACCCTGTTGCGAATGTCGCATCCGCCGTCTCATCGATAGTGGTCAGGCCGCCGTTGCAGGCGGCACCGGTCAGGGTTTCCGTCAGCCTGGCGGCCGCTCGCAAAACAAGCCGACAACACCCATTCCGCGGCGCAACCCTCCGCCAGCCGGCAGTCGCACGACTCACGGCGGTCTAGACTGAAAGCGCTCACTTCGCCGTCGGCATGGCGAACTCCGCTCCCTTGGGCGTGCTCTCCGGCCAGCGCTGCATGATGGATTTCTGCCTGGTGTAGAAGCGCACGCCCTCCTCACCGTAGGCGTGCGTGTCGCCGAACAGGCTTCCTTTCCAGCCGCCGAAGCCGTGCCACGCCATCGGCACCGGGATCGGGACGTTGATGCCGACCATCCCGATCTGGATGCGCCGCCCGAACTCGCGCGCCACGTTGCCGTCGCGCGTATAGCAGGCGACGCCGTTGCCGAGCGGGTGCGCATTCACGAGCTCGACCGCCGAGGCGAAGTCGGGCACGCGCACGCACGAGAGCACCGGGCCAAAGATCTCCTCGCGGTAGATGCGCATGCCCGCGGTGACGTGATCGAAGAGCGTCGCTCCGAGCCAGAAGCCGTTCTCGTGACCTGAGACGCTGAAGGGCGTATCGCCGTGGGGCTGGCGGCGGCCGTCGACCAGGAGCTGCGCACCGCTCTCGACGCCGTCCTCGATGTAGCCGCGAATGCGCTCGAGCGCCGCCCGCGTGATCACCGGCCCCATCTCGACCTCCGGCTGCATGCCGTTGCCGATCCGCAGCCGCCGCGCCCGCTCGGCGAGCTTCGGCATGATGCGATCGGCGGTATCGCCCACCAGCACCGCCACCGAGATCGCCATGCAGCGCTCGCCCGCGGAGCCATAGGCGGCTCCGATCAGCGCATCGAGCGCCTGTTCGAGATCGGCGTCCGGCATGACCACCATGTGGTTCTTGGCGCCGCCGAGCGCCTGCACACGCTTGCCGGCTTCGGCGCCGCGCTGGTAGATGTAGTGCGCGACGGGGCTCGAGCCGACGAAGCTCACGGCGCGCACCTCGGGTGCGCTGAGCAAAGCGTCCACCGCCACCTTGTCGCCCTGCACCACGCTGAACACGCCCGGCGGCAGACCGGCCTCGGCCAGCAACCGCGCCATGACGAGAGACGCCGACGGGTCGCGCTCGCTCGGCTTGAGCACGAAGGCGTTGCCGCAGGCGATGGCGAGCGGAAACATCCAGCAGGGCACCATGCACGGGAAGTTGAACGGCGTGATGCCCGCGACCACACCGAGCGGCTGGCGCAGCGTCCAGTTGTCGATGCCGCCCGAGACCTGCTCGGTGAAATCACCTTTCAGCAGCTGCGGGATGCCGCAGGCGAACTCCAGGATCTCGATGCCGCGCGCCACCTCACCCTGAGCGTCCGAGAACACCTTGCCGTGCTCGCTCGTGATGAGCGCGGCGAGCGCGTCGCGCTGCTCGTTCAGCAGCTCGAGGAAGCGCGCCAGGATCCGCGCCCGTCGCACCGGCGGGGTATCGGCCCACGCCGGCCAGGCGGCCTGCGCGCTCGCGACCGCGGCGCGCACGTCCTCGGCGCCGGCGAGGGCGACCTGGCGCGTCACGGCGCCCGTGGCCGGATTGAATACCGGCAGCGTCCGCGTGCCAGCGCCGCCGGCGATCCGGCCGCCGATCCAGTGTTGCACGAGCTCGGAGGGCGCGGCGACCGGGGCTGCGGAGGTGCCGCGCGGAGGAAGCGTGGAGACTGCCATGGGCGCACCCGTGCGATGAGGAGGAATGCGGTTCTCGATCATAGACCACTTGAGCGCCCGCCCGCATACTCACCGCACGCATGGCGGTGCAGCTTCTGTTTCCGACACTGGTCTATCAGGCGCGCCTGCCCGGGTGGCGGCGCCTGAATGCACCGCTGCTGCGCGAATGCCGCCAGCTGCGCGCCGACGATGCCGCCGGGCGGCGCTGGTCGCAGCGCAACTACCCGGGCGGCTACACCTCCTACAACTCGGCCCATCGCATGCACCACCGGTCGCCGACCTTCGCGACGCTTGCGCGCGAGCTCGACCGGCACGTCGCGAAGCTCGCGCGGGCGCTGCAGCTCGATCTCACCGCGCGCCCCCTCGGCATGACCGACTGCTGGGTGAACGTCATGGGACGCGGCGCCGTGCACGGGCTGCACCTGCATCCGCTGTCGACGATCAGCGGGACTTACTACGTCGCGGTGCCGCAGGGAGCGCCGGGACTGAAATTCGAGGATCCGCGGCTCGAGCGCTTCATGGCCTCGCCGCCGCGCGGCGGCGCGGCGGGGCGCGGGCAGCGGCCGTGGGTGACGCTGCGGGCGCGCGCCGGACAGCTGGTGCTGTTCGAGAGCTGGCTGCGCCACGAGGTTGCGCCCCACCCGCTCGCCGCCGAGCGGGTCAGCATCAGCTTCAACTACAGTTGGTTTTGATCTGGAGCGAGGAGAGTGTCCGGGATCGGGAGTCGTCGGGTCCGGTTCGCGTGGCTCATCGGGTGCCTGGCGGCGGCGTGCTCGGCGTTCGTCGAGCGCGAGGCTCCCGGGGTGTTCTACGACGTGCAGCTCGGTGCGCCGCCGCCCGACACGCTGTGTGTCGAATTCGCGGGCGAAGTCGCCGCGCTCAGCCATCTCGAGCCGAGGTGGCACGGCCCGCTGCAACGCCCGGATCAATGCGCCGCGGTTCTCAACGACGCAGCCGCCGGTCCGACGCGCGAAATCTGGATCACGACGGATGCGGCGCGGAGCATGCTGTTCGTGGATCTGCGAGAGTTCGGCCCGGGCGGACCGACGCAACCGTCACGGCAGACGAAAGAGCTCGGAAGGCAGCTCGCACAGCTGATCCACGCGAAGTTCCCCGCCGCGAAAGTAACCCAGGGGAAGAGGTTCTCCGGCGTGCTGGCTCACTGACCGCTTACCGTCAACGCTCACGCCGTGGGCGCGTTGCATCAGATGGGACCCGCCGCTGCGGACCGATTTCGGCCCGCCAGTGCCCTCGATTCAGCCGCGGTTCAGCATTCGTCGGCCAAGGTTTTCGGAGCAAGGAGACCCCCCAATGCGCTTTCCTGTCCACGGTCTCATCGCAGCGCTCTCGCTCGCAGCGCTCCCGGTGGCGTCCAACGCCGCCGTCTTCGTCGGCGTATCGGTCGGCATCGCACCTCCCGCGCTCCCGGTGTACGTGCAGCCGCCCTGTCCGGCGCCCGGCTACATCTGGATCCCCGGGTACTGGGCGTGGGACGACGACCAGTACTACTGGGTGCCCGGGACCTGGGAGCTGGCGCCGGCGGTGGGGTTCCTCTGGACGCCGGGATACTGGGGCTGGAGCGACGGTTCCTATCTCTGGCACGCGGGCTATTGGGGTCCGCACGTCGGTTTCTACGGCGGCATCAACTACGGCTTCGGCTATTTCGGCCGCGGCTTTGAGGGCGGCTACTGGCGCGGAAACGAGTTCTACTACAACCGCTCCGTCACCAACGTCAACGTCACCAACATTACGAACGTCTACAACCACACGGTCGTCAACGAGCCGGGGGTGAGTCGCGTCAGCTTCCACGGCGGCGCCGGCGGCGTGGCGGTGCGTCCGACCGCGGCGGAGATCGCGGTCGAGCACGAGCGTCACATCGGCGTCACTGCGCTGCAGCGGCAGCACGAGCAGATGGCGCGCTCCGACACCTCGCTGCGCGCCTCGGTGAACGGCGGGCGGCCCGCCATCGCCGCTACTCCACGGCCGGCGGTGTTTTCCGGACACGGCGTGATCGCGGCGCGCGGCGCGAGCCCGGCGGGCCAGAGGACGGATCGGCCGCGGCAGACGCAGCGGCCGGCGCTCGCCGAGCGCAGTGGCGGCCCGCACGTCGATCGGCCTCCTCAGGCACTGCGGCCTGCCGAGCCCAGGCCGCCTGTCCACCAGGCTGCCCGGCCCACGATGAATCCGCAGTACCGCGACAACGGCCAGTACCGCGGCAACGCTGCTGCGCCGGGCGGGGGCGGACCCGCGATGCATGCCGGCGGTGGGCGCGCGCCACAGGCCGCTCCGCCACCGGGAGCCCAGCACCCGGGAGCCCAGCACCCGGGAGCCCAGCACCCGGGAGCCCAACACCCGGGAGCCCAACACCCGGCCGCCGAGCGCGAGCAGCGCGAACGCGGACATTAATGGGCCAAGCGCGCATACGGCTCGCATTTTCCTGAGTCAGTCCACGGAATCGCCCGCCGATTCCTGTCATCCTTGATCGCTAGGGTCAGGGATATGTAAAGACGCGGTCCGATCGCTTGTTGGATCGCTTTGTGGGAGGAGTCGGTCCATGCGTATCAGCTTGTTTTGTCTGGCGCTGCTCGTCGCGGGCTGCGTCATCGAAGCCCCACCGCGTGAGGTGATGCAGCCGGCGGTAGTCGAGCCGGCGCCGGCGCCCGCGCCCGCGGTCGTGAGCGTCTACGAGGAGCCCCCGCTGGCCGAGCCCGCGCCGATCGCGATCGGCTGGGCGCCGCCTCCGATGCTCGTCGAGGTCCCCCCGCCCGCGCCCTTCCCATACTCGGTGTGGGTGGGCGGTTACTGGGTGTGGCAGGGTAACTGGGCGTGGGCGCACGGACACTGGATGGAGCCGCCGCGCCCGAGCTACGTCTGGGTCCACCCCTACTACGAGCACCGCAGCGGTCAGGTGATCTTCATCAGCGGATACTGGTCGGCGCCCGGTGTGGCCTTCGTGCCGCCTCCGCGCGGACTGCGGCTGGTCGTCGAGACCCCCGCCGTCGGCGTGATCGCCGGACCTCGCCCGATCGGTCCCGAGGGCTGCTTCGTGCCGGCCCCGCCCGGATCACGCGTCGGCATCATCGTCCCGGCCCCCGTCGGCACCGCCCCCGCGGTCGTGACGAGCGCGCCGCCGGTAGTGGCCGTGGGCATGCGCGTGACGACCAACGTCACCAACATTCGCAACACCAACACCAACATCAGCAACGTCACGAATGTCACCAACGTGACCAACGTGACCATCGTGGCGCCGCCTGCCGCCACGGCGAGCGGCCGCGCCTTCAACTCCACGGTACCCGCGGCGCCGCATCTGGCCGCGGCGCGTCCGGCGGTGGTCCAGGCACGGGCGCCGGAGCCCGTGAACGCCCGTCACGTCATGCCGTTCGTGACGGGACACGCGCCCATGACACCCGCTCAGAGTCATCCCGCCAACGGGCCCGAGGGGCGCCCGATGCTGACTCACGAGGGGCCGCCGGGGCGCGAGGGCAACCCGGCTCCCGGCGCGCGACCTCAGCCCGTGGCGGCGCGCCCCGTGGCTGCACCGGTGCGGGGACCTGACCCGCAGCCCGTGCGGGGCGGCACCCCGGCCGGTAGCGCGCAGCCAGTGCAGGCTCAGTCCAAGGCGATGAAGGCCGCGGTGCAAAAGACGCCCGCGGCCGCCGGAACCGCGGTGCCGCCGAAGAACGCGGCAGCCCCGAAGGGCGCCGCGGCGCACACCGAGAGTGCCAAGCCCGGGAAGCCCGACAACGGGAAGCCCGACAACAGGAAAGACGCGAAGGGCCACGAGGACGGCAAGCAAAAGCACGAAGGCCAGTAGCGCCGACCACTGATGGATGCGCTCCGGCGGCCTTAAGGGGAGGCCGCCGCGGCGCGACTCCTCCCTAGACGACGCGGCGCAGCCAGGCGGCGACATCGGCGACCTCCTGAGGGCACACCGAGTGTGGCATGTTGTAGGTATGCCATTCGACTGCGTAGCTCGCGCCTTCCAGCAGACGACGAGCCTCCTCGCCGAGAGCCGGCAGGACCACGGGATCCTCCGTGCCGTGCGCGAGGAACACGGGGGTCGACCGATTGGCCGCGTGGCGCTCGGCCGCGAGCTGCGCCGCCCGCAGCATGTAACACGACAGGCCCATGATGCCGGCCAGCGTCTCCGGGTAGCGGACCCCGACGAGCACAGCCATGGCGCCGCCCTGGGAGAATCCCGCCAGCACGATGCGCTCGCTTGCGATGCCGCGCTCGTTCTCACGACGGATCAGCGCCTCGACCGTCGCCTGTGAGGCGCGAATCCCGGCCTCGTCCTCCGGTCCGCGGCGATCGAGCGAGACGATGTCGTACCAGGCGCGCATCGCGAATCCCCCGTTGAGCGTCACGGGCCGGATCGGCGCGTGCGGGAACACGAAGCGTAGCGGGCGCTCGCCCGCCCGCACGAGCTCCGGCACCAGCGGCTCGAAGTCGTGGCCGTCAGCGCCGAGGCCATGGAGCCAGATCACCGCTCCCGTCGGATCGCGGCCTGTTTCGACTTCCACCGCATCGCGCGCCACGTGCAACCCCCGCTCTTCACCCGTCCGTGCGCTGCATGTTAGTGCACGGCTGCCTGCGCTTGCACGGCGGAGCGGATGATGCCGCGGGTGGCCTCACGAGCCTCCTTCGGCGCAGGCGCCAGGCGCTTCAAGCGGCGGGCGCGGCGGCTGCGCCTGTGGCCGGCCCGGGCGCTCCGGCGGCGCTGGCTGCGCCGGCTCAAACGCGCGCCGCTCGCGCTGCGCGTCGGTCTCGGCGTCGCGCTCGCTGCGATCCTGGCGCTGTCGCTGAACGCTGTCTACCAGGTCGTCCGCAAGCCCACGGAGCTGTTCTTTCCGGTGAGCGGCACTCTCTATAAGACTCCGCAGGAGACCTGGCGGGAGTACGGGCCGCTCTTCCGGCGCTACGCCACGCGCAGCATCCCGCCGCAGCTGCTCGCGGCGCTGGCGCAGGTCGAGGGCTCGGGCAATCCGCTGGTGCGCACCTACTGGCGCTGGACGTGGGTGCTCAGGCCCTTGGAGGTTTACCGGCCGGCTTCGAGCGCGGTCGGCATGTACCAGATCACCGACGCCACCTTTGCCGAGGCGCGCCACTATTGCATCCACGCTCACGAGGTGGTGCGCGAGGGTGCGTGGAACGACTGGCACGCCTGTTGGTTCAACGCGCTCTACTCGCGCGTACTGCCCGCGGATGCCGTCGAGCTGACCGCGGCGTATCTTGACCTGAAGGTCACCGGGATCCTGGCGCGCTCCGGGATCAGCCGCATCAGCGCCGTGCAGCAGCGGCATCTGGCCGCGGTCGTGCATCTGTGCGGCGCGGGCGCCGGAGCCGCCTATGCGCGCCAGGGCTTGCACTTCGGCGAGGGGCAGCGCTGCGGCGATCACGATCCGCGCGCCTATCTGCGGCGCGTCGATGCGATGGAAGAGGTGTTCGCGCAGCGGGCAGCCGCGGAGGAGGCAAGCGCGGCTCTCGCTCAGTGATCGTGGCCGTCGGGCCCGTGCACGTGTCCGTGTGAGAGCTCGGTCTCGGTCGCGGCCCGCACCCCGGCCACTTCGACTTCGAAGTGCAGCTTCTTGCCGGCGAGCGGATGGTTGCCATCGACGGTGACCAGGTCGGCCGCGATGCGGGTGACGGTGACGGTACGGTCGCTGCGACCGCTCGAAGCCGAGAGCCGCATTCCTACCCGGAGGTTCCCGACTCCCTTCAGCGCACGGCGCGGCACCTGCTGAACCAGCTTCGGGTCGTGCTCGCCATAACCGTCGGCGGGCGAGAGCGTCACGGTGAGCTTGTCCCCGACGCTGCGGCCGGCCAGCTCACGCTCAAGACCGGGCACGAGACTGCCGTGGCCGTGCAGATACGCCAGGGGCTCGCCCGCAGGGGAACTGTCGATGATCTCCCCTGCCTCGTCCCGCAGCGTGTAATGGATGCTGACGACCTGGTCCTGGCTGATGCTCATGTGGGGCGTGAGCGAACTACCCCGCTGACCGCGCCTCGAAGGCAGGCGAGGCCCGAGGGGCTGCGCATTGATGGGGCGGGAAGGATACCATTCGGCTCTGCCGTTGGCCCGGACCCAAGCTGGAGGCCGCGGCGCAAACCTCAAGGGCACCACGATGAGAGTCGTGTACTCGGGCGTCCTCGCCGCCGTCTTCTCGATGTCCGCCGCCGCGGCGGGCGACGGGGCCGCACCGACGACCGCTGGGACTTTCGCAATGAACGACAACGCTCTGAAGGCCGACAACCCGTTTGCAGGCCCGAGCACGCTCCCCTACGAGCTGCCGCCCTTCGACCGGATCCACGACGGCGATTACCTGCCGGCCTTCCACGCCGGCATGCGCGAGCAGCTCAAGGAGGTCGAGCGCATCGCCCACAATCGCGAGCCGCCCACCTTCGAGAACACCCTCGTCGCGCTCGAGCGCGCCGGGCAGCTGCTGCGCCGGGTGGACGCCACGTTCGGGCGGCTCAATGCCTGCAACACGAACCCGAAGTTGCAGGACATCGATACCGAGATGGCGCCCAAGCTCACCGCGCAGGAGGACGCCATTCATCTCAATCCGGCGCTGTGGACGCGCGTCGAAGCGCTCTACAACAAGCGCGCGGGCCTGCACCTCGATTCCGAGTCGCAGCAGCTGCTCACGCGCTACCACACCGAATTCGTGCGCGCCGGCGCACGTCTCGAGCCCGCCGACCAGACGCGCCTGCGCGCCCTGAATACCGAGATCTCTACGCTCACCACGCGCTTCAAGCACAACGTGCTCAAGGCAACCGCCGACGGCGCGGTGGTGGTCGATGACGTCCGGGACCTCGACGGACTGTCGGAAGGGCAGATCGGCGCCGCGGCGCAGGCGGCGGCCGCGCGCGGCCTCGGCGGCAAGTGGGTCATTGCGCTGCAGAACACGACCAATCAGCCGCTGCTCGCGCAGCTGAAGAATCGCGCCCTGCGGCAGCGTATCTACGAGGCGTCGATCGGCCGCGCGCGGGGCGGATCGAGCGACAACACCGCCGTGATCGCACAGCTGGTGAAGCTGCGCGCCGAGCGCGCCTCGCTCCTCGGCTATCCGAACCACGCGGCCTACCAGCTCGAGGACGAGTCCGCCGGCAACCCCGCCGCGGTGCGCGACATGATCAGCCAGGTGGCGCCGTCGGCGCTCGCCCGCGCGCGCGCGGAAGCGGCCGAGATCCAGAAGCTGATCGACGCACAGGCCGCCGCCTCAGGCACGCCGTCCTTCGCGCTCCAGCCGTGGGACTGGTCGTTCTACTCCCAACAGGTGCGCAAGGCGCGCTACGACTTCGACCAGGCGCGCGTCGCGCCTTACTTCGAGCTCGATCGCGTGCTCGAGGACGGGGTGTTCTACGCGGCGCACCAGCTGTACGGACTCTCCTTCAAGGAGCGCCGCGACCTGCCCGTCTACCAGGCGGACGTCAGGGTGTTCGAGGTCTTCGACGCCGCCGGCGCGCCGCTCGCGCTGTTCCTGGCCGACTACTTCGCACGCGACAACAAGCAGGGTGGCGCGTGGATGGCTTCTTACGTGAACCAGTCGCAGCTGCTGCACCACAAGCCGGTGGTGGCGAACCATCTGAACATCCCCAAGCCGCAGCCGGGGCAGCCGGTGCTGCTCACCTTCGACGAGGTCACGACCATGTTCCACGAGTTCGGGCACGCGCTGCACGGCATGCTCTCGAGCGTGCGCTACCCGAAGCTCTCCGGCACCGCGGTGCCGCGCGACTTCGTCGAGTATCCCTCCCAGTACAACGAGATGTGGGCGCGCGAGCCGGAGGTGGTGGCGCACTACGCCCGCCACCATCAGACGGGCGAGCCGATGCCGCCGGAGCTGCTCGAGAAAGTGCTGGCGGCGCAGAAGTTCAACCAGGGCTATGCCACCACCGAATACCTGGCCGCGGCGCTCCTCGACCAGGCCTGGTACCAGATCAGCGCGGCGCAGGCGCCCGCGGCGGCGGACGTGCCGGCGTTCGAGGCCGCCGCACTCAAGGATAGCGGGCTCGACTACGCTCCGGTGCCGCCGCGCTATCACTCGGCCTACTTCTCGCACATCTTCGAGAGCGGCTATTCGGCCGGCTATTACGCGTACCTGTGGAGCGAGGTGCTGGCGCGCGACACCGGGCAGTGGTTTCACACCCACGGCGGCCTGACGCGCGCCAACGGGGAGTACCTGCGCACGCAGGTGCTGTCGCGCGGGCGCACCGAGGATCCGCAGCTGCTGTTTCGCAACTTCTACGGCCGCGCGCCCGAGATCGGCCCGCTGCTCGAATATCGCGGCCTCTCGGGCGGGAGTTAGGCCCGCTCGGGCGAGGCGCGGGACTCCGCGCCCGGCGCGTCGTTACGCTGCGCGCGGTCGATGGCCGCGATGAGCCGCCGGAAGCACTCGAGCAGCGGCAGCTCGAGGGCGAGCTCGCGCGCCTTGTCGTGCGCGTAGCCGAGAGTCTCGTTGACCTCGAGCGGGCGGCCGGCTTCGAGATCCTGCAGCGCCGACAGGCGGTGCCCCGGCGCCTTGGTGCGGTACTCGCTCCCCGCCTCGAGGAGGATCGCCACCGCCTCGCTCTCGGAGCCCGAGCACAGGGTCGCGGTCGGCAGGATCGAGCGGTCGCTGAGAGGGATACCCTGGGCGAGCGCGAGCACGCCCATCTCCCGCACGAGCCGGGCGAGGATCAGCGCCGAGTCGGGATCGGCCAGGTACTTCCAGGTGAGCGCGCGCGTCGTCACGGAGAGCGACATGAGGCCCACCCAGCCGCAGAACTTCGACCACTCGAGCGAGACGATCTCCGCAGTGGCGGCGGCGCGGACGCCCGATTGATCGATGGTGCGCGCCAGCGCCCGTGCGCGCTCGCTGTCCCCGCCGCCGAGCTCGCCGATCATGATGTTCACGTTGCGTGTGAAGAGCACCGTGCCGTCGGCGAGCAGCTCGCCGCTGGTGTCCGCGAGCGCGCCGAGCACGCGCTCGCGGCCGAAGGCCTGCACGAGGATCTCGTTCTTCAGCGGCCCATTCTGGACCGACAGGGCGACGCCGAGCTCGGCCCTGCGCAGCGGCTCGAGCGCCTGGGCGGTGCCCGGCGTCTTGGTCGCGACGATGAGCGTGCCGGCGCTCTCGAGGGCCGCCGGATCGCGGAGCGTGCGCACCGGCGTGCTGAACTCGGCGAGCCCCCTGATCGCGAGTCCGCGCTCCTCGAGCTGACGCGCGCGCTCGCCGCGCGCCAACATCGCGACCGTATGCCCGGCGCGCGCCAGATGGGCCCCGATGATCGAGCCCATCGCGCCGGCGCCGAGAATTGCGAACTCGAAATCGGCCATGGCGGTGTGCGCGCTACAGCGACTCGGCGATGTCCTGCATGAGGCCGCGGTCCTGAGGGATGGTCTGCGGCGGGTAACGCTTCAATACCCGCCCGTCACGGGCGATGAGGAACTTCTCGAAGTTCCAGCTGATGTCGCCCGCAATGCCGGTGCCCGCCCCGGTGAGGAAGCGGTAGACCGCGTGGCGGCCGGGCCCGTTTACCTCGAGCTTGCTGCTCAAGGGGAAGCTCACGTCGTAGGTGCTGCGGCAGAAGGCGGCGATTTCCGCTTCGCTGCCCGGCTCCTGCGCGGCGAACTGATTGCAGGGGAAGCCGACCACGGTGAAGTTCTCGTCCCGCAGCTCCCTCTGCAGCTGCTCGAGGCCCGCATACTGCGGAGTCAGACCGCAGCGGCTGGCCACGTTCACGGCCAGCGTCACCTTGCCGCGCAGCGCTCCCAACAGGTCGTCGGCGCCGTCGATCCTCGAGACGGCAATGTCGTAGAAGCTGCTCATGGCAGTGCGCTCCCGGGAGACCGCTGCGTACATGTACCATATACCAGCGGAAGGCTTAACATCGCCACGTTCGTCCGGCGCGCGTTAGCGGAGACTCTCATGGCCTCGGAGCTCGACACGGCTGAAACGCCCAAGGTGGTCGCTATCCTCAACCGCATTCTCGAGCTCGAGCTTGCGGGACTGGTGCGCTACCTTCACTACAGTTTCATGATCTTCGGCCACAACCGCATCCCGATCGTGGCGTGGCTCCGTGCCCAGGCGGACGAGGCCCAGGCGCACTCGGTGCAGGCCGGCGAGCACATCACCAATCTCGGGGGTCACCCGTCGCTCAAGATCGGACCGCTGCTGGAAACGCACAAGCACAACGTCGACGAGATCCTGCGCGAGGCGCTCACCCACGAGCAGGAGGGACTGGAGGAGTACCGTAAGCTCCTCGGGGCGGTTGCCGCTCGCAACATAATGCTCGAGGAGTACGCGCGCGAGCAGATCGCCGCCGAGGAGGCGCATGTCGCCGACATCGGCAAGATGCTGCGCAAGCCGGGCTCCATCACCTGATCAGCCGCAGCGGCTGACGCCGCGGCAGCGCTCTCCCGAACGAGGGAGCCGTGCATGCCCACAAGGGGCTGCGGCCGCTTGAAATCCGCTCAACCCGCCGCCATCTCCCGCATTGCTTCACTGACATGCAATGACGGGTGCGTATAGTGCGCGCCCGAAAAGACGACGAAGGAACTGGCATTCATGGAACTGATCGTAGGGTCGATGATCGCGTCCACTCTCCTCCTCCTGGGCCACCTGGGGGTGCTCGTGCGCAACCGCCTGGCGCGAGGCAAGTAGCCCAGCCACTCACCGTCCGCTCGCCAAGGGCGGTTCACGCTCCAGTGCCCGCAGCTCGCGGCTCAGCGCGGTACGGATACTTGTTGAAGATCGCCGCTACCGCGGCGTCGATTCTCTTCTCGGCCTCCGTGCCACTCACGCCGTACAGACTCTGCTCGACCGAGGCGTGCCACAGCGGCTGCCGGCTCTTCGCGTCGTAGAGATCCACCGCGATGATGCCTTCGCGGTACACGTAGGGCCCCGGGCCCCACCACCCATACGGGTAACCCCACCCATACGGGTAACCCCAACCGTATGGGTAACCCCAGCCGTAGGGGTAGTCGGCCATCGGTTGCGAGCCGATGCCGTAGCCCACCAGACAGTCCGCGTTGCTCGCGGCCGGTTGAACGCCGCCCGACAGGTGCGCAGCAATCGCGGCGCGGAGCCGATCTTCGTTCACGGGATTCGCGACCGTGTCGCGTAGCGGACTCTTCCCGTGGAACGAGCCCGCCCACGCGAACGTGTGGCACTGCACGCTGCTGACCAGGGTGCGATTGACGTCCGATCGCACGTAGAGCGACGTGCACGCTGCCGTGAGGCAGAGGACGGGTACGATGAGGCAGGGGCGGAGCAGATGCTTCAGCATGAGCGTAACCTCGAGCGGGCTCGCTTCCGGCCACCTCCGGCCGGACCCCGCCACCTAAGTACGCTAACGCTTCGCTCAGGCCGCGGTTGACCCGCGCTTTGTTCGACCGGTCGCGTTGCCGATCGCACGATGAGCGCGCGTCGATTGCGCGCCGCGCGCCCCTGCATCAGGATCATGGCGCTCGAAGCGCCGAAGCCCACGGTTCTTGCGGAGGACGGACGTGACTCACTGGACGACACCGGCGGGCATGAAATACCTGGGCCCGCACCAGGACAGCTCGCCGCTCGAGATCACCCTGGTGTTGCGCCGTCGCCAGGGCGGTTCGCCCAGCGCCGCCTCGTGGCCACGGCCGCCGCGCTGGCAACGGGGTGAGTACGGGCGTCACTGCGGCGCGGAGCCCGCGGACCTCGCGAGTCTCCGCCGCTTCGCGCTCACCCACGGGCTCACCGAGGCCGGCGCCGATGAGCACCGTCGCGTTCTGCACCTGCGCGGCGGGCCACAGGCGCTCGAGCGCGCGTTCGGCGTCACCCTCGGCAGGTATCAGCTCAGCGACGGCCGCGGGCCATTCGTCGGCCTTGGGCAGGCGCCGACCCTGCCGCCCGAGGCGATTGCCGTACTGGGGCTCGACCGGCGGCCGGTGGCCCGGGTGCACTCGCGGAGACCCCGGGCTGCGCCCGCCGTGACGTATGCGCCTCCCGAGCTCGGGCGACTCTACAACTTCCCCCCATCGACAGACGGCAGCGGGCAGACCGTCGCCCTCATCGAGCTCGGCGGGGGCTTCACCGCGAGCGATCTCGCGCAGTACTTCAACGGTCTCGGGATCACCCGGCCGCCGAGCGTTACCGCGGTCTCCGTCGCCGGAGGCACCAATCAGCCCGGCGGCGATGCCGATGGTGAGGTGATGCTCGACATCGAGGTGATCGGCGCTCTGGCGCCGGGC
>Ga0209807_1000873_pt1 | contig 14081 bp, 12 predicted proteins | sample GraSoiAngelo_154_FD_186168 | JGI IMG/M metagenome (GOLD analysis project Ga0209807, IMG submission 186168) | Grasslands soil microbial communities from the Angelo Coastal Reserve, California, USA - 14_1009_13_20cm (SPAdes) (version 2) | ecosystem: Environmental > Terrestrial > Soil > Grasslands ... | reverse complement strand
CGCAGCGGCGAGGTCTGGGTGCTCGCGTCCCTCCCGGCCTTCGACCCGAATGCCATGACCCTCGGCACCACGCTCCGCGGCTTCCCCCTCGCGAGGGCGAACCAGGAGCAGATCACGGACAAGGCCGTGCTCGGTGCGTATCCGGCGGGCTCCTCATTCAAGCCGTTCACCCTTGGCGCCGCGCTGCAGACCAGGACCGTCACCACCGCGACGCGGATGCTCTGCCCCGGGACGTGGACCTACTCTGGCTTCACCTTCAAGAACTGGATGGAGGAGTCGCTCGGCGGCTATCGGCCGTGGGTCGACACCATGGCGCTCAGCTGCAACACCACCTACATGCCGCTCAGCATCCTCGTCTACCAGCGCACCAAGACCGCGCTGACCGATCTGCAGTCGAGCTTCGGGTTCGGCAGCCCGACGGGCATCGAGTTCCTGGCCGAGAGCCCAGGCATCCTTCCCGACGCCGAACGAGGCGTCGTACTCGGTGTACTCGGGATTCTCGAACCTGAGCTGATTGGTGCTTATGTTCGCGCCCGCAGACAGCACCGGGTTGCTGCCGGATTGAGTGAAGGAATGCGCGGTGTGGGTCACACCTGCCTGCGCGAACAGCTTGAACGAGCTCATCACCCACTGATAACGCAGGCGCGCATTGAACTGAAACGGTGGCGCAAAGCTGCTCGGACTGCCCGGAGGACCGTACGGATTCTGCACGCTCAAGATCGGCTTGCCGTACTCGCTCGCCGTTGCCGGGTTCGCGAGAAGGGCCGGATTATTAGCGATCAGGAACGGCGAATTCGTCTGCTCGCTGCTGGTCCAGGACGCCCCGCCCTGGGCCGTGAGCCCTTCGGTGAGCACGGCGATGAGCGAAGTCTCCACACCGCGAATCCGATAATCCGGTCCGTTGGCGTTGAAGCCGACATTCCCGAGGACCCCCGGATCGAAGAAGGACACCTGCACGTTCTTCCAATCTTCCTGGTAAATCGCTCCGTTCCACTGCAGGCGCCGGTTGAGGAACTGCGTCTTCCAGCCGAGCTCGCTGCTGGTCAGATTATCGGAGGCGTACGGCAGCGGCGAGCAGTACTGCGGGACACCGCTGGCGTCCGGAATATAGCAGGCGGTGGTTCGGTTGAACGCGCCCGCACGGAAACCCTGTGACCACGTGTAGTACGCGAGCACGTCCGGCAGGATGTGCCACGTCAGATTCGCGCGGCTCTTGAAGCCTTTGTATGTCGTATTGAGGTTCTCATTGTCGAGGTTGGCTGCGTACACCAGGCACGGCGCAAGCCCGCCCTCGTAACATCCGAAAAAGCTGCCCGTGACCGCGCCCTTCTCGTCATTGTCGAAGTGGTAATAGCGGGTTCCCGCCGTGAGGGTGAGCACCTTGGGAACGATGTCGAAATCCAACGAGGTGAAGAACGCGCGCTGCCGGTATCCGCGTTTCACGTCATTGAAGAAGCCCACGTTGTCACCGCGCACCGCGGCCGGGTTGTTGACGCTCGAGCCCGGAGCCGGCCCTATGTCCGTCATGCACCCGACCGTGACCGCCGCGGTGCAAGGCGGCAGGGTCTTGTAGAGCCAGTTCAGCTCGTCGTAAATGCGCAGGTTTTCCCAGAACGCGCCGACGATGCCGCGCAGACGCCACTCATCTGGCGTGCTGAGCCGAATCTCGTGGCTCTGGTGCGTGTTGCCCTCCGTCTCGGTCCAGACGGTGCTCGGCGAGAAGCAGGTCGAAGCGAGGCCGTTTGCCGGTTCGGCACCATGGCACTGGTAATAGTCCGCATACAGGCCGCGCGCATAGTTGGTGTAGTCCTGCACGGTGCTCACGTTGCGCACCAGGTACGAGCCCGCGTAGACCGCTCTCAGCGCGCCGATTCGCCCGTTGATCGTCAAGGCCGTGTTCTCGAACTTGTCCTTGTTGTAGGAGTTGTTGAACAACGTGACCGACTGCCTGGGCAGCGGTGCGCCGTCCGAGCTCTTCGGCATCTGGTAGAACACCCCTTCGGCATCCATGTTCTGATAGCTCTGGGTGATGAGGGCGTTCCACTCATCGTTGATGTTCCAGAGAGCGGATATGCGGACGCCCTGGTAGGTCACCGGATTGATCGCATTCTTCGCGAGCGCGTTGTTGTTGATCGCCGGAGCGCCCGGCGGGACCTGACACGGCGTAGTCGTGGGCCCGCAGCCTGACGGATAGTTCGCATAGTGAATGCCGATGTCCGTCGCCGCATTGCGCGTGAAGGTTGCCGGCACGTTGTTGATATAGCCCCCTCGCTGGTCGTTGTAGACCACGCCGCGCGCCGCCAGGGTGCCAGGGATCAGCGGGAGATTGAGGACTGCCGTGACGGCGGAATTGGGGTCACCGCCCGCGGTCACGCCGTAACCTCCGGTGACGCTGCCCTCCGTCACGTTGAGCTTCGGCTTGTTCGTGATATAGCGGATCACGCCGGCCTGAGCTCCCGCACCGAACAGAGTTCCCTGCGGGCCCTCGAGGACTTCGATGCGCTCGAGGTCTGCTGCATACACATCCAGGTTGCGACCGGGCAGCTGACCCGACTGCTCGTCCAGATAGATGGCAACGTTTGGAAACCCGTTGATCGAGCCGCCGGATTGGGTTGCGACGTTTCCGGCGCTGAGACCCCTCATGAAGATCTGGTCCTGGCCCGGCCCCGCGGACGCTGTGGCCACATTGGGCAAGTACCGGATCAAATCGTCCAGGCTCGTGACGTTCAGCTGCTGCAGGGCCTCGCCGGTGAACGCCTGGATCGCGATCGGTACGTCCTGGACGTTCTCGGTGCGCCGCTGCGCAGTGACGACAACTTCCTGGATACCGGCCGCGGAGGAACTGGCCTCAGCCGGGACCGACGGGTCTGCGGCAGCGGCGTAGGCCGCCGCACCCGCGTGCGTCCCCAGGATTGCCGCAACTGCATGCGCGCACTTGTGGTTCATCTTCATTGGCGGAGCCCCTCCCTCTTCTACTATCCGCAGCGTTCGCAGCCGCGCTCCGGCGGCCGCGCGATGTTATGGAATTGCTCTGCGCCGCGAGTCTTGCACAGTCGCGAACATCAGTGGAAAGCTTTTCCCGAGTGCATTGCATCGGGGTATGCGGCATTGCATACTGCCGAGTCTCCTGAGCGAGGTTGCACAGTTTGAGCAGCAATGCGATGGCGACGACCCGTGCCGAGGTCGCGCCGCTGCTTCAGCGTTGGTACGTCCTCATCGTGATGTGTGCGGTGTACGCCATCAATATCGGCGCCCGCTACGTCGTCACGACCGTATTTGAACCCATCCGACTCGAATTGAAGCTAAGCGACGCGGGCGCGGCGTTCGTGACCGGCGTGCCGCTCGCCCTGTTCTACGTCGGTTGCGGCCTCCCCATCGCTTGGCTCGCCGACCGCTCCAATCGCCGCAACATCGTGGCCACCTCCCTGATTCTCTGGTCCGGGTTCACGGTGTGCTGCGGTCTGGCCTTGTCCTCCTTGCAGTTCGTGCTGGCTCGCATCGGTGTGGGGGTGGGTGAAGCGGGCGCGACACCGCCTTCGACCTCGATTGTGTCGGACTGCTTTCCCGCTGAACGACGTCTCATGGCGCTCAGCATATTCGCTCTCGGCGCGCCGATCGGCGCGTGGCTCGGCGCGGATACGGCTGGCGCAGTCGCCCAGGCGTATGGGTGGCGGGCCGCGTTCTTCGCGCTCGGCGTGCCGGGCGTGCTGGTGGGAGCGCTCGTGTTCCTCACCATCCGCGAGCCCAGGCGCGGACGACTCGACGCCGTCGCTGCCGTCGGTAAAGCCTCGTTCTCAGAGTCGCTTGCGTTCCTGTGGCGTCAGCGGGCGGCGTTCCACGTCATTATGGGAAGCGGCGTCTGTTCCCTGTGGGGATGGGGTCTGGTCTGGTTCACGCCGACCTTCCTGCTGCGAACCTACGGGCTGAACGTCGCGCAGGCCGGCTCCCTCATGGGTCATATCCACCTGGTGGGCGGCGTTGCGGCAACCGTCGTTGCGGCCTGGTTGATGTCGCGTCCGTTCATGCTGGATCCACGGCGCTCGCTTTGGACGCTCGGATGGGTCACCGGATGCGCCACCGTCTTCTCGATCATCGCCTACTGGACGCACTCGCTGTGGCTCGCCCGCGCGATGCTCTGGGCTTACGTCCCTGCCATCTATTTTTTCATCGGCCCCTGCATGGCCCTGGTGCTGAATCTGGCGCCGAGCCACATGCGTTCGACGTTCACCGCCTGGTCGGTCCTGGTGGGAAACGTATTCAATCTCATCGTCGCGGTGCAGGGGGTCGGAATCCTGAGCGACTGGTTCGGCGGCGCGCACGGGTCAGACGCCGCATCGCTCCGCTGGGCATTGCTGGTGCTCGCTCCCACGGGGTTCTGGGCGACCTGGCATTTTTTCCTGGGAGCCAGGACGGTTGTCCCGGAAATGAAGCGCGCTGTTGGTTACGGCAGCGCGTGAGCTCCCGGAGGCACCGTGGCAATGAAGGCAGCCCCGCCGACTGTCTTTTCGGCCTGCTCGTCGTCCTGGCGGGCGCTGCGCCGTGCGCGCGCGCGGATGACCTCGAGGTGCTCAACGACGATGCGCACTTTGCCGAGGGACCCATCTGGTATCACGGCAAGCTCTACTACGTCGAATACGATCGCAATTCCGTGACTACCTGGGATGGCGCCAGGAACGCCGTGTTCTGGTCCAAGCAGGGCTGCGGCCCGTCCGCGGTGATTCCCACGGTGCGCGGCGAATTCCTGACGACCTGCTATGACAGCGGCTCGATCGGCCGCATCTCGGCCGACGGCAAGGATCTCCCCCCTTACACGCACGATAAGGACGGCAAGCGCTTGGTTGGCCCGAACGATTTTGCCCCCGACCGTCACGGGGGCATCTATTTCACCTGCTCCGGCACGGCGCCCGGCCCCGTGATCGACGGCAAGATCTTCTACATCGCACCCGACGGCACGCTCAGCGAGAAGGCCGCCGAGGTGCACAGCGCCAACGGAATTGTGGTCTCGAATGACGGGAAAACGCTTTATGCGATCGAGACCGAGGATCACCGGCTGATTCGGTTCAAGATCGGACCGGGCGGGTCGCTGTCGGAGCGCCGGGTCTTTCTGGATCTCGATGAGCTCACGCACATCGGCGGGCACATCTACCCGGATGGGGTGAAGATCGATTCGAAGGGCCATCTCTATATCGGCCAGAATCCCCGCGACGTCCATGCCCCGCTCGCCGGCACGATCTTCGTGGTCGATGACACGGGGAAGCTCCTTCGGACGCTGAAGCTCCCCTCGCCCGGCGTTCCGAATCTGGCGCTCAGCCCGGACGAAAAGACGGTGTACGTGATGGCACTCGATCAACTCGACAAGCCGCCTTACCACGGCAAGGTGTACGCGATTCCGAACCGCTGATGCGCCAGAGGCGCTCGGCCCGCGCCCGCGCGCTCAGCCCGCCAGCCAACCGCCATCGATGACGAGATTCGAGCCCGTGATGAAGCTCGCCCGGTCGCTGGCGAGAAACACCGCGGCATTGGCGACATCCTGCGGTCGGCCGAAGCGCGGCCAGGGCGTGCGCTGGCGCTGATATTCGAGCCGCGCCGGATCCTTCGCCAGACCCGGTGCCCCGGTGACGATCTTGCCCGGAGAGATGCAGTTGCACACGATGAGATGCTTCGCATAATCGACGGCAATCTGTCGTGTGATGTAGATCGCCCCGGCTTTGCTCACGCCGTACGGCAGATCGCCCGGCGAGGTCACGATACCTTGCTGGGATCCCAGGTTGATCAGGCGACCCCTGACCTCCTGCCGCGGCTCCTGAGTGATCATCTGCTGTACCGCGCGCTTGCAGCCGTTGAACATGCCCGTCAGATTGACGCGCATGACCTCCTCCCATTGCGCGGGTTCGGTCTGCAGCAACGCCGTGCCGGAGTAAGTCGCGGCATTGTTCACCATGACGTCGAGCCGGCCGTGGCGCGCGACCGTGGCGCCGATCAGCGAGTCGACCTCGTCCCAGCGCCCGACATCGGTCTTCCGAAACGACGCCGCGCCGCCCGCCCGGGTGATGATCTCGAGCGTCGAGTCGCCGCCTTCGAGGGGCTCCGCGGTGATATCCGCAATGACGACACTCGCGCCTTCGCCGGCAAAGCCGATGGCAATCGCGCGGCCGATTCCCGAGCTGGCTCCGGTGACGACAGCAATCTTTCCCGCGAGTAGACTGGACATGGGCTTCGATTCCTATAAGACCTCGGGACTCGAGCACCTTCCTCTAAGGATATTCCGGTGTCCGACGTCATCCAACCCGATCTCGACCTGGCCGCTTCGCTCTTTGAAGGGCTGAGCGGCGCGACACGGCGCGGCCGCGGGATCGTCCGCGACAGCTACGGCGCCGGCGAGCAGGCGGCGCATGACCTGGTCCGCTCGGCGGCCGCCGGCGTCGGGCTCGAAATTTCGGTGGACGCAATCGGCAACCTGTTCACGACGCTGCCGGGACGGGACCGCAGCGCGCCGCGTATCATCATGGGCTCGCATCTCGACAGCGTTCCCCAGGGCGGCAACTACGACGGCGCAGCGGGAGTCGTTGCCGGGTTGTGCGTCCTGTCCGCGATGCGCCGTGCAAAGGTCGTCCCGAAGTGCGATCTCTCGGTCATGGCGATCCGCGCGGAGGAATCCGCGTGGTTCGATATTGCGTATCTCGGAAGCGGCGGCGCCTTTGGCCTGCTCGATCCCGCCTGCCTTTCGATCGCGAGGTCGGACAACGGCCTCACCCTCGAGGCGACGCTGAAACAGCGGGGTTTCGATCCGCAGCCGATCCGGGAACGGCGGCGGCTTCTGGATCCTTCGCGGATCCGGGCATACCTCGAGCTGCACATCGAGCAGGGTCCGACGCTGGTCGCGCGAGGAATGCCCGCCGCCGTGGTGAGCGGCATCCGCGGCTGCAAGCGCTTCCGCAATGCGCGCTGCACTGGAGAGTATGGCCATTCGGGCGCTGTCTCCCGCCCCTACCGTCGGGACGCCGTCGCCGCGACGGTGGCGTTTCTTCATCATATGGAGACTGTCTGGGTGCAGCACGAGGAAGCCGGAACGGATCTGGTCCTCACCGCGGGCGAGCTGTATACCGATCCGACCATGCATGGACCGAGCAAGATCGCCGGTGAAACGCGCTTTGTGCTCGACCTGCGGAGCCTGTCGGAAGCGACCATGGATTCCGTCGCGGCCGAGGCACGCGCTGCGGCCGCGCGGATCAGTTCCGCCTACCGCGTCCACATCGATCTCGGCGCGACCAGCGATTCTCCCCCGGCGGTGATGGATCCACGCCTGCGGTCTCGGCTGATGAGCCTGCTCGATCGCCCCTTCGAAATGGCCAGCGGCGCCGGTCACGATGCGGCCATCTTCGCGAAGGTCGGCATCCCCAGCGCCATGATTTTCGTGCGCAACGAGCACGGCAGTCACAATCCGGACGAGGCCATGTCGCTGGACGACTTCGCGGTCGGATCGCGGTCGCTGCTAGAGTTGCTCACAGACTTTCCCCTCTGATCCCCCTTTCGAAGGAGCCTGGCATGACATTGCTGGTGACGGGCGCGACGGGTTTTGTCATGGCCGTGCTCGGCCGTCATTGGCTGGAAGCCGATCCCGAAGCGCGTCTCGTGGTGCTGGACTCCTCTCCCCTCGACGCCGCGGCCCAGCGCTACTTCGCCCCCGTCATGAAACGACTTTCCGTCGTGATCGCCGATGTGACTGAAGCCGAGACCTGGCAGCCCGCTCTGGCGCGCCACGGCATCACGCACATCGTCCACGGTGCGACGATCACGCCCCTAGCGCGCGGCACCGTGGCCGAGGTCAAGCGGGAGCCCGAGGCCGGAAATCCCGCGCGGATCCTCGACGTCAATGTGATGGGGACGGTAGCCATGCTCGAGTGGGCGCGCACATTGCCTAACCTCAAACGGTTCATCTACGTGAGCTCGGGTGCCGTCTACAAACATCACGGACCGGATCGTCCCGGCGAGCCTCTGCCCGAAGACGGCTACGTGATGCCACGCCGGCTCTATGGCATCTCGAAGCTCGCCTCCGAGCTGATCACCGAGCGGTACGGGGAGCTGTTTGGCCTCTCGACCGCATCGGTGCGTCCGTCTTCGGTCTACGGACCCATGGACCGCGTGACGGCCAGCCGGAATTTCCGTCACGTGCCGAACCGCATCGCCCATACGGCCCTGGATGGGGTCAAGCGTGTGCGCGTCAACACGCTCGATGCCGTCGGCGACTACATTCACGTCGAGGACGTTGCGCACGCCATCATCGCCCTGCTTCAGGCGCCGCACCTGCGCTACAGTGCTTACAACGTGGCCGCCGGCGCCACCGCGTCGATCGGCGACATGGTCGCCTGGGCGGCCGAGAAGGCACCCGGCTTTGGCGCAGAGGTGGTCCCTCCCGAGCAGGCCGATATCCTGCAGGACCCAACCCTCAAGGACGGCATGTGGGGCGCTTATGATGTCACGCGCATCTTCAGCGAGACGGGTTGGAAGCCGCGGCCGGTGCGCGCGGCGTTGCACGCCTACATGGACTGGATTGCATCCGAGAAATCCACATGACGCCGCTGGAACCTTACCCCCGCGACCTGATCGGCTACGCGTCCCGCCCACCCCACCCGCGCTGGCCGAACGAGGCCCGGATTGCGGTCTCCCTGGTGCTGAACTACGAGGAGGGCGGAGAGGCCTGTGTGCTGCACGGGGACGCTCACTCCGAGTCGGTGCTCACTGATCTCGGAGCAGTCGAGGCTCTGACTGGGGCGCGCAACCTGAACGTCGAATCCACCTTCGAATACGGGAGTCGCGTCGGATTCTGGGAGATCATGCGACTGTTGAAGAGCGTCCATGCGCCGGCGACCGTGTACGCCGTCGGCATGGCGTTGGAGCGCAACCCCGAGGTCGCCGCCGAGATCGCACAGAGCGGCTTCGAAGTCGCCTGTCACGGACAGCGCTGGATCGATTATCAGCTCGTTCCGGAGGCGGCGGAGCGCGCAGACATGCTGCGCAACGTCGACGCCATCACGCGCCTCATCGGCCGCAGACCCCTCGGGTGGTACACCGGCCGCCCAAGCCCCAACACGCGGCGGCTGGTGGTGGAGATCGGCGGCTTCCTCTACGACAGCGATGCCTACAACGATGATCTTCCCTACTGGACGGAAGTCTCGGGCCGGCGACATCTCGTCGTTCCCTATAGCTTCGACACCAACGACAGCCGCTTGCAGCGCGGCGGGGATTTCAGCACCGGGGAACAGTTCCTCACATACTGCCGGGATGCGTTCGACTGGCTCCATCGCATGGGAGAGCAGGGGCGACCGCGCATGATGAGTATCGGCCTGCACGGTCGGATCATCGGTCGCCCCGGCCGGATTGGAGCGCTGGCGCGGCTGCTCGAGCACATCCAGCGTCACGAAGGCGTGTGGCTCTGCAACCGGGCGGCCATCGCACAACACTGGATCACGCATCACGCGAAAGGCTGAAAATATGGATCCGAACGCGCCGCGCAAGGTGGCGCTGGTCGCCAACTGCCTGTTGAACCAGAACGCGAAAGTCTGCGAGGGGGCTCACTATCGGGGGCTGGTCAGTCCGGTCGTGGAGGCGCTGCGCTCCCGCGGATACCTCCTGCAGCAGCTCCCCTGCCCCGAGCTGGCCTTCGCCGGCGTGCGGCGTTGGTGGGCCGTGTATGAGCAGTATGACACTCCGGCCTATCGAGCCCACTGCCGGCGCCTGGCGCAAGCCATCGCGCCGCTGATCGAGCAGTATCTGCGCCGTGGCGACGAGCTAATCCTGATCGGGCTCGACGGCAGCCCCTCCACCGGCGTGCGCTTCACTTCCAGCAAGCCGGATTGGGGCGGGCGACCCAACCGACCCGAAGATGACTGGGAGATCGTGCCGCGCCGGGGCATTTGGATCGAGGAACTGGAGGCTGAGCTGGCGCGCCGGGGGCTGCCACCCGTTCCCGCCACGGGCTGGGCTCTCGACATGGGCCGCTTCGATGAGGCCGGCTCACGCCGTGACTTGGAGCAGTTCCTCGACAGTCGCGAAAAGGCCGTCGGCTCGCGGGGCGACGATTCGGTGCCGTCGTGAACGCCGACGCGCGCGGCTGGCGCATGGCGCTGGTGCCCGACGCGCTCATCAATCCGCCGCACCGGCTTCGCACGGCGCTGCCCGACGTGCTGCGCGTGCTCGAGTCCAGTCACTACGGTGTGCTGCAGCTGCCCCCGCCGGGCGGGCACAGCCTGCTGCTCGCGGTGATCGCCGATCAGGTCGCGGAGTATGCGCACCACGGCTACGCGGTGGTGGCCATCGGGGTGCGCGGGGAGCCGGGGGACGGGCTCCACTGGCGCCGCCTGGCGCCCCTATTGCGACACCGGGCGGTTGCGCTGCCGCCCCGCCATCTCCTCCGCCCGGACATGGACGAAGCGGCGCAGCGCCAACGGCTCGCAGCGTTCCTGGCCGACTACGATCTGCCGGCAGAGGAGCAACGCCGCTGGCGCGTGTAGCGGCCTTTCGCGCCGATGCGCGCGAGGCTGTTACCGGGTGCAAAATCGTCGCGGCATCGAGCCACACGGCTGAATGGGTCTTGCATGGATTACATCCGATTCGGGCAGACGGGCCTCAAGGTGTCGCAGCTTTGCCTCGGCACGATGTCGATGGGCAGCTCCGCCTGGAAGGGTTGGGTGCTCGACGAGGACGATTCGATTCCCATCCTGAGGCGCGCCCTCGATCTCGGCATCAACTTCTTCGACATGGCGGACTGGTATTCAACCGGCCGCAACGAGGAGGTTGTCGGCCGGAACCTGCTCCGGATGAGCGCACGCGAACGACTGGTGCTCGCGACCAAGGTGTTCTATCCGATGAGTGACGACCCGAACGATCGTGGCCTGTCGCGCAAGCACATCGCGAGCGCAATCGACCGGTCGCTGGCGCGCATCGGTACGGACTATGTCGACCTCTACGTGATCCATGCCTTCGATGCGGAAACGCCCGTCGAGGAAACTATGGAGGCGCTGCACGACACCGTCCGTGCCGGCAAGGTGCGCTACCTCGGCGCGTCCACGATGTATGCATGGCAGTTCGCGAACATGAACCACGTGGCGGCGATGAACGGCTGGACGGCGTTCGTCAACATGCAGTGTCAGTACAACCTGCTCTACCGCGAGGAAGAGCGGGAGATGCTCCCCTACTGCCGGCACCAGGGCGTCGCCGTCACGACCTTCAGTCCCCTCGCGCGCGGGTTCCTCGCGCGCGACTCCGGTACCGCGCGCACGGCGCACGACGTCTACCAGGAATACTACGGCGACGACATCGATCGCGAGATCGCACGCCGCGTACGCGAGGTGGCCGCGCGCAGGGGCGTGAGCGCGGCACACGTGGCGATGGCCTGGGTCGCCGGCAGCCCCAACCCCAACGTTCCGGTCGTGGGGGCTGCGAAGACGGCGCACCTCGAGGTCGCCGTGGAGGCGCTGGCGCTGCGGCTCGATGCCGCGGAGAGGGCCTTCCTCGAGGCGCCCTACCGCCCGCGGGATGAGATCAACGATCAGAACCCGGTGCGACGTCCCCGCGCGCTGCATCCGGGCTGAAGCGGGCCAGCCGCTAGCCCCTGAGCCACGGGCTGTCCTGTCGGACTTCGATCAGGGTCGGACGATCCGCGACGAGCGCATCCCGCAGGGATTGCGCCAGATGTTCGGCGCTGGCGGCGCGAACGGCATGACAGCCGAGGCTCTCCGCCAATCGCACGAAGTCCGGGCTCCTGGGCTCGACGCCGATGCGCGGAATCTGCCGCTCGTCCATCCCGTCCGCAATCGCCATCAGGGCATCGTTGTTCCACACGATGAGCGGGAGCGCGAGGCGTTCCTCCGCCGCCGTGGCGAGCTCATTGATCGTGAACATGACCCCGCCGTCGCCCGCGACGGCGATCACCGCCCGATGCGGCGCGCCGATCTTGGCGCCAATGGCCATCGGCAAGGCGAAACCCAGCGCGCAGTACGAGCCGGAGTAGAACCAGCAGCGCTCGGTTTCCATCGGCATGGCAAAGCTACCCGTGTACACGATCTGCGTGGCGTCGCCCATCACGATGGCGTCCGCGGGAAGGGCCGAACGCAGGATTTTCCAGGCGCGCGCGTGCAGCTTTTCGACCGGGGTCAACTTCGCGGCATTGTGCCCGAGGATCTCCCGGACCCGGCTCTCGCCTTCGGACCGCTGCGCCGTCGGCTTGCGGCTGGCGAGGGCCGACGACAGCGCGAGCAGCGCGGCCCGGGCGTCGGACTGAATGGGTACCGCAGCGGCATACAGCGATGTCAGTTCCGTGGGATCGATGTCGATCCGGATGATGTCGCCCGATATTTCGAGTTTCGCCACGAAGTGATCCCCTGCCGCGACTTCCGAGCCCACCAGCAGCACGACATCGGCGTCGGCGAGCGCCTGCTTGCTCGCTTCCTGCAGCACCGAGCAGCCGAGCGACAAGGAGTGGGAATCCGGCAATATCCCCTTGCCGGCATTGGTGGCCAGAACCGGAGCCCCGATGCGCTCCGCGATCTCGGTCAGTGGCTTGCGCGTTCCGACGGCGCCGCCCCCGACGAGGATCAATGGGCGCCTGGCCTGCGCGAGGCGGTCCGCGGCCTGGTCGATCGCTGCGGGATCCGGCATCGGCAAGGTGGGAGCGCGCCGGATCCTCCACTCCGCCTCGACGGGTGTCGGGAGGACGTCCCGAGGCAGCGACAGATGCACCGGACGCGGCCGGCTGCCGCGAAACACTGCATAGGCGCGGGCAATCAATTCCGGCAACTCTTCCGGATAGCGGACCATGGCGCTGAAGGCGGTGAACCCGGCCGTGACCGCCGCCTGATCATTGAGCTCATGGATCGCTCCCCAGCCCTTACCCTGCGTCGGCGCCGGAGACGCTCCGGACAGCACGAGCACGGGTTGCGAGTCGCAGTAAGCCTGGGCAATGCCGGTCGCGGCGTTGGTGACGCCGGGGCCGCCGATGATCGTGCAAACGCCGGGCTTGCCAGTCGCGCGCGCATAGCCGTCGGCCATGAAGCTGGCGCCCTGCTCGTTACGACACTGCACGTGGCGGATCCCGGTGCGTGCGATGCCGCGGTACAGCTCGAGAGTCATCGTCCCGGCCATGCCGAACACCGTATCCACCTCATAGGCCGAAAGTAGCTTCATCACGGCCTCACCACAGCTCATGGCTTGCACGTGCTCCCCCCGTTCGGATGATTCGCTTGGGCTCGCTGGGCGGTCGTCGCGACGCGCCAAACGTTATCACATGGGATTCCTGTTCGAACTAACACCCCGGCGCGTGAGCCTTACATCGTACTGCCGCGAGTTTCCCCGGAGTAATTCACTTCGTTTTCAGCGACTTCCGTAGCTTTCCTCGATCTCTTCTTGTCTACTGCTGCCGCGGTGAAAAAACGGCCCGCAATGTCGATCTGCGGACGGCGTTCGCGTGCGGCCGGCGAGGGGCAAGGTCGAGGGCGAGTCCGAGGTGCGCGCGATGTTCGACCCCGGCATGGGCCCGTAACGCTCGCTCAGCAATCAACCCGACCGCAAACGGCACGCCGCTTAAGCGGCCTCGAGTAACTTCGCAGCCCGGTTGTAGTCGCGCGGCGCGACCCAGAAGAGCATTGCGAACCGCCGCTCCCCCGCTGCGAGAGCGTCGGCCGCGATCACGTTGATCTTCGCCGCGGCCAGCCTCGCCAGCGGGGGCAGCGCGGCCCCGACCTCGTCCGTGCCCTGCGCGAGAAAGGCGCGCTTGGTCCGGCTCAGCTTCCACTTGTGCCGCTTCGCGGCGGCCATCACGCGGTCGATGTCGTCGGTCACGATGTCGACCTGCGCGCGGTTGCGACCCTGTGGAAACCCGGAGAAAGCGAGCAGATTGGCGCCCGCGTCACGCAGCGCCTCGAGGATCCGAGCCGCTTCCCCGGACTTGTTCACCACCGTGACATACGCGTAGCTCACCTTGCGAATGGTGCTTGGCATTCTTGTGGCTCCCTGATCGATCTGATTAGCGCAACGATCTTGCGGCTGGGTCGCGTACCGACCTCGGGCGACCCACGACTCCCAAG
>Ga0209807_1000868_pt1 | contig 14125 bp, 16 predicted proteins | sample GraSoiAngelo_154_FD_186168 | JGI IMG/M metagenome (GOLD analysis project Ga0209807, IMG submission 186168) | Grasslands soil microbial communities from the Angelo Coastal Reserve, California, USA - 14_1009_13_20cm (SPAdes) (version 2) | ecosystem: Environmental > Terrestrial > Soil > Grasslands ... | reverse complement strand
ATCAAGCACGCGAGGCGATGCTGCCGTACCTTGATCGACATTTCGGGAATCCATCGAGCGTGCATGCCGCGGGACGCGAAGCGCGCGCCGCGATCGATGATTCGCGCGATAAGCTCGCGAAGCTTCTCGGCGCCAAATCCCACGAATTGATCTTCACGAGCGGTGGAACGGAATCGTGCAATCTCGCCGTGCTCGGATTGGCGAGATGCCCGACGTCGCGCGGCGGCCACGTGATCTCAAACAAAGGCGAGCATCATGCGGTCTTGAATGCAGTCGAATATTTGGAAAAGCGGGAAGGCTTTGAAGTAACGTGGCTTAATCTTTCACGAGATGGAATTGTCGATCTTGATCAACTTGCCACCGCGATCCGGCCCGAGACGAGACTGGCTTCAATTATGACGGCAAACAACGAAACGGGCGTGGTCCAGCCGATGCGCCGGATTTCCGAAATCTGCCGCGAACGCGGTGTCCTCTTGCATAGCGACATGGTGCAATCATTTGGCAAGATCGATACCGACTTGTCTCTGGTCGATTCCGCAAGTTTCGCCGCGCACAAATTTTACGGTCCGAAAGGCGCGGGCCTGCTTTTTCTGCGCAGTGGATTGTCGGTCCAGCCGATCATGTTCGGCGGCACGCACGAAAATGAGCGACGGCCCGGGACGGAAAACGTAGCGGCGATTGCAGGAATGGCGGCCGCCGCGGAATGGACGTTGCGAGGCAGGGGCGGTTCACCCGACCACCCGAATGATTTGTATCAGCCAGGCGGGCCAGGCTCGGCGGACGAGCAAGAGCGGGAAAAAGTATTGCGTGACGAATTGGGCGCACGCGTAACTCAGATTTTTTCGGAGGCGCAGCAAAACGGCGATCCAGTAAACCGCCTTCCGAATACTCTAAATGTGAGTTTCCCTGGTTTCGATTCGGAGACACTGCTGATGGCACTCGATTTGGAAGGCGTTTGCGCCTCGAGTGGATCGGCCTGCATGGTTGGCTCCGTCGTGGCGTCGCATGTCTTGCTCGCGATGGGATTGCCGACGGAACGAGCCAAGTCTGCTGTTCGGTTTTCGCTAGGTAAACAAACCACCGCAGAGGAAATCGATGGCGCGGCAGATGCAATCGCGCGAATTTTTGAGCGATTCGCCAGGACCAAGACAAAGAGCGAAGCATATGCTGTTGCGTAAGCAGCTCGAATTCGTCTTTGAAAGATCGACAATTCATCAATCCGCAGGACGAGACGTCGATCTTGAACTGAAAGCACGGGAAATCTTGTACGCCGTTGGCGCGGCGCGCCTCGCCGGTTTGGTTCGTGTGGAATGGAATCCGCGTCTGAAAACTGCGGCTGGCCGTGCTGATTCTCGCGAGAAATTGATTTCGCTAAATCCACGATTATCCGATTACGGCGAAATCGAAATTGACCGGACCCTTCGCCACGAACTCGCTCATCTCGTCGCCCAATTCCGTGGTGGCCGCCGGCGGATTTTGCCGCATGGACTGGAGTGGCGTAGCGCCTGCCTTGATCTCGGGATCGGCGATGAGGTGCGTTGTCACAATCTTCCGTTCCCAATCAGCGTGCATGCTCCGCGGTTTTTCTACAAATGCCCGAATTGCGCGCGCGAGTTTCCGCGGGTGCGCCGAATCAAACGTGCGGTCGCATGCCTGACATGTTGCCGCGCGCATAACGGTGGAGAATTTGACGCGCGATTTCGCTTGAAGCGCGTGGGGTAGAGACAGCGTGCCGCGCTGTCCGCGGACGTCTCAGCGCGGCGCCCCCACCAATGCTAAGCGGCGTTCTCGCTCCCCTCGCTTTTCCTTGCTTTCTCCCCGCGCAATTTCGCTTGGATAAACATGTCTATATTGCCGTCCATGATATCCTGCACGCTACTCGTCTCCACACCGGTGCGATGGTCTTTCACCATTTGGTACGGTTGGAAAACATAAGACCGGATTTGACTACCCCACGCGATATCGCCCTTTTCTCCATATTGCCGATCGATCTCGGCGCGTTTTTTGTCCTGCTCAATTTCGTAAAGTTTTGCTTTCAACATTTTAAGCGCGAGTTCGCGGTTGCGACCCTGGCTACGCTCGGCCTGGCAAGCGACAACGAGCCCACTCGGCTTGTGCATAATCCGCACAGCGGTTTCAACCTTGTTAACGTTTTGGCCACCTTTGCCTCCGCTGCGAAAGGTGTCGATCTCCAGATCGGCCGGATTGATCTCGATCGGGGCGGAATCGGCGATCTCGGGGACAACATCGACACTCGCGAAGGAAGTGTGACGCCGCTTGTTTGCATCAAACGGCGAAATCCGCACAAGCCGATGAACGCCTCGCTCGGTCTGAAGATGCCCATAAGCGTACTCGCCGCTCACAAGCAATGTGACCGACTTTATGCCAACTTCTTCGCCCTGTTGAATGTCCACTGTTTGTGATCTGAAACCACTTCGCTCGATCCAGCGCTGATACATGCGCAGCAGCATGTCGGCCCAATCGCACGACTCGGTGCCGCCGGCGCCGGAATGAATGGTAAGAAATGCATTCGCGCGATCATTCTCGCCAGAAAGAAATTGGCGCAGCTCGAATTCTTCAAGCTTGTGAACTAATCGGGCGTGCTCAGTCGCGACCTCCTTCTCTGCCTGGGCGCGCGCAGTCGCACCCGTTTCTTCCGTCGCTAACTGCTGCAGCGCATTAAAATCTTCAATTTCGCGTTCCAGGTCTTGAAAGGGGCTGATGAGCGAGCGCAATCGGGAAACTTCCTCGACGTCACTCTGGGCGCGCTCGCGATTAGACCAGAAATCGGGCGCGGCCATACGCCCCTCGATCGCCGTTAGATTCTTTTGAAGCCTTTCGACGTCAAAGAAACCTCCGCAATTCGCGCACACGCGCTTTCAAATCTTCAGCATCGATCTGTTGAACTTCTGCGGCCATCCGACAAGATAGTGCCGCATCACGAAGACGCAAAGGCAGGGACGATTGACTCCGAAAGCTTTCGCGAGTCGACCTCCATTGGCTGCCATGCGGCGAGCAAGGCGGTTCAGGTGAGCCGTCCCTATCGCCGCGCGGAGCTGGCCGCTTTCGGTTTTGCAGCCCGCGCCGGCTCAAGACGAAAAATCGTTTCCCCCTCCTTCATGAGATCCAGGCGATCACGCGCAATCGTTTCCAGATACGTAACGTCTGTTTTGAGCATATTGACCTCGCGAGTCTGCCGCGACAGCAAAGTTTGCTGCTCGTTTACTTGTGCTTGGAGGTTATCGATTTCGGCCCGGCTTTGCACAAGCCTTTTGTAAGGCGGAACGAACAAACTCACAATCACCAGCCAGGCGGCTAGGACTAGCAGGACGCGAAGAATTCGGTTAAGTCGCTGCCAAACTGTGGCTTCGCGACGCGCACGGAAGTCGCCGTAGGTCTGATCCACTTAGCGCATGTTAAGGCCGTACACGGCTTTGTCACCAAGTTCTTGCTCGATTCGCAAGAGCTGATTGTACTTCGCGACGCGATCAGTCCGGCAAAGCGATCCAGTTTTGATTTGACCCGCGTTAGTCGCGACCGCGATGTCCGCGATGGTTGTATCTTCGGTTTCACCGGAGCGATGGCTGATGACCACACCGTAATTATTTTTCTTTGCTAGCTGAATCGCGGACAGGGTTTCTGTGAGCGTGCCGATCTGATTCACTTTGATTAAGATCGAATTCGCCACGTGCTCGGCAATTCCTTTACGTAGAAATGCGACATTTGTGACAAAGATATCGTCCCCCACCAGCTGAATCTCATCCCCGAGTTTCGCCGTTAATTCTTTCCACCCGTCCCAATCGTTTTCGGCACAGCCATCCTCAATCGAGACGATCGGAAATCGCGCGCAAAGATCGACATAATATTCGATCAGTTCTCCCGCAGTTTTTTTTGAACCGTCCGATTTCTTGAAAACGTAAACGTTGTTTTCACTGTCGTAGAATTCGGAGGCAGCAGGGTCGAGCGCGATAAATATTTGTTCGCCGAGCTTGTAGCCAGCCTTCGTAACAGCTGTCGAAATCGATTCCAAAGCGTCCTCGGCGGAATCGAGCCGCGGCGCAAATCCACCTTCGTCCCCAATCGCCGTAGAAAGATGCCGACCTTTGAGGACAGACTTGAGCGCGTGAAACACCTCCGCGCCATAACGCAGCGCTTCCGAAAAGGTCGGCGCACCGCGCGGCACAATCATGAATTCTTGAAAATCGATCGGCGCGTCCGAATGCGCGCCGCCATTCAAGATGTTCATCATCGGCACCGGTAACACCCTTGCCTCAGACCCCCCGAGATACCGAAAGAGCGGTAGATTTTCGGCAGCCGCAGCAGCATGCGCGACTGCCAGTGAAACGCCAAGCAAGGCGTTTGCGCCCAGGTTCAGTTTATTGGGTGTTCCATCAAGCGCGATCAGTTTATCATCGATCTTCGATTGATCGCGCGCATCCCAGTTTTCCAGAGCCGGCGCGACCTTCTCGTTGACATTGGCAACAGCCTGCTTGACGCCCTTGCCGCCGTAACGGCTCTTATCGCCGTCGCGCAGTTCCAACGCTTCATGCTCGCCAGTGCTTGCTCCGCTTGGGACCGCCGCCCGCCCGAGTGCCCCATTCTCGAGCTGCACGTCCACTTCAATAGTGGGATTACCACGCGAATCCAGAATTTCGCGGCCGATAATGTTGCGGATCGACGTTTTTGACATTGCAGGATATCACAGCGCAGAGGGATTACGCGTCGCAATCATGCGCACGGGCGATCCCTGTTCAACTAATCTTCGTGGTGGCCAAAGAACCGGGTAGTGTCCTACGCTCAAATTAGGACACTACCAAGAACCGGCGCCCCTTGCGGTTCTTTCTTGTGATCGATATTCTCGTTGGTAATTTCGCCTAGGTGCGGATAATCTGACCAATGATTTGCTTGCAGAGATTGGGTGCGATCGGCGTGATGGGCATCATTTTTGTGTCCGCTGGTGCGGAAATTGGACGCCTCCCGGCTGATCAACTTGCCAAGGCAGTTAGAAGCGACTCCATCAGCATCCCGACGCCCGGGGAACTTTTCGCCGCGCTTGAGAAGCCGGGTAAAACAAATTGGTCGGGCCAATACCGTGGCCCGATGTCGATGACGTACCGCGACCGCGCGCAAATCGCACTTAACCTCGGTGGCTTGATCGCCGATGGCTTTATTGCCGTCGAGGCCAAAGACAGCCAACAGGTGAAAAACATCGGGTCAGACATCATCAAACTTTCAAAAGCGTTGGGAGTAAGTGAGAATCTGCTCAGTCGTGGCAATAGCATTAACGAATTTGCCGAACATGACGAATGGGACACGCTACAGGAAGAATTGGAAGCGACACAAAACGAAGTGAAATCCTCGATGCAATCGCACAGCGACCAGGATTTGGTCATCCTCGTAAGTCTGGGCGGCTGGGTTCGTGGCACGCAAGTCGTCAGCGCGGCAATCCTGCAAAATTATGACGAACGAAGCGCAAAAGTTTTGCGGCAACCGGCGCTTGTCAGTTTGATCCAGTCAAAAGTCGGTGAGATTTCACCCGAACTTCGCAGCGACCCTCTGGTTAAAAATGTGAGTGAACAACTTGCTGGCATTGGGAAGCTCGTTTCTTTCCCCATTGGCAAGGCACCAAGCGTTGACGAAGTGCGGAAAGTCAACGAGGCGATCGGGAAAGTGATGGAGGAAATAGAGAATAAAGCGATCGCAAAGTGAAGCGCCGCCTTTCCATTTTCTTGGCGGTATTCGTGCTCGCCGCCAACATCTGTGTCCGCGCTCAGACCAACACTGAGGTCGAAGCGCGTAAAGCCGCACTCGATCTCGCCGGCGCATTCACAAACGATGGATTCAAGATACGCGACGGTCATTGGTGTGGCACGATCAAGCCGCACGATCATGCTCTGATCGCGGTGAATCTCTATGCCGGAAATCAGTATTGGTTTTCTGCCGGCGCAACTGAACAGGCGAAGAAAATTGCGGTGAGGGTTTATGATGAGAGCGGCAAGCAAGTCACGACTGAAGGTTACAATGCCGGAGAAAAAGCTGCGGCTGGTTTTTCACCGACAAATAGCGGCCAGTATTTCGTTTCGGTCGATCTGGTTGAAGGCCAGGAGGGCAGCTTCTGTCTCGTCTATTCTTATAAGTAAGATCGGGGTCAAACTTTTTGTCTGGCGTCAGCTTTCGTCAACTAGACTTTCGCCCCTTCGCATCTTTCTTAGGATCAGTTTGGTCTCATGGCATGATCTCGCTCCAGGTATTTTACGAAGGCAATGTTCAAGGTGTCGGTTTTCGCTGGTCGATTCGACACATAGCGAAAGGGTTCGATATCACTGGCTGGGTGCGCAATCTGGTTGACGGTCGCGTAGAACTTCAAGTGAACGGAGAGGAAAATGAAGTGCGCGCGTTCCTTGACGCCGTTCGCCAAAGCGATCTTCGCGCCCATATCCGCAGTCAAACGGAGAACAAGTTGCAAAACCCGGTCGCGGGCCACGGTTTTGAGATTCGCCATGACTGATCCGGCTATCGCTGTTCGGGGACTAACGAAAATTTTCCCCATCCCTTTCCATCGGCAGTCGATCGTCGCGGTCCGCGATCTCGATCTTCGCGTTGAACCAGGCGAAGTTTACGGGCTGCTTGGTCCAAATGGCTCTGGCAAGAGCACCACTCTGAAAATTATTCTCGGCCTCGTTTCGCCAACGCGTGGTTGCACAGAAATTTTCGGTCGTGACAGCCGTCTTGTTAAAAGCCGGGAAGCGGTCGGTTTTCTGCCGGAGAATCCCTACTTCTACAAATATCTTAGCGGCGAGGAAACGCTGCGTTTCTTTGGCCGACTCTGCGGGCTCGGTGGCGCTGGCTTAAAGAATCGCATGGACGAATTGCTGGAGCTCGTCGGGCTGACAAATGCGCGAAAACGGCGACTTGGCACGTATTCGAAGGGCATGTTACAGCGCATCGGCCTCGCCCAAGCGCTCATTCATGATCCCAGGCTGGTCGTGTTGGACGAGCCGACCGCAGGCGTTGACCCGGCCGGCTCGCGTGAGATTCGTGATCTGATTCTCGACCTTAAGCGACGTGGAATCACCGTGCTGCTTTCCTCGCATTTGCTCGCGCAAGCGCAGGAAATTTGTGATCACGTCGGCATTCTCGCTGACGGCGTGTTGGTACGCGAAGGTCGGCTTCAAGAATTGATTGCGATCGAAAATCAAACCGAGCTTGTGATCGCCAATGCTTCTTCCGATCTCGTGGAAGAGATTGAATCACTCATCAAGCGATCGAACGCGGAATTGGTCGCGCGTCGAAGATCGACTACCACGCTCGAGAAACTGTTTCTCGATGCGACTACGGAGCGCCCCAGGTCATGAGTGATCAAACGGTGGTCGTTGCGCGACATCGCACTTTTTCTTTCTCGCGACTGTTCGCGATTACAACCAACACCCTAACCGAACTGACGCGCTTAAAAGTTTTTTATGTCCTGCTGGTCTTTGCTCTGGTTTTGATCGGCAGCTCCATCTTCATGGCGCAGTTCAGTTTTCAACAGGAATTTCAAATCTTGAAAGACGTTTCGCTTGGCGCGATGTCGATCTTTACCTCTCTTTTGGCGATCGTCGCCGCCGCGCGACTTATTCCCCAAGACGTCGAGGACCGCACGATTTACACCATTCTCGCGAAGCCAGTGCCGCGCTTGGAATACCTGCTCGGGAAAATTGCTGGTGTTCTTCTGCTGCTGGCGATCAGCACACTCGTAATGAGTGCGGTCTTTCTCTTTGTGCTCTATGCGCGCGAACAAAGCGTAATACAAATGACCCTGCGGCAAATGTCGGGAGCGCCGCGCGAACAAGTCGACGATGCTCTTCGCGCGATCCGCTCTTCCGCCCTCAACATCGATCTGTTCCCCGGAATTATCATCATCTATCTAAAAGCATCTTTGCTGGCGGCACTGACGCTTTTTGTATCAACCTTCGCAACGACAAACATCTTTACGATTGTTGTCATGGCTTTCATTTATTTTATCGGCCATTTGCAGGCGACCGCACGCGAATATTGGCTTCATGAACACAGCAGCGGCTGGATTACACGTGTCTTCCTGGCAATTGTCGCGCTGCTCTTTCCAGACTTGCAGGCCTTCAATCTGGTTGACGATATCGTGGCCGGGGCTGCGATTTCCATCGCGCTTTTTCTGAAAACAGCTGTCCTCGGAATTTTTTATACCGCGATCTACACACTTCTGGCCGCATTCGTCTTTTACGGCAAGGAATTATGATCCGCCTCGTTTTGGTTCTCCTAACCCTCTTCGCCTTCGGCGCAATTAAACTGCCCGTAGAACAGGTTATTTTCGCGCAACATCGACAAGAAAATCTCCGCGGCGTTGAATTCAATCTCGATCTTCGAGAAAAACTCGGGCAGCTCGGTTTCATTGCTGCCTTGAGCGGATTTCGAGCGATCGTCGCCGATGGCCTTTTTATTCAAGCACATGTCGCTTGGGAGCGGACAGAATGGGGTCGCGTACTCTTGTTGTTCCGTCAGATCACTACCCTACAGCCCCGCGCAATCTTATTTTGGGACATGGCGGCATGGCACATGGCTTGGAACGCGAGCGTTGCCGCGATGAACGATCGCACCCAGCCACGCCTTGCGTTGCGCGTCAAAGCGCAGCGCGAGTATTTTGCGCTTGGAAAAGATTTTCTTGAGCGCGGAATAAAAAATAACCCCGACCGCCCGCACCTCTACGAAACGCTTGCCACTGTTTATAAAGAGAAATACAAAGACCACGAGCACGCGTCGGCGCTTTTCGCCGAGGCATCAGCCTTGCCTGGAGCGCAAAGTTTCGATAGGCGCTTTTCCGCCTACGAACTCTCCTACTGCGAGGGACGGGAGCGCGAAGCATATGACCGCCTGCGTCAGCTCTACAACGAGGGTGAAAAGGAACGGCTGCCGACTTTGATCACGCGCCTGAAATTCCTCGAAAACAAACTCGGAATCCCGCAGGATCAGCGAATTCCCGATCGTGCACCATAGCGCGTTTCGATCGATGCGTTTCGCGATTTTCAGTGATATCCACGGCAATCTGGAAGCACTCGAGGCCGTGCTTGCGGACGCCCACAAGCACAAATGCACGCACTTTGTTTGTCTCGGCGACGTGGTCGGCTACAATGCGAATCCGCATGAGTGCGTGGAACGCATTCGCGAAATGGATTGCCCCATCGTCAAGGGTAATCACGACGAGCAGGCGTCGCTTAGCGAGTCCTCGACCGATTTCAACGAGCTCGCTGAGCGGGCCATTGAGTGGACGCGGGGCAATTTGACCGACGAAGATAGGGAATGGCTGGGCGGCTTGCGATTACAGCAACAGGTGCGCGGTTTTACTATCGTCCACGCGACGCTCGATACGCCAGCGCAATGGGGCTATGTCTTTAACAATCTCGACGCGGCCGCGAGCTTCACCTATCAGCACACGACAGTTTGTTTTTTCGGCCACACTCATGTGCCGATGGTATTTATTCGGGACGATAACGGCGTAAGACGGGAAAGGATCGAACACGTCCGCATCGAGATGACCAAGAAATATTTCATTAACACGGGCAGCGTTGGACAGCCACGCGACGGAAATTGGCGCGCGGCCTACTGCATTTACGACATCGATAACCACATCGTCGAACAATTGCGAGTCAAATACGATCTTGCAACTGCACAAAAGAAGATCATTAAAGCCGGCCTGCCGCAGCCGCTTGCCGAGCGGCTTGCGATCGGACGCTGATTGTTTCTGGCAAATCTGAAATCGATTTTGATCATCAAGCCGAGTTCGCTCGGCGACGTCGTCCACACCCTTCCGGCTGTGGCGTTGCTGCGCGATGCTCATCCCCATGCTGAAATCAGCTGGGTGATCAATCGGGAATTCGCTCCACTGCTCCGCGGCAATTCCGATGTCAACCACGTTCAGATCTTTCCCCGTCACGAATTTCGCGGTCTCGGTGCGACAGGGAGTTTGTTCCGGTGGTGGAGGACGACCAAACTGCTGCGGCCCGATCTCGCGCTCGATTTCCAGGGACTGTTGCGTAGCGCGTTGATCGCAAGAATCAGCGGCGCAAGAGAAATATGCGGAATGAGCGATGGGCGCGAAGGCTCGCTCTGGTTTTACCATCGCGTCGCCAAGGTCGATCGGCATGGGCATGCGGTGGAACGCTATATAAAGCTGGCCGAATGCGCCGGCGCCACTGTCGGCGACTCGCTTCGTTGGCCCATTCCGACAGGCGATCCGCTTCCGCGCTTCGATGACTATCCGCCGTTCATCCTTCTTCACCCTTTCGCCCGCGGTGGTGGCAAATCGCTCTCGAATGCTGTGGTCCAAGAATTCTGTCGCGCGTTTTCGCCCACGCGTGTCGTCACTGTCGGACAATCGCAACACAAGATCGAGCCACCTGAAAATTGCATCGAATTGACCAACCAGACTTCGCTGCTCCAATTGATCTGGCTCATTCGGGCCGCGCGCTTTGTCGTGAGCGTGGACAGCGGTCCGATGCACATCGCTGCGGCTGTGACTGATAATCTATTGTCGATTCATACGTGGACCGATCCGCGCCGGGTCGGTCCTTACAATCCCGACGCTTGGGTTTGGAAAAGCGGTCAACTCTTCCGTGTCAGCGAGCTGGGAGCGGCAAAGATCAAACGACGTGGCCGTCGTTTTAAGCCAAAAGATGTTCTCGCCATAGCCGAGCTTATTCGGCCACTAGTCCCAGTCGATCCGATGCTCGCTTAGATTGGATATTTCAGAGCCAGGCAATAGCCCAGCCATTGTCTACGAGACTAACCAAACTGGAGTTACGTTGCGAGGTGTCTGGTCGATACACAGCTCCGTTTTTGGCTTCTTTTTTGCCAACCGCGCGACCGTCGTCATCCGATTCAGTACACAAAGGCTGACGCGGATTCTTAAGTGTCGAGGGAAATCCTTGGCAGGGAGCTTCTATCCCTCGCAAAACAACAAACAAGAAGGGAAAATATATGAAAAAACTTCTCTTAATTGCATTGGTGGCAAGTGGATTCGCTTTCGCTTCTGCGCCGCGTACTGACGCGGGTGTTGCGATTGGCATTGGGCCAATTGGGATTGGGGTTGGAGTTGGCTATCCCTATTACGGATACGGCTATTATCCCTACGGGTACTATCGACCGTACTCCTACTATCGGCCATATTCCTATTATTATAGTGGGCCGTCATACTACTGGTATAACGGGCATCGGGTCTACCGCCACCATCGTCATCATTATTATCGTCACCAATACTAAGCTGACGTAGGATCTAAAATCCACTGAGCTGGTTCGGCGGCAACGTCGAGCCAGCTCTTGTTTTTTACAGCAGCAGTCCCAACTGCAGCCTACATGCCGCTACAACGGAGGCGATTGGATCAATCGCCCCTACCAGAGACGGGTCCGTTGCTTCAAAACGAATTCTGCGAGCGGCAAATCTCGCGGGTAAGTGATTTTGAAATTGAAATCGTCATTTGGCAGAAGGAAAACCTTGCGACCAAGTCGCTCGACCGCTGAAACTTCATCCGTCACGGAAACTTTCTTTGCATAGACTTCGCGATACGCTTCCTCGATCCACGCGCGTTCAAAGATTTGTGGCGTTTGCATGGCGTAAATTTGATGTCGATCCACCGAATCGGTGACCACAAAATCTACATCGGCGCGCTTGAGCGTATCCCTAATTGGCTCGGCCAAGGCCGCGGCACCATGTATCTCGCACCGCTCAAAGACGCCCTTGATTTGCTCCGGCGTAACTAGCGGGCGCGCGGCGTCGTGGACAGCAACATATCGAGCATCAGGGCTAAGATTTCCCAGACCAGCACGAACGGAATCTTGTCGACGTTCTCCGCCGGTGATAATGGCCCGAACTTTTTTGAAGCTTTGATTGCGCGTGAGCCTTCGGATCTCAGTGCTTCGATCGCCTCGCGTGACGACGATTATTTCGCCGACGCAATCGGCCAGCTCGAACGCGTCGATGGCATGCGCTATCACCGGTTTACCGGCGATTATTTCGAATAGTTTATCAGAGCCCATGCGGCGGCTGCTGCCTGCCGCGACAATAATGGCCGTAAGCATTTGGATTGGCCTTTAGAGCGCAAGCAGGGTTGAACCAGTGGAGGACTTCACTCTCAACTATCCAATTGCTTTTGCACTTCTTGGCTCAAAGTCTTGCCATTGGCGCGGCCAGCCACTTTGACTTGTAAGGCTTTCATCACCGTGCCCATCTGCGCCTTGGAGGTCGCACCGACTTCGGCAATTGTTTCATGCACAGCTGCTGCGAGTTCGTCGGCGCTCATCGCTTGCGGTAAATACGCGTTCAAGATCGATAATTCTTCTTTCTCTTTCGCGGCGAGTTCGGCGCGACCGCCCTTTTCGAAACTCTCGATCGAATCCTGGCGTTGTTTGGCCTGCTTGCGAATGACCTGCACGGCTTCTGCGTCGCTTAGTTCGGCTTCTGTTCCTGATTTTGCAATTGCAGCGTAGTTCAAAGCGGATTTGAGCATGCGCAGAACGCTAAGCTTCGTGGCGTCCCTGGCGCGCATGGCCTCTTTCAAATCCGAATCCAAACGCTCCTGCAATGTCATGTGTGCAAAACTACTTAGCGCTGTGCAATTGTCGATTGCGCAGCAGCCACAACCGCGCCGGCGACTGACTTGCGCCTAACGAATAGTCACCAGGCCAGCTTCTACCTCATCGCGTTCCGTCTCTGCAATCGCCTGGAAGCCGGCCTGCGGGATTTCCAACCAGCCCGCTTCATCAAAGAACCACGAGCGGCCTTCCAATTTAATAAAAATGGCGTGCGCAGATGAAAAAATGGAGACCGGAATGGTAAGTTGGCCTGCGAAAGCGTTGCCGCAATATTGTGCCCCAGCGACGTAGTCCAGCGAGGCCGAATCCAGCATTTCAACACGTGAAGATCGGGCGGGCACGCGTATCGTCACGCAACGCAACGGGCCAGCTTCGTCACGTCCCACAACAAAAAGCGTCGATTCGGACATACGCATGACTTTGGGGGAGAGCCGCACCTCTACGCGAAGCGAACGAGGCAGCCTGAAAACTGAAACGATTGAGCCATCAGCGACGGTTTTATCGCGTGCGCAAAGCTTGACCAGACCCTCCGGCCGGCCAGCATATCCGAGAAATCGCTTCCTCGATAATTTGAGCTGCGTTTTGTGACAGCGAATTGCCCGAAGCTTGGTCGCTACTTCGACGCGGGATTGGTGGATCGTTTCCGCACGATCAAAAAACGCGGGCCTCCTACCGTGAACAGCGTAGCTCCAAACAGCTATCTGTCCGGTCGCCACCGGTTCCGAAAAAGATTCGCTCAAGACAAGCCGAAGCATTACTGCGAGCGCGCTATGGTCGGGATGCGTATCAGAAATCGACGGCACGAGAAGATCCGTCGGCCCCCAATCAGCAATGATTGCTGCAAAGCGCTCGAGCGCAGATTGACAATCGCACATCAACATGGCGGTCAATTTCTGATCGGGTAAGGCCAGAAAGCGCGCGGCCGAACCGTTCACGCCCAGAACACGCAATGCCGCCAGCGCTTCTGTGCGTCGCAATCTTCCCCACCGCCTGCGGTCGGTTGCGTTCAGTCGCCACTTGCGTTCGAGCACGCGTTGCGGCCAGGGATTATCGTCGCCGTCCGTAACGTAGATGACACGAACCACTGCACCGGCCCGAACTGCTCGTTGTAAAATAATGCTGCATGCGAGCGATTCATCGTCCGGGTGGGGCGCGAACAGCAACAAGCGAGAACGCGAAGTAAAGGCTGGAACCAGCACGGCTAAGTCTTCTAGCAGAAGCGCAGTCAAAGGCAATGCCAGAACTCCTATCCTTTTGCCCGCGGGTGGGAGAACTTCTCAGGGATGAAATTTCGATCCACCGCCTGGGCCCAGAGAAGAGCGAGTTGTGTTCTCGATGACGTTTGCACAAAAGTGTGCCCGCCCGGCGCGAGAAACCGCGCACCATCATATGGCGTCCCGTCCAGCACTCCTTTCACCAAGCCGTCACGCGCGATAATCTTGTAAGACGCCGGGATCACAACTTCGAAGTCCATCCGCGTGCTATCTGTCGCAGAGGGTTTCAAAAACCTGCCTGCCACGTGCAA
>Ga0209807_1000867_pt1 | contig 14126 bp, 13 predicted proteins | sample GraSoiAngelo_154_FD_186168 | JGI IMG/M metagenome (GOLD analysis project Ga0209807, IMG submission 186168) | Grasslands soil microbial communities from the Angelo Coastal Reserve, California, USA - 14_1009_13_20cm (SPAdes) (version 2) | ecosystem: Environmental > Terrestrial > Soil > Grasslands ... | reverse complement strand
CGGGAGGCGCGAGCGCCGTCTACGGTCCGCAGAAGGGGGCTGACGCGCAGGCTGTCCGCGAGCTGGACGCGGCGCTGGGCCGGCTGGCCGCCGTCATCCAGCGCGACCTTGGCAAGAGCGTGGCCGACATTCCGGGCGCGGGTGCGGCGGGTGGGACGGGAGCAGGCCTCGTCGCCTTCCTCGACGCCAGCCTGGTGCCCGGTGCGCCCCTGGTGGTGGATGCGGCCGGGCTCGATGCCAAGCTCCGCGGCGCCGACCTGGTCATCACGGGCGAGGGCCGGGTCGACGAGCAGACCGCTTTCGGCAAAGCCCCGGGCGAGGTGGCCAGGCGAGCCCAGGCGGCGGGCGTCCCGGTCGTCCTGCTCACGGGCAGCAAGGGGCCTGGCTGGGAGGCGCTGAACAGTTTGGGCGTCACGTCTGTCGTGACGCTCACCGAGCAAGGAGGGGACCCCCAGGAGGCCCTAAAAGAGCCAGACCGATTGTTAACCCGGGCCGCCGTAGTAGCCTGCCGCAGTCTGAAAATGAAATGGACGAAGTAGGGGACACATCGGTCGTCGCAGGCGCCGGCGAGCCGACCGACGTTGAGCTCGTCAGGGCCTACCGCAGCGGTGACACCCACGCGTTCGAGGAGCTTCACCGCCGCTACGTCGCGTCCATCTTCCGCCTGGTCAGACGCAAGCTCGGGGACGCTTTGCTGGCGGAGGACATCGCCCAGGAGACCTTCATGAAGGCCCTGCGGATGATGGACCGGGTCGACGACTCGTTCAACTTCGGCGGCTGGATCCACACCGTTGCGCGCAACCTCTGCTACGACGAGCTAAGGCGGCGCCAGCGCGACCTCCGGGCCGACGGTGGGACCGATGAGGAAGACGACGAGCAAATGGCGAACCTGCCTTCGACAGCTCGCTCGTTCGACCCCGTCATGGTCCAGGAGTCCAACGAGACCCGCCGGCAGGTCTGGCACGTGGCCCAGAGGCTGCCGGAGAAGTACCGGCTCGTCCTGACCCTGCGCGAGCTCCAGGACATGAGCTATCGCCAGATCGCCAAGACGCTGAAGATGTCCGAAAGCGCGGTCGAGACGCTCCTCTACAGGGCGCGTCTCAGGTTCAAGGAGGAGTACCTCGCTTCTCAGCGCGAGGGAGAGCTCAGCCACGAGGAGGCCCTGCCGCTGCTGGCGCCGTATCTGGCTGGGAAGCTGAGACGGCCCCAGGCCGAAGCCGTCAGGGACCATATCGCGACGTGCACCAAATGCGCCCGCCGCATCGGCCGGCGAAGGCTGAAAGACCAGCGCAGGAGTGAAGCCAGATGAGGGTTAGTAGAGTAGGTGTGAAATGGCCAAGGTAGTCGTCCGCTTCTTCGACGACGAGACCGTGGAAGGGGTCGCCCGCGATCTCGATTTCGACGAGCCCGACTTCCTGGTCGAGGTCGATGACGCCGGCGGCCTGGAGAACAACGAGACCGCGTGGATCCCTCTCACCGCGGTGAAGTGGGTCGAGCTCCAGCGCGACAAGGACCTGGCCGACACGCCAACCCGCAAGGTCGCGATCCGGTTCCTCGACGGGGAGGTGCTCCGCGGTCACCTCGATGGCACTCTGGAACGCCATCGCTACGGGGTCGTCCTGCACCTTCACGCCGAGCAGAGCGACAGCCCGATCCGCAAGCTCGGGATCCCGTTTTCCGCAGTCAAGGCGCTGTTCTTCGTGCGCGAGTTCGACGCCCGCGGTGAGGAAGCCGGCACCGCATCCGACGCCTACCTGGCGCGGCGGACCATGGCGCCGCTCCTCGATGTGCTCGAGGAGATGGACATGTTGACGCGGCTCCACCGGGACGGCCTCCTCTCCGATCACGAATACGCGAGCAAACGAACCCTCGTCCTCGAGCGGCTGTAACCGTCCAGAGGTTGTCCCATTCATCGGGACGTGGCTCCTCCCCATTCATGGGGAGGTGTCGGCGATGCCGACGGAGGGGCGGCCGCCGGTGGGGCTGAGCCGCAAACAGCTCGGCGTAGAATTCCGAACGTGGCCGAACGCAGTGGTGCCCGTAATGGAAACGGCGCCGTAAAGGGTTCCTTCAAGCTCAAAGCCGGGCTTGCCCAGATGCTGAAGGGCGGCGTCATCATGGACGTCGTCACGCCGGAGCACGCCCGCATCGCCCAGGAGGCAGGGGCCGCCGCGGTGATGGCCCTCGAGCGCGTGCCCGCCGACATCCGCAAGGAAGGCGGCGTCGCGCGCATGTCCGACCCGGAGCTGATCAAGTCGATCATGGCCGCGGTGACCATTCCCGTAATGGCGAAGTGCCGGATCGGTCATTTCGTCGAGGCCCAGATACTCGAGGCCCTCGGCGTCGACTACATCGACGAGTCAGAGGTGCTCACTCCCGCCGACGAGGAAAACCATATCGACAAGCACCCGTTCAAGGTCCCGTTCGTTTGCGGCTGCCGCGACCTGGGTGAAGCGGCGCGGCGTCTTGCGGAAGGCGCGGCGATGATCCGGACCAAGGGCGAGGCAGGCACAGGCAACGTCGTCGAGGCGGTTCGCCACGCACGGGCTGTCAACGCGGGTATCCGCGGGCTTTTGGGAATGAACCACGCAGAGCTCGTGCATGAGGCCAAGCAGATCGGCGCTCCGGTCGAGGTGCTCGTCGAGTGTCAGAAGCTCGGTCGCCTGCCGGTGGTCAACTTCGCGGCCGGTGGTATCGCGACCCCCGCCGACGCCGCGTTGATGATGCAGCTCGGTGTCGATGGGGTGTTCGTCGGGTCGGGCATCTTCAAGTCCGAGGACCCCTTGAAGCGTGCCAAGGCGATCGTCGCGGCGACGACCTATTTCGACAAGCCGGAGATCCTGGCCGAAGTGTCCGCCGGGCTCGGCAAGCCGATGCACGGTCTCGAGATCCCGACCATCCCAAAGGACGAGCTGCTCGCTGCCCGAGGCTGGTAGCTCCGCCCGTTCTAAAAGAACTCGGGCGCCCGCCGGGCGCGCGCAGGGCGCACTGTTGCCTTTGATCGGGGTCCTCGCGATGCAGGGTGCTTTCGCCGAGCATGTCCGCGCGCTCGAGGCCGCCGGTGCGCGCACGCGGCTCGTGCGCACGCGCGAAGATCTCGATGGCCTTGACGGGATCGTCCTCCCGGGCGGAGAGAGCACGACCATGACGATGCTCATGGAGCGGGTCGGTCTGCTCGAACCGCTGCGCGAAGCAATCCGCGGCGGCCTTGCGACGCTGGCCACATGTGCCGGGACGATCATGCTCGCGCACGAAGTCACCGACGGGATGCCCGAACAGAAGAGCCTGGGGCTCCTCGATGTCGACGTGCGCCGCAACGGCTACGGACGCCAGCTCGAGAGCTTCGAGGCGCCGCTGCACATCGAAGGCATGAACGGCAAAGAGTTTCCGGGCGTCTTCATTCGCTCGCCACTGGTCGAGCGGACCGGCGACGTGAAGGTGCTCGCGACCTACGAAGGGCACCCCGTCGCGGTCCAGCACGAGCGCATCCTCGGCCTTTGCTTTCACCCTGAGCTGACCGGGGACCTGCGCCTGCACCGCGAGTTCGTGCGCCTCGCCTCGGAGCGCCCATGAAGATTCGAACGGCCGGCCTGCTCGACCTCGCGCGCATCGAAGAGATGCATCGCTCGTCCGATATCCGGCTGAGCGAAGCCGCTCCTCCAGCCGTGCGCCTCTGGTCCCTGCTTAGCTCCACGCTTTCTGCGCTGCTGCCTCTTTCGCAGGAGACCTTGATGTACGTCGCGGAAGAGCGCGGCAAAGTGGTCGGCTTCATCCAGGCATCAGGCCAGCCGATCAGCCTCGACCTGCGCCGGGCGCGCGTGCTCCAGGTGCTCAACCTGCAGGTCGCCGACGGCGCCGACTCGGACGAGGTCGCGCCGGCCTTGGTGCAGCATCTGTGCAACCAGGCGCTGGAACGCGGCGCGCTGCGCCTGTTCGTCCGCGTGCCCGACCGTGATCCGGTGCTGCCCGCATTCCGCCTCCAGGGATTTCGGCAGTACGCCACGGAGCAGGTCGTCTACGCGGACAAGCCGGAGCGCCGGTCCGACCAGTACCCGGACGGCCTGCGGCCATTCAAGCGTGGCGACGACCGCAACCTCTACCAGCTCTACCGGAAGGTCACGCCGCAGGGCGTCTCCCAGCTCGAGGCGCCCACCTACCGCGAGTGGAAGGCACTGCACCCCGGCGAGTGGACAGGTGGCCTCGGCCCGCGGGCCGCGGACAAGCAGGAGCACGTCGTCGACCGGATCGAGGTCGTCGGCTGGGTCAGGATGATGCGTGGGGCGGGCGCCCGCCCTGACACGCTTCAATTCATGGCCCTGCCGGAAAGCCCCCTCCCGGCCGAGCTGGCCGACTTCGGGATCTCCCTCTTGGGCGACTCGGACGCGCCGGCCTGGTCGAGCCTGCGTCACTATGATTCGCACATGATCGACGCCCTGCGAGGGCGTGGGTTTAACGTCTTGCTCACGCAGTTGTTGCTGGTCAAAGAGCTGGCGGTGAGGGTGCCGAAACCGGTGCGAGAGAAAGGACTGGTGCCGTCGTTCGGATGACAGCGCAAGCCAGGCATGCCGGACGCGCGCAGGGCGAATTTCAATCACGCGCCGCCAACTGGGACGAGGAGGTCGAGCTCTTGGCGCGGGCGCTTCCGCCTGAGCTCGCGCGGGCCTTGCACGAGCGCACCGACCCCGGTGAGCTGCTCGAGATCGTGCTCGACCTGGGGCGCGAGCCGGAAGCGCGCGTTCCCGGGCGCGAGGTGCTGTTGGCCGACCATCCGGTCTCTGCGTCCGACCTGGAGCATGTGGCCAACAACGTAGGTCAGTTCGGCGACGACAACCGGGCCGGCATCGAGCGTACGCTCCACCGCGTCTCCGCGATTCGCAACCGTTCCGGGCGCATCGTCGGACTGACGATGCGCGTCGGCCGCGCCGTGACCGGCACGGGTGAGATCATCCGCGACATCGTCGTCAGCGGCCAGAGCATCCTGCTGCTTGGCCGCCCGGGCATCGGCAAGACCACGATGCTGCGCGAATGCGCGCGATTGCTGGCCGATGAGCTGCGCAAGCGAGTCGTCATCGTCGACACGTCAAACGAGATTGGCGGCGACGGTGACATTCCGCACCCTGGCATCGGCCGTGCGCGGCGCATGCAGGTGAAGACGCCGATGCTGCAGCACGCGGTGATGATCGAAGCGGTCGAGAACCACATGCCCGAGGTCATCGTGATCGATGAGATCGGCACCGAGCTCGAAGCCGCGGCCGCACGAACAATCGCCGAGCGCGGCGTGCAGCTGATCGCGACCGCGCACGGCCAGACACTCGAGAACCTTCTCGTCAACCCGACGCTGAACGACCTGCTGGGCGGCATCCAGAGCGTGACGCTGTCGGACGAGGAGGCGCGCCGCCGCGGCACGCAGAAGTCGGTGCTCGAGCGCAAGGCTCCACCGACTTTCGACGTCCTGGTCGAAATCCAGGACCGCGACCGCGTTGCGATCCATCAGCCGCTCGCCGATGTGGTGGACACCGCGCTGCGCGGCCCGATGCAGACACCCAAGATCCGCCTCCGCACTCGCGAGGGCCGCGTGATCTCGAACGTCGACACGCCTGTGGTCCTGGCATCCGAGCCTCCGGCGACGGTGTCGACCAGCAAACCGCTGGGCATCTTTCCCTACGGTGTGAGCCGGCACCACGTCGAGCAGTCGATCCGGGAGCTCGACCTGCCAGTGCGCGTGCTGGGCAACCTCGACGGCGCGGGCGCGGTGCTCACGCTCAAGAACCACTACCGGCGCCGGCCCGACAGCCTGCGCCAGGCCGAAAGTCGAGGCCTGCCGATCCACATTCTCAAGAGCAACTCTGTGAGCCAGGTGCGCGACGCCCTGACTCGCATCTACGGAGTCGATAAGCAGGACGAGGCGACCACCCGAGCACTGGCCGAGGCCGCGGCGGCGATTCGCCAGGTAAAGACGACGCTCCGGCCGGTCGAGATAGGCCCGCAGAACGCTTACCTGCGCCGCCTGCAGCACCAGCTTGTCGCTGAGAACGACCTGTCCGCGCGCAGCACCGGCAAGGAGCCCCAGCGCAGGCTCCGCATCACGCCACTGCCTGAAGAACCGGCCTAGCTTGGCCGACCTGGGGAAGCGCGGGATCTTCATCACCTTCGAGGGCACCGAAGGCTCGGGCAAGACGACCCAGGCCGAGCTGCTGGGGCAGTGGCTGGCCGACCGCGACCCGGTCGTCGTGAGGGAACCCGGAGGCACCGAGCTGGGCGAGCGGATCCGCGAGGTGCTGCTCTACGCAGGCCTCGAGATCGACGCCGAGGCGGAGATGTATCTCTTCATGGCCTCCCGCCGGCAGCTGATCGCCGAAGTCATCGAGCCTGCGCTGGCAAAGGGCCAGATCGTGATCGCGGACCGCTACCATGACTCGACCCTGGCCTACCAGGGGGGCGCGCGCGGCGTCCCAACAACGTGGCCGCCGACATTTCCCCTTCCAGACATCACCTTCCTGCTGGAGGGTCCGGTCGAGGCCGGTTTGGGCAGGCACGAGGCGGCAGGCAAGAGCAAGGACCGGATGGAGCAGGAGTCGATCGACTTTCACCAGAAAGTGGCCGAGGCGTACGCGTGGCTGGCCGCGAACGACCCGCAGCGGTTCGTTCGCCTCGACGCCACCGGCTCGCGCGACAAGATCCACCTCCAGGTGAGAGATCACGCCAAACGACTGCTCGAACGGCGGGATTGAAGCTCATCATTGCCGTCGTGCAGGGGGAAGACGCGCAGCGCACGGTGCAGGCGCTGACCGACAAAGGGATCAGCTCGACGCGGGTCTCATCGACCGGCGGCTTCCTTCAGCAGGGCAACGTGACGCTGCTGATCGGTATCGAGGATGCGCAGGTTCCGGATGCGATGGAGATCATTCGCGAGAACTGCCACGAGCGCAGCCGCTACCTGACCCCGGTTCCGCCCCTCGCTGAGCCTGGCGAGTTTCTCCTCGCCTACCCGGTCGAGGTTCAGGTTGGTGGCGCGACCGTATTCGTCGTTCCAGTGGACGCGCTAGAAAAGATCTAAGCCAGGTCCATGATCAGGGTCGAGGGTCTGCACAAGAGCTTTGGCGACGTGCGCGCCGTCGCCGGCGTGGACCTGCATGTCGAGCGCGGCGAGATCCTCGTCCTGCTCGGCCAGAACGGGGCGGGCAAGTCGACCACGCTGCGCTGTCTCGGCGGGATCCTGCGCCCTGACGCCGGTCTCATCGAGCTCGACGGGCTTCGCCTGCCCGAGAGGCTTGACGCGGTGCGAGTGCGACTCGGCGTCGTGCCGGACCAGGCGCGGCTCTACGGTCGCAACACGGCGACCGAGTACCTCGACCGGTTTGGATACCTGTATGGCGTTCCCGAGAAGATTCGCCGCGAGCGCATCGCTGCGCTCCTCGAACGCTTTGAGCTGGCTGATCGCTCGGGCACCATCCTGGCCGCCTACTCCCGCGGCATGGCGCAGAAGGTCGCGCTGATCCGCGCCACCATCCACGAGCCGGACTGGATCTTCTGTGACGAGCCGACCGCTGGTCTCGATCCGGTGGCCGCCGCGGACATGCGCCACTACCTGGGCGAGCAGAAGAGCCGCGGCGCCGCTCTCATCGTGACCACTCACGTCCTGGGCGAGGCGGAGCTGATGGCGGATCGCGTCGCCATCATGAGGCGCGGGGTGATCGTGGCCGAGGGCACGCTCGACGAGCTGCGCCAGGAAGCCGGGGTGGGTCGCCGCTTCGAAGCGCACCTCCCGCGAGCGCCTAGAGATGCGCCCGCCATCATGGAGTGGTTGGGCTCCCGCTCCCTCGCGCACAGGCTCGAAGGCGCGGAGCTCTCCTACACCTTGCCGTGGCAGGCGAGCGTCGGCGACCGCGCCGACTTCGCTGCGCAGCTCCAGGCCCGCCTTGCCGACCAGGACGCGCCGTTCCACGAGCTCGAAGAGCGGAACGCAACGCTCGAGTCCGTCTACCTCAACGCGATGGACGCGCCAATCGCAACTCCCACTGCGCCGCCGCCCTCGTCAGCTCACGTTGTGTCCGGCATCCGGGCATCGCAAATGTTCGCGTCGCTGCGCGAGCAGGGCGACCTGCTGCGCCACTCACTTCCTTTTTATGTCAGTTCCTGGTGGCGGCGCGGCGACCTGAGCTGGGTGATGTACCTGAACGCCTTTGTCCTCTTGCTTGTCGCGGGCACCTCGCTGTTCGGCCAGCTGCCAGGCGCCGCCGGTCAGGTCGCGCAGCGCATCGCCGGTGGAAGCGCCTTGCAGGCGGGGTTGCTGCTGCCCCTCTTCTTCATGTCATTCGCGCTGCTCGAGTCGATCAAGAGCTCGATTGGAATCTGGTGGGAAAAGGCGCAGGGCTCGCTCGAGGTCCTGCTCTATGCGCCGCTTGATGATCCATCGCTCATCTGGCTCGAGGTCCTACCCGGCGCGGTGGTCAGCACCGTATGGGTGACGCTGTGGATGGCTGCCGGCATGGCGCTGCTGAGCCTGTTCGGGCAGACCGCGCCATGGGATCTGCTTCCGGTGTTCGCGTTCGTCGCGGTTGTCACGTCGTACTGGGCCGCGATGGGGCGGATGCTGGGCTTCATGCTCTTTCCGCGCGAGGGTGCGGCGGGCGGAGCGTGGTCGTTCTTGCTCTCGCCAGTGTCCGCCGCGGTGGCGGACCTGCCGCTCGCGCTCTTCGTGTTTCGCTCGCCGCTTGCACCGGTCTCGCTCCTGCTTCCGATCACGGCGTGTTTTGCGCTGACGATCCTTTGCGGCGCCGCCTTCGACCGCGAACGGCTGATGGAGACGGGAGTGGGGCGTGTGCGGCGACGGCGCAACTGGCTGCCGGTCACCGTGATTCGGCGCAATTCAGCCGCGATCGTCGCGGGCATCCTCCTGGCAGTCGTGCCGGCCGGGGTCGCTGCCGAGCTGACCTTGAACGCAAACCTGCACTCGTGGGCCGAGGTCAGCGGCTCGGCGGGCTTGAGCAGTGGCGACCCGGCACGGATCGCGTACACGCCAGTTAGCACGACCCCCGTCCGTCAGCCAAACGGTGTAACTGTTGCCGCGGCGGGCCTGGCGGGAATAGTTGCCATCCTGGCGCTGATGCTCGGCCTGGTGGTGTTGAGCTTTGCCTCGTTCTTCCTGTTGGGGATCCCGGCGGTCATCCTTCTTGCCGGCGTGGGTGCGATGTGGGGCACGCAGCTCGGGTTTGGTTTCTCAGCTCCCCTTCAGCCGTGGTTTGCGGGTGCGGGCGGTGTTGTTCTTCTTGCCCTGGCGTTAAACACCGGAGCCGCGCTCCCCATCTACTGGTCTCTGGTTTTCGGGTCTGGCAGGCGGCTCGATCGGCTGCGCGAAGCATGGTCCAACTACTGGGCGCTCTTTCGTGGCCTGGTCATCCCCTCATGCGCGTTGTTCGGTGTGGTGGTCTTCCGGCTGCTCGCTAGCGGGTAGGTGGGCCTGACATCCCGACCAGCACAACCCTGCCGACGATCAGGACATTCCGGCCACAGCCAGCGGCGGCGCTGGGTCGTTGAAGAGGATCTCGCCGAACACTGCCACCAGGGCGATGCCGACCGCAGACCAGATCGCGTAGAGCCCCGGAGCGCAAGGGTGCTCGCGACCTCGGTCGCGATGGCCGCGCCAAGCAGCAGCCACTGCACGCCCCTAGAGGTCGAGGGCTTGCGCGACCAGCTCGCGGTGATACGTCGCGTCACCCAGCGTCACCTCGGATGACTTCGCGCGCTTGAAGTAGAGATGCATGTCGTGCTCCCAGGTGAAGCCGATGCCGCCGTGCACCTGGATGCCGTCGCCCGCGACCTTCCTGTAGGCGTCGGAGACGTAGGCTTTCGCCATTGACGACGCAAGCGAGCGATCCGGCGCATCCGCGTCGACCGCCCATGCGGCGTAATAGGTCGCCGACCGCCCGCTCTCGGACAGCACCAGCATGTCGGCCAGCTTGTGCGAGACCGCCTGGTAGATGCCGATCGGCTTGCCGAACTGCTGGCGCGTTTTTGTGTACTCGGTCGAGGTCTCGAGGACCTTCTGCACGCCGCCGACCATCTCCGCGCACAACGCCGCTGTGGCCCACTCGAGGGCCCGCTTCAGGCGTGGCCAGGCTTTGTCGGGCGCTCCCATCACCGCGTCGGCCGGGAGCTGCACGCCGTCGAAGCGGACCTCGCTCCAGCGCCGCGTCATATCGAGTGTCTCGAGCGGTTTGACCGTCAGGCCGCTAGGCCGGCCCTTGACCAGGAAGAGGGTGATCCCCTCCTCACCTTCGCCTCTTGTGCGCGCGGCGACGGCGATGTAGTCGGCCGCTTCCGCGTCAGGCACAAACAGCTTGACCCCGTCGAGCTGCCAGCCTCCGCCGGCCTGTTTCGCCGTGAGGGCTATGCCGCTTGCATCCCACCGGCCGGCCGGCTCCGTGAAGGCTAGGGTCGCTCGCGCCGATCCGCCGGCGATCGCGCCGAGTACGTCCTTTTTTTGGGCCTCGGTTCCGGCCTCGATCAGGGCAGGGACTGCGAGCCCCATCGTCGAGAAGAACGGACCCGGGAGAAGGGCGCGCCCGGCTTCTTCGAGCACGACGACCAGGTCGAGGAAGGTGCCGACGCCGCCGTACTCCTCAGGTATGCCGAGCGCCGTCCAGCCCAGGTCGGCGATCTTCTTCCACAGCGTTTGGTCGTAGCCGTCGCCTTCCATCAGCTTGCGCACGACCTTGGGGCCGCACTCTTTGGCCAGGAACTCGCGCGCCGATCGGCGCAGCATCTCCTGCTCCTCAGAAAACGCGAAGTCCATTGACTTCCGAAGTCTAGGTTGTAGGCGTACCCGACTCGTGGGGCGGCAATTCCGGCAGCTCCTCGTCGTCGTGAGCGGGGTGCTCCGGCTCTTCCTCGGCCTTCGGCTCGGGCGCGGCTTCGACTTTTGCCACCACCGGCTCCGGCTTCGTCTCCACCGTCTCCACCGGCCCTGCGGAATCCTGTGGCGCCGCCGCCGCCTTCTCCATCGGGGGGATCCTCCGCACGGGCGGCGCGGCATGCTGCTCGACAGGACGTCGGTAGGCAGTAACCAGGCCGTAGAAGCCGAGCATCAGGGAGGCGATGCCGCAGGCGGCGGCTGCCCCTAGGCCGTTATTCTCACCGTCGGTTAGCGGTCGAGGGAGGCCGGTCGTGCAGGGTGCGGGCAGCGCCGGGCACTCGCCGAGAGCTGCGAGCCGGACGGGCAGGGAGAACATGGACAGGAGTCCGTACACGATCGCCAGTCCGGCCACGAAGTAGATCACTGAGGTGGTGATCCGGCCCTGCGAGTGAAACAGCGCGCAGGCGGCAAGGCCGATCGCCCCGACCGCGAACGGGATGATCACACTCGTGATGCGACTCGAGGTTCCGCCGAACACCAACGGGAGGAAACCGCCTACGGCGACGATGGCCGCGGACGCCCAGAGCGCCCAGATCACACGCTGCTCTTGACCGAAAGCCTGATTCACGTGCGGAATTCTGTCCTGCGCGCACCCGCAAGACAAGCGGATATCAGGTCAAAGAGCCGTCTTCAGCTTCGCCCGAGGCGCCACTGACTTTCTGAGGCGCCCCCCGAGGCTGCCGGCCGGCCGCCACGTGGACGGTCTGGCGGAGGGGCAGCTCCTTGATCAAGAGCGTGACGAGGATCGAAACCGCGATGATCGGCAGTCCGGCCATGAAAACCGGGTGGAGCGCATCCGCCAGCCCATGCCGGATCCCGGCCGCGATGGCCGGCGGGAGATGCGCGAGCTGGGCGGGATCGAACACCGCGGTGGCCGTCGCTCCGCCGCCGGCAGACTGCAGCTGGCGGAGGGCCGCGGGCGGCAGGTACTTCGCCATCGCGCTGGCCATACCCTGGGTCAGGATCGTGCCCAGGATTGCCAGCCCGATGGCTGCTCCCATCGAGCGCGACAGCTGCGTTGCGGACGTCGCCACCGCCATGTCGCTTCTCTCGACCGAGTTCTGGACGATCAGCGTGTAGGTCTGCATGGTGAGGCCCAGTCCGAGACCGATCAGAACCATCGCCTCGATCGCTTGCTGGTTGGTCGTCGCGACGCCAAACGTCGACAGCAGATAGAAGCCGGCTCCCATCGAGACCAGACCGACGAGAATCGGCACCTTGTAGCGGCCCGTGCGCGAGATGAACTGGCCGCCCAGAACGCTCGTGACGATCATCGCCACGAGCATCGGCACCAGGATCGCGCCCGAGTTGGTGACGCTGTTCCCGATCACACCCTGGACGAAAACTGGAAGGAAGAAGATGGCGCCGAACATCGACATCGCTACGCCGACGCTCGCGATATTCGAGAAGGTGAAGATGCTGCTCTTCCACAACCGCAGCGGCAGCACCGGTTCTGGAGCGTGCATCTCGACCCACACAAACGTCGAGATGAGAGCCGCCGCGGCGGCGTACAGGCCGATGATCTGCCACGACGACCACGGGTACTGGACACCTCCCCAGACTGTGGCCAGCAGCACACATGTGATGCCCGCCGAGAGGGTCAGGCTTCCCCAAACGTCGATCGCGTGCCTGCGCCGCTCGTTCGGAACGTGCATATAGAGCGCGATCACAACCATGGTCACCACGGCGACCGGCAGGTTGACGAAGAAGAGCCACCGCCACGTGAAGTGCTCGGTGATGAAGCCACCTGCAGCCGGTCCCACGATCGAGGCGAGGCCGAAGGAGGCGCCCATCATGCCCTGGTACTTGCCCCGTTCGCGAGGCGAGATGATGTCGCCGATGATCGCCTGCGAGAGCGGCATGATGAAGCCCATCCCGGCGCCCTGGACGAAGCGCGCGAAGACCAGGAACCAGAAGTTCGGAGCGAGCCCGGACAGAGCCGAGCCGATCGCGAAAACGATGATGCCGGTCATGTACAGAGGCTTGCGGCCGTAGATGTCCGAGAGCTTGCCCGCGATGGGCACCACGATCGTCGAGGCGAGCATCGCCGAGATCGGGACCCAGCTGTAGTCGGCGAGTCCGCCCAGCTCGGCCACGATCGTTGGCAGGGCGGGCGCGACGAGAGTCATGTTGAGCGACGCAACCAGCGATCCAAGCAGCAGACCTGCGAAGACGGCCATCACGCCGCGGTCGACGCCCTTGTTGGCGGTCGCGCCGGCCGCCTGGGTGGCGACAGCGGTCATGTGATTAGAGGTTACCGACTGCGGGGCAGTCCCAGCACGCGCTCCGCGAGGATGTTCCGCAAGACCTCTGACGTCCCGGCTTCGATCGTGTTCGCCCGCGAGCGGAGAAACTCGTACTTCCAGCCGTCGCCGTCGCCAACCTGGGACGCGGGGCCGCCGATATCCACTGCCGTCTCCGCCATGCGCTGGTTGAGCTCAGACCACATCAATTTGAGGATCGATCCTTCAGGGCCGGGAATTCCGTTTCGCTTCACAGCCGTCACGGCGCGATAACCGTTCAGCTGGAGTGCGCGGGCCTCGATGGTGTGCTGCGCGATCTTCTGGCGCACCAGCGGATCCGAGCCGCGGCCGAGCTTACGCGCACGCTCCGCCAGCTCCGAGGCGGTGATCTGAGCGCGCGTCGCCAGGGCCAGGCCAAGCGTGCCGCGCTCGTGTAGAAGAGTCGTCATCGCCACCGTCCAACCCTTCCCGGCCTCGCCGAGGATCTGTGATTTCGGAACCTTCACATCCTTGAAGAAGATCTCGTTGAATTCTGCGTCGCCGGTGATCTGGACCAACGGGCGGACCTCGATACCGGGGCTCTCCATGTCGACCAGCAGATAGGTGAGGCCGTCGCGTGGGTTTGCCTCCTTGCGTTCGCGGGCCAGCAGCATGCACCACTTCGCGACGTGGGCCAGCGTCGTCCATACCTTCTGGCCGTTGACGATGTAGTGATCGCCCTTGTCCTCGGCGCGTGTCTGCAGGCCCGACAGGTCGCTTCCCGCGTTGGGCTCGCTGAAGCCCTGGCACCAGATCTCTTCCGCCGAGAGGAGCGGCGCCAGGTATCGCTTCTTCTGCTCTTCGCTGCCGTGCGCGATGACGACCGGCCCGCCCATGCCCAGGCCTATGACGTTGATCGGCTCCGGGGCGTGCGCGAGGATCATCTCGTCGTTGAAGATCAGCTGATCCAGGAAGCTGCCGCCGCGGCC
>Ga0209807_1000866_pt1 | contig 14132 bp, 9 predicted proteins | sample GraSoiAngelo_154_FD_186168 | JGI IMG/M metagenome (GOLD analysis project Ga0209807, IMG submission 186168) | Grasslands soil microbial communities from the Angelo Coastal Reserve, California, USA - 14_1009_13_20cm (SPAdes) (version 2) | ecosystem: Environmental > Terrestrial > Soil > Grasslands ... | reverse complement strand
TTGCAATCGGAGCATGAGCGCTGGCTCACCGAGAAACATTTCAAATGTCCGGTCACAGTTTTTAATTTCCCAAAGGAAATTAAGCCGTTTTACATGCGTTCCAACGACGATGGCAGAACTGTGGCGGCCATAGATTTGCTGGTGCCAGGTATCGGCGAGATCGTCGGCGGCAGCCAGCGTGAAGAACGACTGGAAATGCTCGAGGAAAACATGCGGCGTCACAACATGGATCCTGCCGATTACAAATGGTACCTCGATCTGCGCCGCTACGGAACTGTGCCACACTCCGGATTCGGCTTGGGCTTTGAACGCATGCTGATGTTCATCACAGGCATCTCGAACATTCGCGATGTGATTCCCTTCGCGCGCACTCCCGGTAGCGCCGAATTTTGAAGTAGCACAGCCATCTTGACTGTGGGGCTGGCCAGCCGTCCCGCCTGCCAAGGAAAACGCTTTAACCAGGCGAGACGCCTGTTGCCCCACAGGCGAGATGCCTGTGCTACGGATTACCGCGGCGTCTATCGTACCCTTGTGAACTCGAGCCTGGAACCGCCCATTTCCTGGAGCACGAGCTGGTCATTCGAAAGCGTGACCAGGTAAACTGTCGTCGCGAATGGCGTCTCGATTTTAATTCGGTTCTCACCGCCAAATTTATATCTGCCACGAACTTCTCCAACAAGCACGGAGCCGTTACCAGAAAATTCCCAAACTGTTTGATTTTCAGCTCCTGACATCCGCCATCTGCCGACTATGCTGGAATTCCCGCAGCTGGCCATAACAAAAAGCAGAACGGCTGAAGCGGGTGCCACTAGCAGACGCGGGCAGCGAGGTAAGCCAAATCTCATCAGCCCCAGTTATAACCGCGTCCGATTATCAGGTCGAGCCAAAGCGAAACGTTATTTCTGGGGCGCCTGTGCTTCAGGTGGCGTGAGCACGTAGTGTAGAACAAGTGCTTGCCGCGCGGGCTTGTTACTTCGCCGTTCTTGCCGCCGGGAAAAAGCTCACGTCTCGTCTTTTGATATTGCTCGTTTCCAGGGAAAAAGAGGAATGCCACTCCTTTGTTGTCCGAGTTATGGACGCCAGTTCCGTCGCAGGATTGGTCAGCGGCGTTCACTTCTGCTCTCTCATGAGGTATTGCGTAGTTACAGGATCATACGGCCACGAATTTTGGCCTACTGTAAAACCCTTATAGTTGGGGGCGAGCGATGCTGAGTATCGGCTCTGAGCAGTTTGCACCTCGTAATTCCGTTGTGCCGACCTGTCGCTTTGCTTTCAGGCTCTCAGGGTCGGCGTACTAGCGATGGAAATAAAAATCAGATCACACCAGCCAAGCACGAGTAACGCAATTGCAACCCTTACAGGCAAAATCCACCGCAAACGGGATTCCAACTCCGAATGTCCCGCCTTTGTCCATGCGCCGACAGGTACTGCCAGCGCAACATAGAAGGCCGGGAAGGCAGGAGTCCAATGATTGATCAGGGTGGCACGCTGTTCGGATACGCTACGAGCGTTCCACCCACGAGCAAGACACCTAGCCCCGAGGCGAGTATGAGAAGCGCGGCAGGATGACGCCAGTGCCACAAAAGCAGGCAACGCCCAGAACCAGGAGCGTGCTTTCGGCAAGTAACAACAGGGGGCCATAGAATATGATGTCTTGTGAAGTGTGAGTGCTAATTCCAAGCTATTTCTCAGACAACACTGGCCAAATCATTGTCCAAGCGCGGTGAAAATCAACGAAACTGATCGGAATGTGCGGTGACCAAATCGGGAGGCTTGCACATCGCCCCAGGTAGAGGTTTGGGTTCCGACTGAAGTGAAGCAACAGCCCCCAAAGCCCACGAAATAACTTCCCGCCAGCAGGAGAAAACCGCCCACGTACTGGCGCGCGTGTTTCCTATGAACAGCAACGAGGAACACCATGAACATTGCCGAGATGAACGGCAGAAGCCGTGTTCCATAATAAAAGTACTCGCTTAATCCAGCGGACAGACCTGCCAGAGCCCAATCAGATCGGCGACGCGACCACAACGCGCGCAACAAGAAAAGGAAACAAGTGGCCCAGAAGAACTGTGTAACGATGTTGGTAAGCGCCAGGGGCTGTAATGAACATTCGAAACGCTGAAAGCCATGATCGTGCTTTGGCGATCGCCGCATATCTGCCCCATGTTCCGCGTAACAATGCGTAAAGCGAGATAACCGTAGCCGCTCCGAATAAAGCGGGAGGCAGCCTTAACATTGCAAGCGAGGTTCCACCCAGCTTCAGAAATACGGCTACGAACCAGAACCAAAGAGCAGGCAAATCAATCCCGCTCCACAACGTGCTAAAGACCGACGGTGCCGGAGTTGTTGGACTTAGATAGCTCTGAGTGGCGACGGTGCCGGTCATGATTTCATCCGGATAGATGTTGTCTGGGAAATCGTCAGGTTCCAAACTCGACTGCGCAACGCAAGGACGAACAGCACGGCCAGAAGCGCTATCTCCCACGTCGGCCAACGCGAAAGGCGTGGCGCACTTGGAAACACCCCATAATGAATGTGAGCCGAAGAAGCCAGAGCAAAGCAGCAAAGGCTATGCCTGCGATCCATAAGATACCTGCGAGCCCGAACGTCTCAGTTGGCGCTGCCGCATAGCGAAGGTCCGCTGCAAGGACAAGCAGCATCGCGATCGTAACTCCAAGCAAATAGAATAAGCGTCTGCGGTGTACGCCTGTCGGAGCAGTAGCGTCCGATGGAAACGCCGATACCCAATTCTGTCGGTCCCACAATACCACCGCCAGCACTACGGAAACAACGAGTAGCAAAACGGCCCAAGACCGGGCGCTCTCGTTTGCTAACAGCAAAGTACCAAGCAACGCGATTAAATAGACGATCAGGCCGGCCCAAACCCTGGCGCCGTATGGGGCACGCATTTGTTGCCCGACTACCGCTGAACAGCTACGAAAAAGCCGGAACTATTTCTTGCTCGGTTCCTTCTTCGATTCGCCGTTCGAGTCGCTCGACTCCTTTGTGGCACGCTTGGATTCCCCGGGGCGATATTCTTCCTGTTCGGCTGCGGCGAAAGCTTTTTCCAACCCAACCATATCTTCACCGGGACGCAGCGTATCAAAGGACTCGACTTCCTTGCGCAATTGTTCTTCGGAATAATTCGCCGCTTTGATCGAGAGGCCGATGCGCCGCTCGATTTTGTCCACCTTAATCACGCGCGCTTCCACTTCCTGGCCAACTTTAAGGACGTCCTTGACCTTGGCGACGCGATCCTCGCTCAACTGTGAGATGTGAACGAGCCCATCAATGTCGTCCTGCAATTGCACGAACGCGCCAAAGCTGGCGAGCTTGGTCACTTTACCTTTCACCAAGTCACCGATCTTATATTTCTCATCGATCGTTTTCCATGGATCTTCGGCCAGCTGTTTAATCCCGAGACTGATGCGTTGATTGACTTTGTCGATGTCTATAACGACAGCTTCCACTTCATCGCCTTTCTTAAACATCTCGCTGGGGTGATTAATTTTACGAGTCCAGCTTAAGTCGGACACGTGGATCATGCCGTCGATACCTTCCTCCAGTTCCACGAACGCGCCATAAGCGGTCATATTCCGGATGGTGCCTTTGACTTGCTTGCCGATGGTGAATTTCTTCTCGATCTCATCCCACGGGTTTGGCTCGAGCTGGCGCAGCCCGAGTGAAATTTTTTGTTCCTCTTTGTTCACGCCCAGAACAACGGCCTCGACTTCCTGGCCAACACTGAGAATATCAGAAGGACGCATGATGCGTTTCGTCCAAGAGAGTTCTGACACGTGAATCAGACCCTCTACGCCTTCCTCGATCTCAACAAAAGCGCCGTAGGGAACAAGATTCGTGATCTTACCTTTGACTCGCTGTCCGGCAGGAAAACGCTCCTCAATTTGGTCCCAGGGGTTCTTCTGTGTCTGCTTGAGTCCGAGCGAAACGCGCTCCTTTTCCTTGTTGATGTCGAGCACAACGACTTCCAACTGCTGCCCTACTTTCAATAATTCGCTGGGATGTCCCAGTCGACCCCAGGTCATGTCCGTCACGTGCAGCAAACCATCCATGCCGTCGAGATCAATAAACGCGCCGAAGTCCGTGATGTTTTTCACGGTGCCGACTACGCGATCGCCGAGGTTCACGTTTTCCAGGAATTTTTGGCGCTTTTCGCTGCGCTCCTGTTCGATCACCTCCCGCCGGCTGAGCACGACGTTCTTTCGGTCGTCATTGAGCTTAACGATTTTGAAGTCATAGGTGTTGCCGACGAACTGCTGTAAATCCTTTGGCGGAACGACATCGATTTGCGATGCAGGCAAAAATGCCTCCACCCCGATGTTCACCATCAATCCGCCTTTGACCACCGATCTGACCTTGCCTTTGATCAGGCCGTCGCCTTGGAAAACGTGAACAATCTTATTCCAATTCTGGCGGTAAGCTGCTTTCTCCTTCGAGAGCACTACCATGCCTTCTTCGTTCTCAAGTCGCTCCAGGAGAACATCCACCTCGTCGCCAACTTGCAGCGACTCGGGATCTTCAAATTCGCTCAACGGGATGACACCCTCGGACTTGTAGCCCACATCGACGAGCACTTCGCGTGGACGAACTTCCAAAATCTGCCCTTTGATGATGCTTCCTTCTCGGAAGTCCGGCATCGGCTTCGACATCACGTCCTGCATTTGAATCATAAAGTAAGTAGGCCTCCTCTTCAGTACAGCGGCACTCAAATTGAACACCGATGTCCGCGCATTCGGCTGCTGCCGGAAGCGGAATAGGGACGGAATACTAGGCGTTTTTGTGCATCTGGTCAACTGACCTGCGCAACGCTACCGCCGCATGTCATCCTGAGTGCAGCGAAGCGGAGTGGAAGGATCCCGCGAAGTTGTCAATCGATTAATCAGGGTTGAACGCCTGCGCTCGCGGACTTCGTCCGATGCGTTGCAGCTTCTACGTCGCTTCGGAATGACTGCATTGAACATTCGGCGTTCAGCGTTGAGCCTTGGATGTTTCGCCTCTATTCTAGAGCAGAAGATGTTGCTTGTCCGATTACTGATATTGATCGCCCTCCTCCCAGTTGCTTCACTCTGGGCTGAATCCACGGCAGAACAAGCTGTTCTCGCCGCAATCAAATCGCCACAAACCACCGTCGTTCACCTCTGGGCGCCGTGGTGTTCCAACTGCCAGGCTGAGCTAAAAACGGGCGGGTGGACCAAAATGATCAATGAAAATCCACAGGTGAAGTTTTGTTTCGTCTCAGTCTGGAATGATGGGCAGGACGGGCACGCGATGCTGAACAAATTCGGGATCGCCGACCAGCCGAACGTGACAATTCTCACTGATCCACGTCCGCGTCGCGGCGAAAACAAGATCAAACAGTTTGCCAGTTTGCCGCTGAGTTGGATTCCGACGACTTGGATTTACAAAGGCGGCGATCTCCGCTACGCATTGAACTACGGCGAGATTCGCTTTCCTGTGCTCCAACAATTTTTGACAGACAGTCAGTCGGAATGGTCGCACAAGGGCGAGCCGTCGATCGAATAACTTTATGAGTCAGAGCTCCGCAGCGCCCGCCATTGCTCACAGCAAACCGCCACAGATTCTTTCGCTCATCGGCGATACGCCGCTAGTGGAAGTAACGCAATTCGATACCGGGCCGTGTCAACTTTTTCTCAAACTCGAAAATCAAAATCCGGGTGGTTCAATCAAAGATCGGATCGCACTCTCGATGATCGAAGCAGCTGAGGCCGACGGGAAATTGCAGCCCGGCGGCACAGTCATTGAAGCCACAGCAGGCAATACCGGCCTTGGGCTGGCGCTGGTCGCGGGCGCAAAGGGCTATCACGTCTTGATGGTAATTCCCGACAAGATGTCGCAAGAAAAGATATCGCACGTAAGAGCGCTCGGCGCCGAAGTGCGGATCACGCGGTCTGATGTGACGCGGGGGCATCCCGAGTATTACCAGGATGTCGCGGCCCGGCTGGCCGAACAAATTCCGGGTAGCTTTTACGTGAACCAATTTGGTAATCCGGCGAACCCGCTCGCACACGAGCGCACGACCGGTCCGGAGATTTGGGAGCAAATGCGGCATGACGTGGATGCGGTTGTCGTGGGAGTCGGCTCAGGTGGAACGCTGACAGGGCTCGGTAGATTTTTTAATCGCGTAAAACCGCGGCGCGGCATCGAAATGGTCTTGGCCGACCCGACCGGCTCGGTTTTGTACGAGTACGTCAAGACTGGTCAGCTGGTTGAATCGGGCAGTTGGGCAGTAGAAGGCATCGGTGAAGATTTCATCCCAGACATCGCGGATATGTCGTTAGTCACAGAAGCATTTGAGATCGATGACGAGGAAAGTTTTGCCGCAGCGCGCGAGCTGTTGCGTAAGGAAGGAATCTTTGGCGGGTCGTCCACTGGCACGCTTCTCGCAGGCGCGCTGCGTTACTGTCGGGAGCAAACAAAACCGAAACGCGTCGTCACATTCGTCCCTGATACCGGCAACAAATATCTCTCCAAAATGTATAACAATTTTTGGATGGCCGAGCAGGGATTCATTCATCGGCCGCCGCACGGCGATCTGAGCGATTTGATCTCGCATCGATATGAAGCGGGCGAAGTGATCACGATAGGGCCCGATGATTCATTGCTCACAGCGTTCAAACGAATGTGCGACTCTGACGTGTCACAGCTTCCGGTAGTCGATAAAAGCGGACGCGCCATCGGGATCATCGATGAATCCGATCTCCTGGTAAAAGTGCACCGCGAGCCGTCGCACTTTAACGATCCCGTGAGCAAGGCGATGACCGACCGGTTAGAAACGTTGCCGCCGGACGCCAAAATCGCGGACTTACTGGGGGTATTCGATCGTGGCCGAGTCGCTATCGTGATGGACGGCAACAAATTTCTGGGGCTGATTACGCGCACCGACTTGCTTTCCTATCTCCGGCTTCACATGCCGAAATCGTCCGCACCGCCAGAACGCGAGTTTGTCTAGCACACTCATATCGACAATGAAAAAAGAACAAGGCTTCGCGACGCGCGCCATTCACGCCGGGCAGCAGCCGGATCCCACGACCGGCGCGGTGATGACACCGATTTACGCCACGTCAACGTATGTGCAGGAAAGCCCCGGGACACACAAAGGCTATGATTACGCGCGGTCAATCAATCCTACGCGACTGGCATACGAAAAATGCATCGCCAATTTGGAAAGCGGATCGCGCGGGTTCGCATTCGCATCCGGTCTGTCTGCGATGGCAACGGTGCTGGAGGTGCTCGACAGCGGCTCGCATATTATCGCCAGCGACGACCTGTACGGCGGGACCTTTCGGTTATTCGACCGGGTGCGCAGACGCTCCGCAAACCTTGATTTTACCTATGTCGATTTGACCGATGCGAAGGATCTCGAGCGCGCCGTCAAACCAAACACGCGCATGGTTTGGATTGAGACCCCGAGTAATCCGCTGCTCAAACTGATCGATCTTGACGTGATCGCGAAGATCGCACGCAAACGGAAATTGATTTCGGTTAGCGATAATACGTTCGCTACTCCATGGATCCAGCGACCGATTGAATCGGGGTTCGATATAGTTTTGCATTCCGCAACGAAATATTTGAACGGGCACTCCGATCTGGTCGGTGGTGTTGTCGTTGTTGGGAAAAACAAGGAACTCGCTGATCAAATTGCGTTTTTGCAAAATTCGGTGGGCGCCATTGCCGGTGCGTTCGATAGCTTTCTTGTCCTGCGCAGCTTGAAAACGCTGGCGCTTCGCTTGGAGCGGCATTGCTCGAATGCGCTGGAGATTGCGCGCTGGCTCGAGGACCAGCGCGAGATCAAATCGGTTCATTATCCCGGACTGAAATCGCATCCACAACACGATTTGGCCCGGCAACAGATGCGCGGGTTCGGCGGAATGGTCACCATTGTTTTGAAAACTGACCTCGCCGGAACGCGCCGTTTTCTGGAGAACACGCACTTGTTTGCCTTGGCGGAAAGCCTCGGCGGCGTGGAAAGCCTGATCAATCATCCCGCGCTGATGACGCATGCCTCCGTGCCGATAGAAAAACGGGAAAAACTCGGCATCACCGATTCGCTTGTCCGGCTGTCTGTCGGCGTCGAGGACGTCCGCGATTTGATCGACGATTTAAAGAACGCGCTCGAAGCGATCTGAACATTGTTAGAGACGGCTCGCCGAATTGTCCGTCAACTCGCGGCGCGCCCGGCGGTCGCGCCCTACCGAAGCGTTCGGAAACGTCTTATCATTTTCCGCCATTAGTTTACCATCTTCGCATTATGGCTAACACATTTGGCCAATTATTCCGTGTCACCACATTTGGCGAGTCCCATGGTGGCGGCATCGGCGTCGTAATCGATGGTTGCCCGCCGCGCATCGAAATTTCTGAAGCCGAAATTCAACGAGAGTTGGATCGTCGTCGCCCGGGCCAAAGCAAACTCACTACTCAGCGCAAAGAGGAAGACCGATGCGAACTTCTGTCCGGCGTTTTTGAAGGTAAAACGCTCGGGACGCCGATCGCAATTCTTGTTCGCAACAAAGACGCTCGACCCGAAGATTACAACGAAATTGCACGGAAATTTCGACCGTCACATGCCGATTACACTTACGAAGCCAAATACGGAATCCGAAACTGGCAGGGCGGCGGTCGAGCGTCTGCGCGCGAAACGATCGGTCGCGTCGCGGCGGGCGCGATTGCAAAAAAAACCTTGTCCGCTTTGTATGCGGAATTCGAACTCGCCGCGTACGTGATTCAAATCCACGAAGTGACTGCCAAGATTGACCGTTCCACCGTGACAATGAACGACGTTGAAAAAAATGTTGTCCGATGCCCGGATGCTACCGCTGCGAAAAAGATGATCTCGCTGGTCGAGCAGATTGGAGATGCAGGCGACTCTGTCGGAGGCGCGATCGAGTGTGTGGCCCGCGGCATCCCACCCGGACTCGGTGAGCCCGTGTTCGACAAGCTTGAAGCAGACCTGGCCAAAGCGATGCTGAGCATTCCGGCCGCGAAAGCGTTCGAGATCGGTTCGGGATTCAAAGCGACCCGAATGCGGGGCTCGCAGCACAACGATGCATTCGAAACCCGCGCTGGAAGAATTCGGACAACCACGAACAATTCCGGAGGCGTCCAAGGTGGCATTAGCAATGGCGAAGACATTTACTTTCGCGTTGCGTTTAAGCCACCTGCGACGATCGCGCTTGAGCAGAAAACCGTCACCACTTCAAACGAGGAGACTGAGCTCGCGGCCCGCGGACGGCATGATCCGTGTGTTCTTCCACGAGCTGTGCCGATCGTCGAAGCAATGGCTGCGCTCGTTCTGTGCGATCACGCGTTGCGACAAAACGCGGTCACTTGCGGTATGCCCAAATCGCCTCACACGAAGTCCACAAAGGATATAAAGGGATGAGGCAGTTGTGAAGCTTGGTGGCCGTCATGTGAGAAATTCCAAATGAACTACGTCGCTACGATTGGTTTGGAAGTGCACGTGCAGCTCAAGACGCGCTCCAAAATGTTTTGCGCTTCGCCGATTGAATTCGGCGACGAGCCGAACACACACACTTGTCCGGTTTGCCTCGGGCTGCCCGGCGCGTTGCCGGTGATGAATGAGGAAGCGTTGCGGATGACCGTCCTGACTGGACTAATGCTCGGATCCGATATCGTGCCGATCAGCAAATTCGATCGCAAAAATTATTTTTATCCAGACATGCCGAAAAATTATCAGATCTCGCAATACGACATGCCGCTGTGCACGAATGGCAGCGTGCCGTTGCACGATCTCGCTTATCCCAAGGATGCACAGAAAACTATCCTTACGCATGACAAGGAAGTGCACCTGGTGCGGATCCATCTCGAGGAAGACGTAGCAAAGAGTTTCCATTTCGAGAACAGCACCGGCATTGATTTCAATCGCGCCGGCACACCGTTGATGGAGATCGTCACCCAGCCGGAAATCAATTCGCCCGAGGAAGCGTTCGCGTTTTTAAGTGCGTTGAAACAAATCCTGATCTACGGCGCAGTGAGCGATGCTGATATGGAGAAGGGACAACTCCGCTGCGATTGCAATGTTTCTGTACGCCCTGAAGACCAAACCGAACTCGGAGCAAAAATCGAACTCAAGAATTTGAATTCCATCAGCGGCGTTCGGCGCGCTCTCGCTCACGAAATTCGCCGTCAGACCAGCATCCTGCAGCGCGGCGAACAACTGGAGCAGGAGACGCGCGGCTGGAACGATGCTGCGGCTGAAACATTTCCCATCCGGATGAAGGAATTCGCGCACGATTACCGTTATTTTCCTGATCCAGATCTCATCCCGGTGAAAACGGATGTGCTGGTGAGCGAGGTGCGGGAGCGCGTGCCGGAGTTACCAAAGGCGAAGCGCACACGGTTCGTCGAACAATATCTGGTCAGCCCGTACGGTGCCGCCGTGCTGGCGAACGATCTCGAGTTAGCGAGATATTTCGAGACCGCTGCCAAAGACGCGAAAAAGCCGAAGAATATAGCTAATTGGATCTTAAACGATTTGCGGAACGCGCTCGGCGCCGCTGGCAAAGGGATTAACGAATGCTCAATTCCGCCGGAGTCGCTTGATGAATTCGTCAACTTGATCGACAGCGGAAAAATCAGTGGCAAACAGGGCAAGGATGTTTTTGCGGAGATGTTTGCGACTGGAAAAACCGCAACCGCGATCGTGAAAGAACAAGGCATGGAGCAACTGAGCGACATTAGCGCGATTGAAGCGCTGTGTGATGAAGTCATCGCGACGAACTCCAAACCAGTAGCAGATTTCAAAGCAGGCAACGTTGCATCACTAAATTTTCTAAAGGGACAGGTGCTGAAGTTGTCGAAGGGCAAAGCAAACCCGCAGATTGTCGGAGAAATTTTGGAGAAGAAACTGAAGTAGCGCATGCCTGCGGCTTGCACTCCAGATTCGCAAGCGAGACGCTCGCGCTACAATGAAAATCCTCATTGCTCCAGATAAATTCAAAGGCGCGCTAAACGCACGGCAGGTAGCGGAAAACATCGCGAAAGGCTTGCTGGATATGCTTCCGGACGCTCAGATCGAATCGGTGCCGATGGCAGACGGTGGGGAGGGGACCGCAGAAGCGATTTGTGATGCGCAGGGCTGTTCCTGGGTCGAATGCAAGGCTCACGATCCGCTCGGCCGCGAGATCGACGCGCGCTACGGATGGATCGACCAGGAAAAACTTGCGGTAATGGAGATGAGCGAAGCCGCTGGCATGCGGCGACTTGCCGAAAGTGAACGCAATCCAATTCGTGCGACTACGTTCGGCGTGGGCGAAATGATTTTGGATGCGAGCAAGCGCGATGCGAAAGAAATCATTATTGGTCTGGGTGGCAGCGCGACAAACGATGGCGGTTTCGGCATGGCGCGGGCTTTGGGATTTCGATTTTTTTCCGATGCAAAGGAGCTGACGGGAGCTGTCAGCGACCTGCAAGGCCTGACGAAAATTGCGCCTCCTGTAGTGGCAGGCGTGCCGCCTGCGAATCCGACAATACAGCCGGCACCGCTGCCTCTACAGTTGAACACCATCGCGGCGGTCGACGTGAAGAATCCGTTGCGCGGCGATAAGGGCGCGACACGAGTGTTTGGTCCGCAGAAAGGAGCGAGCAAAAGCGACCTCGACAATTTAGAACGCGCGCTGACGAAGCTGGCGGACGTCGTGACCAAAGAGTTCGGATTCGATTATCGGAACTTAGCGGGTGCCGGCGCCGCAGGCGGTCTCGGCTTTGGTCTGCTGAGTTTTTGCGGCGCGACAATCCAGCCGGGATTCGAAGTTGTCGCTGAAGCGGTCGGGCTTGAACCGAAAATGAAAGATGCGGACTTGGTGATTACAGGCGAGGGGAGTCTGGATCGCCAGACGCTCGAAGGAAAAACGCCAGCCGGTGTGGCGCGGCTGGCACGAAAGCTCGGAAAACCAGTGTTCGCGATCGTTGGCCGCGCGTCTGAGGATCGAGAAGTTTGCGAACTATTTGACGGTATTTACCAGAACGTGCGTCCAGGAATGAGCCAGCAAGAAAACATGAAACGGGCGGCCGAACTTTTGCGCGAGAACGCGCGCGGATTGGCAGAGACATTTGGAGTTGGGCAATGACGCACCCGGTGCCGTGACCCCGTCGAGAAGCGCCCTCTCAGTCATTATTTCTTCGCGTTCCTCGGGTCGTCTGCCGGATTGACGTAGTTGATTTGCCATGGGCCAATCCCATGGAGTTGGATGACAGTCTCTCCTTCAGACCAGGCGGCGTGTTTCATCCCAGCAAGCCAGTAACCGAAGGACCCGGCGGGGAGTTTTTTCGCGCTATTGCGATCGAGCGTTTCTCCGGTCGCGAGATAAAGGTTACCCGAAATCACTGTGACCCGTTCCGTTTTTGGATGGGTATGTGGCGCAATGTGATAACCGTCAGGAAACTGGAAACGCACTACGAACGGGCCTTCCTTTGTTGGGTCGCCTTCGAGCACGGCTATCTTGGCGCCAGCAGGTATAGCCGCTGGTCCCGGTTTCCATTCAATGGATCTCGGAGGATAAAAACGCATCTCGGAGGATTGCGTCTCTTCGGCGGCTAAGCGTGCGTGATCGAAAAAAACGGCGAAAAGAATGACTGCTACGGAACCGAGAATAGTTTTCACGGTTTGAATATTGATTCAGTTTTGTGGAGACAAGTCATTCAATAAAATTCGCGATATTGCTTAGCTGTTTCGACATAGCTCCGTGCCCAGCGCGAGATATCTTTTTGCTCATCCAGCGTCAGTTGCCGCCGAATTTTTCCGGGCGAGCCGAGCACGAGTGAGCCCGGCGGGATCTTCATTCCCATCGTCACGAGCGCATTCGCGCCGATGATGGAACGGGCGCCAACTTCGACGTCGTCGAGAATGATGGATCCCATCCCGACGAGCACTTCATTATCGATCTCGCACGCGTGAACAATCGCGGTGTGGCCGATCGTGACCAATTCGCCTACGGTTGTTGGGTAACCGGTGTCAACGTGGACGGCAGCGTTGTCCTGAACGTTCGAGCGCGGTCCGATGACAATGCGGTTGATATCGCCCCGCAGGACCGCGCCGTACCAGACGCTTGATTCTTCTTCGAGAATTACGTCGCCCAGCACAGTCGCGCCAGGCACAACCCATGCGCTGGAATGGATAGTGGGGCCTTTCTGCAGTCGCCGGACGATGCCGTCATGTCCGGTCGGCAGTGAGTCTGGTTCGATATGCATCGGATGTTTGATGTTCGACGTTGACCTTTGATTTGCAACCGGCGGACGGTGCAGTCGGGTTATGACACAATCCGATTTTCTTATTTGCGCGTCTGAGCGAATATACGCGTCACATGCCCGAGCTTCCTCCCGAACAGGTTACGCCGTTCGTTTTCTCCGATCCCAGCGGTAAACGCTGGCCGCGGCTACGCCTCATTCTGCTAATCGGCGGTGTGCTGTTTTTCGTTCTGCTGGTGCTTTTCGTTCAGACGCTTTTTGTCACGCCAAAAATGAACGTGCCTTTTTCCCTACGGCAGTTGAAAGGCCAATTGCGAGCGTTGCAGCGGGAGAATCCTGCAGGCCAGGTTTCTCCGGCTTCATTGCTGTGGCAGAAATTTGGCGCGACTCGACAGGCGGCAAAAAAGCTTGCCGGTACAGCGCCAACTCCTTCGCCGCGCCCCCGAAAGAAAGCGCCTGATAACGAAGTGCGACTCGCATTTTATGTAAATGGCGATCCGGACAGCTACGCGTCGCTCCAGCAACACGCGACACAGTTTACGCATGTGTGTCCGGAATGGATGACGGTCATCGATGGCATGGGCAATTTGCAAATCGACTCCGACAGCCGTGTGTCAAAGCTGGCGGCAAGCAAGGGCATCGCGCTGATGCCGCTGCTGACGAATCTCGTCGGCGACACCTGGCAGCCGGAGGCGATCGAGAATCTGGCGCACGGTCCGGGGGATCGGCAGGATCGGTTTATCCAAAGTGTGCTTTCTGTCTTGCGTAATGCCAAGGCTGCCGGCGTGGTGGTCGATTGGGAGCAAATCGATCCAGCGTACAAGAAAGACATTACTGGATTCATCGACAAGTTCGCCGACGCGTTGCACGACGATAACAAAGAACTG
>Ga0209807_1000865_pt1 | contig 14147 bp, 13 predicted proteins | sample GraSoiAngelo_154_FD_186168 | JGI IMG/M metagenome (GOLD analysis project Ga0209807, IMG submission 186168) | Grasslands soil microbial communities from the Angelo Coastal Reserve, California, USA - 14_1009_13_20cm (SPAdes) (version 2) | ecosystem: Environmental > Terrestrial > Soil > Grasslands ... | reverse complement strand
GTTATCGCTGATGAGAAGGCTGACGTCACAGTTGCGCCTCGACGTCCTATGAAAAGGTAGACGTTAGTGCCGACGACGCATGAGAGCGCGAATCCTAGATAGACTATGCTAACCCAGAATCGAACTTGGTAGGTCGATGCCGGGCCGCTGACCATTCCAACGCTCACAAGGAGCTGTGCAAATCCTAGTCCACCCAGTCCTTGGAAGATGTATTGCAGGCGTGATGGCAACTGCCGATCTAGGAGTCCACTGAGTACGCTGATAGCGAGGAAAATTTCGATTCCTAGCAGAGTGAAGAATTCCGGGACTAGCGCCACTTGTCCTCACTCCCGTACTGTTGGGCGACTAGCTCTCCGCGGATTTGACGGATTTTTCTCGGATTGAATAAATAAGTTGCTTGCCCTTATCCGAGTCTTCTATGGTGAGGTTGAGGACGCTCTGGTCGTCGATCTCTAAGAGCTGTGCTAGGTCTTTGGGAATCAGTAGGTACCTGCTTCCCTTGATCCTTGTCGGTGTTAGTTGTATTCCCATTATTGACCTACCAACCAGGCGATTGGTTAGAACTAAGCACGGACAATACCATAATCCCGGCGTAACCCCAGCGGTTGTCTAGTCGTCACAAGAGTCCCGATGCTGGGGGATCAGCTTGGGAGGTGGGTCTCTGGACGCCTGGATAAGCCCCCGGGGGGTCGAAAAGATTTGACACGTCGGGCTGGAAATCTTTTTTCTAGAAAAATTTCATGTCGACCGCTACAAGACTGGGTTTTGGGTCCGGGTTTTGGAGCCCTTAAATATGACGTACGTCATACGCCGATCGTAATCGAGAGAACAGCTAAAGAGTGGAAATTGAAGCGGACGTGAAGCCCCCAAGATGAGTCATAACGTGAGCCAGCTCGACATCAAAGACCTCCACGCCACGATCGATGGCAAGGAGATCCTCAAAGGAGTGGACTTCCAGGTCAAGCAGGGCGAGATTCACGCCGTCATGGGTCCAAACGGCTCAGGAAAGAGCACTCTTGCCTCGACCGTAATGGGACATCCAAAGTACATTGTCACGAAGGGGGATATTCTCTTCGACCACGAGAGCATTCTGAAGCTTGCGCCGGACGTAAGAGCTCGTAAGGGTCTCTTCCTCGCCTTCCAGTACCCCTACGAAGTGCCGGGCGTATCCCTAGCCACATTCCTACGCACCGCATACAACGCGGTCAGACAAGGCGGCAAGAAAGGCGACCTGGGACAGGAGATGCTGTCAGTCCTCGAGTTCAGAAAGCTCCTGAAAGAGAAGCTGAAACTCCTCGACATGGATGAATCCTTTGCCACACGCTACCTAAACGAAGGATTCTCCGGGGGAGAAAAGAAGCGCTGCGAAATACTCCAACTTGCCATCCTCCAACCCAAGATTGCGGTACTAGATGAGACAGACTCTGGGCTGGACATTGACTCTGTTAAGATCGTGGCTGAAGGAGTAAACAAGCTCGTGGGACCCGAGATGGGTGTCATGATAATCACTCACTATCAACGGATTCTAAGGTACATCAAACCAGACCACGTCCACATTCTCCTAGATGGCAGAATGGTAAAGTCCGGCGGCCCGGAGCTAGCGGATGTGCTTGAGGAGAGGGGCTACGATTGGATAAAGAAGGAGAACTTGTAGAAGAATGAGGAACAGAAGCATTCAGGGTACCTTTAAGGTTAAAAAGGAGCATAGGAACTAGGAGAGTAGAGAAGAATGGCAATAAGCATAACCGATAAGGCAGCAACCAAGGTCCAAGACTACCTAAAGCAGGTCAACGACCAGAACCTAGCCCTCCGCGTCTTCGTAAAAGCGGGAGGCTGCGCAGGCTACCAGTTCGGCCTCAAACTCGACAAAACCGGCGCCGCCGACGTTATCGAACACAGGAACGGAGTCAACATTGTAGCCGACGCCAAAAGTGCTGACCTTCTGGGAGATGCCGAGATCGACTATGTTGAGACTGAGATGGGAGGGGGCTTCAAGTTCAACTTCCCCGAAAGCTACCTAACCTGCGGATGCGGCCACAGCTTCGTACCTAAGGGCAAAGAACAAGCCACCGGTGCACGTAGTCCAGAAGAGCACCACCAGCACGTCTAAGACCCCAGACAAGAATTCTCCGCCAATATTCCTGTCCTCTCGGTCAGAGGACAATCCATGCAACGCCACGCCCAAGTCTACCCTAGTAGGAAAACTGGCGGGTACGATGTTGGGCGTGTAAGAGCTGATTTTCCGATACTCAAGCGAGAAATCAACGGGAGACCCCTAGTCTATCTCGACAACGCAGCAACTTCACAAAAACCGGTTCAGGTCATCGAAGCTCTAGACCGATTCTACAACCAGTACAACGCCAACGTCTACAGAGGAGTCTACCGGATAAGCGAAGAAGCCACCGTAGCGTACGAAGACGCCCGGCGAAAAATCGCCCAACTCATCAACGCCAAGGACCCGTCTGAGATTATTTTCGTACGGGGAACAACGGAGGCCATCAACCTCGCAGCCCATTCTTGGGGACGATCAAACATCGGCCTCGGCGACAGTATCATGCTCACAGAGATGGAGCATCACAGCAACATTGTTCCATGGCAACAGCTGGCGCGTGAAAAAGGAGCCAGTCTCAAGTATGTCGGAATCTCAGAAGAGGGACAACTCCTCCGACAAGATGTTCATCAGCATCTAGAAGAAGGAACAGTCAAGCTCTTCGCCGTGACCCAAGTTTCCAACGTGCTGGGAACAATCAATCCGATTCGAGAATTAGTGCGCGAGGCCCACAAATACGGATGCAAGGTTCTAGTGGATGGAGCCCAATCTGTCCCGCATATGCCGATTGATGTTCAGGACCTAGACTGCGATTTCCTCGCATTTTCCGGCCACAAAATGTGCGGACCCACCGGAATAGGAGTGCTCTACGGAAAGCGAGAGCTTCTACAAACCATGGAGCCCTATCAGAGTGGGGGAGAAATGATCAAAGAGGTCCACCTATACGAAGCCACATTCAAAGACCCGCCCTTCAAGTTCGAAGCCGGAACCACCGACATAGCCGGGGCCATCGGGCTTGGAGCAGCAGCAGACTACCTGACAAAACTTGGTCTGCGGAACGTTAGAGATCACGACAGGGGAATAACGAAGTACGCACTCGAAGCATTGGGCAGAGTGAAGGACTTGAAGATCTATGGGCCTACAGACGCCGAGACTCGGGGAGGGGTCGTCAGTTTCAACCTTGCAGACGTTCATGCGCACGACATGGCATCCATGCTGGACGAGGATGGAATCGCGGTCCGGTCAGGACACCACTGCGCCCAACCTCTCATGGAGAGGCTTGGAGTCGCCGCAACTACTAGAGCAAGTTTCTATCTTTACAATACTGAAGAGGAGATAGATCGTCTCGTAGGCTCCGTCGAGCGAGCAGGTAGAGTCTTCAAGATTTGAGCTCAGTCTATTCCGAGATCATACTCGACTACTATCGCCATCCCAGAAACAAGGGAACCTTGGAACACGCACAGATCAGCGCCAAGGACTCCAACCCACTATGCGGCGACATCATAGAAATGCAATTGGAGCTGGACAAGAACAATAGCGTAAGAGATGTGCGATTCAACGGTCAGGGATGCGCAATCAGTCAAGCCTCGGCGTCCATGCTCACGGAGCTTGTGAAGGGAAAGACGATTGATGACGTGCGGAAGATTTCCAAGGAAGAGATACTCTCACTCATTGGAGGACAGCTCAGCGCCGTCAGGCTGAAGTGTGCGCTATTGTCCCTGAAGGTTTTGAAAACAGGAGTATACAATTATCTCGGCTCTGCTATCAGCTCGAAAGAAGAACTATCCGATCTTTAAGAATCATCTAGAATTTCGGTTTTGTTTTGTCGCCGCAAGATTAGCGAAATGACTCTTTCTATTTGACATCTTTGCTGTCATGATGACCTCTCTGTTCTTTTAGTTGTTCCTGGACATTCTTGAAGAACTCGTTGTTCTCGACTTTCTTCGCTTCTGCATGAATGGCCTCAAGGTCAACCTTCAACACTCTCCGCACCATTCTTCCTCGCCTATAGACGATGAACGAAGCAAGGATAGCTATAGCTGCCACCAGCCCTATGACTATGAGCCAGAGATAGTTGAACGCCGAACTCGTAGGGGAGGGCGGTGGCTGCTGCGTAGGCGGAAGTGTAACTAGTGTTGAAGTCGAACCATATCCTGAGTTGCCGTAAGCGTCGGTTGCGTTAACTTGTATGAACCAAAGTCCAGTTGGAGAAGTGGAGTTCACGGTGTAGCTGCCAACCCACTTCCCATGGGTCTGATCATAGGACAGCCGGAGTGGGCTACCAATCTGAACGGAGGACTGATGGGTAGTAGCTATCACCGTTCCGCTGGTGAAGTTGCCTCCTCCAGGGGTTACTACGATCGCATTGATCACGATGATACTGCCTGTTGTGTAATTGCCGTTGGGTATGCTAGAGGTGACGGTAAGAACGGCGGTTGACACAGCGAAACCTCTGTTCACACTCGATGAAGACCCTATGTTCCCATATCCGTCGTTGTAACCTCCCACATCTATGCTTGCCACCCAGACTCCGGTGTCGCTGCTGAGAGGGATCTGGAAGGTTCCCTGGAATTGTCCAACCGAGGTCTTGTATGTCGCAGTTATGTCGTGCTCTGTGAAGCCGTCTGCTTCAATTATTCTTATGATAGCCGAGCCGGTCTTAACTTGGACTGTGTTAGGGTAAGTTGCTATGAAGCGAAAAGTCTGAGTCTGCGACCTTTGTAACGAGCTCTGAGTTATCGATAGTTGGGTGATGGTTACGTTAGCTGGATCGACGAGGAAGGTCTGAGTGTCAGGAAAACCGGTCTTAGGTGTTTTCGAGCCGGTCAGTGTCACTGTATAGTTTCCAATCGGGACAGAGGGCGGAATGCTGGTCCAGGTATGACCGAGTACGCCAAGCGAGTCTGCCAGTGTTGTTGTGGGGAAGCCAGGGGCGTTACCAGTTGCGGATCTTATTGAGATGGTGATGTTTTCGGCATTCTGATAGCCTTGGGCAATCATAGAGACTGCTTGCGTACGTTGGTACTTCTCCGAGTTTGTAAGACCAACTTCAAAGAGGCTTGTAGCTGCTTGGGTTGATGATGGCGGGTTCGCCTGGGTGACTGTGATATTATAATTTCCGACTTCTGTGATAGTTACACCGAAGTCAGTAGGGTATGTGACACTCGTTGTAAATGTTGAGGGTACCGAGTTCACTTGTGTGTTTTGGCTCCGGGTGGTGCCGGATGGGTCTCGGACTACCCATGTGAATTGATAATTGATCCCTGAAAACGCGTGGGTTACGTTGAGAATGAAGGTGATGCCTTGGTTGTTGGACTCTTGCATTCGGGGGGCGGACTGTGAGAGCGAGTAGATTTCACCAAATGGACCGGAAGCGTGGACCGGAATACTCACTGAGGATACTAGTAACATCGCTCCCATGACTAACAGCGCGATCTTTCGATTCGTTCGGAAAATGGGCACCTCCTTCCGCCTACCCATTTAACGTCTGATTCGAGATTCGGCATCGCTGCGCGCTACAAAGTCAAACTGAGAGGACGAGTTGACTAAAGGGTCGTGTTACTCGAAACGAGTACGAACAGTAAGAAGGTAGAACATGATCCGCTGCAGGATACCTGCCGATTGAATTCTATTTCGAGGGAGTGGCTTGCGTAGGTACCATAGAGGGCAAGGAGGTTCTTCCACGCCCCTTCCGGACTATTGCAAATGCTCCAACAGCCAAGGCAGCGACGGCGAGTATCAGTGCGTAGAAGCTCATTGTTGTCACCAGCGGCGGAGGTTGTGGTTGTGTCTGAACGTTTAAGGTGTTCGAAGTGGAACCCGAGGTTGTTGTCGTTCCAGCCCAAGATGCCGAGACGGTCCAGGTGCCCGCGCTGTTGACAACGTACTGATCTGTGAAGCTGCCAGTGCTGGTCGAGTTGACAATGTGACTGATCGACACCCCGCCGGGTCCCGTGTAGATTATCGTGAGTTTGGCAGTGTTAGCCGGGTATAGGTATCCGCTGATCGTGATCGTGTCACCTACCTGGGCATTGAAGCTGGAGCTGGAAAGAACGATTACACTTGGCGATTTGCTGACGGTAAGACTTGCGCTGGCAGTCGAACCACTATGACTATTGTCGCCTGACCAGCTGGCTCTGATATTGTAGGAGCCAGGTCCGGGCGGCGTGAAACTTGTGGCGAATCGTCCTTGGGAGTCGGTGGTTGTTGTGGCGATGATGCTGTAGCTCCCTCCGCTCGCGTTGTATTCCAGCAGAACTTGCATCGAAACTAGTGGGCCAGCATCGGTCGTATTGGTCAGGGTGCCCGAGACAGTGACTGATTGTCCTGCAAGGGCGGGAGATGGATTTGTCGTAAGACTGATGACGCTGTTGACGAAAGCTGTGTCTCTGACCTCGAGGAATCCCTTGCCTATTTGTTGGCCACCGACTATGATGTCCTGCTTGCCGATCTTGTCGATGTCACCTATCGTCACTGCATCCAAGGCTGTAGGTACTGTTGTATACTGGAAGGATTGTTGCAGGGAGATAGTGGATCCAGTCAATGTCCATGCTCTGATGATTCCGTAATACACGTCTGTGGTACCTATCGGCTGGTTGGTGAATCCTGCCGTTACAATCTCGGTGGTGCCGCTTGCGTCAATGTCGCCGGTGGATACGTGAATCAGTTCGAAGTTGCTCTGGCTCGAGGAGATCCAATTGGTCTCGGCAAGCTGGCTCAGTGTGCCTCCCCAGTCAGAGAATAAGGTCAGTTCAGCTTTCCAGAAGGGATAGGTAAGGATTTGGCCGCCGACGATTATCTCTTTCTTACCATCCTTTGCGAGGTCCGCGATGGTTACGGATGTTGCAACAGATCCTACACCTGTTGTTACCCAGATCTTGGTCCATTTGAGAAGCGGGTTACCGCTACCTGTCCAACCCCAGATCCGCATCTCGCTCTGAGTTGCGGTACCGTTGTTGCTCCAGCCCACTGTTACAATATCAGGAGTTCCGATTCCCTCAATGTCCCCTGTTGCGACAGCGAAACCTTGGGACCCCGTTGCTCCAGTCCCCGTAGTGGTCCAGTTGTAGAGGGCATTCTTTGTGAACGTGTTTCCGTCCCAGGACCAGATTCCCAACTGGGCATTGTTGATTCCACTCGTATTGTAATATCCGAGAGTTACGATCTGGTGAACGCCACTGTAAGACCAGATAGCAAGGCCCCTGGTCTCAAGACGTGATGAGGTGACGGTGAAGTTGAAGAGTTTCTGTCGAGCGAGGCTTGCGCCGTTCCACCGGTAGATTCCGATCTGGCTTAGTTGGGGATTGCCGGCTGTTGGTTGGACATTACCAATGGTCACGGTCTCATTTAGGCCGCTTCCATCGATATCGGCGACGTCAACGCCGGAGAAATAATAGCTGTTTGCACTCCGGAAGGGAGTAAAGACCCACTGTTGATTCGAGTCTAAGACGAGACCGTTGCCAGACTTGTGGTAGACTCGGAGCTGAGTCTGACTCGTACCGTTGTTGAAGCTTCCCGCAGCAACAATCTGGTTAACACCATTATTCTCGGCCATCGCCATCTTGACGCCATCTACCACCGCGTAGCCCTGGCTGAGGATGGAGGGCCAAGTATCAGTAGCCGTTGTGGCTATTCGATAGTTTGCATGAGCTGGGGAGAGGCCGGAAGCGAATACTGGGATGAAGAAGAGGAGGATAACTGGAACTAGGCGATACTTCAATTCGGTTCTGGGCGGGTTACGAAGAAGAATCAACCAAAACGGTTCTGATACTTGCTCAACTCGTATTGAGTAACTAGTCCCAGCTCCTATGATTTTTCGTCTAGATGGATTCTGTTTCTAGGTACGATGATTTGACTTGCATGATTCCTTTCTCACGCTTTAGCTCGCCTTCCAGGCTCGCAATGTCTGGCACCTTCCCTCGGACCAGCAAGGCGCACAGACAGTGTGCGTCGTCGATGTGGGCGTGTAGCGAAGAGAGTATTGATTGTCTGTGATGATGAGACGTTTCCGTGATCGCCTCGTCAGTACCTTTTGTTTCATGGTCGTAGACCATGACGATGGATCCGACAACGTTTCCCTTCTTGACTCCAGCTTCGAAATCAGAGATGAAGGCCCGCATGGCTGCCTGCAGAGCCTTTGACCTGTCGGCGTAGCCACTTTGGTGAGAAACTCTATCGAAGGTTTCTAGGAGCCCAGGCGGGAGGGACATGCTGATTCTTGTCGTAAGTTCGGTCATAACAAATCATCCCTTTGAGACAGTATTACTTTGGACAACCGACTTGGAGAAAAGTATTACTAGGATTAAATTTTATATTATCCGCACGTCTGGGTCGTCAGCCGAAGCATTCTGCGACGCTCATCCGTGGGCCGATCATCTAGCAAAGTTAGAGGTTATGGTGCTGACTGAACAGGGACTGGAAAGAGCCGGTCTCGGCCTTTCCCAAGGCGAAAAATTCTCGGTTCTGTTGGTCTATTCCGCGATCGCGATCGCAACCGTCTTTGGATTTGCAGCCTCACTGATTGTAGGCGCATCTTTTGCTCGGTTGGCGGCTTTGGGAATCCTCGCGTACACGTTGGGACTGCGTCATGGAGTGGATGCTGACCACATTGTGGCCATTGACAACACGACCCGTAAGCTTCTGCAGGATGGAGAACGCCCGCTTACCGTGGGTACGTGGTTCTCCCTTGGTCATTCGACAGTTGTGGTCGGACTCGTAGTCGCCTTGGTCGTCGCAACTCAATCTGTTGCGAACCAGATACCTGGGCTTCAAAGCTCCGGCGCAATAATCGGGACTACGGTTTCGGGAATCTTCCTCTTCCTGATAGGCCTCGTCAACGCGATCATCGTGATGGGCATCTATCAGACCTTCAAGACTATGAAGCAAGGGAAGTTGGACGAGTCCGAGCTTGAGAGCCTCTTGCAAAATCGGGGCTTCCTAAACCGATATTTCGGAGGTCTCTTCAAGATAGTCAGAAAACCCTGGCAGATCTATCCCATCGGCGTATTGTTCGGGCTCGGCTTCGACACAGCCAGCGAGATCGCCCTATTCGCGATAACCATCGTATTCGCTGTCTCCTCGTCAGTCCCGCTCTGGATGATTCTACTGCTTCCCTTCTTGTTCACATGCGGAATGGTTCTCGCTGACACGACAGACGGCATTGCAATGCGTGCCGCGTATGGCTGGGCCTTTCTGAGGCCGATCCGGAAAATCTATTACAACCTGACGGTGACCGTGATTTCGGTCGCTGTCGCTTTTGCGATTGGGGGCATAGAGCTCCTACAAGTTCTGGCTAGCGAGCTGAACTTGACTGGACCCTATTGGAGCTGGTTGGCGAAGCTTGATTTCGAAACGATGGGTTTTGGGATAATAGGAATCTTCCTGATAGCCTGGCTTGTTTCCACGGCCTACTGGAAATTCCGAGGATATGACGAACTGTATAGTTAAGAGTCCTGCGTGGTGAGCGGAAAAGCTCCGGGCGTTCTATCTAGGAGTTATTTGACCGAATTCGGCGACACGCTTCCAGGACGGCAGCCTACGTTCGATAAGATAGTCCAGAGAATATTTGCTCGTGCCTGACATAGCGTTGATGATGATCAGAGATAGGAAAACGAAACTGTACGCGATTCCGGTTCCGATGTCTGTCGACCCCGGTCCGTAGGGTCCCCCAAAACCTTCCGGAATCGCCCAGATCAGGAGGCTGAGAATTAGGCCGCCGATATATGCCAGCTTCCTGACTAGGCCTAGGACGAGAGCTACTCCGAGCGAGACTTCCAATAACGCGATACCATACACGAATGGCGCGGCGTTTCCGACCGTGGCGTTGTACCAGAAGTTGAACCAGGGTTGAAGCCACGCTGGCTGGCCGGCTGACTTGATCAGATCCGGAAAGGATTCTACGAATCCCGGTTGGAATTTTAAAGACCCATCTACCAGCCAGACGACGCCGAGTATGATACGGATGAACGACTTTAGCCAGTAGACATTTCGAACAATCCAATTTCCACTCGCTACTTCAGCGATGGTCCGCGCAGGGCCTTCAAGATCAATCTTGGCACTCAAAGCTCAGATCCTCCAGGAGTTGGTTCAACGGCCTGTTTAAGCTGATTAATGAAAACCAAATGCTAGTACGGTCTGTACTATCCCATAATGAGCCGACCACCGCGACCCTAGATAGCTAAGTCTAATTATGACGATGATTGTTTTGCCTCCATGAGCGACACCTCCCTCTTCCCGGTGACAGTAGTAGGAAGCTGGCCGAGGCCGCCTTGGCTGATAGCCTCACTAAGAAAACGTCAAGCCGGCGACCTCTCATTCGAGGAATTCAACGCTTCTGCAGATGATGCTGTTCTGGCTTCTGTAAAGTACCAGGAAGATGCTGGTGTGGACATTGTAAGCGACGGAGAACAGCGGCGAGACAACTTCTATTCATTCGTCGTTGAGAAATTGGAAGGTGTCCAACTGATGACGGTCGCTCAGCTTCTCAATCATGTAAAGGATCGGGCGAGATTCGAAGAGACTCTTCGAGCTCTGGATGTGCCCGCGTTTGCGATGAAGAGTCCCGTTGCTACAGGCCCAGTCAGGGCGAAGAGCGGGCTGGCCGCTGACGAGCTGAAGTTTCTGAAAGCTCACACCAAACGGGAGACGAAGGTCCCGCTGCCTGGACCCTATATGTTGACAAAATCCAGCTGGTTCCCAGGGCTCTCCGACAACGTGTATCCGAATGTTGAGGACCTAGGGGTTGAAGTGAGTAAGATCCTGCGCAATGAGATCATTGCGTTGCGTGATGCGGGGGCTGATTTCATTCAGCTTGATGAGCCAATTCTTACTCAGATGGTGTATGGCGCTGAGGGCGCAGAGTCTTTCATGTGTGCCGCGCTGGCCTCGCGAAAAGATCCCACGGAAGAATTGTCGTACGCGTTGGAACTGATGAATCGTACCATTCAAGGGATTTCGGGGGTGAAACTCGGGGTTCATGTCTGCAGAGGAAACTGGAGTCGAAAGGAGGACGTGCTTCTCAAAGGCAACTATGGCCCCTTACTTCCATACCTCATTGAGATGAAGTTGGATCAGCTAGTGCTGGAATTCGCGACTCCACGAGCCGGAGAACTCGAGGTGTTCAGAGAGTACGGTGACGAGAAAGAGCTCGGGCTCGGAGTTGTCAACCCTAGAAGTTCAGAGATTGAACGGCCGGAGGTTATCGAGAAACGGGTCCGTGAAGCCTTGAAGATCTTTGATCCCTCAAAAATATTCCTTAACCCAGACTGCGGCTTCGGAACCTTCGCAGAGCGACCAATGAACGATGCTCGTGTCGCGTTCGCAAAGCTTCAATCGATCAGCGAGGCTGCGAAGATGCTGAGAAAGGTCGAGGTTGGTATTCCGGCTTGAATCCAGCTCAGCAACGCTAATATAACATACGTCATATGTCCGGGGCCATGCAGAAGGTCGAAGAGAAAGAGCTGAACGGTCTCATAGTTTCAAAGCTTGAAGCATTCGTCAACGAGATAAGAACGAAGCCCGAAGCTGCCAAGGCAGTCAACGGGCCATGGCTCACACGGGTCGAATGGCAAGGTGGCCTAAGCGCAAAAGCGTACATGCGCAACCACGTGGCCAGCTTCGACGAACCTGAAGGACTCGGCGCAACAGACACCGCCGCCAGTGCGCATGAGCACGTTCTCTCAGCGGTCGGAGCATGCATGATGACAGGATTCGTGTTCCAAGCTACCCGGAGAGGAATCAAGATTCACAACGCCGAGATCGCGCTAGAGGGAACATTCGGCGACATCAAGAACTGGGCAGGGCTAAGCGACGACAGCACGCCTGGTTATCCAGAGATCAAAGCGAAGATCTTCGTCAAGGCCGACGCCGACAAGGCAACGCTTGAAAACCTCTGGAACGAAGCGTGGAAACGCTCCGTGGTCGCCCAGACCGTGACCCGTGGAGCGAAGATTGTTCCCGAATTCGAAGCAATCTAGCAATTATCATTCCAATAACCGTTTGAATTCTCTGCAGATGATTTCTATAAGCTCGCCTAAGATTAGCCATTTAACCTTCGGCAGGAGAGAGAAGTATTGGCTGAACTCATAGATTTTTCATGGATCGATCGGCACAAAGAAGACACTGGCCTGACCATTGTTGACTCTCGGCCCCCGATCAAATATCTCCAAGGACATATTCCACAAGCCGTAAACCTTCCAACTTCCAAAGTCTTTGACAGAGGAACGCTAGAGCTCTTACCCTTCGAGAGACTTGCAGGAATCGTTGGAGACGTTGGAATCGACGAAGATTCGACAGTTGTAATCTGTGATGATCACGATGGACAGAACGAGGCAATGCTTGCGTGGACCCTCGAACTACTCGGTCATTCTAGAGTCAAACTCCTATCAAGTTTCATTACTCGCTGGATTAAGGAAAACAGAGCGGTTTCCTATCGGCCGACGAAGCCTGAATCCAGATCAATGCGCGCGAAGCCGACAAAGAACACGCGTGCTAGTTTCGAGGAGATTTCTAGTGACGGGATCAGGCTTGTCGACCTGAGAAGTCGAGACGAATTTGAGGGAAAATCCGCTGAAGGGCCGCAGTCTAAGCATCTGCCCGGCGCTCTAAGCCTTCCTTGGACGAGTCTGCTCGGGGAAGAGGATCAGCTTTTCCGTCCAGAGTCACAATTGGAGACGCTCCTCTCCGATACAGGGCTTAGCCGTGATGATCAGATCATTACCTACTGTAGCTTCGGCCCACGGGCGGCGGTAGGATACGCAGCATTCCACCAATTAGGCTTCAAGCATCTTAAACTCTATGACAAGTCTTTCCAACACTGGACGAAGCCAAAAGGCTTGTCATTGGACAACTGTCTCCCATCACTCTAGTCGGTAGTTTGCGCTAGTTGCGGGGGCTGATCTCGCTGTAAGATTTCAGTACGATCCGGGCCTCGATCACTCAAGGCTCGACGTCAGGTTTGTTATCGGGCCACTTTGAATACGTGGTCCCATGTGTTCAAGGCCATTCCGACTCTAGCCCAGAGCGGGACGAAAGCCTCCAGCCAGCCCGCGTTTTCGATGCCCCCAATATCTATGGCTCCTTTCCAGCCGAACTCTTTCAGTATCTTCATCACCTGTTGTTTTGCGGCCGGATCGTTTCCGCAGATCATCATTTCGACATCCTTGAACTTTGGATCGACCATCTGCGAATTCGGGACAGTGTTGAAACACTTCACGATCTTTGCGGATGGAAGCCTGCGCTGGACGCGTTGGCCGAGAGAGTCGGTCGGCGTGTACAGCATTCCTGGAGGCGGGCCTTTTGAGAAATCGAGTTGATTGGTCACGTCGATGACGAGCTTTCCGTTGAAGTTCTCTGGCTTAGCGAGGTCTATCGCCGCTTCAACGGCCGAGCCATTAGTTGCTAAGACGATGATGTCCCCGAAGGCTGCGGAGTCTGCAAACGTTCCGGTTGATGCGTGTCTTCCCACTTGATTGACCCAGGTCTTCAGCTTGTCGCTATTCGGAGTGCGCGAGGCGATCTTTACTTCGTGTTGACGGTTAACGAATCCTTTGCCTAACGCTCTCCCTACATCGCCACTACCGAGAATGCCGACTTTCATACTAGACATCTGTCCGTGGGGATCGTGCACTAGTACTATTAACGGCTAAGCATTGGACGAGATGTCACTAACCATCACATCCCGTAAGAGTCTTGTGGGCAGAAGCATGAAAGATCGAAGAAAGACGATTCCACCGAAACTGAAACTCGTCTCTGAAGCTATCAGCAACGCGATCGGAAAGGCGAGGAGGATCAAGGGACCATCAATTCAGGAAGAAGTGATCGTCCATCTGGACAAGGTCAACGCGGTCCTAGAACAGGCCTAGGAACAGATCAGGAAGATCATGCGATATTAGTGTTGGGCTAGCGTTCTGATGCCCTGTATCCACGCGTAAATCGTTAGACGGGCTTTACCCAGATTCCGCGGCCGCCAGCGGCTTAGTACTGGCTTGCCCAAGTGTTTGCATTCACTATTAATGAGTTGAGAGCCCAGCTGAACAGCTTTGGAAGAGAAACGCCCGCGCGCTCGCCACCGATTCGATTTCTCTGGAGAGACCAGAAA
>Ga0209807_1000863_pt1 | contig 14157 bp, 12 predicted proteins | sample GraSoiAngelo_154_FD_186168 | JGI IMG/M metagenome (GOLD analysis project Ga0209807, IMG submission 186168) | Grasslands soil microbial communities from the Angelo Coastal Reserve, California, USA - 14_1009_13_20cm (SPAdes) (version 2) | ecosystem: Environmental > Terrestrial > Soil > Grasslands ... | reverse complement strand
CGCACCTTCCGTATCGCCCGACACTCCAGCCGGAACACATCCGGCTCCTTCACATATCGGAACGCGCCTCTGAAACCCAGCAATGGATTGGGTCCGACATGCCCCGCCTCCCGCTCATACTTCTCACCACCCGGCAGCCCGAGAAACTCGTCAGGCTTGAAATCTAGACAGCGATAGACGACCGGTTTCGGCGCAAAAGGAGTAGCCACTTTCCGCACACCCTCCGCAAAAGCATCCACCATCTTCTGCCCGCCACCCTCCTCGATCAACAGCCGCGGATGCTTCCCTACTGAGAGCATCATGTGCTCAGCCCTCAACAACCCCACACCATCAGCGTGCGTCTCCCGCGCAACCTTCTCCGCCAGCTCGGGTAATGAGATGTTGACGTAGATTCTGGTCGAGGTAACAGGAATGACAGTAGGAATTTGCTGGCCCACAGCAGCGGCGGGTTTGAGAACGTCTTCGACGAGTCCCTGATAGACAACTCCCGCCTTTGCGTCAACAGTATACTCTTTGCCGGTCTGCAAGACTTTCGTAGCATTCCTCGCCCCGACAATACAAGGTATCCCCATCTCACGAGAAACAATAGCCGCATGGCAAGTCGTGCCGCCATCTTCTGTAACGATCGCGCCGGCGATCTTCATGTAGGGAACCCAGTCCGGGTTCGTCATTCTAGTAACGAGAATATCCTTGTCTTTCATCATCCTCCCAGCATCCTGCAAGCCTACCACAATCTTGGCCCGTCCCGCGTGAAGACCTGGACTAGCCGCAAGACCTTGAACCACGACAACACGATCAAGCACAGGACTTTTTCCCGACTCTGAGGGCGACTTCATCCGCGCCCAGAACGTCTCAGGCCTAGTCTGGACCACGTACACCTTCTGACCAGACTTTGAACGCTCAACTGCGAACTCGACATCCTGCGGAGTCTGATAATGATCCTCGATATCCCGAGCCAACCGCGCAAGCTCAACAACCTGCTCATCCCCGAGGCTCGCAGCGTTCCGACGCTCCGCCGGAACTTCTCGTTCCATCGTGAGCCCGGTCTGATGATTCGGAACATGCTCAACCATCTTCGGGACAATCTCCTTGTGGACAATCTGAAGCGTCCCCTTGTCGATAATGAACCGGTCCGGACGGACAACCCCAGCAACCAGCGCCTCGCCTAGGCCCCAGCTCGATTCAATGATGATCTTCGACGGGTCCCCGTTGACCGGATCGAGGGTGAATATGACTCCTGAGACTTCTGATTCAACCATCTTCTGGACCCCGACGCTTATGAGCACCTTCTCGTGCGGGAATCCCTTCTCCTCCCGATAGAATATGGCGCGTGGCGTGTAGAGACTAGACCAGCACTTCTGGACGTAGTGGACAAGCGCGTCCTCTCCCTTCACGTTAAGATACGTATCCTGTTGTCCCGCAAAGGACGCGTCCGGAAGATCCTCGCTAGTAGCTGAGGATCGTACGGCCACCTTGACCTGGGGGTTACTCGTTTTCCGTTCTAGATCCCGATACGCACTCCGAACCTCGTTGGCAATGTCGGCTGGCATTGGGGCTGACTCGATGATCTTCCGGATCGCTTGCGACGCTTCTTCATACTGTTTCGGATCTCGCGGGCCATCAGCGCTCGTCAGAGTCTTTTGGATTACTTCTCCGATCTTCGTCTCTTCTAAGAATCGACGGAACGCGTCCGCGGTAACTGCAAAGCCAGGAGGAACCGTGACGCCTTTTGCTGTCAGTTCTCCGAGATTGGCGCACTTTCCGCCGACGATGTGAATGTCGTCTTTTCTTACATTTTCAAGCCAGACGACGATGGCGTCGGAGCTGACCATTCAGACTAGGCTCCCGCTGTTACAATCCGAGTGACTTCTTCCGCAGCCTCGGTCGGCTCGACTTCTTCTGGAGGGACCGGAGCTTGAATGGGAACTTGAGCTTGCTCTTCCACAGGAATCTCTTCAACGGTTATGCGGCTCCTCATCGGGAATTTTGTCGACGCGGTGTCCAACGCTTTTCGAGCAGTATCTACACCATCTTCTGGAACATACACGATGAGTATCGACTGACCATCATGAACCCGCGCGGCCCTTCCGGTCGGCTTTCCGAAAGCGCGTCTCATTCCTTCCTGGAGACGGTCAGCCCCGGCCGTCGCTATCATCTTGTTCTCTCTGAGAATAATATGAGGATACACGCACAACTGCAACCTGTAACCTGTCTCGCCGTACTTGTCGAAGAGAACCTTGTTAGCAGAAACACGCGCCGACTCGAGGGCGTTATGGCGAATCTGGACATTCTCTCTGGACACAAGATGAACCCTTCGGGCAAAATGAGTCGAGAGATCCCCCATGTTGAACTTCGAGACTTTCGGGGTCGGGGATCCATGAATGTACTTCAAACGGGTATAAGCCTGACCTGAGGGAGAACGATAGTTTCTGCCTTTCAAGAGAGATGCCTTGAATGCCTATGGCGTCCCGGCTAATATACTATAGTCTTCTCAGGATGAATTTCTAGATAGAAACTAAGCAATCGGCTTCAGAATGTATCGTGATAGACGATTCGACCTAGCTTCTGACCATTCGAGCATGATGAAGGTCGCCTACTCGGGGGCTGAAGTAGAGAGTAAAGACAACGTTTGCTATCGTCAGAATTGTAAGTAAGATTCCAACCGGAAGACCAACCAAGAATCCGGTAGGAATTACGAGCCATGGTAGAAACATGGAGGATATGGCCCCTGAAGCGTACATCGCGCGCGCCTTGTTCGGAGAAGCGGATTTCAAACTGGACTTGTCGATCTTCAATCCCAGTACTGGGACCATTCTTAGTAAGTTGGACGCAATTGGAAGACTCAATCTCGTTATCGTCGACCGTCCCAAGAAATAGTAGCGGAAACCAACGCCGAAAATTCTTCCGATAATGTGGTGGGAAAGATCGTGCGAGAAGAACCAGAGACAGAACCAGGCAACAAGCAGGAACAGCACATTAACAGGAAACAGTCTGATGCGCGGCGATGCAACGAGTAGAGTTAGACCTATTAACAATCCGACTACACAAAGCGACGCGCCTTGGGCGAGACTCAGCCTACGATAATGTTTAGACACGTTTCAGGCTTCTCTGCTCTTGGTACGCAACTGGTCGAATAGCTGAGGCTCAAGATCCTTTATCGTCGGTATGAAAGCTCGGGCGCGCGAAACCTCGTCCAAGTCAACCTTGCAAGGCTGGTAATCCTCAACATCATACTTGCACTGGACTAGGACCGACCCGTTTGGTGCGACGACTCTGCTGCCACCCCAGAACTGATTCCCATCCTCAATCCCCACCCGATTGACGTAAGCGAGATAGACAGCGTTTTCCATTGCTCTGCTCAGACAGAATCCTTCGAAGAATCGGCGTCTCAGACCTGGGCTGGCCGAGATGCAGATTATCAGCTGTGCTCCAGCTAGTGCTTGGAGCCGTGTCAGTTCGGGAAAGTAGAGGTCGTAGCAGATCGTCAACCCGATTATTCCGAGAGGAGTCGAGAAGACTGGAGCCTCTTGCCCCGGACGATAGTAGCGCCTTTCTTCAAAGACCGTGTGAGTCGGAAGGTGGATCTTTCGATATTTGCCGACGAGTCCGTTAGGACCCACGAGCACTGCTGTGTTGTGGATTACTCCCTTGACAGCGCTCTCTTCAGGCATCCCAAACACAATGTGTAGTCCATGCTCTTTAGCAAGCCTCTCGACTCTCTTGACGCTGGGTCCGGGAATCGGCTCGGCCAGGTTGTACACCTCGTCTTGCATGGTATAACCGGTCAGGTGGAGTTCAGGAAATACCAGAAGCTCGACCCCTTTCTTCCTGGCGGCATTCGCCTGTGTAGCGATTGTCTTCAGGTTCTCTTCCTTCTTTCCCAGTTTAGGGCTGGTTTGGGCTAGAAGGAGAGTTATCGGCTTCGTGACTTGATCCCTTGTTTGAGGCTGTCCCTTTTTCGTCTTATAGATGTGCCTAGACTCGGGTATCAGCCGTTCTCGAACGTTTCCGAGTTACACCACGACTTTATGGCCGCCGTCCCGGTTTTCAATCGTTTCAATCCTAAAGAGGATCAACTGTGCTATTCACGAAACTAGCTCGCCTCATAATCCGGCATAACAAGGCCGTTTTCGTGATCTGGCTAGTAGCTCTAGTCCTCAGTATTCCGGCGATTCTGCAAGTTCAGAGCGTTATTGTTTACAATGAGACAGCGTTCAACCCGAAAAACTCCGAGTCGAGCCTTGCACAAAACATTGTGAGCAATGAGTTCAGCATCGATCAGGGCAGTAGCGTCATCGTCGTAATCACTTCATCCGACGTGCGGGGCAACGACGTTCGAGATTTCACCCTAGCTCTAAACAGAACCCTGCACAACGATGGAAAACTCTCAAACATCAACAACATCACAAGCATCTACGACATCTACAGCCAGCTACTCCTAGGCTACACAAGCGTAGTGCACCTACAACTATACCAGACTAAGAACGCGACAACCCTTGCCTCGAACATCGAGTTTGGCATACCCAGCACCTACGTAACCCAGTGGATATCGCTGGTCAACTCAGGTTCGGGAACTATCGACCAAGCACAGCTCGCGGCCTACAACAGCCAAGCATACAACTCCAGTTGGCCTATCGTCTCGGGGCAGACCCCCGCGGCGTATCAGACGACCGCTTTCAACTATCTGACCCTCTTCTACAAGTCCTGGAATCAGACTTTCACAGCCGCAACCTACACCCCGCTTCAGCTTTTCGTGGGAGCGTTTGCCCGGGCACAGAACGTGACAAAGGGCAGTCCACTCTTGGCTACGCAGCCTTCTTACTACAACATAACGCTGCCATTCGTTGAATCGCTTCCTTTTGATGCTCAGACTCTGAACCTCTTTGTCTCTGCCGCCCGATTCTTCAATATCTACGGTGGCGGTTCTGGAATCGGGTGTTCCAACAATAATTGTTGGAATGATCAGAACGCGATTAGATCATTCACCATAAACACCGTCTCCCAAACCGCGATGGCCAATTCGGTGCAGCTTACGATAATGGGCGAGATCTACGATTTAGGCGCTTCAGCCTCAAGCTCTGACCTGTCTAGTCTAGGACTGCAGATCCTCCATAACTACAACATGTTGACGTATCCTGTGCAGCCGAGCAGGGATGTATATTCTCAGTTTACATCAGCGAAGAATGATACTATGCTTGTGGTTATTGATTTCAAGACCAACGGTCCGGACCCGATGAATAGTGTACCGGAGATCAGGCATGATGTTGGCATTGCGAACATCATCAGCAATGAAAGTCTGGTGGTTTACGTCACTGGAGCGCCGGCCTTCAACTACGATATCCAGACGCAGACTGTAACAGACATAGAGCGCATTGACCCGATCACGATAACGTTGATCCTGGTCATTGTCGGAGTATTCTTTGCTTCTCTCGTAGCACCGCTGATTCCGATCGCCGCCATCGGTCTCTCGATAGGAATTGCCTTTGGCCTCGTCTACCTCGTCGGCTCGTACGTTACCAGTGTTCACTATCTAGTTCTGACTCTGCTTCCTGTCTCAATGCTCGGCGCGGGATCCGACTACTGCATCTTCCTCGTAAGCCGTTACGCGGAGGAGCGCAGGTTGGGTAGGGGGAAGAAGGATGCCGTTGAGAGATCTGTCACTTGGGCTGGTGAGAGCATCGCGACTAGCGGCGCGACCGTAGTCATTGCCTTCGGCACACTAGCTTTCGCCAGTTTTGGTCTCCTGCGTTCTGTGGGTATTGCGGTCATGTTGGGAATCTCGATTGCTTTGCTTGTTGCTCTGACACTGGTCCCCGCGGCTCTCTCGCTCTTCGGCGATCGGATCTTCTGGCCTCGCGGACTGGGTCTGTGGAGGAAGAGGAAGCTCGTCGGTGCTAGTTACTATGCTCGGGCTGCACAGTTCACCGCGAAACATTCGAAACTGGTTCTTCTGTTAGCGTTGGCCATCTCACTCCCCGCGGCTAGCACTGTTCTGACTTCCCAGACGAGTCATGATCTGATTGGACAGATTCCATCTTCTCTGGAGAGCAAGAACGGATACAATATCATGAGCCAAGGCTTTGGTGCTGGAACAGTCACGCCAACCTACACGATAGTCCGGACGCCGGTCATGCTGGTCTACGGCGGTCGGATCAACATTACGGCGTTGAAAGCAATATCCCTCGCAGAAAACTCGACGTCCATGATTCCGGGAGTCTCCAAGGTGTATGGACTGACTCATCCTTCGGGGAATCCTATTCCCTTCGCGAGTTTCAACCAGCTGAACTCAGCCGAGCAGCAGGCCATGCTCCGAAGCATGAAGCCGTTCCTAGGTAGCGACGAGAAGTCAGCTATGGTCTGGGCTGCATTCGATAGTGAGCCCTATTCTGATCAAGCCATCGCGACAGTTGCTCAGATTCGTGCTAATGTGAATGTCCTGAAGAGCCAGGACCCGCTGTTGGCTTCATCCACCATGTTCGTAGGTGGAGCGACAGCCTCGGTCAGTGATCTAGCCACCTCGAGCGGTTCTGATTACTTCAACCTCACCGCTCTCGTGCTGGTAGGAGTCTTCATTGTCCTCCTAGTCGCTTTGGGCTCTGTCTTTACGCCTCTACGCTTGATCTTCACAATCCTCCTCAGCATATCATGGGCGATGGCCGCCACGGTCTACTTCTTCAAGACGTACTTCTCGGTGGAACTAATCTGGATACTCCCCATAATGCTCTTGGTGATCATGGTCGGGCTTGGGCTCGATTATGACATTTTCTTAGTGACTAGGATCCGCGAGTATGTTGCGGGCGGTGCGAAGGATGAGGAGGCGATTGAGACTGCAGTCGAACGTACTGGAGGCATAATCACTGTGACGGGTCTGGTTACTGCGGGGGCGTATGGGACGATGATGTTGTCACAGATTCCTATGCTTCAACAGCTAGGGCTGGCGATCTTCATTGTTGTCTTGCTAGATGCAACTCTGACTCGAATCTATCTCGTGCCTTCGATCATGATGATGATGAAGCGGTTGAACTGGTGGGCGCCGGGTCGGCTACGCAGGGTCCCGGTTCGGCCTGAAGAGAAGCTGATCCCATCGATTCCGTTAAAGACGAAGTTTGGAGTGATAGTGGAAACTAGTGCAATCATTGGACTCTTGTCAGCGCTGTACCTCGATTATTCCAACAATGCGTATCTGCAGAACTATGTTGGCAGAACTACCACGGCCATACTTTCAGGTATCAATGTCTGGACAGGAGTCATCCTGGGGGTTACATCATTTCTTGCTACCTACTTCCTGTTGCAAGACAGATCAAAGCCAAAGAGTGCGGGAGGCGCAGCGAATCGGCTTCGCCAGTGGGCTGGAAAGATGCGTATTCGGCCACGAAAAATCAGCGAGATAGTTCCTACTGTATCTGGAATAATTCCTGGATTGCCATCTATGGAGCCAATACCGGCCACTCCGGCCCAGGGAACGCCGGGGACCATAGTCGAAGAGCCAGCCACACTGGTTCCTCCTAAGAAGGAATAGGAACGCCAGTTCTGTCGCACGAGAATGAGCCGTAGCTTTTTCTCGCGTTTGCGGGCTTGGAGGATGTTTAAGAGATACTTGCTAAGCGATAAGAAACGCTGATACAAAGATGGAGTCCACCAAAAACGTTACCAAAGCCCCTCCCAGGTACAACACCCTCGTCCACTTTGAAATCCCCGCCAACGAACCATCAAAGATAGCCCGATTCTACGAACAACTCTTCGGCTGGAAATTCACCAAGATGGAAGGCGGGAACATGGACTACTGGCTCATCAGCCACAAAGACGCAAAGTCACCGTACGAGACACTAGGGGGACTCTACAAGGCTGAGCAAGGCATGTCCCAGCAAGGAATCCTCAACTACTTCAGCGTCAAATCCATAGACGAATCCTTGAAACAAGCATCAAGCCTGGGCGCCACGTCGTCACGCCAAAACAGGAAACAGGAAGAGGACACTTCGCAATACTCACAGACCCCAACGGCAACACATTCGCCCTCTTCCAAGGAAGAATGTAACAAAAACCCCCTTCAAACACTTCTTGAACGTGTTCGGATAATCCTGTAGAGGTCAACCTCGACTCTCTTCTGTTTTTTCTGGTGGAATTCGAAGAGGTGGGGAATCTCCATCATCATGGATCTTACCTGGTCGACCTTCCTATCCGACCTTTTCACAAACTGGAGCAGGAAATCTCTTGTTGCTGATTTATGGATGGAATAGGCGACCGGGGCTAATAGGAAGGCTTTCTCCAGAAATCTTGTGTCTGCGTGAGAAGTCCGGGTCCCATATGGGGGATTCATTATCACAGTGTCGAATCTCCCGTTGAACTTTTCTATGTCAGAATGGACCAATTCTACAATCACTCCTGCTGTCTCGACGTTTTCTTTGGCGAGTGCCAGCGCTCTCTCATCCATGTCTACTCCAACAGTCTCTCGTGCACCCATGAGCGCGGCGCCTATCGCGAGGCGTCCTGTCCCAGTGCCGAGGTCGATGATTCGACCGCCTAGGTCGTCGTGTTCGAATCCTGCCATGTAGAGGAGTTCGCTTGCAGCTTCAGCGGAGACAGGATACTGTTCGAGCTCCAGATTGGGTTTATCGAGAATTTTCAGTTTGCCGAGCAGGATTTCTAGCTGGCGTTTTGAGAGGCGGGTATTGTCGGCCATTTTAGAGGCGGACCAGGCCGCGCTCTAGAAGCTGTTCCCAGGTCCATGCGCCCATTACGACCATGATCTCGTCCCGCGTGACGATGGGTTTTGAGAATCTCTCTGGATCGTCGAGGGCGAGTCTTGGGCAGGCCGTGTCGACAAAAGCCTCTACATCTGTGAAGTCTAGCAGTTTTTCGGGTCTTATTTCGTCGGCGTAGAGGAGGACTGCTTTCTTGCCGTTCTCCTCCAGCTGGTGCTGAATGTTCAGTGCGATCGTCGGGTTGGACTGGCCGGGTTTCGTGGAGATGATTATTCCGAAATTGCTGGCTTGTCGAGCCTTTTCGACCATCGCATATCTCTGGCGTATGATTCTTGCTCGGTCCTGATCGAGTGATTGCACAGTTTTGTCGTAGGGATCTGCGAGGATTGTGGGTTTTTCAAGCGAGAGTGCTGCTCCGAGGCCGTGGAAGTAGCTTCCTACTATCAGGAATGAGTCTACTTCTGGCTCGATCCTTTTGAGTCCGAAATAGTCGCAGCCCAGGACCTGGCCTGCTTCGTGCGACCAGGGTCCGCGTCCGGGAAGCTGGACCTTGAACCCTTTCTCTTCTAGGAACTTGACAGTGTCTGGAAGATTGTGAAGATGTTGGACAACCGTAGCCAATCCTATGCGTGGTCCCTGTAGGAGCGGTAGCGCCTTATCCACGACTGGGATTATTTCGTGTCGGCTCTTGGCGGGAATATAGACGACAGGTATGCCGTTGGACCCGTCGCGCAGAAATTCGTTATGACCGTAATGAACCAGAAGGTCAGCTTTCAGACGCGCAGCTGCGTCGAGGGATAGGTCGCAAGCGCCCCAGGCCGAGGACGCTGAGACAAATACATCTGCGCCTGTTCTCTCTCGGACCAGGCTGGCGAGTCGGGGTCCCTCGTTCTTTAGCCCGTCGGGCAGTTGAATGAGTAACCTTCGGGCACCTCTACCCGTTATCTCGGCTACGAGCCTATCCTCCTCCAGATCATACATGGACATGGTTGAGCCCGAGGGAAGCCTTGGTGAGGCTTCTGTTCGATATAAACGTCCAGAATTCGCTCACAAGTTCCGCGCCTTCGCGGGACTGAGTTACACGAGTGTTAAGCCTGTTCTTGCAGGCGGGCAGTCATCATGACAGAGAACGCTCCATTCAGTGGTCAGGGAGCCTACGATCCGTTGTCGATGGCAGACCTCCTAGACTCCTCACTTAGGCCGGGGGGAAGCGTATCTCTGACTTTCTCTGATGGAATCGTACACGTCATGCTTGACCAGACAGGAGACTGGACGATAACTGCAGGTCTCTCAGTCCTCTCGGATCGGCTCCTATCATTGACAAGGTCTCTTGAGGAGTTGGGTTTCTTCCAGGCTGCGGAGCAGGGAGGAATGGTCTACCATCTCTGGACCTCGGCTCTAAAGGAACACTACTCCGATCGGAGCAAGGCTGAGGAGACCTTGCTGAGAGTTCTCAAATCCTTCCAAGCTTCCTCTGTCCCGAGCTATATCGGCTAAGTATCAGCTCACCCGGTCAGAGGCTTTATCCGTCTGGCGGAGACAATCCTCGCTGGCGGAGGGGCCCAGATGAGACTTGTCGAAAGGGCTTGTCGTAAGGAGAGCGTTGATGACGGATGTCGCCGATGTGGACGATCTTCTATCTGAATGGTTTGACTGGAAACCTATCTCAGGACGACTAAAATCGGTACAAAGAGCAGTTAGGAAGAAGGAGCTACTTGTTGCAGAAACCGACTCTAGAGTCGTCGGTTTCATCCACTATGTCCTACATGAGGATATCATCGATGGAGGCCCGAATGCGTTCATATCCGCTTTCTATGTCTCGAAGGCAGAGAGAGGAAAAGGAGTCGGAACACTTCTACTCGAGCAGGCGATTACCAACTCGCTCGCGAGAGGCGCCGTCGGTGTGGAGACCTCGACAATACACAAGCGCGCAAAGCAGTTGTACGAAAGGCATCATTTCAAGCAGACAATGGGAGACATTGGCGAAGCGTTCCTCGAACTCGACATAGCCGAATACTTGCGGGCTAAAGAAGCGCCAAGAAAAAGGCGCAGATTATGAATGGCTGAAACGGAGAGGAATTGTCTTTGCCACCGACAGAATACTGTGGGCTTCTTAGCGAATTGTGCGAGTTATTTCTTGCCTATCAGAGTAGCTTGGTAGCTCTTCTTTAGGAAAGGCAGAATTGTCCGCAGGTTGTCCAGGGTTTTCAGCTCCCATACCGGCTTCCTGAAAGACTTACCACCCATCTTGAAAGATATCTTCTTGCTCAGTTTCGACAATCCTTCTGCTCCTGTTCAGAGAGCTTCGATATCACAATCCCATCAGTTACGAGAAACGCGACCATGTTCTTACCTAGTAGGTAGCAAAGGCATCCCATCATCTCCCTGCTCGAGACTCCCGGCCATTTCAAAATCTCCGTTTCAAGCGCGTCCCGAATCTGTCCCATCTTCTCTGTATCGAAGTACTTCATTCAAGCAACTGCATCGTCAGCCTGCCTATGTTAGGCTGACGCGAGAGATGATTCCGGAAGTTCTCGCCGAGAAAAGCACAGAACGAACCCTGATCTGAGATCTGGGAGGAGCATTTCATATGAAGCCCACTTCAAACATGCAATGATACAGATGGAGACCGGTCGAAAAACCGCTGACTCGCCAGTTCTGCGCGACAAACCCGGGATCTCGCCTAGAAACGTTTCAGCCAACGAGTGGACCCTTGCAGGAATTTAGAAAAAATATTTCCCGCGACACAAACCTCGCAGTTGAGAAGGAATTAACAAAGAGTAACCATCTCTTCGGCTTCACAGAAAGAAATCGCAGACTGTTCTGTTTCATGCTTGACAGGCGCAGAACAAGCCCTGATCCGGAATCGGGGCAAGCGATTTGAGCTTGCGACTTTTTCACGCTGAGCTCCACGCTTAATCTGCGATCAGAAAAAGGGCCGACGGTTCCATTCTGCGGCTAGAACCAATAGACTCGCCCCGATTAGTTTCAACTGGTGAGACCCCCCTCCGAAAAATCTCAAAAGCAGTTGATCCCCACGACACAGAGTGCGAGTTTGGAAGTCCGAGTCGCCTGGCCGTGGCCCACATACCGGTCTACGTTTGATTCGTGCTACGAATTAGTAGCTATGTGCAGGTATGTTTGTGCCATGTTGTATGGGTCTACGTAGGGCTCGACCTCTACCTCTGTGAACCCGTTTTTTTCAGCATGTACTCGATGATCCACGGTGCCCATAGGTAGGTCTTGTAGGAGTCGTGTCTTGTTCGGCTGTAGTAGAGTCGTTCGAAGTATCCGTGTCTAGCGTTGAGGTTACGGTGAATGCTGAACACTGGCGGTTCCAAGTTGTGTGTTATCGAGTCTTTGTATTGTGGGAGGATTCTGAAGATTAGATCCGACTGATCAATCAGGAATGTCCCGCTCTTCGCAAGGAGTTTCTTTACTCCGCCTATCGTCTGGTCGAAATCAAAGATTCCCATATGTGGAAGCGGCTGTCCCAGAACAGTTACTAGATCAAATTTGCCACTGACCAGCTTAGATGGTTCTCGGACATCGCCGTGGACCACATGGAGTTTCAGTTTTCTCTTCTTCGCCTCGCGCAGACCCTTAGACAATAGTCGCTCTTGCAGGTCAACACAGGTTACGTCGGCATCGTAGACCTCCCCGAACGCTATTCCTTCAATGCAAGACCCAGCCATCAAGCAGAGGATCCTCGGCTTTCTCGGAAGCCCTATTCCGGCAAAACTCATTAGCCCAGGAAGACTGTTGATCTGAGCTTCAAGACGCTCCTTTCCCTTCTTCGTCTCCAGCATGTACGCGCTTAGCTCGTCGAAGCTGTAAAGCCAGTCGAGGCTCAAGACGATGTCAGGCGGGAATCTCTATTGGCTGTGGTAATGAGGATTTGCGAGTCACCACTTCCCGAACCGTCCCGTTTTCCATCTCGATAACAGTGTCCGCTTCCACCTCTAAATCCCCGACGTGGCTGATGAGGAAGATCTGCTTGAAGTTCTCGGACAACTCCCCGTGCATCAGTGCGAGTATTCCTTCTCGCCGGACCTTGTCTGAGCTACCGAGAGGCTCGTCCAGAAATAGAAATTCCGGATTGCGACCCTTAGCCTGGGGAATCAATGCTAGCGCGAAAGCCAGCCTCATAGCTAGCAACAACTGATCCTCAGTCCCGCCCGAGAATACTTCTTTCGGCCGAAATTCTCCCGCCTCCGGATCAAAGACCCTCACAGTATAATCGTCCTCTAGCTGGACTGCCTTGTATCGGCCAGAAGTGATCACTGGCAGAATCTGGCTCATGTACCGCTCGACCTGGGGCTTTACCCGGTTCCTCAACGATTCGGAAGCCTGCTCGAGTCCCTTGATAGAATACTTGACCACTGCCAGCTGCTTCTGTAAGAGCAATACTTTCCGCTTCTGCTCGTCAACCTGCTCCTCTAGATCTTTGTTCTCTTCTAGGAACTGTTTCAGCTCGATGATGCGCGTCATCGACTCTTCGATCTGAGTCTTGACCCGGGACACTGACTCGTTGAGACTGTCACGCATCTGGCTCGCCTCGTCAAGCAACTCCGGGGAGAATTCAACTCCCTCAGGGAGAGAAGGGAGCAGTGTTTTCTTGAGTTTCTTCTCCACCATAGCAATGTCGAGCTGGGCTTGGGCGAGCTGTCGCTTCAGGTCGGGCTCTTCTCCCAGCCGTTTCTGGAGCATGTTGACTCGTTCTGTTACAGCGCTGAGTGATTGTTTGTCTTGGTTGTAGATCGAGGAGGCTTGTTCCACGACCTCTCTGGGATCAGTCAGACCTTGCAGGTAGCTAGAGTATGATTCGATAGGGCCTAGGATCTGCAGAATCTGCCTGGACCCTTGTCTGATCGTTGCGTCTGCAACATCTCGACCTTTCTTCACTTCTCCTAACTCGTTCTCCCAAGAAACGAGTAGCTGAGCACTAGCTAGGCGGTTTTGTTGCTGCTTGGATGCTTCGGCTTGTTGCGATAAGGAGACGATTTGTCGAGTTAGCAGAAGGAGTGATACAACGGCAAGAGATCCCAGAGCGACAGATAGTGCCGCAAAGGTGAGTATGAAAGAGAGGATCGCTCCCGCACCGAAGGCGGCCGTTGCAATCAGGTAGGACCAGATTCTCCGAGGCTTTTCTGAAGAGAATAGCCGCGATTCGTCTGCAATAGTAACTTTCTTGTTTGTCTCGGTAATCTGCGCTTGTAGTCTCTGTTCTCGATCTTCGAACTGTGCTATCTGAAGCTCAGCACTCCGAACCTTTTCAAGAACCTCTGAAGCTCGTGTTATTGCTTTCTCTGCTTCGGCAAGATCGCCATACTTCTTGACCTCTGCCTCAGCTCTTCCAAGCTCTGACCGTTGCGTGTCGACGCTGGCGAGTTGTTGCTGGAGATTGTCTGTGAGGAGGCTCTTGTCTTCTATCTCTCGCTGTAGAGAGTCTCGT
>Ga0209807_1000862_pt1 | contig 14166 bp, 14 predicted proteins | sample GraSoiAngelo_154_FD_186168 | JGI IMG/M metagenome (GOLD analysis project Ga0209807, IMG submission 186168) | Grasslands soil microbial communities from the Angelo Coastal Reserve, California, USA - 14_1009_13_20cm (SPAdes) (version 2) | ecosystem: Environmental > Terrestrial > Soil > Grasslands ... | reverse complement strand
CTTATGACCAGCGGCACGTGGACGCACGATTATCCCATCACCTGCGATCGCGCGCAGGCGCTCGGTTTGCCGGTCAACAGCAATATCCCGGAAAACGTGTTGCGATTAATGGAGCTTTATCCACAGCCCACGCGCCGGCAGCCTTCAGTAGAGTATGTGCCGGTTCCGTATCGCTCGGACCGGCATCCTGCGCCGAAGTAATGATTTGGACTGCCGCACGTCCGGGCGCGACCGTTTGTAAGGCGCACATAAGACCGCGGCCACTGTTCAAATGCAGATCGACAACTATCGCGGCATTAACAGCGTCGCGGAAACGAATGCGACCTCCCATAAAAGACATCACACTTGAGTTTCGCGAAAAATAGTCCTCACTACTAATCCCTGTGGTGAGCGCGAGGCCTAAGACGAACATCCGATTCAACGGGCGGGAGTACGCGAACGCCGACGACATGCCGCCAGATGTCCGGGCGGCGTATGATCGCGCGGTGGACGACACTCCGCCGCTTCATTCCGGAGCGCGAATCGCTGCAAAACTCAAGGCGAAAATCATCGTTAATGGCAACGAGTTTAATCATCCCGGGGAGTTGTCGGTAGACGATCGGCACTCACTTCATGAAGCGCTCGAGGCCCTCGTCCAACTAGGCAGTCCAGTCGCTACTCCAGCGGCGTCTAACGGCGAGGCGCGGAGAGTCAGCCAGAAGAAAGTGTTCGTGGGCGTGCTCGGGGCGGCGAGTATTCTCGTCGCAGCCGTTTATCTGGTGCTGCGCGCCGTGTTAGGATAAACGTGGACGCGCGCCCGGCGCGCGGGCGTGCTCTGTTGCCTCTACGCTTTTCACTGAAACGTCATGTCGCCACTTCTCGAAAAGCCGACACAAACGTTTCCATTTCAGATTTTTTTCCGATGGTCACGCGCATGTGATTTGGCAAAGCGGGAAACAATCGGCCGACGTGCACGTTTTGTTGTTTCATTGCCTGAATCAGTGGCACCACGGGCCGTTTGCAGTCGAACATGATGAAATTTGCCTGCGACGGAATGGTTTTGTAGCCCAGCTTGTGGAGCTCGCCGATTGTGAACGTTTTCGCTTCGCTATTTAAACGCTGGCCGTCTGGCACGTGATCGGGATCGTCCAGGCTCGCGCTCGCCGCGGCGAGCGCCATGATGTTGACACTGTCCCACATCTGATGCGCACGCATCGCGTCAATCGTTTGTTTTTGCGCAACGCAATAGCCGCAGCGCAATCCCGCCATCCCGTAAATTTTCGAGAACGTGCGCGCAACGATCAGATTCGGATGATCCTTCACCAGCGGGATCACGCTTTCGTAATTGGGGCTGTCGGCGAAATGAAAATACGCTTCGTCGACAAGCAGCATTGTTTCGGGCGGACTTTTTGCAATGAAATCGCGCAGCTCATCTTTCGGAGTGATGCTCGCCGTGGGATTGTTGGGGTTGCAGACATAAATCAAGCCTGCTTTCGCGGCGGAAAGCATCTTTGGAACGTCATGCGCAAAGGTTGACGTCAGCGGTATCTTCACCACTTCAGCGCCATTCGTGCTGGCCTGTTGCAAAATTGCTTCGAACGTCGGATCGGCTGCGACAAGCGTGCCACGGTCTCTTCCGGTGAATGTTTCGGCACAGAGTTTCAAAATTTCGCTGGAACCATCGCCAAGCAGAATCTGGTTGTGATCCACGCCATTAAGCTTCGCCAGTTTATCGATTAGAACGTTGTTGTGTTCATCAGGATACCGGCAGGCGACGGTGAATGAATCAGTCATGGCCTTCAGGGCTTTCGGTGACGGTCCGTACGGATTTTCATTCGCGCTCAACCGAACAACCTGGCCTGTTGCGGGGATGTGTTCCGGCTGCTTGGAGAATGAACCTGCCGGCCTAACGAAAGCTGCTGCGGCGCCGGCGCCGAGCAGGCGGGCAAAATCGCGGCGGGAAATGGAAATCGTATTCATATCCGCTATCCATAAGATAGTCCGCGGTGGGATGCGAGGTCGAATTGCGTGGTGCGAGGTACGCACAAGTCCGGGAGCGCAGGCTGCCAGCCTGCAGATCTCGGCAGCTTGCCGAGACCGGATCATTTATCGTTGCTCCAAATTGCGCGTTCAAAGATGGTTGCCAGCAGGGCTGCTGGCAACTACAGGCTGGCAGCCTGTGCTCCCCAGAAACTACGCGTTACCGCGGCTTCGCCGCCTCTACCACCGGCGGTTACATTGCGCCGTGATCTTCTCACTGTTGAAACAGCACAGAAGAGAACGCCTGCGAAGGCGACCGTTTCCGAAAGCATGGCTGGCGTTGATTCAGCGTCACGTTGTATTTTTTCGCAGGCTATCCGCGAGCGATCGCGCGGAATTACTTGGTCACGTTCAGATATTTCTTGCCGAGAAACGGTTCGAGGGTTGCGGCGGTTTCACCATCACAGATGAGGTCCGCGTGACCGTCGCGGCGCAAGCATGCCTTCTTTTGCTGCATCGCAAGACGGATTATTTCCCCGAGCTGCTCACCATTCTTGTTTATCCACTGACGTACATGGTAGAGGAAAAACGACAGGTTGGAGAGCATCTTTGGGAAGAGGGCACTGTGAGTCGCCTCGGCGAGACCGGCCGTCGAATGGGATCTCTGGTTCTGTCCTGGGACGCCGTGAAATATGGCGCGGCTGATCCCTCCGACGGTAAGAATGTTGTTCTTCACGAATTTACTCACCAGCTCGACTTCGAAAATCACGCAGCCGACGGAATGCCGGGTTTGGCGACGCGCGAGCAGCAATTAGCCTGGGCCGCCGTGATGCGATCCGAATTCGCATCGCTGCGCGCTGCCGATGAGAGCGGCATACCGACGTTGCTCGACACGTACGGGGCAAAGGATCCTGCCGAATTTTTCGCTGTGTCGGTGGAAGCGTTTTTTGAGCTGCCGCGGGCGTTGCGCGCCCGTTATCCAAAATTGTACGAGCAACTACGCATCTATTTTCAACAAGACCCGGTGGAATATTCGGCCGAAACGATCGATCGTTAGGGGCGCCGCGCTGCGGTGTCCGGACGGCGCGGCGCACCGGTCCCTACCAATTCACTCGCCGAGTTTCACCGAAACGCCTTACGATTATTGCGGCTGTGGGACGATCCGGATATATGGCCTCGGCGCTTTCCAGCCTTGCGGATAACGCTTCTTCGCCTCTTCGTCAGACACCGAGCCGGCGATAATGACGTCCTGCCCTGGCAACCAGTTGACCGGAGTGGCTACCTGGTGCTTTGCGGTCAGTTGCAGCGAGTCAATCACCCGCAGCACTTCATCGAAATTCCGGCCGGTTGTCATTGGGTACACAAGTATCAGCTTGATCTTCTTATCTGGCCCGATCACATAAACATTGCGTACGGTGGCGTTATCGGCTGCCTTACGCGATTTGGCGTCGCCTTCGGTGTCGGCCGGCAGCATGCCGTAGAGCTTTGCGACATTGAAATCGGCATCTGCGATGATCGGGTAATTTGGCGCATAACCCTGGGTCTCCTCAATATCCTTGGCCCATCCCTTGTGATCGCCCGCGGAATCGACCGATAATCCGATGATCTTTACATTTCTGCGTTCGAACTGTGGCTTTATTTTCGCCATGTATCCGAGTTCGGTCGTGCAGACCGGGGTAAAATCTTTCGGGTGCGAAAATAAAATGGCCCACGAGTCGCCGATCCAATCGTGGAATCGGATGCGGCCTTCACTCGTTTCCGCTTCAAAGTCAGGTGCTGTTTCTCCAATTTTCATGTTTTCGCTCCTTTTTTGCTTCGCGGAAGGTTATTTCAAACTCAGAGAGAGAAGTCAATAGTCACTTTGCGAGATCAGCTCGCAGAATTTTTGCAGGTCAATGTTGCCGCCGGAAATGATTGCGACAATCGGACCTTTGCCAGCTTCCCCGCTCAGGGCTGCAGCAACCGAAAGTGCGCCGGCGCCCTCGGAGATGATCCGCGCTTTTTCCGCCAGGAGCCGCATCGCGTTTTTGGTCTGTTTGAGAGTGACTACGAGATAATCGTCTACAACTGGTTTCATTCGTTCCCACATGCGAGGGAACATGCTTTGACCGCCAGCGCCATCGACGAACGACGCTCTCCAGTTCGGAAAAACCTGTGGTGAATCTTTCTTGAAGGAAAGCGCGGCCGGCGCGGCTGTTTCCGGTTCAACTCCAAAAACTTTAATTTCAGGCTTTAGCGCCTTGATTGCGCTGGCCACGCCGGTGATCAATCCGCCGCCGCCAATGCTGGCGATCACGGCAGCGGTATCTGGCGCGTCCTCGAGAATTTCCAATCCCATCGTGCCGTGGCCGGCAATGAAATCATCGTCATCGAATGGATGAATAAATGTTCCATCAACTCCCGGAAAGGATCTTTCATCGAGGGCCTTCCAAGCGATCTCGTAGGGAACTGGAATGAGTTTCGCCCCGAGTGCTTTCATTCGTTCCAACTTCGACTTGGGCGCCGTCTCAACAACAACGACGGTGCACGGAACGCCTGCTGCCCTGGCTGCGTAGGCAACGCCCTGGCCGGCATTTCCTGCGCTGATTGTCCAGACGCCATGTTGGCGATCAGCTTCTGACAAAGCTGCCACGGCATTGGCTGCGCCGCGCAACTTATACGCATTGATCGGTTGCAGGTTCTCCAGCTTGAGGCGGATGTCCGGAAATTCCGGTCCGAGTTCGAGCCTAACCAGCGGTGTGCGCACTATCGTCTTCGCGATCCGTTCGCGCGCTGTGCGTATCTCTGACAACGCTGTCGGTCGGACAGGTTCGAGCGTCGTAAACATGCGACTAGTGTAGAGTCCACTTCAATCGCCGCAATCTGATCTTGTCATCTTGAGCGTTGCCGAAGAGAAAAACATCCAAGATTGAGAGCCTGGCCTCGCCCCGAAAGCGTTCGGGGCTGCGTTGCAGCTTCGCTCCGTCCAGAATCACAGTTGAATTTCGGAACTCTAATTCGTTAGGTAATACGGCTCTCTAGAACGTTTTCGCAGAATCCAACAAGATGGTCACCGGACCTTCGTTGACCAATTCGACGGACATCATCGCTCCGAAAACCCCCGTCGCGACATTGATTTCTAACTTCCGCAGCGCTTCCGCAAATGCTTCGTAACACTCCCTTGCTTGTTCAGAGGGCGCTGCGGCAACAAAGCTCGGTCTGCGTTGTCCGCGCGCGTCGCCATAGAGCGTAAACTGAGAGACGACCAGCGCGCTGCCTTTTATGTCCAGCAGCGAACGGTTCATTTTTCGCTGGGCGTCCTCAAAGATCCTTAGATTTGCGATTCTTTCGGCCATGCTGACAGCGACGGCGGATGTATCGTCGCGGCCCACGCCAAGCAAAATCATGAGGCCATCGGTGATTTCTCCCGAGACGCCACCGTTTACGGTGACACGGGCGCGACTCACGCGCTGAACAACTGCTCGCATGCAGCACTAGAGGATTTTCTCCAGCAAATCGGCCAGACGCCACCCGGCTTTGTGCAGCTCATCTCGTACGATACTGGTGGCCCATCGCCGATAAACTGAATGATCTGGCGTCGGTTTCTCGATCGCCTCACCCGCTGCAACGAGACAGCCTTCATCCAGAAGCGGCTTCACATTTCGAAATTCCAGGCGTGCATGCGCCTCACGTGCGATCGGCAGAATTTCATCTGCCCACATTTCGGCATAACTATCTACCGAGACATTCGTGGGCATTTGCCAGTTGCGTGGTTCACGCGTCGCCATGTCGTGGATCAGATCCTTTTTCAATGGTTCAATCTGCGATTCCAGCTCTTTCTTTATGAACGTTCCGGGCACCTGAGGAAAAAGCGCGTTTACCACATCGTAATCCCAAAAGCCGTGGAATTTCTTTTTGCGAATACCTCGGCCACGTGGCGGTTCATCGCTTAGCTCGAGTGTGAATGTATTTCCGCCTTCATCCGCTAAGGCCGACTTGTCCCTGTCTGGATCGGTGGGTCGACCGTAACGATCGAAGTATTGCGCTCCCACATGCAGGGGTTGATGAATATCAGCGACGCAATGGGCCAGCAGAATGAGCGCCACAGGCTTTGTGATCTTACGCTCGTTCTGTTCGGAGATTCGCCCTTGTAACACATCGATGCAGAACGGAATCATGTGCACGATGTCCCATTTGCTGCGACCGGTGACGCCCGCGCGATAGGTCTGGGGCGGAACCACCGGAACGTCGGTGTAGTGAAACCAGTGGTGCGAAGGCGCGGTGGCGGCATCGGCATCCTTGCCGATCCTGATTGGCTGGAAGCCAAGGCCACTTGGCATCGGGATGCTCGGATTCTGCTGCGTTGGTTGATTTGCCCGCCAGAAATCACGCAATTGTCTGTCGATGGCGCGACGGGCCGAGTAATGGAAAGACCTCGGATCGTCCACGCCGTTTTTGTCCCAACCCTTGATCTCATCTGGAATCAATGCGGATTTTTCAAGTGTCAGCCCGTCGAGCAACGCATGCACTTTCGCGGCCGTGGAGGTATTCGCCAGGCGCTCGTCTGCAATCCCTCCGACGATCTGATGTCCCAGTGGTGCGTAAGCAAAAATCGAAACGCGAAACACGATGACAGCGAAACCGATTGAAATCGCGCGATGTGTAAAGTTCATCGATAGGCCGTGCCGATTAGAATCTGAGCGAAGTGCTGAGCAAATGATATTGCCAGGCAAATACTCCAAAAGCGATTCCGCCAATTGCCAGAAGAATCGTGTGAGCGCGAAACCAAAGTCCATGCCCGGGTAATCTGACGAAGCGAACAGCGGCAACGACTAAGAGAATAATGCCTGTCACGACGATCCACCCAAAAATATGAAAAGCCTGCAGCCATGGATTAATCGCATCGCCGAGGACCACGATGTGTTCCAAGCCCTCGCTAAACATGATTAAAGGCGCCAGAACCAAGATCAGTTCGCCGATGCAAACGATCCGACAAAGAAAATATACAACCCGATCTGTTTTTGCGGTGAACAGCGGCCGCTGATATCGTTTGCGAATTAGAACAGCGACTGGCCAGAGTAAAATCGTCAAACCTGCCAGCAGTAGGTTTCCACCAATTACGAATCCGACAAAGGTCTTGGTCGCATACCAAGGAAGGCGTTGTCCTTGGTAGATCGCCGGGAATGGGAGCATTTCGCGCACAATGCCAGATGCGTCGGAGCGGAACGCGATTCTTTCCTGGCCGTCAATCTCTCGGTAAACGAGCGGAGCAATTTCTTTCCATTTTTTCAATTCGCCGCTCTGAGTCTTATTTCCTTCGACGGTGAGAATTCCGTCCTTATCGGCGTTCACGCTAAACTGATCTAGCAACGGGAGAATTTTCAGGAACGTTGTGTCTGCGCGGCGCGTTCCATCATAAATGCCGGTAACCTTGCGACCATCAGATTTTTGAGTCTCAAGATCGACATCCACGCGGTGTTCGCTCGGGTTCGGAAAATACCGGTTCATGAAGGCCCGCAAAATCTCGCCGCGGCCTCCGCCAACATTTTTGCCGAGACTGTTGTAGGAAATGAAATAGCCCACATGTGCATCCGGTAGGAGGACCATGTCGCTGTGGAAATACACTGTGTCGCCGCCATGACCTATGGCGCGTACAGGGTCCAACCAATATTCCATGAAAGTGATGCCCAGCCCGCAAATCATTGGATGAATCGCAAATTGGCGCGTTTGCATTTCTCGAACAGTTTCGGGTTTCAAGACTGCGACTCCGTCCACGCTGCCGTCTTGAAGAAATGCAAGCATGAAGCGCGTCATGTCGGCGGCGGTGGTTGAAAGCGCGCCTGCGGGCGCAACCTGGACGAATTCGAAATCCCGCGGCTTCTTGGAGGCGATAAGATAGGCTTTTGACATTTGCGCCGCGAGTTGCGGAGGCAGCGGTTGATCGAACGTCGAATCCGTCATTCGCAACGGCTGTAAAATATGATTGGTGATGTAATGCTCGAATTTTTCGCCGCTGACACGCTCGACGATGTATCCGGCGAGAGTAAATCCATAATTAGAATAGGAGGGAACTTTGCCCGGCCGAAAAATCCGAGCCGGCATTTGGTTCACCAGATAAGTGCGCAACGATTTCATGTCGCTTTCATGCGCCACGAAGAGATTCTTTAATGTCTCCTCGAATCCGCCCGTGTGAGTGAGCAACTGCCGTAGAGTTATCGGCTCTGGATACGTTTTCGGGATTGGGAAATCGAGGTAATCATTGACGTCGCGGTCGAGATCGAGTTTGCCTTGCTCCACCAACTGCATCACGGCTGTGGCAGTAAACAGCTTCGAAATCGAGCCTGGCCGAAACAAAGTCTGATCGGGGAGCACCGGTCTCTCCGCCTCGACATCAGCGTAGCCGTAGCCCTTTTGAAATAATACCTTGCCGTCTTTCACCACCGAAACTACCGCACCGGCGACATTTCGATTTTGCAATTGTGAAGGAATCAGCGCATCGAGAAAGGTTTCGAAATCGCTTTTCGTTAGTTCGGGCGCCGAAGCTGGACTTGGCTGCGGCACGATTGCGGGAACGTTCGCCGGAGCAGGCGTAGGAGCTGATATGAGTGGCGACGGCGCTGGACCCTGAGCGTGCACTACACCAAGCACCAAGCTCGCTGTCGCGAGCAAATAATACCGAAAAACGGCTTTTCGCATTTGAAGCGAGTGTGCCAGCTCCAATGAGCCTTACAAGATCGTGATTTAATCGCTGCGTTTGCAGACGAGACGCGCTTGAATCCTTTCGATCCGTTTTTCCAATTTTTGGAAATGCGATCCTGCCCAGTAAACCTGGCCGCAACCAGGGCAACGGCGAAACTGGTGGTAATAGATTTTCGTAAGCGGCTCAAGGCCCTCAATGACTTCGGCCTTGGCCGCGTCCTGCAACGGGGTGTTACAGCGAAGACAGCGCGTAAATGGAGCGATCAGCTCGACGAGGTTAAAACGGCGGAGGACCTCGACTGTTTGCTGGTCCCCGGCTTGGGACCGCGGACAATATCCGTGTTGAACAATCGAATGCATGAGTAAGCGCCGATCGCGTGTTAAAAGGGCGCGATTTTCGCGCGCCATGATGTCGAGCAGTTCCCCGTCATCAGCCCGCGCGCTGTAGGCCACATCAAAGCCGAGGAGGCGAAGGTTGCGTGTGAGTTTGCCCAAATGTCCGTCTGCAACAAACCGAATGACTTCAGTCTCTTGTAAATGTTTCTCCGTTCCAATCGGATCACGACTTGCGACCGGAAAAACCTTCACTTCTGCATCGCTCACCAACGTGTGGTCAAAGCCCACCGCCTGGCCATTCACTAGGATCGCGTCCACCTCAGGATGCGGAACGCCGCACGACTCAATTACATCTTTTATTGAGGTTCTTTCGTTTAACCTTCGTTCAACGGGTTGACTTCGGAATTTTGAGCCGAGAAAAAGACCAAGATCGCCGAAAAAATTCAGTCGGATCGTGAACGGCTTCACGTCAATTCAGAATCCGTGCTCTAGCGTAGGCGTATTCGAAAGTGGTCGCGCGAGGACGACCCTGGAGCTTTCCAGGCCCGAGTGGTTCATCCTCGCCGAAATAACAATCGATTTGCCATCGCCGGAGACCGCCGCCGGTGTCCATGATTTTCCAGCGATTACTTCCGAAAATTTTCTGAAGTTCCGGCGAAGACGTCTCGATAATGGCGCCGCGCCGCAAGCCGCCATGCCCTCCCTTCATTGCTGCCGAATACCGCGGTACTAAAACGCCGCCTCCGCCTGTGGCATGTGGGGCAAAGGAATACGAATCGCCGCCGTTGTAGCGAACGTACTCCCGCCCATTAACGGGCGCAGTGATTCGGCCGAAACCTTCCTTCTTTACTGAGCGCAGGAAATCGCGCGGATATTTTCGGCCGTGTAATCCAGGTTTCGTGACGGGCGTCGCGTCAAAACCGCGCTCGAAAGTAAAACCCGATTCCTTTGGCGTGTAATAGAGGGTGCACACGACGAAGTATTCGCCGTTATGTCCTTGTGGACGCTGCGCCAATTTCTCGTTCTCATACGCGAGCCGCTGCACGACCTCGGGCCATGGAATGTCGGCCTGGATCTGCGGGATGATCGACATCGACAACGCGAGCACGAAAAACGTGATCGTCCACTCATTCCTAGACTTCGCCCGGAATGACAGTTTGCAAAACCGCGGCTGCCTAATCATTAGTCGGCAAAGAATTGTTTCATCGGCCCACCCAATAGGATCTCGATCGGTAATTTTTCTGTTTCGTATTCGTACGGCGGTTGCTTCCACGAGAACTGGTCGGGATACAGTTTGCGAATGACACGGATAATTTCGATGCCCGTTTGAAACGGACGAAATTCGTTGCGGCAAGTCACGTGAATTTGAGCTCCGCTGCAGAGTTCTCCGGCGAATTTTTGAAACATTGGCTGGAAATAATTCTCGCGGAAGAAAAGGCCCGGCAGCCTTAATGCATTGAGTTCTTGGCAGAGTGTTTCGGCGTTGATAAACGGCGCTCCAAAAATCTCGAACGGCCGCGTGGTGCCGCGGCCTTCTGAAATATTCGTTGCTTCGAGCAAGCACATTCCCGGATAGACTGTGGCAGTATCGAGCGTCGGCATATTGGGTGATGGCATGACCCACTGCCGACCAGTTTCGTCGAACCACATCGTACGTTGCCAGTGTTTCATCGGCAGGACGGTCAACTCGCAATTGGGAAATGCTTCGTTATGGAATTGCTGTGCGAGTTCGCCAATCGTGCGGCCATGGCGGACTGGAATCGGATGCATGCCGACAAACGACTTGTAATTCGGATCGAGCAGCGGCCCTTCGGTCATTGTGCCATTGATTGGGTTCGGTCGATCCAACACGACCACCGTGATGCCGCCTTTCTCACAGGCACGCATGCAGAGATACAGCGTCCAAATAAAAGTATAGTAGCGCGCCCCGACGTCTTGGAGATCGACCAGCAAAACATCGAGCGCTGTGAGCATTTCCGCTACCGGCTCGCGATGTTCGCCGTAAAGGCTGTAGATGGGAATGCGCAGACGCGGGTGCTCGTAACTTTTCCATTCCACCATGTTATCCTGCGTCTGGCCCAAGAATCCATGTTGCGGCCCGAAAAACGCTGAGAGACGGAAAAGATCGCCATTGTGTCGCTCCAGGATGCATGATGCATGTTCAAGCTTCGACGACACCGAAGCGGGGTGAAGCAGCGCGCCGATGCGCGCTCCGTGAAATTTCTCCGGCCAAAGTTCGTCTAAATGATCAAGCGGCAGTTCAACGCGCACAGCGTTTTCTACTACAATACACGAAGCGTTGCGACCAATTCGGCGGTGCTCACCGCGGCGAACGCCTCTACAACCTTCGCCAGCGTGTCAGGCTTGTCAGCACGATTGCGATCAACGTGATTACCCCGCACACTTTCGCGAACAGCTCGCCGTGGCGCGCATAAAATGTCAGTTCGTGTTCGCTCGGCACCTTGATATCGCCACTGAGCACGCCCTCGGTGAACGTGCTGCCGGTTTCATCCCGCAATTCCTGTGTGACGCGACCGAATTGGTTGATGAAACAGGTCACTCCCGTGTTGGCTGCGCGGAGCATCGGGCGACGAGTTTCTATGCAGCGAAAAATTGCGTTCGCCAAATGCTGAGGCGAGCCCGCAGAATGCTGAAACCAACCATCGTTAGTCACGTCAACGAGCAAATTCGCTCCCGGACTGGTCTCGGTTGGAACAACAAATTGTCTGGCTAGCTCACCAATTGTGTCTTCGAAGCAAATGAGCGGCGCCACTTGCACATCGCCATTGGTGAGCGTGAAGACCGTGTGTTCTTTCCCTGCTTTAAAATCGCCCGGCACCTGATCGCCGACAATTCGTGCAAGCAACGGGACTGTATGCCGGCCGGGAACGAATTCGCCAAAAGGAACAAGGTGGACCTTTCGATATATTTGCACGCGTTCACCCCCCTCGGAAAGAAGTATTGCCGCGTTGTAAACGTCGCCGCCATCTTCGTCGATTGTTCCTAGTAGAAAGTCCGCGTCTGCGTCTGCCGCCAGGTCCATTACGAATTTGTAGCTCTCCTGGTCTACTAGCACGGGTCCCGGCATTGAGCTTTCCGGCCATACCAATAATTCCGGCGGCGGATTTGATCGCAGTGCGATTTCGCTCAGCCGCCGGAATTGATCGAAGATTCTCCTCGTGAACTGAGGATCGAATTTCTGATTTTGCGGTACATTCGATTGCACAGCAGTAACGCGGAGAGGTTTTGCAGCCGACGGAACTTGAGTTGCTCGGAACCCGAAGACCAAGACGCCCACGATGGCGGCCATGGTGAACGTGAAATCAAAATGCGGTCGCATCACGCGGGTGCGTGCTTCGACAACCAGGCGATACGCCGTTGTGAGAATGATCACGTTCACAAACGCAATCAGGAAGGATAATCCGGCAACACCGGTGAGCTCTGCGATTTGAATCAGCGGCCAGTTGTCGTGCAGCGCGACACCCAGTCCGTTCCAACCGAAGCCGGAGAAAACCCAGCCGCGCAACCATTCGAGCGTGGTCCACGCGGCCGCGAGCAGTAAAGCGAGTCGCAGATTGTTTGTCGACCTTGTCCACGGCGACGGTGGCGGAGTCACACTGGTTCGGGCTTGTGAAAGCATCTGCTCCCATTTGCTAGAGCCTGCTCGGTTTATTTTTGGTCGTGGCCGCACAAGGCCGCAAAACAACGCCCAGATGGCAACATAAATCGCCATGTAAAACTCAAGGACAAACCACCCAAGAATGGTCACCGTGGTGAGCCAGGAGAATACGATCCAAAAGAACGTTAGCCCTGCTACGTAACCGAGAAGCAGGTTCCTGAGCCACGGATGGCGTGATTCCGCGCCGGAAAACCAAATTGCGGCAATTAAAGGGGTCAGCGCGATCCAGCAAAACCACGTCAGGTTGAATGGCGGAAAACAGGCCGCGTACAAAAACCCACTACAGATCGCCGCCAGCCATGGCCACGCTGTTACTAATCTTGTCATCGATGCTGCACAGAAGCGGCGCCAAGAGGCGTGCCTACTCCAAAAGCTCCCGTGAAACGAAACACATGAAGGCGGTCAATTTTGCACGAAGGGCTTTGGAGTGCGATGCGCGTTCGCATCGTTTTCATTGTCGTGCTACACCGGGTTTGGCTTGCAGCCGCAAATCAGCATCCTTCTGCAACCAATCCCAAACATCGTTCAGTTGTTTTCCAACATCGGCTTTAATTTGCTCGAGGTCTTTCTGCGCGAATTTTTCGTTTTCCGACTGGCGTTGTGCAAACAAGTAATACTTTATCTTTGGTTCCGTGCCTGAGGGGCGCACGGCAATCCGCGTTCCATCTTCCAATTTGAACATTAGCATCTTGGTTTTCGGAATCAGATCGCCCTCGATATCTCTGATCTTGTCCGCCTCGAAATTTCTGATGTTAGCCACTCTCGAGCTCAGTATTTCGCGGACCGGGTCAGCGGCATATGACTCCATCAAGCTGGCAATTTTGTTCGCGCCTTCCGCGCCCTCAAAAACGAGCGAATTGGTTTTTTCCGCAAAGTAACCGAATTGCGAATATATTTCGTCGAGCAATTGATCCACGGTTTGCCCACACGATTTTGCGTAAGCGGCAACTTCACAAAACATGATCACTGCGCCATTGCCGTCCTTGTCGCGAACGAAATCAGCGCCGCTATAGCCGTAACTTTCTTCGCCGCCGTAAACGTAGAGCGAGGAGTATGCGAGTCGAAGCCGTCGCGTCTCATTTTCGGCAAGATCGGCATAGCTGCGGCGCAATTGTTCAGGAATCTCGCGCTCGTACTTCGCCAGCTTTGCTCCGATGTACTTGAAGCCGGTCAACGTCTCGACACAGCGAACGCCATAATGATCCGCGATCGCATCTTGCAGATCGGTGGTGACAAAAGTTTTGATGATCACCGCGTGCGCTGCGTTTCGTTTATTCAACACGCCTTTGTCGAACAACGTTCTGATTCGATACCACGCGAGGAGCGAACCGACTTGATTTCCTGTCAACAACTTCATCTTGTCGCCATTTGCTCGAACTGCCACGCCCATACGATCGCAATCGGGATCGGTGGCGACGACGAGATCGGCGTTCTCCGATTCCGCAAGTTGGATCGCCATTGTTAACGCTTCGCCGTATTCGGGGTTTGGCGATTTCACAGTGGGAAATCGGCCA
>Ga0209807_1000860_pt1 | contig 14173 bp, 21 predicted proteins | sample GraSoiAngelo_154_FD_186168 | JGI IMG/M metagenome (GOLD analysis project Ga0209807, IMG submission 186168) | Grasslands soil microbial communities from the Angelo Coastal Reserve, California, USA - 14_1009_13_20cm (SPAdes) (version 2) | ecosystem: Environmental > Terrestrial > Soil > Grasslands ... | reverse complement strand
GGGCTCGATCGCCGACGCGGGTGCGGTCGTCCGGCGCGCGTGCGAGCGGTCCGGCTGGTATGACGCGTCGACCCTCCGCGAGCCCTATCGCATTGAGGGAAAGAAAACGATGGGGTTCGAGCTCGCAGAGCAGCTCGGATGGCGCGTGCCGGACGTGATCGTGTACCCAACCGGCGGCGGAGTCGGCCTCATCGGCATGTGGAAGGCATTCGACGAGCTCCGAGCAATCGGCTGGCTCGACGCGAAAAAGCCGCGCTTCGTGGCCGCTCAGGCCGAGGGTTGCGCGCCGATCGTCAAGGCGTTCGTCGAGGGAGCCCACGAATCGGAGAAGTGGCCAGACCCGCGGACGTTTGCCGCCGGCATCCGGGTACCGAAGGCACTGGGCGACTTCATCGTTCTCAAGGCACTTCGCGACTCCGCCGGCATCGCGGTCGCCGTCAGCGAGACAGAGATCGAGCACGCGATGGAGGCTGCCGGCCGAGCGGAGGGGATGCTCGTCTGTCCCGAGGGAGGAGCCGCGATCGCAGCAGCGTCAAAGCTGCGCCGAGAGGGATGGATCCGCGAGAACGAAAAGGTCGTGATCTTCAACACCGGCACCGGGCTCAAGTACGCAGAGTTCCTTCAAGGCTCGGAGCCGCGCCATCTCGATGCGGACGAGCTTCCCGATGAGTAGGCGGCCGGCGACCGGTATCGCGCCGCGCCGCGGCATTCTCGGTGGCGCGGTTCTCCTCGCGGTCGGCGGCGCCTTCCTGCTGCCGCCGCTCGGCGTGCCGAACGCCGGTGCCTACCTCTTCGTCGCGCTGGGGCTCGCGTTTGGCGCGGCCTGGTGGGTCGGCGCCCGGCAGTACGTCTACCTCGTTCCGGCGTGCGTCCTGATCGGATTCGGTCTGGGCCTCGTGATCCCGACAGCGCTCAGTCTCCCCGCCGACACGGCGGGCCCGGTGTTCCTCGGAACGCTCGCCGCCGGCCTCGCCGCCGTCTTCGTTCTCGCGCCAGCCCGTCGGGCGCCGCTCCTTCTCGCGGGAGACTGGCGGTCGTGGCCATTGCCGATCTCTTCCTGCGGATCGATCTGATCCCGCTCGCGCTCCAGCCCTACTTCGTCCCCATCGTCCTCATCATCGTGGGCCTCTACCTCCTGGTGGAGCCGAAGGGATAGGGCCCAGACCACCGGCGGCGGCATAGCATCAGCCGATGACCATCGCGCCGAACATCCTTGGCCTCGTCGGCCACACCCCGCTCGTTCGGCTCTCGCGGATCGGAAAAGGACTGCGGCCGACGATCGTGGCGAAGCTCGAGCACTTGAATCCGGGCGGATCCGTCAAGGACCGCATCGGCCTGCTCATGATCGAAGACGCCGAGCGGCGCGGTCTCCTTCGACCTGGCGGAACGATCGTCGAGCCGACGAGCGGAAACACCGGCGTGGGTCTCGCGATGGCCGCTGCCATCAAGGGCTACCGGGTCATCTGCACGATGGCGGACAAGCAGAGTCAGGAGAAGCGCGATCTCCTTCGCGCCTACGGTGCCGAGGTCGTGGTCTGCCCGAGCGCGGTGCCACCGGAGTCTCCCGAGTCGTACTACAAAGTCGCCGATCGCCTGACGCGAGACATCCCAGGCGCGTTTCAACCGAATCAGTACTACAACGCGATGAACCCCGAGTCGCACTACCGGACCACGGGTCCCGAGATCTGGGAGCAGACCGAAGGACGCATCACGCACCTCGTCGCCGGAGTCGGCACGGGCGGTACGGTCACCGGTGCGGGGCGATTCCTGAAGGAACGAAACAAGGCCATCGTCATCGTGGGCGCGGATCCGGAGGGATCCCTCTACACGGGCGATATCCATCCCTACAAAACCGAAGGCATCGGCGAGGACTTCTATCCGGGGACGTTCGATCCGGCGATGGTCGATCGCTGGGTACGTGTATCCGATCGGGATTCCTTTCTCACCGCGCGTCGCCTCACCCGCGAGGAAGGGATCCTCGTCGGCGGTTCGTCTGGGACCGCCCTGTTCGCCGCGCTCGAGGTCGCGAAGGACCTGGATGAGAACGCGCTGGTGCTCGTCCTCTTCGCTGACTCCGGCCGCAACTACCTATCGAAGATCTTCAACGACGAGTGGATGCGCCAGAACGGATTCCTCGGTGGCCTTGTCCCGGCGAACGTCGGCGACGTCATGAAGGATCGCGGCGGCACCCCGGAGCTCATCGTGGTCTCCAAGACTGAAACGGTCCGTCGCGCGATCGACACGATGCAGCGCTACGGGATCTCTCAGATACCGGTGACCGCCGACGGCGCGGCGGGCGCCGTGTCCGACATCGTGGGAAGCGTCTCGGAGAAGACGATGCTCGATCGAGTTTTCCGCGAGCCTGCCCTCGTCGACGAACGCGTCGAACGGGTCATGGACCCGCCGTTCCCGGTGGTGCAGGCGACCGACGACATCGAGCGCCTTTACCAGGAGCTTTCGGGCGGCGCCCCGGCATTGCTCGCCGCGCGGGACAACCGACCGGTGTCGGTGATCACGAAGGCCGATCTCTTGGAATTTGTCGCGCACCAGCGAAAGGTCGCGCCTCGCTAGCGCTCCTTCTTCTTGGGGTTTCCTCCGGCACTCGCGCGCTCGCGCATCCCGCGCACCAGGATCTCGAGGTCGCCGATCGGCACTCCACCGGTCTCTTTCCAATCGTGGCCGTCCGCACGCACGTTCGACGGGCAGTACGCCCACATCTTGTCGCGGATCGTCAGATGGTCCACGAGGGCGCCGTTTTTTTGAAGATGCGCCGGTGACATGCAGATGAACGCGACGGTCGGACGCGCCGTGCCCATACCAACTATTTGCGCCATGACGACGCGTCATCTCAAGTGCCGATTTGACTAATACGGAAGCCGTAGGCGTCCCGGGAGTACTAACCGAAAGTGCATATACTTTCGTTTCATGCCGGTTCAACGACCGCTCACTCCCAGGCAGCACGTCATTTTGAGAAGCGTTGCACGTGGCAAGACCAACAAAGACATCGCCGCGGACCTCGGTATCTCGGAGCAGGGGGTCAAGGTTCACATCTCTCGTCTCCTCGAGCGTTACGGCGCCGAGAACCGGGTGGAGCTTGTGAGCGTCACACGGGCTTGGGCCGGTGCGGACCAGCCGGCTCATGGCGAGTTGGCAGACGAGATCGCGGGAATTCAGGACGGGCTGAAAAAGACATATCGGGACGTTGGCGCACTCAGCCAAGCTCATGGCGCGAACGGTCAAACCGCGCCGGCCACCTCGCGATCCGAGACGAACGGCCACGCACCATCGATCGGGACCGACCTCGTCGCCGAAGTGCGCTCCCTTCGCGAAGTCCTTGGGGAGATCAACGTCGCCCTGAAGCTTGCCCGCGAATTGCCCGCGAACGCGGACATCGGTCCGCTCGTGGACGCGATTCGCACCCGCGTGGGCGCCGCACTCGATAAGAGCTCCAGGCTGGACGCTCTCATCACCCGCGAGCGCTCCCGAGACCAGTTACTGGATCAGCACGCGATCTAGGGATCCCAAGTGGGGGAGCGGGTCGCGCGAGGGTCTCGGCATACTGGCAGCTGACGTGAAAGAACCTCCACGCAAGCCCGGATTCGAAACGCTCGCCATCCACGCCGGGCAGGACCCCGAAACCGCCACCGGTGCGGTCGTCGTCCCCATCTTTCAGACCTCGACGTTCGCCCAGGAAGCGGTGGGCAAGAACAAGGGTTACGAGTACGCCCGCACGGGCAATCCCACGCGCACAGCGCTCGAGATCTGCCTCGCCGCGCTCGAAGGCGGTCGGTGGGGCCTCGCATTCGCGTCCGGAATGGCCGCGACCGATGCGATCGCACATCTTCTTTCGGAGGGCGATCACGTCGTCATGAGCGATGACGTGTACGGGGGAACCTATCGCCTCTTCGCGAAGCTCTTCGATCGGTTGGGGGTCTCGTTGACCGCGATCGACATGCGCAAACCGGACGCCGCGCGGCGAGCGATGCGACCGCGAACGAAGCTCGTGTGGATTGAGTCGCCGTCGAATCCTCTCTTGAAGGTGGTCGACATCGCCGCGCTCGCCGAGATCGCGCGCAAAGGCAAGGCTCTCGCGGTCGTCGACAACACCTTCGCGAGTCCGTACCTGCAGCAGCCGCTCCGCCTGGGGGCCGACCTGGTGCTCCACTCGACGACGAAGTACCTCGGCGGACATTCCGACGTGGTCGGCGGAGGCCTGGCCGGCAACGACGAAGACTTGCGCGAGCGCATCGCCTTCATTCAAAACGCGGCCGGCGGCGTGCCGGGACCATTCGATGCGTGGCTGGTGCTGCGCGGCGCGAAGACGCTGGCTGTGCGTATGGAGCGGCACTCGGCGAACGCGCAGGCTATCGCCGAGTGGCTCACGGAAAACCCGAAGGTCACGAGCGTGAACTACCCGGGCCTCGTGACGCACCCGCAGCACGCACTGGCGCGCCGGCAGATGCGCGCGTTCGGCGGGATGCTCTCGTTCGAGCTGCGCGGGGGCGAGGTCGCGGCAAGACGGATGGCGGCTCGCACGAAGATCTTCGCGCTGGCCGAGTCGCTTGGGGGCGTCGAATCGCTTATCGAGATTCCTCTCGCGATGACCCACGGCTCCGTGCGCGGAACCAAGCTCGCGCCGCCGGCCGGGCTCGTTCGGCTCTCTGTGGGCATCGAGACGGTCGACGATCTCATCGGAGATCTCGGGCAAGCGATCGGCTAATGCCGCTGCCGCTCGAGACCGAACGGCTCGCGATCCGTCCCTACCGCGAGGGCGATGTCATCGGGCTGCATGAGGTGTTCGGTTCGGCCGAAGTGATGAAGTGGACGCCCAGTCCGCCATCGAAGAACCTGGCCGAAACCGCGGAGCGCCTCGCGCGCACAGTGGCCTTCACGGCGCGTCAGCCTCCGGGCCTCGGGCTGTGGGCCCTCGAGCTGAAGGAGTCGGGCGAGTTCCTTGGGCAGGTCGGGCTCTTTCCGGTCGAGGGAAAGGGCCCAGAGGTCGAGGTCGCGTACGAGCTCGCGCCGCGGGTGTGGGGTCGCGGTTACGCGACGGAGGCCGCTCGCGCGCTCATCGATTACGGCTTCGGCGAGATGCGCCTGCGACGGATCGTCGCGCTCATCCTTCCGGCCAACACGCGTTCGCGGAACGTGGCCGCCAAGTGCGACATGACCCTCGAGGGACCGGGCCGCTTTTATGGCCTCGACCTCATCGTGTACGCGCGGGAGGCACCCTAGGCTGGACCCAAGTGAACATCGCGATCGCCTTCGGCGCCGGGATCCTGTCGTTCCTCTCGCCCTGCGTGCTGCCCCTCGTCCCGGCCTTCCTCGTCGACATGGCCGGTGAAGCCGCCCTCGCCGGCACCCAGCGAGGACGCACGCTCGTTCACGCGTTCGCGTTCGTGCTCGGGTTCTCGACCGTGTTCACGCTCCTTTGGATCGGCGTCGCTCTCGTCGGTTCCTTCGCCGGCGAGATGGTGTCGTGGCTTCAGAAGGTCGGCGGCCTCCTGCTGGTTGTGCTTGGCATGCAGATGCTCGGGCTCATACGGATCCCCTTCCTCGCGCGGGAGCTCGACCTCCGGCTCGAAGGACGCACCACCGGGCTTTCCCGAAGCTTCCTGATCGGGCTCGCCTTCGGTGTCGGGTTTACGCCGTGCGTAGGACCGTACCTCGGCGCCATCCTCACCCTGCTGCTGGGCGAGGACCTCGGGGCGGGGGCCATCCTTCTCGTCGCCTACGCGCTCGGCCTGGGCGTCCCGTTCTTGCTGCTCGCGGGCGGGCTGGGCGGCGCGCAACGCGTTGCCCGGTGGCTCGCCGCGCACATACGGGTGGTGAATATGGCTGGCGGTACCCTCGTGATCGCGATGGGTCTGGTGATTGTTTCGGGGCAGTTCGCGCGATTGCCTCAGCTCTTCAACTTCCTGCCGCTCGTCGGATGAGCCTGATCACCGCTCCGGGAACCGAACGCGAGCCGACCGCGCTCCCGCGTTGGATCGCCGCGATCATCATCGGCGCCATCGCGCTCGCCTCGCTCGCCGCGCTCCTCTGGCCCCTGCTGAATAAGCCTCCGACCGTGACCGACGCGGGCGTCATCCGCGCGCAGATCGAGGCGGACGGCGCCGCCGGCCGGATCGGAGCGCCTGCTCCGGACTTCGAGTGGATCGGCCTCGACGGCCAGACCCTCCGGCTCTCGACCTACCGCGGCAAGGTCGTCGTCGTGAACTTTTGGGCGACGTGGTGCCCACCTTGCCGCGAGGAGATGCCCGCGCTGCAGCGCGTGGCCGCCAGCGAGCCGGACGTGATCGTCCTCGAGGTCGACCTCATGGAACCAAGCGACAAGGCGCGCTCCTTCCTGGACTCGCTCGGTCTCGATCGCTTGCAACCGGTGCTCGATAGCGACGGCGCCACGACGCGCCGTTTTGGCGTGCTCAGCCTGCCCAGTACCTTTTTTGTCGACAAGACCGGCGTCATCCGCCACCTCGAGCTCACGGCAGTGAGCGAGGCGCAGATCCGGAGGGGGATACAAAAGGCGCGCTGAGTGTCTCCAGGGGCACAGACCGTTCATGTCGTGGGTGATCGTTCGCATCGCGGTTCGGGCGCAGGCTCCGCTCCATGACCTGGGAGGAGGACACAATGGTGGAGCTCTTACGTCACCTCTTCCGTGCGCGCCCGAGCCCTCGGCCGGATGGCGACGCGCAGCGGCGCAGTAACCGTATGCGGTACTTCCTTACCGTGTTCGGCTCGCAGCACTGGGCGGAGCGCGTCGACGGCCGTCGCATCCCGGCGCGTCGCGGCAACATCGCGCTCTAGCCGACACCTAGAATCGCCCTCGCCGAAAACGATCGGGGAGGGAACGACATGTCGGTGGAACTCACGATCAAGCTGCCGAACCGCGCGGGCCAGCTCGGGGCGCTTGCGGGCGCGCTTGGCGACGCCGGGATCAGCATGCGGAGCATCGCAGCGACGACCGGTGGCGGAGCCGGAACCGTATACGTCGTCGTCGACGACAAGGACGCGGCGAAGGCACGGAGAGCGATCAAGGCGAAGAAGTACCGCATCTCGGGTGATCGAAAGATCGTCGAAATCCGTCTCGGGAACAAACCCGGAACTCTCGCGCGCGCAGCGACCCGGCTGGGCAAGAACAAGGTCAACATCGAGTCCGCGTACATGGTCGGCTCGTCGAAGAAGAGCACGACGCTCGGACTCGGCGTGAAGGACGCGCGCGCGGCCAAGAAGGCACTCGCCCGCCGCTGATCTCGCGGCCGGTACTGCGGTACCGGCCGATCGGACCATCGCCAAGACGGAGCACCGAAGCCAGCCTCGCCTGATCCACGAGGGAGGTTCGATATCGGTGCTTCGTCGTTTCTGCTCCGCGAGCGAGGGACTCGCCACGATCGAGTACATCATCGGGGCCGCGGTCGTGCTCGGAACGCTTGTAGTCGGCGTGACCGCATGGAACAACGGGCTCGTCGCCCGTCTCCAGGCCCTCGTCAGTCAGATGCAGGCGGTGCGGTGACGCAGGCTCTGCGTGGGGACCAAGGCCTGGCCACCCTTGAGACGACATTCGCCATCACGATGCTCGTGCCACTTCTTTTCTCGGTCCTCGAGTTTGGATCGGCACTCGAGCGATGGCTGGCCCAGGATGCCGCGACGGTGCAGGCCGCGCGCTATGCGGGTGAGCTCGGTGGCGACGCCCCTGAGCTGCGCGCATTCCTTGCCGAGCAGCTGCGCGTTGCCGGAATCGATCCGGAGCGCGTGAGTATCGAGGTCGCTCCTTCGCGAGTTGGTTGGCGGGAACCGGTGCGCGTGTCGCTCTCATCGGCATATCCGGTGAGCATTCCGTTCCTGTTTTCGACCAGCGTGCCGCTTCGTTCGAGCGCGATCTCGCGCGGCGAAGTGAACCGATGAGCTGGCTAGAGGACGACCGCGGAACTGCGCTGGTCTTGACCCTTGTCCTCGCGCCGGTCCTGCTCGTGGCCCTCTCCGGTGTGCTGCAGCTCGGCGCGCTGCGCGTGGCGGCGGCGCGCGTTCGCGCCGCCGCGGATCTGGCGGCGCTCGTTGCCGTTAACGATCAGGACGACGCCGAACTCGCGCGATCCGGAGCGTTGCGGTTGGCGGCCGATGCGGCCGACGTCGCGCGCGAGTACTTCGCCCGCGAGCTCGAGCTCTCCGCGCCGCTCCTGGACGGAAGCGCGGCCGACATCGCCGCGACGGCGGACGTGGTGGCGTACCCATCGGCCCCGTCCTACGACGCGCGAACGGGTGCGCGATACGACCGGCCGACCGTACGCATCGCGGCGGATGTGCCGGTGCGGACGCCGATCTTCGGCGCTCTGGTCCTCCGTCCGGTGACGATGCTCCACGTCGTCGCCGTGAGCTCGCCGCGATGAAGCGCCAGTGCGCCGCCGCAACGCTCGCGCTGCTTCTCCTGGGGACCTCGCCGGCTCTCGCCTGGGATCCATTCCGCGAGCGCGACGAGCCGCCGGCACCGTCGCAAGAGCCGGATCCGGCCCCGTTCATCGCGCCTCCGCCCGGCATCTACTACGTGACCGATACGTACGTCGCCGACGTGGTCACGTCGAACGGACCACTGACGACCTACACCACGACCACGACCCACGAGTCGACCGGAAGCTATGCGCGCGTGCTCGACACCGTCGGCACCGGCACCTCGAGCGCGTTCGATGGAAGCGCCTTCAACGGCCGGCGCGCGCTCGGCGACGGCCGATCGGTGGCCGGGACGTACTACGAGAACTACGTGCTCACCGACGACGGGTTCGTTCCCGTTAGCGTCGTTTTCTTCCAAGACGATGCCGAGCTCGCGCGACTGCTCGCCGCGCGCACGCCTCCGCCGGCCATCACCCCACCGCCGCCATCAGCGCCCTCGACGACGGCCGCACGCTCGATTGCACCGGCATGCTGCGCCCCGGCGCGGCCGATCGCGATCCCAAGACCCACGCCACCACCGGCCAAGCCGATCCGGCCGGGAATATCCCTGCTTCCGGCGGGCGCTTCGATCTCGAACATCGAGGTACTTCGCGGACGCGCCGTTGCTCTCTGGCCTCGCGCCTTTGTCGACGATCGCGAGATCCCGGTGCTCTCATGGACTGTCGTCTCAGGCGACGCGGGCCAGGCCCTCACGACCGCGGGCTCGGGCGGCGTTCCGTTCCGGACGTCATGGACTCGCCTCGCGGCCCCGGGCGCGGTCTACCAGATCGTGTTCCGGATCGAAGTCGACACGCCCGACACCGGGCACCGCACGGTCGACGCGGTGATCGCCGTAATCGTCCGCTCGCCGGCGCTCCAGGATTGATCGGCCAGCGCACCCTCCTCGCGCTTGCCGTGACCGCAGGGGCGCTCGCCGGGATCCTGTATTACGTCGGCGCGCAGCGAAGTCCGGTCGTCGTGGCCGCGCGGGATATCGATGCGACGCGTCCCCTCGTGAACGAGGACCTCACGGTCGTATCGATCCCCGCGGATGCAGTTCCGGCGGGCGCGCTCGCCGACGCGACCGGCGCGGTGGGAAAGCTCCTGCGAGCCCCGCTCTGGCGCGGCCAGGTCGTTCTCGAGCCCGCCCTCTCCGACCAGGCCGCTTTGTTCCACACCGGTCTCGCGCTGCCGGCGGGCATGCGCGCAGTCGCATTGCCCGTCTCGAGCGCGGCGCAGGCGGTGGGCGGCGCGATCGTGCCAGGGGCGCGTGTCGACGTGATCGCTGTGCCTGTCGCCGGACGCGCTCCCGCCGGTCGCACCGCCGAATTGCTGTTGCAGGCCGCGATGGTGCTCGATGTCCGATCGGAGACAGGCACGCCATTCGGGGCGCTTATGACCAAGGCCACAGCCTCGAGCTTGGGCGAGCGCATCGGCGGTGTCGTCATCGCGATCGACCCGGGGGAAGAGGTGCGTTTCGCCGATCGCGTCGCAACGAGCACGTTCGTCCTCGCGCTCGCCGGATCGCGTTGAGTGACGGTCCTGCGCTGCGAGCGTCTGGCGGGCGGTGACCTGGACATCGCGCTCGCGTCGCTCGGGACGGTGACTCTCGCGCGGACTCCTGCAGGCGCGTTCATCGAAGTCGACGACGCTCTCGTCGATCGCGCTCGCCGCATCCTCGCTTTTGCGGGTGTCCGAGCGGCGCTGTCCGTCGAGACGCTCGCGGCTCGGCCGGGAACGCGCGCCGCGATCGGCCGCGACCTCACGCCGCTGCCGCTTCCATCGCTCGCACTCGATCTCGTACACGTCCGGTCGCTGCCGCTCGGTCCAGAGACGTCTCGCCTCTTGCGCGGTGGACTCTTGCGTCGGCCGGGCGGTGCCCGGCGCGCAGTCGTACGCGATCTTTTGTGGGGCGTCGACGCGTCGTTCGGATGGCGACGTCGTGCCTGGACCACGCGCGACGTCCTGCGCAACGCGGAGGTCCGCCGGGTTCTTCGTCCGGTCGTGTTCGATATCTCCGCGATCGCGGCGCCGCCTGAGCGACGCGCGCTCGCGCGCCATGGAACCCTCGCGCGCTGGCTCTTCGCGTGAGTAGGTTGCGCGCGTTCCTCGACGCGTCGCCCGTGTCGCAGATAGCCCTGGCCTTCATGCGCGAGGCGACCGGTCGGACCGAGCCGCTCGCCGCGATCGCGCCGACCCGGCCGGCGGCACTTCGTCGAGGAAGACGCGTTGGATTCTGGTCGCTCTCGGCGGGCGCCGGTTCGAGCACGGTCGCCGCTTTGCTCGCTCATCGCTCTGCCGCGGGTGGCGAGGCGCCGCTCCTTGTCGATCTCGACCGGTGGGTCCCTTCGCTCGCGCTACGCGCGGGCCTCACCGCGGCAAACGTTGCGGACGCGCTGCTGCAGCCGGGACGCGAAACGGAGCTCGTCTCGCGGTGGTCGGCGATCCCCTTCCTCCCCGGCGCGCCGTCGTTGCACGCGACGTTCGACGGCGAACGCCTAGTCGGACTGGTCAACTCCTGCGCGGCGGGTCGCGCAGCGGTGCTCGACCTCGGTTCGGGCGCCGATTCGCTCGATCCGGCGATCCTGGGGTCCCTCGATCGGCTTTGTCTCGTGGCCGGAACCCGATCCGCGCAGCTTCAGGCCGTCTTTTGCGCCGCGCCGCTTCTCGGCCGCGTGCCCTGCGCGGTCGGCCTGGTCGTCGTTGGTGCCGGCGACGACGATGCCGTCCGCATTGCCGAGCGCGTCGGCTTTCCACTTCTTGCCGCCATCCCACACGATGCCTACCTCGCCGACGACGCCTTTGCGGCGCGCGCTCCCACGCTGCGCGCGGTCGACGCGCTGCTTCGCGCCCTCGCATGACCGATCCAGCGCTCGTTGCGCGGGTGCGCGCCGAGGTCGCGTCGGGAATCGATCCCGCCGGACTGGTCGCCGTCTACGCCGAGCCGGCGCGACGCGCCCTCCTCCGCGAGCGGGTGCGGGCGGCGGCGCGGGTGCCCATCGCCGACGTCGAGCTCGACGCGATGTGCGCCGAGCTGTTCGGGTTCGGGCCGCTCCAACCGCTGCTCGACGATCCTCTGGTGACGGACGTCCTCGTCAACGGTCCGCGCGATATTTTCTGCGAACGGTCGGGCCGGCTGGAGCGCGCACCTGTCGCATTCCGAAACACCGCGGATGTCGCCGAGCTCGCGCACCGGATCGCCGCCAGTGTCGGGCGCGAGCTGACGCTCGAGCGGCCATTCGTCGACGCCCGAATGCGTGACGGAAGTCGCGCGAATGCCGTCATCGCCCCGATCGGAGGACCCAGCCTCTCGATCCGAAAGTTCAATCGGCTGTCGATCCCGCTCCGGGGACCCGCACCGTCGTGGGTCGCGAGCGGCATGCATGACGACGCGGCGTCTCTTCTCGAAGCGTGCGTCCGCGAGCGGGCGAGCATTCTGGTCAGCGGGGCGACGGGGTCCGGCAAAAGCACGTTGCTCCGGTCGCTGGCCGCCGCGATACCCGACGACGAGCGACTCGTCGTGATCGAAGATACGAACGAGCTAGTCCTCCCGCACTCGCACGTGGTGCATCTCGAGTGCGTGCCCGCGCGGGACGGCTCCGGCATCGGAATCGCCGACCTGGTCGCGAACGCGCTGCGTATGCGGCCAGACCGGATCCTGGTCGGCGAAGTTCGCACTCCCCGCGAGGCTTCGGCGCTGCTCGAAGCGCTGAGCACCGGACACGAGGGCTCGCTCACGACCATTCACGCCGGATCGGCGGCCGGTGCGATCGACCGGCTGGCCCTACTTCTCGCGCGCTCCGGAGAGCTCGGGGAAGCCGCGATCGCGCGTCACGTCGCCCAAGGGATCGACATCCTGGTGCATGTGGTCCGCGACCGCACGGGTAGACGAGCGGTCCGCGAGATCGCGGCGATCGAGGATGGTGACGTGGTGAACCTCTGGCGGTCCGGCGAGGTCGCCGTACGAATGCCGGCTCATCTCCGACAGCGACTCGCATGACCGTCGAGACCGCGGGAGCATTCGCCGCCGCTCTCGCGGTGAGCTGTGCGCTCTTCGCGCCCTTCGCCCGTGGTCGGTCGTCGCTATCTCTGCGCATCGCGCACCCTGATCTCCGTGATCTCGACGACGCCAATTGGCGTCTGCCGGTCTGGCAGTGGGAGGTGCTGCGGGCGGGCTGCATCCTCGCGGGCGCGATGCTTTGCGTCGCGGCACCGTTGCCGCTGATAGGGGTTCTGCCAGCGTGCGCGCTCGGTCCGTCAGTCCTCGTTCGTTCGCGAGCAGGAGTCGCTCGTAGGCGAGCGCGCCTTGCGTTGACCCGCCTGCTCCGCGCCACCGAAGCGGCGCTGCGATCCGGCGCGTCGCTTCCCGAAGCCCTCCGCCGAGCGACCGACGGGATTGACGATCGCCTCGCACGACGCCCGTTCGTCGGGGCGCTCCGGGCATTTGACCTTGGCGCCCCGCTCGATCAGGCGCTCCGGACGTCGGCACAGAGCGCTCCGGCCGACCCTCGGGCGCGGCTGGCGTTCGAGACGCTTGCCCTCGGGATCGCCTCGCGGCTCCCGCACGATCGAGCCGGAATCCTGGTCGCCGCGGTGGCCGACCGTTTGGCGTTCGAGGAGCGCCTCGAGGAGGAAGTTCGTGCGCGTACCGGAGGGCTCCGCGCGCAAGTCATCTTGCTCGCGCTCGTCGTGCCCGCGATCGCGACGTATCTCGCCCTCACCGTTCCGTCGCTCGCGGCGGTACTCGGACAGCCGATCGGACGGTTCGTCCTCATCCCCGCGGCGGCGCTTCTGGAGCTTGCCGGTCTGATCGCGAGCCGGCGCGCGAGCGACGGAGCAATGCGTTGATCATCGTCGGGACCGTGCTTGTTGCGACGTCGTTCGCGGCGGCGGTTCTTGCGAGCCGACCGCGGTCCGCGGTAGGAAAGCGTCTGGCGCGGCTCGCGCCGCGAGCGCATGTGCCCGAACGTCTTCGTTCGGTCTTCGTCAGCCGAGAACTCGTCGACAGCGGACTCGGATGGGCCGCGGTCGATCTCATGCGCGCGAAGGTCGTCCTCGCACTGGTCGCCGCCGCGGCCGCCGCGTCCATCGGTCTCATCGTGCCCATCGGCTTTTTCGTTGTCGCGGCGGCGGGCTATGTGGGCTTCATCGCTCCGACGCTGCGGGTGGAACGTGTCGCGGCGTTTCGGCGAGCGGAGGCGGATGAGGCCGTGGTCGCGCTCGTCGAGTGGGCCGAGGCGCTCGTCGCGAGCGGCCGTCCGATCGAGTCGGCATTCGTGGCGATCGCGGAACGAGGCCTCGGCGCCCAGCTGATCGATCGCGCGATCGCGGCCGCCGCCCGCTCATATGCGCTCGGTGCGCCGCTCTTCGGGGCGCTCGCGCGTGAGGCGGCCGTCGCTCGGTTGCCGGCACTCGCTTCGATCGCGACCGACCTCGAACGCGCCCGCGATCTCGGACGCGGGGCGCTCGTCGTGCTTCGCGATCACCGAGATCGGCTCCGCGCGTCGGAGCGCGCCAGGAGTCTGGACGCTGCCGGTCGGGTCGAGGGCCGCCTCATGCTCGTTCTGGTGCTGTGCTATCTCCCGGCTCTGATGCTGCTCGTCGTGATACCGCTCTTCCTCGGTCTGCTCGATGGCCTGTTCGCCTGAAAAACATGTCTACACTGACAACATCGAGGCGGATCGAGCGCGCCTCCCGAGGGAGTGAACGATGCCGAGTATTGGTGGCCCAGAGCTTCTCCTCATCCTCG
>Ga0209807_1000859_pt1 | contig 14180 bp, 13 predicted proteins | sample GraSoiAngelo_154_FD_186168 | JGI IMG/M metagenome (GOLD analysis project Ga0209807, IMG submission 186168) | Grasslands soil microbial communities from the Angelo Coastal Reserve, California, USA - 14_1009_13_20cm (SPAdes) (version 2) | ecosystem: Environmental > Terrestrial > Soil > Grasslands ... | reverse complement strand
CTTTGCGGCGCAAAATCTCGTCGCCTTCGCAGGCGGTATCGAGGAATGCGCCAATCTGGTCCGGCTCTTGATCCAGCGCTGCACGGAAGATTTCCTCAATCGTTTGGAACCGCGCCGGATTCATAGACACGAATTACACGAACTGCCACGAATTTAGTTCAACAACGAAAGCATCCTTGAAGATGATTTTGTCGTGTTCCTTTCCCAATTGGCGATGAACTTGCATACAAAAGCCCATGAGTTGAAACGCATCTTCCTTGTAAAACAGCTCAGTCATCTGCGACGCCAATTAGCGACACGAATTACGCGAATTGCCACGAAAGTTATTCCGCTTGGGGCCAACCACTGCATTAATTGGTGTGAATTAGTGAAATTCGTGTCAAGCCGTGCCGTGCAATTCCGTGTACAGCCATACCTTCGCAAATTCCCAGTCACGCCTGACTGTGATACGCGAAACCTTGAGCACCTCTGCGATCTCGTCGTAGTTGAGCCCGCCAAAGTATTTTAGCTCCACTACTTGAGCTTTTCTTGAGTCGAGCGTGGCGAGCTGTTCCAATGCCTCGTGCAGATCAACAATTTCCTTCGATTCCTGTGGTGAGACAAGCGCTGCGTCGTCCAACTCTACCTTGACCGCGCCACGGCCCCGCTTTTTGGATCGCTGACTCCTGGCATAGCTAATCAGGATTTGGCGCATCGCTCGCGCGGCCACAGCGAAAAAGTGCGCGCGGTTCTGCCAGCTCGGATTGGTTTGATCCGCCAGGCGCAGATAAGCCTCGTTGACCAGCGCCGTCGTTTGCAGGGTGTGGTCGGGACGTTCCGCGCCCATCTGACGATGCGCAAGGCGTCGAAGTTCCTCATACACGAGCGGAGTTAATTCCGCGAGAACAGCATCGTCCCCTTCACTCCATCGCGTCAGGAGATCGGTCACTCTCTGCTGAGAGACCGAAGGCGTATCCATAACCGGCTCCTCATACGCTACCAAGCCCAAACACTCTCTGCACGCCGAAAGCGTCTTCGGGAAAAATTTCAATTCAGATGATCACTTTGATCACTCTTTCGCGCCTTACCGCAATGGAAACCAAACAATCAAAAAGAAAGGAACAACAATGAATCCACTGACTCAGCTTAAAAAAATACTGGTTCTGCCACTTCTCATCGCACTTGCGCTTGCCGTCGCCGGGGCCCCGACGATCGCGCGCGCGGACGCCGTTCTTGATTGGAACGGGCACGCGGCCAACGCCATCGTCGCCGTCGCCGCCATGCCACCTCCGCGCGGGCTCATCCGGCTCGCAATGGTTCACGTGGCGATTTACGACGCTGTCAATGCAATAGAAGGGTACCCGTTCACCTCCTACGCAGCCAGGCCGAACGTAATTACTCCTGCATCGCCGGAAGCAGCGACTGCGGCGGCAGCCCACGACATGTTAGTGGCGCTCTTCCCTGGTCAGCAGGCGGATCTAGACGCCAACTACGCGGCATCGCTAGCGCTGATCCCCGACGGCCCAGCTAAGACCAACGGCATCTCTGTCGGCCAGCAGGCGGCGGCCGGAATTCTGTCATTCCGTGCCAACGATGGGCGCGACGCCGTAGTGCCTTACATACCGGGCAGTGGCCCCGGCGTGTGGGTCCCTACACCGCCGGGCTTCCTAGCCGCGCAGGCCCCTGAGGTCGCGTACGTGCGGCCCTTCACGCTGAACAGCCCGTCGCAGTTCAGGGCGGAAGAGCCGCCCGATTTGTCGAGCGACACTTGGGCTCGCGATTACAACGAGACCAAGAGTCTTGGAGCGGCGACCGGTAGCACGCGCACGCCAGAGCAAACCGATCTAGCGCGTTTCATCTCCGATCAACCCATGTTGCTGTGGAACCGTACCTGGCGCGGCATCTCGGTCAGCCAGGGATTGAACCTTTTGGACAACGCACGGTTCTTCGCACTACTTACAACCGCCAGTAGCGATGCTTTGATCGCCTGCTGGGACTCGAAGTTCTTTTACAACTTCTGGCGGCCAGTGACTGCGATCCGCGCTGGAGATACCGATGGCAACCCGCAAACGGAGCCTGACCCCAACTGGATAGGAGTAGTAGTCACGCCGAATCACCCCGAATACCCAGCCGCGCACGGCTGCTTCAGCGGTGCGTCATGCGAGACGCTGACCTACTTCTTCGGCACCGACAACTTCAACTTCACCATGAACAGCCTCGTCCCCGGACTGCTACAACCAGTGCGCCAGTACACGACCTTCTCGCAAGCGCTTCAAGATGCCCTCGATGCCCGCGTCTACGGCGGCATGCACTTTCGGAACTCAACTCACAAAGGGGCGATCATTGGCAAGCAGGTCTCCCACTTCGCGACGAGACACTTCTTCCGGCCGGACCAATGATCCTGGGCCATGCGGGGCCGCATGTGGCGGCTCCGCATCGACGCTAAAGCTCATCGAGTGGTAGCCGCGCCAGGAGGCAAAAGAAAACTTGAACGTGTCCACACCACGCAGTGGAGGTTCGCCCTAGAATATCTCGCGTCTGTGAACCGTAATCGGCGAACCGTCAGCAATGAATGCGGATCGAGCTGGCTGATTCAATGTCTCAGCGAATTGCTCGCCGTAAAGAGTTGCAACGTCTGCGTTGAATTCAAAGTCGGTTGCATTCCAAACCTTCCATCGCGGATGTTCGACTCGATATTCGCCGCAGCCGCTGGGAACACGAGTGTAACCCCAGTAATGTTCGATGATGAATTCGGCGTGAGATCCAGCTGGAATCATTTGCGCCTCGCCAGTCGCCGTCATTTTAAGTGATTCCCATTTGCCGCCGCGTCGCCATGAGTATTCCACTTTCAAATTTTGATCGAGCTCTTCGATTTCGTGTTTCATCGGCACGGCAAGATAGTTTTCGCCATAACATGCGCGCGCCACGAGGGCGATTGCGCGACGCGGAACAAGCTCGCGGACAAAAACTACCCCGCGTCGCCACGTATCCGCCGATTTTCTCCGGACGTAGAAACGCAAATTCACTTCTTCGAAATCGCGGTGCAGCGGAATTGGGAGGCCCAGGAGCCGTGTGTCGAGAAATAGAAACCCAACGACGCTGAGAAAAGTCTCACGGTTTTCAAAATCGATTTCGGTTCCGGCCGGAACCAGCGGCGTAATGAGCCCAGGATCGACGACATAATTTAGCATCGCCAAATAACGCCAGTTGGCCGTGAGGAATGGTTGCACGCTTTCCGCTGCGACGATCAGAGATCGCCGCTAAAGAATCAATTGCAGTTCGATCTTCCGATCACTGCAGCAGTCTTTCCAAAGACGGACTGGGTTGCGTGCCGAGCGCCGTCGCGCGGGCGTAATGTTCCCTGGCAAGTTCCCTTGACGAAGGTTGCGTCGTGATGAGAATGACCGCGAGATTAAAATGAGCGTCGGCGTAGTTGGGATCTTTCGCTACGGCTTGAAGCATCTCTTTTTCTGCCTCCTCCTGGTGGCCTTTTTGGCTGGCGGTAATGCCGAGGTAATTGTGCGCGGTGGCACTGTTTGGATTAAGCTCAATTGCTTTTCTTAATTCCTTCAGCGCATCGTCGAACCTCGACTGGCGATAATGAACGATGCCGAGCGTGGTGAGCACAAAATCGTCATTCGGCGCAATGGCCAGGGCCTTTTTCAACGTTGATTCCGCAGATCGCATCTTGCCGGTGCGAAAGTAAACCACGCCAAGATTGGATAGTGCGTCGAGGTTCTTTGGATCTTGCGCCAGGACTGTCTGATACTGCTTTTCCGCTGTTCGATATTTGCCCTGCTCAACATTCTTCCGGGCGGCAACCACAATCTCCTGAACCTCGTTAGGCAAGCCGTTGGGGACTGCTGTTGAGATTGCCTTCGATTTACCGACGTTTGGCGTCGATTTCTTTTCAAAAACAAAACTCATTTTGAATACACCGGGCTTCTCATTCGAGATTGAGACTACGGGTTGTCGGAACAGAGCGAGTTCTTCGGTCGTTAACCTCGTTACGGGTTGGGTGAGGAATTCGATCTCTTTGTTCAGCAAGTCCGATCGCACTTTGAGTCTATCCAACTCGGCCAACACCAGCTTCCTCGCCTCATCGCGTCGCGCTTCTTCCTGGCGTTCACGGACAACGATGTTTCGCAGCAATTCGTTTTCTCTCGCAAGCCGGGATGACTCCTCGCTGTTTGCCCCGGCCAGCTTGGCGGCTTGGAGTTCTGTGCTTTCGTGTTCCAGCTCAACGTCAAGCTCCGCGGCTCGGGCCGTCAGATATTGATTTCTATTTTCGGTTTCGGTGAGCTGCTGTTGAAGCTGCGCCATTTGTCGTTCCATCTCGGCCAATTTCTCGGTGGTTTTCGGATCGCCCTCGCTGAGTCTCCTGACCTTTTCCTCCGCGCTTGCAAGCTTCTGTTGCAGATCATTCTTCTCGGCGACGAGCGATTGAAAACGCTGTTCGGATTCCTTCGCCCATTTCAACTGGGAGAGCGCGTCATCGCGTTCACGCTCGAGCGCGATTATGTGATTGTTTGCCTCGGCGAACCTCGCCTGAGTATCGTCCCGTTGCTTTTCCGCAGTCACACGCGCTTGATCAGCTGCGGCAACGGCTCCTTTCAATTGTGCAACTTCGGCACGGAACTGCTGCTGTTCCTTGTCACTGTTGGCTTCCGACCCTTGTGAAGCCTGTGATTCCTGCAGCCGCGCGAGTTGGTCTCGCGTCTCACGTTCCGATTTCCTTGCCTCATCAACGTCATTCTGAGCTCGCTCCAGCTTTGAATTTGTCTCCTTCAAACGCGTATCGACTACTTGCTTTTCTTTTCGCGCCGTCTCCAGGTCCCCGCGCGTCTTCTCGAGCGACGCTTCCAACTCAGCGACTTTGTCGCGCAAGTTCTTTGTCGCGCCTTTTGCGGTATCCCGCGACCGTCCGCTCACGGTCTCGCTGGGTTGGGGCGCCAACGCTTCGGGACCAGGCTCCGACCAGGCGTCACTCTCAGGCGCTGCGGGCGCAATATCGGGCAACGGACTGGCACTGGCGTCGAGTTTGGTTTGCCTTGTGATTCGCTCTTGAAGTCTCAAAATCGCTTCGCTGATTTTGCGCCCGCGATATTCCACAACCGCTGGCTGCCACTGAGCGTGCGATTTGCGCAGTTCCTCGATCAAGCTGCCGGCGAACCGATACTTGGCCAAAGCAGTCTTGAATTGGTCTTGGCGCTCAAGTTTTTCGCCCTGCTGCGCGGATAGGTAAGCTTTGAGGAAGATTTCGCTTGGATCGTCCTGTTGCGCGACCGCGAAGACCGTTGCGGCGAAGAAAAATACGGCACCGAACCAAGCAGCCCGGCGTCGCATTACACGGCGCTTCGGCGCCATACCTAACCGGCTGGAGAGAGATTTCCGGACCACCGGCGCTGACAATTAGTGGAGCGGACCGGAAAAGTCGAGCCCTTTGTTTGCAAAGAGGAATGGGAATCTTAGACTCTGTTTCGCTAAATTTATGGTGGCCGTAGCTCAATGGTAGAGCCCCAGATTGTGGTTCTGGTTGTTGCGGGTTCGAGTCCCGTCGGCCACCCGTGGAATATTAAATTTCCGATTGCCGATTGTCGATTTTACTTCTCCAAATCGAAAATCGGCAATCGAAAATCGGAAATTCGAGCAGTGCCTGTAGCTCAACCGGATAGAGCTTCTGACTTCGGATCAGAAGGTTGGGGGTTCGAATCCCTCCAGGCACGTGTTGTTTGATTCGCCTGCACCATGACGACCCACCGAGACGAAGAGTTCATGCGCGCTGCCTTGGCTGAAGCAAAAAGGGCGCTCGGCCGGACGAGTCCCAACCCCGCCGTGGGAGCCGTCCTAGTGATTGATAATCATATAGTGTCGCGGGGACATCATCGAGAAGCAGGGCGCGCGCATGCTGAGATCGAATGCCTGCGCAATTTCGGCGCGCGGATTCCAGCGCGTGCCACGCTATATGTAACTCTGGAACCGTGTTCGACAGCTGGGCGCACTGCGCCGTGCACCAATGCGATAATCAAGGCTGGACTCGAAGAGCTAGTCATAGGCGCCACAGACCTGAATCCGCGGCACTCCGGCAGAGGTATCGCCGAATTGCGAAGCGCAGGCGTCCGAGTGCGCGATGGGATTTTGGCGGAAGAGTGCACGCGGCTTAACGAGGCGTTCAACAAATGGATCGTGACGGGGCAGCCATTTGTAATCGCAAAGTGCGGCATGTCGCTCGATGGGCGGCTGACGCGCCCACCTGGTGAGTCTCGATGGATCACCGGACGCGATGCTAGACGCGATGCACATCAGCTACGCGCACGCGTGGACGCCGTGCTCGTCGGAGCGGAAACCGTCCGAGCCGACAATCCGCGTTTGACCATTCGCGGCGTGCGTCGGGTGCGGCAACCGTGGCGCGTTGTGCTGACTCGCTCAGGCCAGTTGCCCCTACGCGCCCACGTCTTGTCCGACAAATTTGCTGTCCGAACTTTGATCTATAAACAAAAATCCTTGGCGTCGGTGCTGAAGCATTTAGGTAAACGCGGCATCACCAGCGTCTTGATCGAAGGTGGCGGCGACGTTCTTGGTGAGGCGCTCGACAAGCGGCTCATCGACAAAGTGCAGATCTATCTCGGACCAATGTTGACTGGAGGACCGGTACTCGCATTCCCGGGAGAAGGAGCAGAACAAACTGCTGATGCACTGCGGCTGCGGCAGATCGAGTATAAGCAGATCTGTCAAACTATCTCCATCAGCGGGCATCCAGACGTTCCGGGGCGGCGAATAACCGGGAAACTTTCCGCCGATTCCCCTGTTAAATGATGAGGAGGTGAGTCATGAAGAAACTTCTGTTAACCGCAGTCGTGGGCGGGGTTTTGATGTTCGCGGAAACGACGCGTTCTGATGCTCAAGTTTACTTCAATATCGGATTCGGATTTCCGGGTTATTACGGATATTACCCTTACGGTTACTATTATCCGTACCGGTATTACTACAGACCTTATTACCGCCCGTACTACTGGTACGGTGGGGCATCGCTATTACCGCCATCGTCATCCCGATTATTATGGGCGCTAGTTTGATATTATGGGCGCTAGTTTGATTGGAATAGCCACACCCGGCTGGGTTGAAGCCATTTCGAGCCAGCCTGATTTTTTTGACGGGAACTCGCTAGAGATTCAACCTAACGAGACTAGACGGTCTATTTTCCTGACTTTGGGGAAGCCGCCGGTTTAGTTACAGGGCTTTTCCGCGGCTCATCGAGCTGGAATTCTTTTCTCAGCTGCTGGATGAGTGCCGGTATTTCCTTTTGCCTCTCGCTTTCGATTTGCTGCCGTAGCGATTGCTCGGCTTTTCCGCGTTCCTGAATGTATCGGGATTCGAACCGAGCGCGCTCCTGTGGATTGAGTTGAAGACCCGAGTCGCGAACTGCTGCGTCAGCTTCGCGCGTAATAGCCTGCCGGCGCATATTCTCCCGCTGACGCATGAGGTTGCGCTGCTCCGGGGTCATCTGCATCCAAAGCTGCGCATTGCGCTGGAAATTCTGCCGAGCATCTGGCGGCATAGCCAGCCAGCGTTCTCTTACGCTCTGTCCTGAAGGGGCCCCATGAAACTGATCTGAAGGTGGTCCATGAGCTTGACTTGGCGGCGGCCCCTGAGGCGCTGCCATGGGCGGGGGTCCATGAGGGGCCGACATCGGCGGCGGCCGACCAGCCGGGCCGCGATGTTGTTGTGGCTGCGCTTGTGCGGCAGCGCAACACAAAGCGAAAGCGACCAAGCCGACGAATAACTTACAAGGTTGGCCTATCTTCCCACACGCTATTTTCATCCCAGGCGATCAATGCATCCAGATCAGCCACGACGTCATAATCCTGTGGATCGATTTTAGCCACTACATCTGAGTCGCTCGAAGACGTTTTCCGCGGACCCGGATAATGCGTGACAAGAGCAAAGGCGACAAAGACCGCTGCCACGGCCGACACTCCAACAATCTTTCGGGCACTAAGCCAGTTCCGCACCCGCTCGAAATGAGCGCGTTCCTGCCGAATTTTTCTTAGGACATTCCGGGCAAAAAATGGGGAAAGCGCAGGCTCAGGAAGCCGGCCGAGAACATCCCATAGCTCTTTATCATCTTGAGGTTCCATGTTGTCCATCCGATTCAACAGTCTGCATGTCTCGAAGTTGCGCTAGAACGTGGTCGAAATATATTCAAATTCCCGGCGCTTCAAGGAAACCTTCCAACTGCCGAATCCGGGTTGGATGCCGCATTTTGCGCAACGCCTTTGCCTCGATCTGGCGGATCCGCTCGCGAGTAACCTGGAACTGCCGGCCTACTTCTTCCAACGTTCGGCTGTAGCCGTCGACGAGGCCGAATCGTTGCTCGAGGACTTGCCGTTCCCGGTCGGTGAGCGTTTCCAGGACATCTTTAATCTTTTCCTTGAGCAAAACGATCGCAGTCATGTCGCTCGGGTTTTCGGCGCCCCTGTCCTCGATGAAATCGCCAAAATTAGTTTCCTCGCTGTCGCCTACCGGTGACTGCAGCGAGATCGGTTGCTGGGCCATTTTTAGCACGGCCCGAACGCGATCCACTGGCAACAAAACTTCCTCAGCTACTTCCTCAGGCGTAGGCTCCCGACCGTATTCCTGCACCAGCTGTTTTTGCACGCGCAAAAGCTTGTTGATCGTCTCAATCATGTGCACAGGAATTCGAATCGTGCGCGCCTGGTCGGCAATCGACCGGGTGATCGCCTGGCGAATCCACCAAGTCGCATAGGTGGAAAACTTATACCCGCGCCGATATTCAAACTTCTCGACCGCCTTCATCAATCCCATATTTCCTTCCTGGATTAGGTCTAGAAACGACAAACCGCGGTTGGTGTATTTCTTCGCGATGGAAATAACGAGACGAAGATTGGCTTCCACCATTTCGGTTTTGGCCTTGAATGCCTGGCGCAGCCAGCTTTTCAGCGTCCGATATTCCTCGGAATATTCAGAAAGCGAAAACCAGAGACTCATTTCCAAATCGCGGACTTTGTTCTCAAGCTGTAACCGCCGTTTTTTGCTGCGAGGATTTTTGGCGAACTCGGTCTGGAGATACAGCGACGTGTGGTGCGCCTCATCGGCGAGGTGCACGAATTCTTCGGTGACCCGTTGCTTCAAATAAAAACGAGGATAAAGCTTTTGCAGCGTAGCGATCGTTCTTTGGAGTGCTCTGCGCTTTGGCGACGGCCTCTTTGAAAGATCGCGCACAAGTTCGGAAAAGTGCCGGTTGACGGACACGCTCAATTGCTCCACCTGCTTGCACAAGCGTGGCAGGTTCTTCATGTATCTCTCGCGGCTCTCGATTTTTTTATCGAGGATTACTCGATCGAACCGTTCCCGGCCTTCGATGAGTTTGTGGGCGAGATCTAGGTGCCCGCGGGCAACAAAGCCGAAGCGACTGAGATGTTTTTGCACCATGACCTCAGCCTCCTCGATGCGCTTCGAGATTTCGACCTCCTGATCGCGGGTCAGCAGCGGCACCTGCCCCATCTGCTTGAGATACATCCGCACTGGGTCATCGAGAATATCGACTTTGGTGGCCGTTCTACCCTCTTCTTCCTCTTCCTCATCATCGGCCTCTTTTTTGCCGTCCCTGTAGCGATCCACTTCGGAAGGCTCGATGATATCGATCTCCAGTCGGCGCAGACGCGTGAGAATCAGGTCCAGTTCGTCGGCGTCAGTGATTCCTTGAGGCAACGCCTCGTTGAGATCGTCGAACGTGAGATAACCTTGTTCTTTCGCGAGTTTGATCAGCTCCCGAATTCGGGCTTGAACTTCAGTCGACGAATACAAACCAAACACGCCGAGTGCCGAGACAGAGCGCGCCCCGTTGTTGTTAGGTTGGACTGATGAAGATCTGACGCGCTTGCCCTTAAGCGCAATGAGTCGTGACTTTTTGTTAGGCTTTCCGCGCCCATTCAGATGCGCTTTGGTTGCGCTGCGGCTTCGGCTGCTTTTACGCCCACGAGCCGACGACCGTCGGCTGCCCCCCCTTTGTTTCGAATGCCTGGCCAAGTTTGTTCGGTTAAGGATTTGGACTAAGGCCTTCTGCCTGCCACGCGGCAGTGGATGACACCTACGTGTCGGGCCCGCCGACGGGCCGGGAAAACTCGTTGAGCTGTTCTTGCAGGTCAAGAATTTGTTTTTGCAAATTTATTACCTCGCCGACAGTCAGTTTCGGGAGTTTGATTCGGTCCTTTGCCACTTCGAGCTGGCGTCGCACCGCCGCCTGCCGAAGCCGTAGCCACGGAACAGCGACTGCGTTCGGCGGCGTCTTGAGATGAAGCCAACCCGAGATGATCTCCTCTTCCTCCGGTTCAAGACTAGCCAAGAACGCGCTGAGAGAAGCGGCATCATTTGGTCGCACTTCGCTTTCGAGAATTCGCTGGAGAAAGTAAGTACTCGGCAACTGCGAGAGCACTTCGCGCCAGTTCTGAGAGCGAAGAAACTGGTGAGCTTCCACGCTGCGTAATGCGAGAATACAAAGAAGTGCGATATCATTTCGCGGCACGACCCGTTCGAGCCGTTCTGTGGTCACTCCAGATGATGCTTTGCGTATTTGTTTCGGCACTAACGCTGCGAATTCCGAAACCGAGACGGCGAGCCGAGCACTGATTTTGCTGATAATTTCGCCACGCATCATGGGGTTATGCACATAGGAAACGGTCTCGGCCAACGTGCGCGCTACCTGCATTTTTGCGCCCAACGAAGTGAGATCGACGTTCGCTGTTTCGCGCTCGATCAAGTAATCGAAAAAATCACGCGCACCTGCAATGCATTTTTCGAAGACCTCTTTGCCTTCGCGTCGAACGAGCGAGTCTGGGTCTTCACCCGGCGGCATTTCAACCAGACGCACAATCAAATCATTCTGGAGCAGCGCATCGAGCGAGCGTTCGGCGGCCTTGCGACCGGCCGCATCGGCATCAAAGCACAGGACGATTTCGCTGACGTAGCGTTTAAGAAGGTTCGCCTGAGTGTTTGTGAACGCCGTTCCCTGCGGCGCGACCACATTCATAATTCCCGCTTCGAACAGACTAATTAAGTCAAGCTGACCTTCACACACAATCGCAGAGTCTGCCTCGATCAGCGCTCGCTTAGATTTATGAAATCCAAAAAGGACATTCGCCTTTTGAAACAGCGGTGTCTCTGGGGAGTTCAAATATTTCGGGGCGCCTTCCTGTTCTTTCACTAAGCGCCCGCTAAATGCGATCACTTCACCTTCGCGGTTGCAGATGGGAAACATAATCCGGCCGCGAAAACGATCATACGAAGTTTTAGGATTGAGGTTTGATGCTTGATCATCGTCCTTCGTCTTGATAAGGCCGCTCGCAACGAGTTCGCGCGTGTCATAGCCTTGCCCGCGAGCCCAAACGCCGAACGCGTCCCATTCGTCCGGAGCGTAGCCAAGCTGCCAGCGCTTGGCGATTTCGTTTGTGATTCCGCGTTGCTTTAAATATTTCCGAGCGGGTTCCCCGATTTCCCGCTTGGTCAGATTTTCGTGGAACCATTCCGCAGCTTCGGCATGTAGCTTTAGTAATTTGCGGCGCGCCTCGTATTGTCGATCTTCGCCTGCTGCGCCGCGTTCTTCGACTATAGTGATTCCGGCGCGCGCCGCGAGCTTGCGCACGGCTGCTGGAAAATCGACATGCTCGTAATCCATTATGAATCGGAAAGCGCTGCCGCCAGCGCCGCAGCCAAAACAATGAAATGTCTGCCGACTCGGGCTCACTGTGAACGAAGGTGTTTTCTCCTGATGAAACGGGCAGAGGGCCTTGAAATTCGTTCCCGCACGTTTGAGCGGGAAATAGGAGCCGATCACTTCGACGATGTCGTTTGCCGCCGCGATTTGCTCGAGTGTTTCTGATGGAATTGCCACAGAGAAACTGCCAAGCTTATCCGCGCCTGATCAATTGAAAACATGAAGATGTGCGCGATCAGCATTTGTTTCGCTTTTGTCTTCGGCGTTGCTTCGCACGCTCCCGCCCGCGAAACGATTCGCAGAGGCGATGTCGTTGTTGTGCCGGTGCACGGTGAAGTCGCGCCGTCGCTCCTGGCGTTTTTGCGACGCGCGATGAAAACAGCTGAGAGTAACGACGCTTCCGCCATCGTTTTCGACATGAACACGTACGGCGGCCGCCTCGACACGGCGACCGAGGTCGTGAGCGCGTTCAACCAAATCAAAATCCCCACGTACACGTTTATTAACACGAACGCAGGATCGGCTGGCGCGCTCATTGTCATCGCCACGCAACACATTTACATGGCGCCGGTGAGCGCAATTGGCGCGGCTGCACCGATCCTTTCGACGGGCGAAGATCTGCCCGCCACAGCAAAGGAAAAAACGATTTCGTATTGGTCTGCACTCGTCCGAGGCTCGGCCATCAAGAACGGCCATAACCCCGACCTCGCCGAGGCATTCATGAATAAAGACAAAGAAGCAAAAATCGGCGACCGCGTCGTGCATCCAAAAGGCGCAGTGCTTACCCTCAATGCGCAGGAATCCACCGAAAAAATTAACGGCAAACCGTTGCTCGCGGAAGGTATTGTCGATTCGATTGCCGATCTGACCAAGAAAGCCGGACTCAAGGGCAACATCCTAAGGATCAAACCAACTGGCTTCGAGCAGCTCGCATTTTGGATCACTGCGCTTGCGCCGTTGCTGCTGCTTGGCGGAATTCTTGGAGCGTATTTGGAATTTAAGATTCCGGGCGTGATGTGGCCCGGCGTTATCTCTGCAATTTGTTTCGCGCTCTTTTTCCTGGGCCATTATCTCGCCGGGCTCGCGGGCTGGGAGGTCGTCGCGCTCTTCGTTCTCGGAATGGTTTTGGTCCTGATCGAAATCCTTTTCTTCGCGCACAGCACGATCGTTTTTGGAGTTCTCGGCGTGTTTCTCATCATCGCGTCGCTGTTGTGGACGATGATCGATCGTTATCCTCAGCAACCTTTTCTCCCGACCGGCAAAATGCTTGCCATCCCATTGCTCAACATGTTCATCGCGCTTGTGGGAGCGTTGATCGTGATTACGCTCCTTGCGCGTTATCTCCCGCGTACCAGTTTGTACCGGCGGTTTGCGCTGATCGATTCAAATCCTCCCGGACCATCTCTCGCCGGCGCGCCGCGACAGTTCGCAACCGCACTTGCGCTCGCGCCGGGAATGCAAGGCACAGCCGTCACCGTATTGCGACCCAGCGGCAAAGCGCGTTTCGCCGATCACGTTGTGGATGTCGTCACCGAAGGCGAATTCATTGCCCGAGAAACACCCGTAACTGTCATTCAAAGCGACGGAATGCGCGTCGTGGTGAAAAGCGCAGCTTAGGTCTAGTCAATTCTTGCTTATCCGCCGGCAACGACGCGGATGAATTCGATACGGTCGCCTTCAGCAAGTGGCCGCTCTGCCCATTCCTGTCGATGCAAGGCGACGCCGTTGTGTTCCACCAAAATCGATTGCGGGGGCAATTGATAGCGCTCGACAAGCTCCGCGATCGTTTTCGCCCCGCCGGTGTCCACAGATTCACCGTTGACTGCAATCTTCATGCGCGGCAGAGAGCCTGATCCCAATCTTTCCAAACCGGTTCGAGTCCTCGATGGCGAAGCACAGCAGCGATTTCGGCAGGGGAACGTTCGTCGCTGATCTCGAATTGGCCGGTGGCGAGTTCGTCTTCGCCGTCCTGGTATTCCGGCGCGACGATGCGGCCACGCACGGTGCGATGCAAATGTTCGCGGCCTTGTCGTGTGTAACCGCCGGGCTCGGTATGACTGCCGGCGCTCATCATCGTTACTCCGATCGAAGCGAGCGCATCGCGCAGCGGCGCGCGCTCGCGCGTGCTGAGGACGATCCCGAGCTGCGGAAACGTGATGCGCAACGCGCAAATCAATTGCACAAGTTCACGGTCGTTCATCGTGAATAGCGGGCGAAATCCACCTGCCGCGGGACGCAAACGGGGCACGCTCACCGTAATCTGCGCTTGCCAACAGCGTTTGAACAAGTGTTCCAAGTGTGCAGCCAGCGCGACGGCCTCATCCTGCCATCGCGTTAGCCCGATAAGCGCGCCGATTCCCAGCCGCCGAAAACCGGCCGCGTAGCCGCGCTCGGCACAGTCAATTCGATAATTGAAATCGCGTTTCGGCCCAGCCGTGTGCATCTCGGCATACACACCCCGATTATA
>Ga0209807_1000857_pt1 | contig 14184 bp, 18 predicted proteins | sample GraSoiAngelo_154_FD_186168 | JGI IMG/M metagenome (GOLD analysis project Ga0209807, IMG submission 186168) | Grasslands soil microbial communities from the Angelo Coastal Reserve, California, USA - 14_1009_13_20cm (SPAdes) (version 2) | ecosystem: Environmental > Terrestrial > Soil > Grasslands ... | reverse complement strand
TTTCTTGTGATGCGCGCTTAATCGGATATCCCTCGATTTGCGCAATGGAATGCGATCCGCAGGAATACTGTGCGATTGGCGATGCGCGCAGGAAATCTTTCTTCTTCGCGCGCATCCTCACAAATGAAGTGATTGAAGGCCCATCGCTCTTTTCCGAGCTCGAGCTGAAAGCGAGACTCGAATCGCTCGACACGGCAACGCCGGTTTTCACTTCAGAGATGCTTCCGCAATTTCAGCGCGCCGTGATTTCGTTTCCTTCTGCTCTGATTCTGGCCAGACTTGCGCAGGACTCCCGGCGAAGCTTTTGTCTGCCACTGCTGGAACCAATTTATTTGCGCGAACCGCACATCACGATTCCAAAATGAAAGAAACTTACCGTTGCTGGGCTGAGATTGATCGCGCCGCTTTGCGGCACAACGCGAAAGTCGTACGGGATCGAATTGGGTCCGCTGAGATGCTCGCTGTCGTAAAAGCGAATGCTTACGGTCACGGATTGGTCGGCGTGGCAAAAGCGCTGGCAGATGACGCGCAATTATTTGGCGTCGCCAACGTGGAAGAAGCTCTGATCCTGCGTGAATCGCTGCCGCATCCCATCGTAATTCTCGGCCCGGCAACTCCTGAGGAACGCCCGATCATCGCCGAGCGGGGATTTATCCCGACCATCTCCAGTTTGGAAGAAGCTCAGGAATTCGATCGCTTGCAGCCGGTATCAGTCAATTTCAAGATCGATACCGGCATGGGACGAATGGGCGTCGTGCAGAATGAGGCACGCGAGGTTTTTCAACGCGTGGCCGGAATGGCGAATATTGAGATCCACAGCATTTCGACGCACATGCCGGTATCGAACGAAGACGCAGAATACACGCGCGACCAGCTGATTCGATTCCAGAAAATCGTTGACCAAATACGCGCAGAAGTTCCGGGAAGGTACAAGGCGCACGTGTTGCAAAGTGCCGGCACACTCGCGTTCAATGAGCCGACGTTCGAAATCGTCCGTGCCGGTATCATGCTCTACGGCATTTCGCCGCTCCCGGAATTTCGTGAGTTGCTCAAGCCGGTAATGACCTGGAAAACACGAATTTGTCTCGTGCGCGACTTGCCGAGAGGCAGCTCAATCAGCTATGGCCGCACATTTATCGCGCCGCAAAATATGCGCGTTGCAACGTTGTCCGCCGGATATGCCGACGGTTACCCGTGGCATCTGTCCAGCCGTGGTGCGGCCGTTTTGGTGCGCGGAAAGCGCTGCTCTCTTCTGGGTCGAGTGACAATGGACTTAATGGTGATCGATGTGAGCGAACTCGATGAGGTGCAAGTGGGCGACAACGTTGTTCTGATGGGGCGCGACGGAAGCGAAGAAATTTCCTGCTCCGAATTGGGCGAAAAAGCGGGGACGATTACGTGGGAAATTGTGACGCGAATTGGCGCGCGGGTGCGCCGGGTTTATGTTTGACGATCCTTGAACCGTTGAACCGTTGAAGCGTTGAAATGTTGAAGCGGATCAGAGTCGCGAGCTCAGTTCAAAGCGCTTCAACGCTTCACCTGTTTAACCGAAATAATGTTCCAAATCATCTTCAATGAGCTGAGCGCGGCCGAGATTTCGGCATTACCAAAAAGGTTGCAGCTCGATTTGCTGGCCGAGTTTCAAATCCTACCCGAAGACTTGGATCGGCCCGACACCGAGCGCTTTGGCGTGATCGAACGAGAGGGGAAGAAGCTCTATCGCTATCGCGCGAAGAATTACCGTATTTACTTCGCCAAGACCGAGGAAGGCGTCAAAGTGCATCGCGTTTTGCACAAAAACACGCTTCGCGATTTTCTGTTCCGCAGCAAGCTGCCTGTTTCCGAGGACGCGCAACTGGGCGAAACGCGCGAGTTCTGGAAGTTGATTGAGGAAGGCGAACGTACGCCGAAAGCATAGCGGCCAAATTCCGTCGGACGACTTCTACAGCGCGAACTACTTCATCAACAGCACCGAACGGCTGCGCTTGACTTCGCGTGTGATTTTCCGGTGCATGTACGCCGGCATGCCCGTAACTCGACGAGGCAGAATCTTGCCGCTCTCTGTGACAAATTTTTTCAGAAGATCAGGGTTCTTGTAATCGATTGCCTCCATGGCGATATCGATCCGGCGCCTCGGCATGGGCCGATTCGCGCGGCGAAATGCGGAACGGCGTTTTGGAGTTTTTGGCTGCATGGCTGGTTACTTGGTCTCGCGGTGCAAGGTGCGCCGCCGCAAAAACGGATTGTATTTTTTCTTCTCTAGGCGATTTGGGGTCCGTGGACTTTTCTTATTGCGAGTCGTCATGTAACGCGAACGCGACTTCCCAAGCGCTTTAGCTTCGGTGCATTCAAGAGTAACAATCTCCTGCGCCATGAACGTCGATCACTCCTTCACTTCCGGCGCAGTTGCTTCCTCCTCCTCGGACTCACCGCCTTCCTCTTCGGTCAAGCCAAACAATGAGGTAACTGATGGTCGCATCCGGGTGGCTTTACTCTGTTTCTCCAACTGCGATTGACACTCCACAGTGAAACGCGCGAAGGGGATCGCTTCGAGACGTGCCCGAGGGATTGGTTTACCGGACATTTCGCACTTCCCGTATGTTCCGAGCTCGATGCGCTTCAGCGCCTCATCGATCTCATAGAGCGCGTCCTGTTCTTGTGAGAGCAAACTCAGCGCGAAATCGCGATCGTATGCGTCGGATCCAGCATCGGCCTGGTGCATTCCAAACGCGGAGGCTTCGCTGCCTTCAGCGCGTGAGCGAAGAGTGCCCTGGGCCACACCAGCCATCGAATCGACCACCGCATCGCGAAGCTGAAGCAGATTTTGCTTTTGTTTGCGAACGAACGGATCCAATTTCTTTTCGCGATGATTTAACCCCAGCAGCACCGCAGCAGGCGACTGGGTACCTTCCAAATTCGTTTTTGGCGAACGGCGTGTGATTTTCTTTTCACGTGCGAGATTTTTCGGCTTGGCCTTCTTGGCGTGAAGCTTCGCAGCCGGGCGCGCATTTCGTATAGCCGGCTTTGCCGCAGACCTGTTCTTTTTCTTTGATTTGGCCATAGGTACTGTTGTAAGCGCCCTTCTAATCGACTGGCGCGGGGAAAATGGACGCCTAATTAAGAACGTTTATCCCAGCACGCAAGCGGATTCGCCAAAAAAGATTTAGTTTGCTTCGCAAACGAGGTTGAAGTGTAACGTCCACCATCCTAGCGGGATTTTATGGACAAGCGTGACGGATCAAATCGATGGGCGCATCATTAGACCGCCAGTCGCAGACCGGCTGTTTGCTGATTGAGTCCGCAGCCCAAAACGATCGCGCGTCGCACGCTTGGAACTGGCGTTCGCGAGAGTGAAAGCCGTAATCGGACGCTTTGGTCTGCGTGAAGCACGGGCGGAAGCTCTTTCGAATGCAGTGCTTGGGCCGCCAGAATGATCTGCCACAATCCTGCCGCGCCACCGCTCTCGCCGAAGGCGGGTTTGCCGGTGTAGACTAGCGCATTTGGAACGACCTCCTGAAGCGCTTGTAATTCTGCGTGGTCGACAAATGTCCCATTCGCGCTCGAAATAACGAAATCGATTTCTATTTGGCTGAGATCACCCAGAATGCGCCTCAAAATTGTTTCCGCTTCGGCTCTTCTGTTAAAATACCCCCCCGGAGGCGCACGTTCGATCGTGACCAGTCCGTCGCGCGCGAGCACGATCGCTCCGGCGCCTTCGCTCAAAATCATCCCGCGGTTCTGGGTGCTGAAGGGCTCAATGGGCGGTGCTAAACGCAAGAAACGCCACCGCCGGTAAGCATCACATAACAGCCAGTCGATTTCTTCGCTGCCTACAACGAGACAATAGTCTAGCGACTCATTCGCCATCAATTCTTCGGCCATCGTTATCGCCGCGAGACCGACGGCGCCGTCGCCCACGAGGGTGTACGTAGCGCCCGTCATGCCGAGCATGGCGGCAAGATGGCTTGCGGGCGCGTTGAATACAGTTTCCGGAAACAGGAGCGGACTGGCTGCCTGCACACCTGTGCTGACGATTTCATGGTAAAAGCGTTTCGTGTAACTGACGCCCCCATTTGAGGTGGCGAAGATGAGCGCAATTCGTTCAGCATTCTGCGACTCAAGTTTTAGCCCTGCAGACTCCAACGCGTGCAACCCAGCTGCCGCGGCGAAACGCGAAATCGCACTGGCGCGGCGAAGGCGCGCATGGGAAATCCCCTTCAGCGCTGAGTCCGGTACTCGAAAAACGCTGTAAACGCGATCGGCGAATTCTTCGGAAATCGTCGTCGCAGATGCTTCATCACTCTGAAGCAATCGCTCCCAAACGGAATCAATGCCGGTGCCCAGAGGGGTAACCCACCCCATGCCGGCGATCGCCAGACTCATGCTTCGAGCTTGCGCATTAGCACCGAAGCATTCGTTCCACCGAATCCAAATGAGTTCGAGAGCGCCACGTCGACAACAGCAGATCGCGGTTCGTTCGCAACGATGTTGAGATTGACGCCGTCATCTGGAGTGGTGAAATTGATGTTAGCGGGAAGAAATTGGTGTTGAAGCGCAAGCAAACAAACGACCGCCTCGATGGCGCCCGCGGCGCCCAGAGAATGACCCATCATGCTTTTGGTTGAGCTCACCGGCACACCATTGAACAACGCGCTGATTGCCTTCCCCTCGGCTGCATCGTTGAAGGCGGTGGCTGTTCCATGCGCATTAATGTAATCAATATCGGCTGCGGAGACATGCGCGCTTTCAAGAGCTCGCTTCATTGCTTGTCGCGCTCCGATGCCCGATGGCTCCGGTTGCGTAATGTGAAAGTTGTCTGTGGAAATGCCGTAACCGATGATTTCGGCGAGAACAGACGCGCCGCGCGCCCGAGCGGAGTCAAGATTTTCCAAGGCCAGAACAGCTGCACCTTCTCCAAGCACCATACCAGACCGATGCCGATCAAACGGGCGGCATTTCTCGGGCGTTGAGGCTTGAAGAGAATCAAAGCCGACGAAGACCATTTCCGCGAGGGCGTCGTAGCCGCCCGCTAAGACCCGTCGGTAACGACCGGAGCGAACGCATTCAAACGCGTGACCGATCGCATTTGTCCCGGACGCGCAGGCGTTCGCGATCACGTAACACGGCGCTGAAATTCCACAGGCGGTCTGCGCGTCGGTCACCGGCTTTTGCGCCGGGTAATTAGCAATCCATGTCGGCGCATGCCGCAGATCCCCTGCTCCGGTTAACGAGCGGTAATAGCGCTCACCGTAAGACATGCCTCCGCTTGTCGCTCCAATTACTGTTAACTCCGGTTCGAATTCAGGTTGTTGCGTCACGAGTTCTTGCAGCGCCTGAATCATCATGTGCGACGCGCGATGCAGGCGTCGCGAACGCGGTATTCGCCCGTAACTGGCAAGTAGACGCCAGTCGGAAACCTGGCCCGCGGTTTTGCACCGGCATTGCGTGACTGAAAAGCGCATCACGGGAGTCACACAGTCCCGTGCGCTGCGCAAGGACTCGAGCGTTTCGGCCAAGCCAAACCCGAGCGGGCTGACCACACCCGCTGCCGTAACTGCCACGCGGGCTGGATCATTCGTGCTTTCTCGCCTGTCTGCTTGAGCCATTATTTAACGCCAAAAATTGACCGTGATTTCTATTGCTTTCTTAAAAGAAGCATTTTACAAGTGACCGCAAAACGGGAAACGAAGGCCCGGAAGTTGGTGGATTGTCAGTTGAGTTTATTCAATGGCGATTTGAAATCCGATAAGCGGAAACAGTTACCAGGCTGCGTTTTCTAGAATAAACTCAATGGGAACCAAATTATACATAGGCAATCTCCCCTTCAATACTACGGAGAACGAACTGCAGGAGCTCTTTTCGCAAGCTGGCGCTGTGCAGGAAGTGACTCTCATGCAGGACAGATTCACTGGCAAATCACGTGGATTTGCTTTTGTGACCATGGGTTCGGAGGAGGAAGCGCAGAATGCGATCTCGAAATTCAACGGCCAAACCATGGATGGCCGGCCGATGACTGTGAATGAGGCGCGTCCGCGCGAGCAGCGGCCGCCGGGTGGCGGCGGTGGCGGTGGACGTTACGGCGGCGGCGGATACGGCGGCCGGCGTGATGGTGGCCAGCGAAGAGGCTATTAGATACCGGTGTTGCCTGCAGACAGGTGCTGTAGAGTCCGCTGTGTCAGTGGATTTGCGTTTGCTGCCGATCTGATTCTCTGCACTGAGGACAGCGCACACTACTGACATTGGGCAAATATGGGCAGGGCTGGATTCGAACCAGCGAAGGCGTAAAGCCAGCAGATTTACAGTCTGCCCCGTTTGGCCACTTCGGTACCTACCCGTTTAGCGCAAGGAATTTCATCTCGCGCCCCACAGCTTGCAACTCGCCTAAGCTGCCCCGCGGGTGTTGATCGCGTTAGCGCAATCTTTACTTTTTGAAATGGCGCTTCTGCGTAGCATTTTTTGGTTGGGGCTGTTCCTGGTCCTGACGTTTTGCTTCGTGGTGCTGTTCGAGTACGGGACGCGTGATTTTGCCAACGGAGCTCAGAAAGAATATGCCCGAGTAAAATCATTCGTTTTAAAGCGAACGGAAGAAATCGGGCAAACTAAAAAGGATCGCTGAGCTCGGTGGTAAACTATGTCGCGGCTATGGCGAGAGTTTCTATCGGCAGGAGCGCGAGAAATTCTTTTGCGTTCTCGATCTGCAATACTGGCCGAGCGAGATGTGCTGCCAGAAAGCTGCTGTCTGAAGTCGGAGCAACCGCGGCTTGAGCGCGAATTTCGCACTCGGCTAATTGCTCGATCACGCGACATACCTTTTCACTCAAATTGCGACAGGCCGTAAACTGAAGTGTGCAAATACCCGGCGCAGTGCCTTCCACAAAAGGGCTGAGAGTAAACGCGTAGTGAAGCAACATTTCCTGTATCGATTTTTCATGCGTGGGTGCACGAACTTTGATGATCACCCGCAACGATCGCGCCAATGCCTGGCTCGGGGTCATTCCTTTTCGAATACCTGCGTTTTCAGCGGCTTCATTCAGTTGAATGATGATCGGTTTCCTTTCGTGTTCTTCGATCAACGCTACTGGTTTTTCACAGAGTTCCGGCTGATGCCGCGTGGCTGCCTGCAAACAGAAATTCGGCAAATAAATCGTGGCGAACATGATTCTAGATCACCGCGGATTTCTGACTTCTGACTTCTGGTTGGAGATGCGATCGTTTCACAACAATTCGGAGTCGTGAAAACGCGTCCTCGGTTTCAAGAGTTTGAATGTCCCATGAACTTTCGAGCACCAGTTTCAGCTGCGCGCTACTAACCATTTCATATCGCGTGAGAACGAGACATGCCGTGGGCAGCAGCTCGACCAATCGTTGCAAGCGATACCAATTCGTTTGCGGAATTTTATGCAATTCCTCCGGTGCGTTTAGCACGAGATCGACAATCACCAGTGGAAAATTACCGTCGCGCAAAAGGACATCAGCCGCTTTCACGCCTTCAGATGCTTTGCTGCACCGGACCCAAAGCAGCTGTTGCAGCCACGCATTATCCAACCCGCAGGGGTCAAACGAATCGAGTCCGTCAATCAGCGCCAGGAAATAATTATCGCGATACGCGCAATGGACGAGCGCATGAATGAGCGATGCGCTTCCGACGCTCGTTCCTGGGCTGATTAATTCGGTGATCGCTCCACGCGGCAGTCCGCCGCAAATGGGTTCATCAACAAAATGTAAGCCGGTCATTAAGCGCTTCGCTGTCGTACAAGAAGGATGAGGAAAACGCTCCGCCAGCAGGTTGCGCAGATCGACAATTTTGCCGCTTGCAGCCATGAGAAGATAAACATGGCACACATGTGTATATGTTCAAAGGAACATTTTCTTTCACGATGACGCTCTCCTAGTTGCCCGGCGTAGACTGACCTCTGATCTTTCTTCGCCCTCTGATCTCGGAGGTGTTACTTCTGACCTCTCACTTGAGTGCTCCTTTCCGGCGCTCTTGTTTACGGATCAGTGAGACCATCACGCCTTGGATCTTAAGCTCGCGAGCCGGCACCAGATCGGGATAACGCGGATTTTCCGCCTTCAGATATGGGCGGCCGCGCTCCACCACATACCGCTTCAATGACGTTTCGCCGTCGATCAACGCCGCAACGATATCGCCGTCGTGCACTTCTTTCGTGTCTTCCAAAATCACAATATCGCCATCGAGAATATGCGCGCCGGTCATTGACTCGCCCCGCACTCGTAACGCGAATGTGCCTCGATTCTTCAACACATTTGCCGAGCGCGTGTCCAGCGACACATGCCCTTCAATGCTCTGCTCCGTCAACGCCGACATCCCAGCCGGAATCTGACCGTAAATTGGAATGTCGGTAATCCGAACCTTCATGGCTGGCGTAATCAACGCTCGAGCTTTGCGCGCGAGCCGGTTGAGAAAACCTTTTCGCTCGAGTGCTGCGATGTATTGCATGACGGACGTCTGGCTGGCGAATCCGAAATGCTTCTGGATTTCGCGCGTGCTCGGCGTGATGCCTTTTTCTCTTTGCTCGCGCTGAATAAAATCAAGGACGCTACGTTGCCTGTCGGTGAGCATCCAGGCATCATGCTTCAAAGCGCAGGATCACGCAAGTTCAAATGAACATTTCAGCCTTCTTTGGAACGGCGGCCAGTCCCTGCACTCCGCGGGATGTGACGAGCGACGGCGCGCACGGAGTGACGCGCCCTACCTTTGATTCAGGGCGATTACAAGCGCACCAGATCAACCAAGAACTGGCACCAAAGGTAAATCATTCCGCGCCACGAATATTTCACGTCGCCTGTGGCAGTTTGCTTCAGAACGCCTTTGTGAATGTTGTGCGCAATCTGGTCCCGCAGATCCTTTTCGATGTCCGCCTGGATCTGCTCTTCATCGAGCGGTTCGATCTCCGCAGGATCAACTTTGTTTCGCCGCAAAAATTCGCGATGACTTTGATCAAGCTGCCAGAAAGATCGATCTGGCCGCTGCCGATTGATCCGGAACGCGGGAGAGAGTTTCAAGCCGTAGGACAACGGATAATTCCACGTTGTCCAAACCGTGCCGTCCTTCGTCCGCGACGAAATGCGCAGGTAATAGAATGAAAAATCACGCTGCTCATTCAGGCAGATCGCGGCCTGGGCGCGATCTTCTTCTCTGTAAAACAATCGGAAAAACTGCCGGTAATCTTCCCAATCCCAACCGGCATCGCTCACGTAAATGTACCTTTCGTCTTCGATCTCGCGCGTGATTTCGCTAAGCGCCGGGAACGTGTCTGACGATGGCGGACTTTTCGGTCGAAGCTGTTTCTCTTTTGGAAGCCGCAACGCACGAATCCGGGTGAGAATTTCCAGCCAAGGCAGAAACAGCCAAGCGAGCGCAGCGACCAATCCCCAGATCCAATGGTCCGTAGCGAAAAAAACGGCGAGAAAAGTGGCGGCGAGAATACCCAGCGCCCCGGCCTTTTGCGCATACGAATTGTGAAACGTGCGGAGACCGACACTGAGCACGGCCACGCCGAGCGTAAGAAGGAGACCGAAAAGCATCACGGAAGGTCTATGGATTGATCTGATGCTCGTTCAGAAATTTTTGAAGCTGATTGGTGTCAAAATTCGCCAAAACTTTATCGCCCGCCACAAACGTAGGCACGTAGGTTTGAGCAGAAAGCTGCTTCATCTCCTCGTACGCCCGCCGGTCTTTGCCAACGTCGATTTCCTGGAAGCAATAGCCCTTGTCGCTGAGATAATCCTTCGCATCAATACACCAGGAACACCACTCGCGGCTGTAAAGCTTTAACTGCATCGGCGGGCGGAAATAAACCAGTCACCGCCTCGCCGTCAACTCGTCCCTTTTGAATCGCCTGCGTCCTCGGGGCTAGTATGATTTCGCCCATACGACGCGACGCGCGCTCGGTTCACCGGTAAAGATGCATTGACCCGGCTCTGAAGAATCGTCGAGCGGAATAACGCGGATCGTGACTTTCAGATCGTCCTTAATCTGTTCCTCGATTTCGCGCGACCCGTTCCAGTGTGCGAGGGCGAAGCCGCCATGGATTTCCGGTTTTGAAGGGTTTTTCGCGGTGAAAAAATCGTAGAAATCTTTCTTCGAGTTTATCTCGTGTGTGTTCGCGTCACGGAATTCCTTCGCATGCCTATGGAGCGAATCCTGAATCGAGACAAGAATTTCTGGAGCGCGCGCAGTGAATTCGTCCAGCCGCATCGACTCTTTGTTTTTCACCGGTTGATCGCGCCGACTGACGGTGACCGAATTTTTTTCGAGATCACGCGGCCCGATCTCAACTCGCAGCGGCACACCTTTCTTAATCCATTCCCAATTTTTAACTCCGCCGCCGAGATCGCGCCGATCGACTTCAACCTCAATCACAACATCATCGAGAAATCTTTTCGCTCGCAACTCCGCAGCGAGTCTGTCGCAGGTTTCCAAAACATTGGCGCGCGTCTCTTCCCTGGTCGTGATTGGCAGAATGACGATGTGCGTCGGTGCGATGCGCGGCGGCAAAACAACGCCGTCGTCATCACCGTGCGCCATAACGACTGTGCCTACCATGCGCGTCGTCATGCCCCAGCTTGTGGTCCAGCCAAATTCCTGTTTGCCCTCGCGCGTTTGGAACTGAATGCCGCTCGCACGGGCAAAATTCTGCCCGAGAAAATGCGATGTGCCGGCCTGTATAGCCTTGCGGTCCTGCACCATTGCTTCGAGCGCCATAGTTTCCACGGCGCCAGGGAATTTTTCGCTGTCCGATTTTAAACCCGCGAATACGGGAATGGCGCAACGCTCGCGCACAAAGGTTTCGTACACGCCGAGCATCCGTTTGGTTTCTTCTCGCGCCTCGGCTTCCGTTTCGTGGACAGTATGGCCTTCCTGCCACAGAAATTCTGTTGTGCGCAGGAACAATCGCGTCCGCATTTCCCAGCGCACGATGTTGCACCATTGGTTGATCAGGATCGGCAAATCGCGATACGATTGCACCCATTTCGCGTAGCTCGCGCCGATGATCGTCTCGCTCGTCGGCCGAACGACCAGCGGTTCGGTTAATTTCGATTCGGGATCGGGCACCAACCCCCCTTCCTCATCCAGCTTGAGCCGGTAATGCGTAACCACGGCACATTCTTTGGCGAAGCCTTCGACGTGTTCAGCTTCCTTCGCAAAATAACTCAACGGAATGAATAAAGGGAAATAGGCGTTGCGATGACCGGTGGCGCGAATCAGCGCGTCCAGCTGACGTTGCATGTTTTCCCAAATCCCGTAGCCCCACGGACGAATGACCATGCAACCGCGCACGTCCGACGGCTCCGCCAGTTCTGCGGCGCGAATCACCTGCTGATACCACTCCGGAAAATCTTCGTCGCGTCGTGGCGAGATCGCAGCCTTTGGGGTCGAGTTCGACATCGGCAAGGAATTAAGCGCGCCGCCCACCGTTCGCCAGCGAGCATTTAGCGATAACACATCTGTTCCATCCGGCTCATTTGTTGCATCGATCCGTTATTGACAGAGGGTTGCGTCACCCATATGTTTCGTGCCCTTTTTCTGAAATGAAAACGTTTTCCGCAAAAGCCACCGAAGTGCAGCGCAAGTGGTGGGTCATTGACGCCCACGACCAGGTGCTCGGCCGCGTCGCGGTGAAGGCTGCCAACCTGCTGCGCGGGAAAGGAAAAACGATTTTCACGCCACACGTCGACACCGGAGATTTTGTCATTGTCATCAATGCGGAAAAAGTCCGGCTCACCGGAAAGAAGGAAGAACAGAAAAATTATATGAGTTTTTCCGGGTACGTCGGCGGACACAAGTCTGAGAGCGTCCGGGCGCGCCGCGCTCGCCATCCTGAATTGCTGATCGAACGCGCCGTTCGCGGGATGATTCCGCACAATCGTCTCGGTCGGCACGCTTATCGGAAGTTGAAGGTGTATCGCGGCGATTCGCATCCGCACACAGCCCAACAGCCCGAAGCTGTCAAACTTTAGAGGTCCTGATCTATGCCACAAGCTGACGAATTCATCGCCACAGGTCGCCGCAAGACATCAGTCGCACGCATTCGAATGATGCCGGGCAGCGGAAAAATCGATATCAACGGCCGGACTTTCGAAGATTATTTCCCGACTGTGCCGTTACAGAATGTAGTGTTGGAACCGCTGCAGAATGCAAAAGCAGTTAACACTTACGACGTGTTCATTCACGCCAGCGGCGGCGGCATTATGGGTCAGGCCGGCGCGGCACAACTCGCGATCGCGCGGGCCCTTCTTCAAGTCGACGCAAATTTGCGAGGCCCGCTCAAATCTGAGGGCTTGCTGCGTCGCGATCCGCGTATGAAAGAGCGAAAGAAGTCCGGGCAACCTGGCGCGCGAAAGCGGTTTCAGTTCTCGAAGCGCTAGGACAACTCCCTCCCGCGACAAGCCAACGGTAGGGATGGATAGCCGAGCAGTCCATCGTTCCACGTTCTCGACGCGCCCACCGGTCTTGTCCTAACCTTTATGGCTTCTTTGGCGATGGTGCGCTCTGCGGCTGGTTCGGCGCGGGCGGAGCTTGCGGCGCTGGCGCGGCAGGAATTGCTAACATTGGCGGGATCGTTGGCACTACTGCGGGCGGCGGCGTGGACGTCGTAATCGGCTTCAGTAAGCGCAGTTGCTGCATTGCCTCGCCCGCCCAAAAACTGGTTCGATATTGCGTGAGCATGGTTTCGCAGATGCGCCGCGCGTCGTCATTCCGATTTTTCCCCTTCAGAATGTACACCTGCGAAAGCATGGCGAGCGGCGCAGCGTAACTGTTGGGATAAGCCGAAACGATCTGTTGATATATTACTAATGCTTCATTCGTCTTACCCATCGAGTCCAGATTGGCCGCCATTGCCATCTTCGCCGTGCTCACAAACTCATGTTTGGGATACTTCGCGATGAAGGTTTCGAGCGTGTTGTTCGCCTCAGCGAATTTCCTTTCCTTCCGCTGCGCTTCGGCGAGCAAAATATAGGCATCAGCGGCGGCAGGCGTGTTGGCGTAACGAGCGATTATCTGTTCGTATTCTTGCGCGGTGTTCGCGCTCGCCAACGCAACGGATGCAGCGGTCGCGCGGCGATCGGAATAAAACCGATAACCCGTGAACGCAATAGCTGCAAGGAGGACAACGATCGCGGCTGCGATAATTGACTTTTTGAAACGCTCCCAAAAAAAACGCGTTTCCAGTGCGACATCGCGAGATGGAGGTGGCGCTGTTGGCATAAAGGTCGTGCGCTAGATCAGTTTGAAAACCGGGTGAGCGTCGTCTTATGCCACGCGAAGGTTTCTCGCGCAAGCGTCGCCGGGCCGGCATATCGGCGCGACAAGGCATTTCCGGGGCGATAAAATCTTATGTATGAATGCATTTTGGAATTCTTTTGAAATCCTGCTGGGCCTTGGTGTCGAACCAAGGAATTTGACCTTCATTCAGATTTCACTGCGTGGGATCATTGTTTTTCTTGTGACGCTGGCCGCGGTGCGGCTTGGACACAAACGCTCACTCGCGCGGAAGACTCCGTTCGACGCTGTCCTGCTTGTAATTCTTGCCGCGGTGCTTTCGCGCGCCATTAACGGTTCGGCAGCTTTTTTTGCCACGCTCGGCGGTGGGGTGGTTCTCGTCTTGATTCATCGACTCTTCGCGTACCTGGCATTCTATTCCCATGGGTTTGGGATCCTGGTCAAAGGCAGGCCAGACGTGATCGTGCGCGATGGACAATGCGATCTCGATGTGATGCGGCGCAACCACGTCTCAACGCATGATCTGGATGAGGATATGCGCCTCAGCGCGCACACGGACGACCTTTCAGATATTCGACTCGCGCGCGTGGAACGGAGCGGCGACATCAGCTTTATCAAAAAATAAGTTTGACCCGAATGGGCGATCGACTTATGAGACTCGTGGGATTTATGAGGCGACACAAAAAGCGCTGGATCAAACCGACGCTCAAGACCGTGCCGATCTTTTTCGAGTGCACGTGTTACGCAGGCGCGGTCTGATCGAACGGTAATAAAGCACTGCGGCACTCCGATTGATTCGGATCAACATTCTCGGCAGCGCGGCCGGCGGCGGCTTACCGCAATGGAACTGTGCCTGTGTCAACTGCGTTGCAGCGCGCGCGGGAAAAATTGAGCAGACGCAATCGGGCATCGCGATCAGCTCCGACTCGGACGAT
>Ga0209807_1000855_pt1 | contig 14194 bp, 18 predicted proteins | sample GraSoiAngelo_154_FD_186168 | JGI IMG/M metagenome (GOLD analysis project Ga0209807, IMG submission 186168) | Grasslands soil microbial communities from the Angelo Coastal Reserve, California, USA - 14_1009_13_20cm (SPAdes) (version 2) | ecosystem: Environmental > Terrestrial > Soil > Grasslands ... | reverse complement strand
CCGAATCGGAGCCGTATGCGAGATGACGGCTTTCTCGACAGAATCGACTTTGAGCACTGCACTGCAGCACGGGCAAGTCACTTCGAAAGCTGGAACTGTCTTCGCCATTCAGTTCAATGATATCGCAATTTACGGCTCATGGGGCTTTAGCTTGATGGGAAGCACTTTGAACAAGTACAGCATCTCCCATCCCAAAAGAAAGACAGAAAACGCAACAATGACGATGGCCAGAGTTTCGCCGAAACTGAGGCGAGTACGGTCAGGTTCAAGGCGGCGGGTAACCAAGCCCAGAATGTTGAGCGTAGCAAAGCCAAACACCAGGGCCCAGAGAATGGTGTAGAGGTTATTTTTCTTCTCCGAGTACTGGAGAAATACAGCAATCGCCGGCTGCAAATGCGAGCAGCCGGTGCAGAGGGAACCGAGGATAACGTTGGTTGCTGACGCAATAGGCTGGAGCATGGGCGCAAGCGTTGCTGCCGGAAAAGCTAAGATAGTAACCTTTTTTGCGTGGGAAGTCAGTGAGTAGCGCACGGTGAGTCAATGCCGCCATTCCCGAACTGAACAGCCTCGTGATCCTAGCAGCTACAATCGGTGCATGCCCCGAAAATTGAAAGCTGTCTTTTTTGATGTTGGCAACACTCTGCTTTTTCCCGACCGGGTAAAGATCCTGGCTCCCTTGCGTGAACGGAAGATCTCGCCATCGTTGGAACTGCTGCGCGCGCTTGAATGCCAGACCAAGATTGAGTTCGATGCCATGGTAGAGAGGGGATCGGCGGACCACGGATTTTGGTTTCTGTTCTATTCGCACTTGATGGATGAACTGGGGATCGAGGGGGACGGTTTGCGGGGTCTGCTGATCGAGGCCACGCGAATTTCAGCGAATTGGTGCGACATGCGCCGGGGTACAAAGGAGGTTCTGCTGCGCCTGGGCAAACAGTATCGCATGGGCGTGATTTCCAATGCCGACGGCAAAATTGCCTCCGTGCTGCAACATTGCGGCATTGCGGATTGCTTCCAGACCATCACGGATTCGGGGCTGATTGGATATGAGAAGCCGCGCGCCGAAATTTTCCAGGCGGCTTTGCGGGAGATGGGTGCCCGCGCGGAGGAGAGCCTGTATGTCGGCGATGTTTATTCCGTCGACTATCTTGGCGCAACCCGCGTAGGTATGCAGGCGATGTTGTTTGATGTAGCGGGCGCGTACAGCGATAAAGGGCTGGCGCGGGTCGAGTCCCTGGAGGAGCTGGAGAGAATTTTGCTGGCATGAGATCGGGGCAGATTGGAATGGGTATCTGTGATTACGATCGGCTTGGGGCTTAGCTTTGCAACCAATGAGCAGTAATCAGAGCGAAATGATTTGATGATCGAGACAGTCAGTGTGAATCGCGTCATAGAGATCGCGCAAAAGCCCGAGGCCGTGACGAGCCACGAAATATAAGCCCGCTATTTCGCGTTCCTGCAGCGCCTTATTTGGATACAACATGTTGCTGAGCAGATCGGCGTGGCGAGCCAGAACTTCAGTTTGACGTAGTTCAGCGCGGGCGGCGCGGGAGCGGAGCTGATCGAGCTGGTAGTGGATCTTGGAACCGGCGTTGATCGCTGCATCTACGAGAGTCTTGTCCAGATGAGCGAGACAGTCCTGAATTTTTGCAAGGGAGTTCTTCATTACATCGTCGGCCTGCTCGAAAGCGGATTGCAGCTCCTGCGGCAGCGTGCGCACAGCCAGCGTTTCTCGCAGAGCGTCTGAGCCATGAAACAAATCTGGCAAAGACATCCTATACCGCTCAAGTAATGCTTGCTGTTTTGGCTCTACAAGCGTGGCAGAAAAGCGCGGAACCACAGGGGTAGCACGGCCTAAGAGGGTCTGGTAAACCACTGCGGCCTGAGCAAAATACGCGACTTCGGCGGACCCTCCGGTATAGGCGAGGGTGGGAAGCAAGTAGTCCTGCACCACTGGACGCAGCAAAACATTGGGGCTGAAATGCTCAGCAGAAGAGCTAATTTCGTCAAGCATTTTCGCCTGAGAAATCTTCCCGTCTCCCACAAGAAAGTCCGGCTCGGATGAACCGTTTGGCCGACGATGCACAACCGTGCGCGCGCCATCGCGGAGAACGAATAACAGGGTGGAAGTTGGCGTGACCTTCACCTGCTGGTGATAGCCAGCCGATTCGAGCTCTTTGCCACGGGCGAGCAGCGCGTCATCCAGTTCCGCAGCGCGTTCAATCGCAGCGCGATAGATCGGTGCAGCAATACGATTGAGTTCGGGGTCGGAGGCATCCAGTAGAACCACGCCCCATTCGGTGAACAGGCGCGTAAAGAGCCGGGCGAAGGCGCTGCCGAAATTTTCGCCTGTTCGATAAGATTCGTGGAGCCATCCTATGATTTCTGATTCGCCCAGAAGTCCAGCAGCGGCTTCAACCACCGGATCGATCTCCGGCCCGAAACTCACGCTGCCAACCGGCGCATCGGGGACACTTTGCGTTGGTGTTGCCAGGTTGCGGAGAGCGCCATCAGGACCTGGAATATTTACGTTGTTGATTTCCGCAAGATCGTGATCGGCAGTCGCCAGCCAGAACACGGGAACAGTGTCCACGCCTGCTGCCGTCGCTTGCTCCGCCAGTTTGATCGCACTCAAAGCTTTGAAAATTGAAAAGAGCGGGCCGCCGAACAATCCTACTTGCTGACCCGTAACCACTGCGGTTGCGCCCGCGCGCAGGCGGGCCATGTTATCGAGGGCTTTGGAAGAAGCGCCCCAATTTTTATTCTGCGCTTCAAGAACCGACGACACCTGTGCGCGGATTGCGGAGTCATAACGGAGTCGTCCTGTCTCGTCTTTCAACCAGTGTGAGAAATTTGGAGGTCTCGGAAAGAACTGGCGGACTGGTGGTACCCAGGAGAGGAAATCGGTGAAGAGCTGCGAGGCATGCGGTATTTGGCGGAACGGCAAACACTGCGTCTTCACTGGGGCCTCTCCGTACAACATTGGACGATACAGGGCATAAGCTGGTCAACACACATGAAGGCAAACTTAAGGCGTCGTAGATGTGATGATCAAGTCAGCGCCTGGATGCAAAGAGTTATGGTGCTTAAGCACTGTACTTATGCGCCTCAGAGCTGGCGATTGGTCCTGGAGCAACCATGTGAGCAAGCTTGGCATAATATCTGATACAGCGAGAAAAGGATTCGTCAAACGGAGACCTGGATGGTTAAGTTCAAACGTACTGTGCTTGCGTGCGTTCTGTTAATAGCCCCTTCCCTAGCGCAGGGACCGGCCACGTTCCATCCCGGCTTTAATCTTTTTTCCAGGCAGCAGGACATCCAACTCGGGCAAGAGTCGGCTGCGCAAGTGCGTAGACAAATGCAGGTGGTGAGGGATCCATTCCTGAGTGACTACGTAAGCCGGGTTGGCAGAAGGCTGGCGAATACGCCGGAGGCGAGAGCGAGTGGATTTCCGTTTACGTTCGAAGTGGTGGCGGATCGCTCGATTAACGCGTTTGCACTGCCGGGCGGACCGATGTTCATCAATACGGGATTGCTGAAAGCAGTAGACAACGAAGCGGAGCTAGCTGGCGTAATGGGGCACGAAATGTCGCATGTCATTCTGCGCCATGGAACGAATCAGGCTTCGAAAGCACAAGCCATTCAGTTGCCTTTGATGCTGGGATCGCGAATTGCTGGAGGCTCTATGTTGGGGCGCCTGGGGCAATTGGGAATCGGATTAGGAGCCAACAGCGTACTACTTAAGTTCTCGCGCACGGCGGAGAGCCAGGCAGACCTAATGGGATCGCATTTGATGGCGGAATCTGGTTATAACCCGATGGCGATGGCGCGATTCTTCGAAAAGCTTTCTTCGCAAGGCGGTTCCCGCGGACTGCAATTTTTATCCGACCACCCCAACCCCGGCAATCGCGAGCGCGCCATCGAAGAAGAAGCAGACAAATTGCCCAGACGAAACTACGGCTATGAAACGGGTGAATTCGAACGGATGAAGCGGGTAGTCGGTGGCATTCACGAGCCGCCACCGCGCACACAGGCTGGAGGGTGAGGAGTCGGAGGAATGTCGCGGCTTCGGAGCTGGGTATCTAATGCAGCCTACTTGCGGGCAGCGTTGGTTTCGCGGGCTTGCGAGGGTACCGGGGCTGGCGCGACGTAAATCACTTCACCTGGGCGGGCATAATGCAGTTGCTCGCGGGCTTCCTTCTCTATAGTGCTGGGATCGGTTTTGAGCGCCTTGATCTGACCGGTATAGCGATCATTTTCCTTCTGTAGGCCATTAATTTCTTCCTGTAAACCCTGATATTCAGCCCGCTTCTGCCGATAGATGACCATGCCATTGGCGCCGAACATTACGTGCAGAAACAGCCACAGCGTGAGCAGAACTACGCTGCACGTAGCTAAACGGCGGCGCGCGCCGTAAAGCCACTGCAATGTCGGACGCAGCCCTTCGAGTGATCGGTGAGCTAATGCTTCTACTTGCGGGACGCGGTCGAGCAGCAGTTTGAAGCTCTGATGCGGCCGAGGCAGGACGCGAATTCGGGAAAGCTGCTTTACTCGAAAATCCATTTCTTGGCCGCTGCGCTCAATTTTTCCAGTCCTGCCTGGCTGGTTGCCTCGGAGTAGACCCGCACCACCGGCTCCGTCCCGGAGAGCCGGTAACAAACCCATGAGCCATCCGCGAACACCAGTTTCATGCCATCCGTGCGCACGATTTCGCTGACCTTGAGGCCGAAAAATTCGCGTGGCTCGGTTTGCAACTTTCCAGTGAACTTCCCCAGCACTTCCGGCGTCAAGCGGAAGTTCTCGCGTTGCGGATAGAAGGAACCAACTTTGACAAATAACTCTTGCAATTGTTGGCCAAGAGGCTTGCCGCGGCGAGCGACCATCTCGCAGCAGAGCAAACCGGCGAGAATGCCGTCTTTTTCGGGGATGTGATGGCGGATGGAGAGGCCTGCGCTTTCTTCGCCCCCGATGACTACCTTGTCCTGCTTGATCAGTTCGCCGATGTACTTGAACCCGACCGGCGTTTCATGCAATCCGATTCTGTGGTGCTTGGCAAGAGCGTTAATCAGATTTGTGGTCGCGACAGATTTCGCCACGCCGTTCTTCCATCCTCGGCTCTCCACCAGATAATCGCACAGCAGGGCGATAATGTAATTGGGCTGAAAGAACGTTCCGTCTTCGTCGACGATACCGAAGCGGTCGGCGTCGCCGTCAGTGGCGATCGCGATTTGCGCCTTGGTCTCGCGCATCTTCTGTTTAGCATCTTCGAGCAGATGATCATCAGGTTCGGGCGCATGCCCACCGAACAGTACATCGCGGTAATCATGAACCGTGCTCACGCTCACGCCTGCATCGCGCAACAGCGAATCGGGATAGCCTCGGGCAGCTCCCCAAAAGGGATCAAAGACAATGCGCAGGGCAGCTTTTTGGATCGCCGTGAGATCGACGATTTCGCGTAGGCGAGAAAGGTACATGCCACGTGGATCCAAAGATTGGGGGGCTGGGACTCGTGCTGGCTTCTTTGCGTTCGCATCGGCGGCAGCAATCTCCACTTCGATTTTCTTCGTCACATCGGGAAGGGCGGGTGCGCCATCAGGTGTCGAAAATTTGATTCCGTTATATTCCGGCGGATTATGAGAGGCGGTGAAGTTTATCGCGCCATCGGCGCGTTCCTGGATCACGGCATAGGAGATGGCAGGAGTCGGAGCGGCTTCCGCGATGACCATCGGCGTGATGCCATAAGCGCTGAGAATCTCAGCAGCCATGGAGCAGAAAGTCTCGCCCAAAAAACGCGGATCACGGCCCACAATCACCCTCGCGCCAGAAGGCTTCTGCGACGCAACGCACCGAGCAATTCCGGTGACCGCCCGGCGCACATTGGTGAACGTAAACTCTTCGGCCACGACTGCCCGCCATCCTGAAGTGCCGAACTTGATTTGCGTTGTCATCAAGCAACCTTTTGAGACAAAGTGCTAGATTAAATCCAGCTGACTTCGTAACAGACTAAGGATTATATGAGCGAAAACATATTGATGATGACGAGCGTTGGTTCGAAGGAAGAAGCTGAGAAAATCGCGCACACTCTGGTGGATAAGCGGCTGGCTGCCTGCGTCAACATCGTACCGCAGGTTCAGTCAGTCTACCGCTGGGAGGGGAAGGTCGAGCACGCCCAGGAGTGGCTGCTGCTGATCAAGACCTTTGCGACTGCCCTAGAGCGAGTGCGCAAGGCAAACAATGAGATGAACTCCTACGAGCTGCCGGAGTGTATTTCGTTTCATATTGATGGCGGGTGCGCGAATTATTTGAAGTGGCTGAGCAATTCGGTGGAGTGATTGAACAGTACGAGCATGTATAAGTATTGGGGCCAGTGCGGTGTCCAAGCGGATTACTGTCCCGGTAGTAGGACGCCCATCAATTGCGTCATCTTTCGGAACCGTAAAGGAATCTACCCACGATGGAGGGAGCTTTATGAATTCCGGACTCGCATCATTGCTCGCGTTTGGCATTGGGGTAGTGACAGGATTGCGATCCATGACGGCACCAGCCGTTGTAGCTTGGGCGGCGCATCTGGGTTGGATCAATCTTTCCAGCTCTCACCTGGCTTTCATGGGATCCGCCTGGGCGGTCGGTATCTTGACTCTTGGCGCCTTGGGCGAATTCGTCGCTGATCAACTCCCCACAACTCCGGCCCGTACGACAGCCGTCCCTTTAGCGGCCCGAATTGTCATGGGCTTGCTGACGGGTGCCTGCCTTGGCATTGCTGCAGGTGCGTCACTTTGGCTGGGCGCGCTGATCGGGGCGATCGGCGCAATCGTTGGAGCATTCGGAGGCTATCGGGCCCGAGTCGGCCTGGTTCGTGCGCTTCAGGCTCCGGATTTTGCAGTTGCCATCCCTGAAGATCTCGTCGCAATCGGATTGGGACTATTTCTAGTTTCCAGATTCTGAAAAGGCCAATTCCAATCAGGAGCGTCGGTCTTTAGCTGGTTTAGGGCGGAGCTTATGACCTCCTCGCAGCAATATGACGCAATCGTGATCGGCTCAGGACAAGCCGGTACACCTCTCTCCACCGCGCTTGCGCAAGCTGGAATGCGCACCGCACTCATCGAGCGCGAACATGTCGGCGGCACCTGCATCAATGAGGGATGCACTCCCACCAAGACCATGGTGGCAAGCGGCCGAGTCGCCTATCTTGCGCGCCGCGCTGCCGACTACGGTGTGCATACTGGCCCAATCAATATCGATCTGCAAAGAGTCCGGCAACGTAAACGCGATATCGTGAACAGCTTCCGCAACGGCAGCCAATCGCGCATCGAGAAGGCTGCCAACCTCGAGCTGATCTTCGGCAGTGCCAGCTTTACTGGTCCAGAGTTGGTTGAGGTGCGCTCGAAAGATGGCCGCCAGCGAGTCGTCTCAGCGAAATACGTCTTTATCAATGCGGGGACCCGCGCCTCTCGCCCCAAGCTGGCTGGCCTGGACGAAATTCCATTCCTGGATAATGCCTCCATCATGGAACTCGACACCGTTCCCGACCACCTGCTGGTTCTGGGCGGCGGCTATATCGGTCTGGAATTTGGACAGCTTTTTCGTCGCTTCGGAAGCCGTGTGACAATTATTCAGTCCGCTGGCCAACTGCTGACCGGAGAGGATCCCGACATCGCGGACGAGGTCGCCAAGATTCTCCGGCAGGACGGAGTCGAGATCTTGCTGAAAGCCAAAGCGACTCGCGTGAGCCGGTCAGACGGCAGCATTCGTCTGGAGGTCCAGGAGCAAGGGAATTCGACTACGTTGGCCGGGTCACATCTGCTGATTGCCACCGGGCGCGTGCCGAACTCTGACACTCTGAACCTTCCCGCGGCCGGCATTCAAATGAACGATCGCGGCTTCATCCAGGTGAACGATCGGCTCGAAACTACCGTGGATGGAGTCTACGCACTCGGTGACATCAAGGGTGGCCCCGCGTTTACTCATATCTCTTATGACGACTTTCGTATCATCCGCGCCAATCTGCTCGAAAACAAGGCCACCGGGAAGAAGCCAGCCTCAATTGCTAATCGCCTGGTGCCCTACACTCTCTTTATCGATCCGCAACTGGGCCGGGTTGGCTTGACCGAGACTGAAGCCCGCACGCAGAACCGCCATATTCGCGTCGCGAAGTTGCCGATGACTTCTGTCGCGCGTGCGCGTGAAGTAGACGAGACACGCGGTTTCATGAAAGTGGTCGTGGATGGCGAAAACAACCAGATCCTGGGCGCCGCAATTCTTGGCATTGAGGGCGGCGAGGTTATGGCTGCCTTGGAGATCGCAATGATGGGAAAGCTGTCCTACACCGCATTGCGCGATGGTGTCTTCGCTCACCCTACTCTGGCCGAATCGCTGAACAACCTGTTCATGGCGATGGACAGCAGCAAATAGAAGCAAGATGGCTTGTCTAGCAGTATCACTGTGGCCTGTGAAATAGCCGATCGCGGTTGAGGCAAATGGGGGCTTCCTGCTCCGGTGAGATGGAAAGTCGACCTACTGCTTCTCCCGAAATGCCCTAGCCAGTTCAGGGCTGGAATTTGATTGTTGCACTGCTTTGGACTCTCGAACTTCCAAGTCCATTTGGCGGCGTTGCGTGGCTTCTGCCGGATCCGTTCCCGGCTCCAATGTGGTTCTTTCAAAGAAGTAGCGCCAGCCCTCTTGCCGATGTTCTGAGCTTTGGCAATCTTGTAATTCCTTCATTGTTGTTTCTGCGTTCTGCCGGCTCTTGACGACCTCGACTACTCCTCCAGACTCGTAGGTCTGGACGTTATAGCAAATGATCGCGTAGGAAAACCGCTGACTGAACATGGCGGCTCGCATCTCGTCGAGATTCTGATTTTGCCGCAACCTCATAGCGACTCAGTGCTCGGATTGGCCTCGGTGATGGAAGCAATAGTCATCCTGGGATTTGTCTTCAAGCAGCCAGACCGCGAATAGAACCCAGCGATTCTCCTCGGGCGTCTTACCGATCGATTCCGTTGCTGTCGTCCGTCGTGGATGACTCCACCGAACTCGACTCGTCGGAGCCGACGCGGAACAGCGCTGCCTGCGCTTCAGCGTGCTCGCGCAACTCGCGCATCTCGTCCACGCTGCCTTCCTGTTTCTCTTGTTTGCGCTGGCTCTTGCGTTCTGCTTTGTCGCGTTGTTTCTGTTGCCGGGCTTGTTCTTTCTGACGCTTGGTAAAAGTCGATCGGCCTCGTGGCATTCAATCCCCCATATCTTTTTGGTCTATCCCTCGCCGGCACTATGAACCATACCGGTGACTTCCAGGGACATTAATCCAACGGACATCAGTAAAGCTACCAGCGGGGCTCGCGCGGCTGACGTGCTTGGCCACGATAGTCATCGCGTCCGCGTCCACCTCCGCCGCCACCAAAACGCTGTCCGCCACTGCGCGGCCTCTCGGACTTGGGCTTCGCTTCATTGATGGTCAATGTGCGTCCGCCCAATTCAGTTCCGTTCAGTGCCGCGACAGCTTTATCGGCTTCACTGGCGTTTGTCATTTCTACAAACGCGAAACCCCGCGCGCGGCCGGTTTCGCGGTCGGTTACGATGCTCACCTTTTCCACGTCACCATGTGCCTGGAAAACGGTGCGCAACTCGGCCTCGGTTGTACTGTGGGGTAAATTGCCAACGTAAAGGTTCTTCATTGCATTTCCTCTCTTAGTAGTTCAGGTAGGACCTGGGATTGGCCTTCGGTGTTCTTGGAGTATCGGGCTTCAAGATCCCGTGGCGGCGCGGGCCTTTCCCGCACTGCCCTTGAGCGGGCATCGGCCACACAGCGGACAGCGGAAATTCGCCGACAGGCTTCCAGAATTCCCCAGCGTTGAGGCAAACCTCCAGAAATATCGGCAGAGACGGCCACTCCAACATCCCGCAGACGGGGTTCATCGCCATCCTTCTGGATTGAAGGCACTCCATCCTCATTCGGTGATTCGGCGAGGTATTCGGGTTTGCCTACCAGGAACGCAAGTTGCTGTGATGGCGTGGCGCCGCGAATATCTTCACAAAACTTGTTCCGCGGACCCAGTTCATTTCCTATGTTGATAAGCACCAGATCGTATAGGTCAGCCCGCCACCAACAACGCGCCTCACTGATATCGGCGGCACAGTCGACGTCCATGCCAAGCTTTCTCATGATCTCGGACCGCAGATCGCGCTTCGCCGGCGACGAGTCTACCAAAAGAACTCGTTTCTTCTTGACCGGACCGGCTATGGCATTAGAAAGCGGCAACGTAAACGTAGGCGCGGTCATGCTGATACCGCGCTCGGCTTAGATCCCGATGAGGCCGCCGATTTACGTCGCTCTGCCAGGGTCTTCAGCAGTTCGCGGTTTCGCTTCCGTCGCGCGATCTTCTGCTTGCGTTCCCGGTGAAACCTGGATTTATCACCATTAATTCCAGACATTTCAGCTCCTTCATCATCAATCGTCGCGCGGATTGAAAAACTAACTCGCTGGGCTGGGCAAACCTCGGAAGACACGCGCCAGCGCCTTTCAGGGGTGATCTTCTCAATCGCGAAGGCGCAATCTGTCTTGGTGTGTCTTCGAGGTTAAGAGTTTAGGTGCAGCTGCCAGGCGGATTCTCACCGCCGCTTAGAAGTGCTTTTCTCGGTTTCTGTGAGATCGCGCTTAAGCCGCTCGATAAGATCGCTGATCGTCCTAGAATCGCGTTCGTCGACTACCGCCGCAACAAAGTCTTGCCATGGCTTGATCGAATCCTGAGGCATTAAGCTCCATTCTCACTGCTGAACTCATACTACTCCATATTTGCGGAAAGCCCTAATTTCTCATGCTCGAGCGTGTACGGCAAAGTTGACCAGCGCACCTGCCCGTGATTCGAGAATATCGCTGTTGAAATAGCTGCACGCTCAGTGCTTCCGGCTTCGGCTGGCCCGACTGAAGAATTTTCCGACACCCAAGCGCACCTGCAAGGTATTGATCCCTGGATTGCGCCGTTCCAAACCAGCGTTGGAAATATGCATGTAGCGCAGTTCAAGGCTCCAGTTTTTGGAATCCCCGAGAAAATGTGTTCCCACCGCGGCTGCCAGAGTAAAGTTGATGGTGTTTGTTCTCGCGGGCACGCTATGGTTCGTGAACAGCGTGCCGCCGCTGAGTTCTAAATACGGCACAATTCGATCACGTGTCGCGAAATTCCATTTCATATTCAGGGGGTTGAAACCGGCGCCAAACGCAGTATTCGCAGGTTGAAAGACAAGAATCGCCGGGACGGCATCAACCGCGTACTCGAATCGGCCCTTCAAAAATCCGGGGCCATGTGGCCGGGTAAGAATCCAGCCGTAGCGCAGTCCCAGATTCCAGACCCCGATCTTCCCCGTGCCTCCCGCGACCGAGTGCCCCCCGCCGGTCCAAAGCTGAATTTCATGGCCACCATCTTCTGGGCGCGCCTCAGCCCATGCGGAAGCGGCAAGTAACAAGATCGCGGCAACGATTGCTCGCATAATATCGGTCTGCCGGAAAACTGGCACAATATAACAAACTTTCTCGGCTGACAAACTAGGCGCTTTCCCATCTAGAATGTTTCGGACTCGCAAGGATCGAGTTGGCGGTTCAGCGCACGCCGTCACACCAAAAGCTGTCAGGAGGCTAAAGTCAATTGAGTTACACATCATACTGTGTAATACTCTACACATGCCAACCAATCTAGCGCTGGATGATCGGCTAATCGAAGCGGCTCGGCGAGCCGGCGGTCACAAGACCAAGAGGGAGGCGGTGACTGCGGCCCTCGACGAATACGTCAAACGCCGCAAGCAACTTCGGATTCTCGATGCATTCGGCACGGTCGAGTTCGATCCAAAATATGATTACAAAGCTGAACGGCGCCGGAAGCGTTCATGATGGTTCTGGTGGACACACCCGTTTGGTCACTCGCATTGCGACAGCGGCGAAAAGACCTCAGCGTCGAGGAACAGAGCACCGCAGATGCGCTGGCGAACTTGATCCGGGATGGGCGGGCTCAGATTGCTGGCCCGATTCGGCAAGAATTGCTTTCCGGCATGCGGCAGGAAGCGCATTTTCGCAGCCTGCGCGATTACTTGCGCGCCTTTGACGAACTTCCGCTTGAAAGCCGTGATTTTGAGGAAGCAGCCGCTATGAGCAACCAGTGCCGCGCACGTGGCATTGCGGGGTCACCGATTGATTTTCTAATCTGTGCCGTGGCTCACCGTCGCGCCTGGCAGATCTTCACACTTGATCGCGATTTCACGCTCTACGCCACGGCGCTCCCGGTTGTTCTTTATGACCGTCGCTGAGAGAGGAGCGCGGCTCACAATCCCAGTCCGCCATCCACCACCAGGACCTGCCCGGTGATGAAATGCGGCGAAGTGGCAAAAAACATGACGGCATCGGTAACGTCTCTGCTGTCGCCATTTCGCCCCATCGGCGTTTGCCGGGCCATGCGCTTCAGAAACACCGCCGCCGATTTCTCGCCCAAGTCAATCATCCCGGGGGCGACGCAATTGACTGCAATCTCCGGGGCGAGCGCCTTGGCCATAACCTTCGTCAACATATGTAAAGCAGCTTTCGAAGCACAGTAATGCGCATGGCTTGGCCAGGGGCGCACTCCGCCGAGCGAGCCCATGTTGATGATCCTGCCTGTTCTTTCATGAAGCCTGTCCAAAGCCTGCTGCGAGACCAGAAACGGCCCGCGCGTATTCGACGCAAACATTGCATCCCACTGCGCCAGCGTTAGCTTGTCAAACTCAGCGGCTTCGTAATTCGCAGCGTTGTTAACCAGGATATCGAGCCCTCCCAGTTCTTTCACGGCTTTTTTCAACGCGCTCTTCACCTTTTTCGGATCGGTTACGTCGCAAGAGAGCGCCATAGCACGCACTCCGAAACCACTCATATCACTCACTGTGTGCCGCGCCTCGCTGGCCGAATTCCGGAAAGTAATCGCGACATCCGCGCCAGCTTCGGCCATCGCCAGAGCAATTGCCCGACCCAATCGCCGCGCACCCCCGGTGATGAGTACAGCTTTGCCTTGAAGAGGCCTGTTGTGCTCCGGCATGTGGGAAATTGTATCGAAACGTCAGGTCTGCGCGCCCATCTTCCTCTTCCACGCAGCTTGAGACTTCGGAATCGGGCACGCTCTCGTCAGAAGTAAGTTTTAGTCCGCGGCTGCGGCCTTCACTGCCAGAACGTCTGGCAATTTTATTTGCATCATCTCTTGGAAGGCGGCAAATAACCTAGAATCCCACCATCCCTTCTTAACTTCCCTCTTCATCAAATCCAGCGCCTGATCCACGTCAAGTGCTCTCTTGTAGGGACGCTCAGTGGTCAGCGCGTCGTAAACATCGACGATGGTGAGCACCCGGGCGGTGATGGGAATTTCTTCGCCCTTGAGGCCATCCGGATATCCGGATCCATTCATCTTCTCGTGATGATGACGAACAATCGGGAGCACCATTTGAAACGACTTCATTGGGGCACAAATCCGCTCGCCAATAATCGGATGCCGCTGCAGAATTACCTCCTCCGTGCGCGTCAGCCGCGCTGGCTTGAGCAGAATCGTATCCGGCACGGCAACTTTTCCAATATCGTGCACGACTCCCGCCCGCCTTAACGCCTTGATTTCCGGCGCTGAAAGCCCGATATGTTCGCCTAATCGAGCTGAGTATTCAGCCAAACGGGCACAGTGACCTTCGGTATATGGATCCTTTTCCTCGATGCTGCGGGCTAGCGCGAACAGCACGGCCTCAGCCCGCTCCAATTCGTCAGTGAAGGCCTTCTGCCGCAACAACGACCGCACCCGCGCAATCAATTGTTCCCGATCGACAGGTTTGATGAGGAAATCATCCGCGCCGGCTTGGATCCCAGTAACGCGATCTTCGATTGCGGTCAACCCCGTGATCAGAACCACGGGCACGAGCAATGTGTCAGGATTATTTTTTATTCGCCGGCAGACCTCGGTGCCACGCATGTTCGGCATATTGATATCAAGCAGCAGCAAATCCGGCTGTGTTCGCCGAAATTGCTCCAGAGCCTGTATGCCGTCTTCTGCGGTGAGAACGTTATAGCCCTCGAGCGAGAGCAGGGCTTCCAAACCCATGCGGCTGGAGTCGTGGTCGTCGGCAATAAGAATCGTGGCTGGCATGAACTGCCAAAGGACGGAACCGATTTGTTGCCCCAATTCTGACGGAAGTGCCTCAAAAT
>Ga0209807_1000854_pt1 | contig 14202 bp, 12 predicted proteins | sample GraSoiAngelo_154_FD_186168 | JGI IMG/M metagenome (GOLD analysis project Ga0209807, IMG submission 186168) | Grasslands soil microbial communities from the Angelo Coastal Reserve, California, USA - 14_1009_13_20cm (SPAdes) (version 2) | ecosystem: Environmental > Terrestrial > Soil > Grasslands ... | reverse complement strand
GGCGCCACAGGCGTTGGCGTGGGATGGCAAGCGTGGCGTGCTTTGGATGGGATCGCGCGATCTGCGGCGAGTGTATGCGATTGATCCGGCGGAGTGGAATGTTACCGAGGATATCGAAGCGCCCGGCATTCCGTGGGCGGCGGTTTCCACCAATGAGTCGATCCGTTTCACTATTGGTGAGGGTACAAACGATGACCGTTACATTCGCTCGTTCGTTCCCGATACTGGCTTCTCGGACAAGGAACGAATCGCTTGCCCAGAGTTTACCGGATCATATCTCAGTTACGACGGGGGAAATATTTACCTCAGCCAATGGTATAAGCATCGAATCCTGAAACTGGATACGAAGGGAAATATCTTGCGCGCCATCGATGCTGGGGCGGAGATTTCCGGCCACACATTTGTCGATGGGATGATCTACCTGTTGCGCGGGACCGAACAGAACGGCGAGAGCTGGACAATTGCACAGCTTGATTTGAGTGAGGAAAGACCAGCGATCAAAGATCTGGCGGCAGTTCCGTTCGCCTGCCGCTCACTTACCTTCGATGGCGAGCATTTCTGGTCGAATCATCGCGCCGCTAACGAGATTGTTACATTCTCGCCTCCGAAGTAATCATCTTCGGACAGACGGTTCAGGACTGCTATTGAAACCGGTGCGCGTAAAAGTAAGTGACAAGATGCAGAAAAGCTATGCCTATTGGAGGACGAAGCCGATCGGCCGCGAGTTTCGCCCGGGATTCAATCCCGATCTAACTCCCAAGCAAATGCTCAAGTTGGGCGTATTTGGCGGCAAATACATGACCGATTGTCGACGGGAATTTCCGGCAAGCTGGTTTAAGCGCGCGAAGCTTTCGAGAAACGGACATCGTGCTTCCCTGAACTATTTCGGAGTGAACGCATCGCAGCCGCTGGAAGTTTGGCGGAAGAAGGGTTGGATCTATCCTGAAGATCCGCGCGGCTGGTTCCAATGGTACTGCCGTTATTACTCCGGACGACGTTGCCAGGATGATTTACGCCAAATTGCCAGATGGCGTGCCGTGCGACGTCACGTTGCGCAACTTAAGAAACATTGCGCGCGACGCGATTATTCTGCCGGCGACGTCGCCGCCAGGCGCCGTTGCAGTCTTCGACCGGTCCGATACGAGTCCTTGCTCGCGTAAAGTTGGGACGCGACCTAGGACGAATTCGAGACGTGCGTTTTCCCTTGCCGGTTTTGGCTGGTAAGAAACGGTTACACACGCCCGAGGCACGCGCGAAGTAGATACGAATTGAAAAGCAGAAATCTGCACCAAAGAGACCTACGTTCAGATAGCAGAACTCCGGAATCAGGAGTTGGATTGCATGAGATTATCGCCCTCCTTATGGTCGTGCCATGTCGAAGGCGCTGAAATCGAAAGCGGCGGTGCGAAAGCGGAATCGTTTTAGTCCGTTGGTTCGTTCGGAGTTTTCTCTGATTATCGGCCTGCTTACGGCAGCGATCTTCTTGGGAACCGGAAACCGACTCGTGGAAATCATCGCGCATCCGGTCGCCCTGATCGTTGTCTTTCTCTGGCTCTTTGCTGTTATTCTTTGGTCTGCGGTCTCCGTCGTCCGGCATGCCGATTGTCTTGCTGTAAAATGGGGCGAACCTTACGGAACCTTAGTTCTGACGCTATCCGCGATCGCCGTTGAAGTGGTTATGATTTCTGCAGCGATGCTGCATGGCGAAAATAATCCCACACTTGGGAGAGACGCGATTTTTGCTGTGATCATGATTGCTCTCAATGGGTTCGTTGGCCTGGTCCTGTTAGTCGGCGGGTTACGTCACGGCGAACAGTATTACAATCTGCAGGGCGTCAATTCCTATCTTAATGTCATCATGACGTTGACCGTGCTGGGCTTGGTCCTGCCAAATTTTACTACCACAACGGAGGGTCCAACATTTTCCACCGAGCAACAGATCTTTCTCGTCGTGGTGTCACTATTTCTTTACGCGATTTTTCTGCTGATTCAGACCATGCGGCACCGCGGCTATTTCATGGAATCAGAGCGCGCAAGCGTGGCGGCAGATTCAGTTGATCACCCGCTGCACGTGCAATCGACAGCTTTTCATGCGCCGATGCTGGTTCTTTATTTGATCGTCGTGATTTTGCTGGCGGAAAAGTTCGCTGTTCCTTTGGATAACAGCATTGAGAAATTTGGCATGCCTCAGGAGTTTGGCGGCGCAATCATCGCTGCCCTGGTGCTTGCACCGGAGGGAATTGGTGCGATCCGAGCTGATTTGCGCAATCAGTTGCAGCGCGCGATAAACATCCTCTTCGGATCCGTGCTTGCAACTATTGGACTCACAATACCCGCGGTACTGACCATCAGCTTGGTCACGAAACGACCGGTGACGCTCGGGGTGCAAGGCGGCAACCTTCCCCTGCTGCTGTTAACGCTAGCGGTGAGTGTGGTCACGTTCACGAGCAGAAAGACAAATATCTTACAGGGTTGCGTTCACTTGTTACTTTTCGCAGTGTTTCTCCTGCTGATATTTTCCCCGTGAGACACGAAGCTCGTCCCTCAGTTCACGGCAGCAACAACACTCCCAAGTTATTCGCTACCGAAACTTGTCGGCGTGATCACAAGCGAATTCCCTGAAAGCGATTGGAGGTTTGCCTATTATTTCCTGTACATCCGACGTGATTGTGCTCCAGCGACTCTGTTTGTTGATTTCATGAAGTTCCATCAACAGGTCCACCTGCCATTCCGCCATCCCAGCCTTAAGCATGGCGTCGCGCGCGGTTGATTCCGGCACATCAACGTATTCAATTTCGCGGCCGGCTACATGAGAGAGAGTGCGAGCGACTTCATCAATACTCAGGGCAGCTGGGCCTGTGAGGGTGTAGATCTTGTTTTTGTGAGCTTCATTAGTCAGAGCTCGGGCAGCAACGCTGGCAATGTCGCGTGCATCAACAAAACTCGCCTTCCCGTTTCCCCACGGTAAATAGATCACGCCATCACGTGGCGGGAAGTAGTTAATGAAATTCTGCATAAACGAATTCGGGCGCAAAAAAGTGAAGCCCAAACCAGAGTTCCGAACATGACGTTCGTTGGCCGCGTGCCATTCTCCCGCCGTAAACGTCTCGGTCCCTACGCCGATCGCCGAGAGTTTTACAATGTGCTGCACGCCCGCGCGCTGAGCCGCGTCGACGAAAGCATTCGTTACCTCAACCTGATTCGGCATGAGCGGAGGAAGAAGGAAAACCTTTTCCACGTCCTCAAGCGCATCAGTAAAAAGTCGTTTATCTTCGAAGGCAAAAGCTACGAGCTCAATTTCGTCCCCAAATTGTTTCCGCGCCTTCGTTCGATCACGCACGCCCGCGCGTGTTGATGCCCCATCTGCGGCGAGACATTTCGCGACCTCGCGGCCAATGGTGCCCGTGGCACCCGTCACCAAGATTTTTTTCGTCATAAACTTTGTTATCGCGCGAATCGTTTGACGCGGCAAGGATGTCGGGTGCCATGATTCAATCCAACGGTGGCGAATAGAGCAAAAGGACAACTAAATGACGTCGAAAGCCCGTGTTCTTCTTGAAGAAAGAGGCCGGAACTGATGATACAATCCCTTGTGCAATCCCATTATCGCGGTCGCTGGTGGATGATGTTGCCGGACGGGCGTGTTGAGTGCCGGCTTTGTCCGCGATTTTGCAAGCTGAACGAAGGACAGCGGGGATTTTGTTTCGTCAGACAGCGCGTGGGCGATGAGATGGTGCTAACGACTTATGGGAGAAGCAGCGGATTTTGTGTCGATCCAATTGAAAAGAAGCCGCTTAATCATTTCCTGCCCGGAACAAGCGTGCTCTCTTTTGGCACGGCTGGATGTAACCTCGGCTGTCGCTTTTGCCAAAACTGGGAGATTTCCAAGGCGCGCGAATGGGACAAGCTGGCGGATGGGGCATCGCCGGAGCAGATCGCACTGGCAGCGGACCGACTCGGCTGCCGATCGGTGGCCTTCACCTACAATGATCCAGTCATCTTCGCCGAGTATGCCATCGATGTGGCGGAGGCTTGTCGGGAGCGTGGAATCAAGGCTGTCGCCGTCACTGCCGGCTACATTACCGAGGAGGCGCGCCCTGAGTTTTATCGTCATATGGATGCTGCGAACGTCGATCTAAAAGCGTTTGCCGACACCTTTTATCATCGACTTTGCTTTGCCCAACTCGACCCCGTTCTCGATACTCTGAAATATCTGCGTCACGAAACAAACGTCTGGTTTGAGGTCACGACGTTGCTTATTCCCGGCGAAAACGACAGCGACGCTGAGTTACATCTGGCTAGCGACTGGTTCGCAGAAAATCTCGGACCGGATGTGCCATGGCATTTCACGGCCTTTCATCCCGATTTCAAGATGATGGACAAACCTCGCACACCGCCTGCAACTCTTGGCCGGGCCCGCAAAATTGCGCGGTCAAAAGGATTGCATTACGTTTACACCGGCAACGTTCATGACACCGAAGGTGGCAGCACATGGTGTCCAGGTTGCGGCGAATTGCTAATCGAGCGCGATTGGTACGAGCTTGGGGAATGGAATCTCGAAGACGGAAAGTGTCGCTCTTGCGGCCATACAACTCCCGGTCGTTTCGAAGAGCTGCCAGGTAAATGGCGTGCCCGGCGTATGCCGGTCCGGCTCGGACTAGATGCTGCATGCGCATAGGCAATTTTGCTGATGCGGCGCTATTTTTTGTAGCCAGGAACGTATCATTGGAGCTACCCGACCGTTGCGGCGGTTAATTTCGCACGGTGTTGCCAGCCTTGGTCCGGAGGAGATAGGCGAAGGTACCGTTACGCAGTGGAGGGAAGCGCTTCCGCGTGTCCTGAGAATCGAAAACGAAGAATGCGCAGAAGCGAGTTCGTCCGCGGCCTCAAACGAACCCTATGGCTTGAGGAGCGGGATGAAAGCTTCACGGTAGCGCCACATCAGAAATAGCTCGAGCAAGGTAAAAACCAGTGCAGGCGGGAAGCCTTCCGGTGCCATCAGGGCGTGAAAGACCAGAATGTTGAAGATGATGGCTCCGAGAATTGTCAACGCGAGAGGAACGAAGCGCCCGATCAGGAGAAGCAAACCACCGATCAGTTGGAGCGCCCCAATAACGCTAGCCCAACCACTACTTATGAACACGCGGGTAAAGTCCCCCGCTAGCGTCTGCGGGATCGGTGGCATGGGAATGAAATGTAGGAAGGCGTTGGAACCGAAGACGACGAAGCCAAGCCCAAGCAGCAAGCGAGCGATAATGGTGACGATTTTCATGATTGGCAAATTCTTTATTTGACCACGTGGCTATGACAACAGCTTTTTGAAGCGTGAATTATGATCTGTGGTTCGTGAACGTAGATCTGAAGAAAATTGCCGATCGCCATTCGCTCGCCACTTGGGTTTCATCACCCATCACTTTTCTTGGACGGAATAAGTTTGTTTACGAGTGTGTTTGTCGATTTCTCCAGCAGAATTCCCCAAGCACTGAGCACCGCCAGGGTTGCGACGAAGACCAGCAGAAATAATGATGCCGATATCGGCCGAATACGAAGTCCCAGCCAGATGACATAAGGTTGATGAATGAGATACAGACCGTAGGAGAACGCGCCAACTAAGCCGAATACTTTGGCCACACTGCCAAATCGCCAGATAATTCCAGCGACGCCGACGATTTCGAGCAGGCAACAAGCGCCAGTAGCAAAATCGACAAAGACGTAAGTAATTCCGTTATGATACAGCCACATCGCAGCCGGATACAAGAGGAGTCCTGCAAGTAGTCCCACGCCGCGAAGAAGAAACCACTCGATCCGAGCAGGCGATTGTTTGTGCCACATTCCCAAAGCCATGCCCAAGGCGAACTCAGGCAACCGGCAAACGGCAAAACCACCAAGCACCCAGAAGCCATGCTGCGGATAAACAACCAGTAGCAAATAGCGGACGAAAAATCCCAGCGCACATGCCATTAATAAGAAAGCAAACGGTCCGAAACGCCGTGCCGCCCAGAACAGCAGGGGAAACATTACATAAAACTGGATGAGCATGGAGAAGTACCACCAGGCGGCGTTGAGGTACATGAAGTTCATCGTAATATCGATGAAACGCAGACCAAGCAGGCTCAGTATGATCCGGCTATCTACCGGCTCGATTCGGGCGACAAAGGGCGAGACAAGATAAACCAAATGCGCTACCCAATACATCGGATAAAGCCGGAGAAAACGTGCGCCAAACCAGCTTCTCCATTTCAATGAAGAGGATTCCGCCCGTCGCGCAGTCGATTCCATCAGCGCCCAGCCGCTGAGAATAATGAAAACGCCGACGGCGTGAAAACCGATGCCGGAAATTTTTAGCCACACCATCCGGATCACGGTAACGGTGCCTGCGGCAAGATTGCTCCAGTCCTCGGCCGGGAATTGTGTGTGCTCGAAGACAGTGTTGAAAAAATGAAAATATACGACCCAGCAAATGGCAATTGCTTTTGCGATATCCAGCCAGAGGAGCCGCTTCATTCCCGTCGGCTTAACAGGTCCGAGCCGGACTGGCATTAAGGACTGGTTGATCCGCCTCCCGGCATCGCAGCATATTCATTTGATAATGTACCCGCTCCTCCGCGTCACATCTTCAATGCCGTGCGAAGGTGGGGAGCCAGGCGCCTGGTGAACTCGACTGAATCGCCGGCAGATAGATGCGACCATTCGGGGCAATTAAAACCGGCGAGTTCGGGATAATCTTCGAAGTAAATTCCGGGAGCATTGGTCCGTTGCAGTAGCGGTTCCCAGATTTTTGCGCGAGGCGTGGTTTGATCTTCGAGTTGCTTGAGGCCGCCGCTAACGGGCAGCCTAACGAAAACAATTTTGCCGCCGCGTGCACGCAGTTTTTCGACTGCGACCGCGGCATCAGCAAAACGTTGCTCAATTGCCTTTCCGATTCCGGCCATGAATTCCTCTTTCGGAATGTAACTTGGCGGCGGAGGCGGAGTAAAAAGCGGAATCCAAATTTTTTGAATCATGCGCGCGAGTTCTCCGTTGGGATCGGCGCACGCTTCGATCATGCGGGAGCGACGTTCGCGATCTTCCGTGCCGAAGTAGGGCGGCAGGCGCGGTGGTACGAGCGCCCTGGGGCGATTCGGAATTGGAATGCTTTTGAGCAGATCGTCGAGCGTGAGTTCTTCTTGTTTCAAAAAGGCGACGTGTTCCTCCAGTGGCATAGCAAGGTATTCGCTCATGCGTTGGGCCGGGGTTTGATTGTGAAATCGCTTTACTACTTTTTCGCCGCGCTCGAATGGCGGCGTGCCCGGTGGCGCGAAAAAGAGACGCGGCGCGATGCTGCAGATGACGGTGCCGTGGAAATTGTTGTCGTTGGCCAAATCGGCCAGGACGGGATAGCCACACATTCCGCCCCCAGCGAGTTGGAGAGGGCGCTTGCCAAGAGCTTCTTGCAGTTCATCGAGGTCGAGATCGTACCAGCCACGGGAATCGCCGATAATGACGATCGATTCGGGCTCGACTTTTCGCCTAACCAGCGTCCAAAGATCTTCGTTATCGTTCAGGGTTGGACCATAACCAATCGAGCGACAATAAATTTCCCATGCGGTTGTCGCGGCAATGACAATGATCGCGACGATGACCGTGATGCCGCGCCACGGTATCGGCGGGATCGGGCGCTCGAATTCCAAGGGCGGTCCGCCGTGCACGCTTTCGGCTTCGGTTGGTTGCCGGAAAAATAAACGCGGCAGGCGCAGTCTGTTCTTAAAACTGGAAGTAGATGAAGGCATTACTGTTTCCTTGAGTAGAACAATGGCGCACGCCATCAAAGCCCACGTCGTCGTGACGACCCAACGCGGGAGTCGAGTCACCGCGGTTTCGATGTTGCTGTCACGTAACGTCCAATGCACCCCAATTACGCAGATAGTGACGATGGCCACTTGCAGGATTTCGCGGGTTGAAAGAATGGCGTCACCGTGGGCGTGACGGCCGAACATCCCATCTAGCATTCGGCTGGCGACGGTGAAGTCGGATGCGCGGAAAAAGACCCAAGCGATGCAAACCGCGCCGTAAGTGGCGAACCCAGCCAGAGCACGCGTTGCGAAATTATTGGCCCAGGGTTTGTTTTCAAATAAAACACGAACCACGCGTTCGATGACCAGATAAGAACCATGAAGTAATCCCCAAACCACGAAGGTCCAGGCCGCGCCATGCCAGAGACCGCCCAGGAACATTACGATTACGAGATTCAGTGCCGCGCGCAGCGGCCGGACCTGATTACCTCCGAGCGGAATGTAAAGGTAATCGCGCAGAAAGGTGGAAAGCGAGATGTGCCAGCGTCGCCAGAAATCGGAGAAGCCGATAGCAGCGTAAGGAAAACGAAAATTATCTTTCAAATGAAATCCGAGGCATAGGGCGGCACCGATCGCGCAGGTGGAGTAGCCGGCGAAATCGAAAAATATCTGGCCGGCGAACGCAATGACTCCGGTCCACGAATCGAGCGCGATCAGCGGACCACCGTATCCAAAAATGCGATCGGCCGATCCGGAAAGCATGGTGTCTGCGATCACAATCTTCTCGAACAAACCCAGCGTCATTAAAGCGAGGCCCCACATGAATTGTCCGAGGCGCAAGCCTGGTGCTCTGACTAACTGGGGGAGAAAATCGCCGGCACGCACAATTGGTCCGGCGACCAGCTGAGGGAAAAACGAGACTGCGAGAACGAAATCACGCAACGACCGCGTCGGTTGGAGAACACCGCGATAAATATCGAGGGTGTAGGAGAGGGAGTGAAATGTATAAAAGGAAATGCCGACGGGGAGAAGAATGTCGAGATGCGGCGGATGGTAGATGATACCGATCCGGGCAATGAGCCATTGGAAGTTCTGGAGGAGGAAATTTCCGTATTTGAAAAACCCCAGCATGCTGAGGTTCATGCAAACGCTGGCGACGAGCCAGACGCGTCTGGATTGTTGAGTGGCGGCTTTCGCGATTCGGGCGCCGAGCCAGAAATCCATGCAGGTCGTCGAAAACAGGAGCGCGGCAAAGGGCGGGTTCCACGCCCCGTAGAAAATGTAACTCGCGACCACGAGCAGGTTCTTGCGTGCGTTCCACGACCGGATGCTCCAGTAGAGCGTGACGACGACAACAAAAAAAGCGACGAAGGTGAGCGAATTGAAAAGCATGACGCGACGCGTCTGCTTATATAAGAGTGTCGCGCAATCGCCAGTAGTTTTTGGAAATTACCTCTCCCTTAGAGACAGAGGTGTAGAGGCGGTCGTGCCGGCCGCAAAAAAAGGTTTCCCGACGACACCCTAAATCTACAAAAGCCCCACTAAGAATTTCTGAAAATCTCTCCCTGCTCCGTTGTGGCCTTTGTGCCGTGGCGGCAGAACTAATCTAGGACGCGTCTTATTGCCCCGATGCCTGTTCCGCCGGCGTTTCGTTTTCCGCGGGCCATTGATCCTCGGTTGGATGCCAGGTCTTATCCGGATTGAATCGCTCCATCGACTCAAATTCTTTCAGCGTAGCAGGGCCACAATCTTTCTCATAAACAACGCCACTCGGCCCAACCATGAATGTTTTCATACCCGTGACCCGATATTGGGCCGGAGCCGCCGCCAGTGCGCCGTCGAGTTTGTCTGGAGCGAAATGTTAGGGGATAACGATCGCGTGAATGAACGAAGGCACAGAATCTTCATGCGCTCCGGCTTAATTTTTTCATTGTTCTCGGTGCAGGAAGAAAGCTTCGATAGATGCAAACCTGGTCGCAGCTTGAGCCTGGCGGAATCGGTAGTTGACGCATTCAAACCTAAATTATGGTGAAGCAAAGACTGCCGTCGTCGAGCGCCTTCCGTTTTGTGCTGATCATTGGCATCGCCAACCTCTTTGCCGACATGACTTATGAGGGTGCCCGTAGTTCGACTGGTCAGTTTCTTGGAACGCTGGGTGCCAGCGCGGCGGTGATCGGATTTACTGCCGGATTCGGTGAGCTAGTGGGGTATACCTTGCGTTCCGTTTCCGGACTTATCGCTGACAAGACTGGTAAGTATTGGACCATTACGATCGTCGGCTACATCGTCAACATGTTAGCCGTTCCGGCACTCGCGCTGGCGGGTAGCTGGCCATTGGCGGCTGGACTGATCGTGGCCGAAAGGACAGGCCGAGCGATCAGAAAACCTTCTACTGAAGCGATGTTATCCTTTGCCGGGAAACACATCGGGCAAGGATGGGTCTTTGGTTTGAATGAAGCGCTCGATCAAGCCGGCGCCGCAATCGGACCGCTCATTCTCTCATTTACTCTGTTTCGTCGAGCAAATTATCAGACTGGGTTCGCCCTGCTGCTGATCCCGGCTCTGCTCACAATCACCGTTCTTTTATTAGCCCGCTATTTTTTTCCAAACCCGCGTGATTTGGAGCCCGCGGAAGAAATTCACGCCGAACGTTTCTCGACAGCATTCTGGCTTTACCTCGCGGCCAATGCCTGTGTCGGAGCGGGTTTGGCTGACTTTGCTTTGATTGGCTATCATTTTCAAAAGGTGGCCTCTGTTCCAACCGATTTGATTCCGGTTTACTATGCTGCGGCCATGGCAACCGGCGCAGTTGCCGGTCTCGTCTTTGGAAAACTTTTCGACAAGCTAGGATTGATAGTGCTTCTCGCGATCTTCTTTTTTTCGGCCTTTTTTGCGCCCTGCGTTTTCCTTGGCAAATCATGGGTTGCTCTAATTGGAATGATCCTTTGGGGACTCGGCATGGGTGCGCAAGGATCATTGATCAACGCGGTCATCGCAGGCGTAGTGCCCGCAAATAAGCGAAGCACTGCCTTCGGCCTGTTTGATACCGGATTCGGCGTCGCCTGGTTTGCCGGCAGCTGGCTAATGGGAATTCTTTACAGTAAATCCATTTTTGCCTTGATCGCTTTCTCTATTGCTCTTCAGCTATTGTCGCTTCCGATCTTCTTATTCGCGAAACAAAAAGAGTAGTGATGAACAGGCACTTGCTGCGAATTTGAAATGCATCACTGAAAGGTGGGCGAGCGATGCGAGTGTCGTGTCCGGTCATGCGTGCCAAATCACGATTCATTTAAACGAAAATATCGAAGCAATCGATTCTGTGGAAATCGTTGCCCGCAAACGAGCCTTTGTTTTCGAAGTGGTTGTAACGGGTATGCTAGAAAGTACACAACCATGAGAACAAACAGTCTCGTTATCGCGATCACAATCAGCGCCGGATTGGCGTTCGCTTCTGCCGCGCAGGCAAAGGAGAAACACGAAGAAGAAATCATCAGCAGAGCTGACGTGCCTATGGCGGTGCAGACGGCCGCGGAAAACGAAGCGAAAGGCGGCCGAATTGTGCGTTGGGAGAAAGAGGGCAGGGACTACGAGGCGGTCATTGAGAAGAACGGAAAAAAATGGGGAGTTGAAATCAATGTCAACGGGAAGGTGCTGGGCAAGCACGACGAGAGCAAAGAACAGAGGGAAAAGCGATAAAGGTGGAAAAACCTGAGTTAAGCGGCGCGATGTGACGAATCAATATTGGACGAAGGCTTCGTCCGGATAACAATACAGCCAACGGTCCGAGCCGGACTAGCGCTAGAAACAGCCGTTCCTTATTTTTTGTCGGTCGGCGAATGATTGATTCATTAACGCGGCCTCGTCGGGAAGCGGATGCGTTATTCTATTAGAATGCGCGAACTCGATGACCACGGGATTTTATTGAATTGCCCAAAGTGCGGGCGTCGCAACCGCATGCGATATGAAGGACTGGGCAAGCCTTTCCGCTGCGGGCAATGTCAGCACAAACTCCAGCCTATTGGTGAACCGGTCGAAGTTCACAGTGATCTCGCTTTTGAGGCGCTCGTGACGCATTCGGCTGTGCCGGTCCTGGTAGATTTCTGGGCGCCGTGGTGCGGTCCGTGCAAAATGGTCGCGCCCGAAGTGCGCAAGGTAGCGAGGGAAACTGCGGGGCGCTTACTCATCGCCAAGGTCAATACAGAAGAAATGCCAACTCTCGGGTACCGCTTTCGTGTAGCTGCGATCCCGACGATGGCCTTGTTCCGAAATGGTCTCGAAGTAGCGCGTCAAGCTGGAGCGATGCCCGCGCCGCAGATTCAAAAATTTATCGAACAAGCCGAACCGGTCAAAAGCTAAGGAGATTGATGAAATGAACCGCCTCTTTCGTTAGGGGCTCGTTCGACTTACTGCCCGCCGAGACTTGCCGCATCTTTTCCATCGCCTGATCGATAGGCCGATATAATCTCCGCAAAAACAAGGGAAGCCGCACAGAGGGAACGGCCGTCCCGACCGCAAAAAAGCTTCTCCACGTGCCCATCGCGGATAGGTACCCCAAAAACCTCCTCGCTTCCGCGGACATCGAGTCAGCCCCCTGTTTTGGATCCTTAATATTTCAGTTTCGTGTTCATCCGAAAAGCCATTTAATTCTTGGCGTCGGAAAGCGCCGGGACTGCCTCACACGAAGTCGCCAAGACTCGGGAAGGATTTTCACTCACGAGATACAGAATATTGTCCTAAGTCCGAGTGCTCGTTCGTCGTCCTTGTGAACAGCGGAACACAATGAGGAGCCGGAAATGAGTAGACAAACAATTACATTGCGAAAACCCGATGTTTTGTCAGACGATGACATCAAATCGCCAGAGGAGTGGATAATTGCCCGGCAATGCCTGCTTAGCCGTGTGCAGGAACTGAGGCGGGTTCGCGATCAACTAACCGTGGAATGTTGCGCATTGAATTGCGCGAAGGTCGACAAGGAGTCTGTGTTTCACGCCCCAGCGGGCAGGGTAAACCAGGCTGAACTGTGGAATGAGCGCGCCCCGTTCTTCCTCAAATACTCCGGGTATCATCTGCTGGGGCTTGTTGGTATTCCGCTGATCGTGGCGGTGTGTTTGCTTCTCCAACTCCACAATCTGCCGAACTCATCGCTGAGCTATTCGCTACTGAACGCGATCGTTTCCCTCTTATTCAATTTCAGTTCGTCCGCGCTTTTGAAGGCGCTTTCGTTCTTAACCAGCCTGCTTGGTTTATCGAGATGGGTCGCGTCTAGCGGGCGATCGCTTATCTCCTAATTTTGCAAGTTATCGGTCATAGCGATCTATCGACGGCGTTGTTTTATTTCGGACAAGAACCAGGTGCGGCGCTCCGTTTCATCGATCCAAACTTCGATCAAACTTGCCGTGGCGAAGTCGCGATGTTCGTCGCAAACATCATGCGTCTCGCGCAGACGGGCCGCCAACGTTTTGTTGTCGTCCGCTAACTCGGCAATCATGTCCAACGGATCGACATAATCTGCATCGTTATCGAGCACGCGTTGTAAGCGCGAGATGTGGCCGATCGATTTGATTGTCGGTCCACCGATCTTTCGAATTCTTTCTGCAATTGCATCGGTCATCCCAAAAAGCTGTTCGGCTTGTTCGTCGAACAGCAGATGGTAATCGCGAAAGTGCGGACCACTCAGGTGCCAATGGAAGTTTTTCGTTTTTAGGTAAAGCGCGAACACATCCGCGAGAATGGCGTTCATCGTGCCCGCGATATCTCTCACGGCCGAGTGTTCGAGATCCGTTGGTGTCGCTAACGGCGCCTGGCGTCTCTGCAGAAGCTTTGTCGTTTTTTCCGAATTGTTTTTTGCCATAATAGTGAATTCCCCTTTTCTTATGAACGTATTTCCAGCGATGTAATTTGGTTGTTCTCGAGCGCGAAGGCAAACTCCAGCTCGATTGGAGTACCCGGAAAATTGCCGGTGAGCCGATTGGTGACAACGATCCGATTGTTCCTCCCCCCTCGATCCGAGAGGCTCGATCGTGTGCTGGCATTTTCTTTTCGTCTTAGCTTTCGCAGGCGACACTCCTGCCTCTACAGATCAAGACTATTCACCGCATGAGTGCGATCAATCGACTGCGACTGGTGATTTCGAGTTTGCGAAAAATCGAGTGCAGATGTTTTTTCACCATCGCCAGGCTGAGCTTCGCTTTATCGGCGATTTCCTGATTGCTGCGGCCATCACAGACGAGTTGCGTGACTTGTTGCTCGCGTGGAGTCAACTGCGCCAGATGCGGCAGTCGTGGGGCGCCGCCCCGGCTGTGGTGTGGCTGCGACAAGTCTTCGCATTCGATCAGCAGATGCGGCCGCGCGACTCCGAGGGAACTGATTTGTCTGAGATTCAGATTCGCGCGGAGGTGGCGAAGGTGCGGATGATGCACAAATGTTTTCC
>Ga0209807_1000847_pt1 | contig 14278 bp, 13 predicted proteins | sample GraSoiAngelo_154_FD_186168 | JGI IMG/M metagenome (GOLD analysis project Ga0209807, IMG submission 186168) | Grasslands soil microbial communities from the Angelo Coastal Reserve, California, USA - 14_1009_13_20cm (SPAdes) (version 2) | ecosystem: Environmental > Terrestrial > Soil > Grasslands ... | reverse complement strand
CCCGTCGCAAGCCGGCGGAACTTATTGCTGTGTGCGTTCCGCAGTCGCTCCAGCGTCGTCCAGGACTGACCCGACGCTGGGACGAATTGCCGCTCGTCGATGCAGATCGGACACGCACCGGGCGGAGCGTCGGAGGGCGGATACTGCGTGCCGCAGGCGGTGCAGATGAAGGCTGGCATGACGGCAGGATACACCAGGGTCGCCGTGAGGGCCATTCCTGTTGGTCAATCCGGCAACACGTTGGGTCACGCGGCAGCAGATCGCGCGTTCGGCGGCGCAGCCTGTCTATTGCAGCAACGTGCACAAATATTTGCAGCCGGATGACGTACGACCTTGAGTCTGGTATTGCGCAAGCTGGACCTTGCGAGATAAGCAGGCGAACGATGACGACGCCGTTTCAACGAGGGTTAGGCAGCTGGACGCAGTATCGGTCGATGTTCGACCTGGCCGTATCAGACGAAGTCGATCTGCATTTCGGCCCGCGCGACAGGTCGGTCTCATATGACCAGGTGATGAGAGACCTGATCAGCCTCATAGAGGACAAGGTCCGAGACGCGCAGCAGAGGGGCCGTTCCTATGTGATGTTCATTCACGGATCGTCTACATCACGACGCGGCAGGAGGACGGCGCGCTCGCAGGTCAGAGGGTTCATGCGGTCAAAGGCCGCGACGCCACTGATCGAACGAAAGTACTGCATTCAGCACAACACCGTATTCATTGCCAAGTTGCGTCCGATGCCCGACGTAACGGTAGCGCCGGTCCTCCTCGGCGACCCAGCAAATTCCAGCCCGAACAATAGTTGTGGCTTGGTTTGAAGCAGGGCCAAGGGGCGGCCCAACACGCACAACGTCGCCTCTGGATTACACTCGCAGCACCCATGCGGCGTCATCTCGCTTCACTCGGAAGGGATATCGCATGGAAATGAAGTTCCAATGCCGATAACCACTGACGCGCATCCGCCATACGCGACGATCCTGTCGATCATGGGCCTGTAGATACCGCCGATCCACTACATGGTCGCGGCCGCCCGCGGCGATACCATTCGTTGCGCACCCTACGCGACCTATGGCACCGCGGACTTGTCGAAGCATGCCGTCAAGGCGCTGGAAGACCGCTTTGCCTGTCTGCTCGCCACCACGGCATGATCGCGGTCGGGCCGTCGCTGGCGCGAGCGCTTTGGCTTGCCGTCGAGGTCGAGACGTTGGCGCGGCAATATCATGGTTGCCTGCAGATCGGCACCCCATCGCTGCTCTCGAAAAGCGAGATCGGGCGGGTCCGCCAGAAGATGGCCGGATATGGACACGCCGATAGCTAACCCCGATAGTAAAGCTTGCGAAGCCGCAGCATAGTCGAGGGTGGGCCATGAAGGATTTTGCCGGAAAGATCGCCGTCATCACCGGAGGCGGCACGGGCATGGGCCGCGAGCTGGCGCGCCAGCTCGTCGCCGAGGGCTGCAATGTCGCCATGTGCGACGTCTCGGCCGAGGCGATGGCGGAAACCAAGCGGCTTTGCGAAGAGCAAAGACTGCCTCAGGGGCTGCGCGTCACCACCCATATTGCGGATGTCTCGATCGAGGATCAGCTCACACGCTTTCGCGACGAGTTGATTGAGCAGCAGGCCACCGACAAGATCCATCTATTGTTCAACAATGCCGGCATTGGCGGCGGCGGCAGCCTGTTCACCAATACGCGCGACCAATGGGAGCGCACCTTCAACATCTGCTGGGGCGGCGTCTATCTCGGCGTCCGCACCTTCCTGCCGCTGCTGCTGAAGGCGGACGAGGGCCACATCGTCAATACCTCAAGCGTCAATGGCTTCTGGGCCTCGGTCGGAATGGGTGTCGCGCACACCGCCTATAGCGCGGCCAAATTCGCGGTGAAGGGATTTACCGAAGCCCTGATCAACGATCTCCGGCTCAACGCGCCGCATATCAAATGTTCGGTGGTGATGCCGGGCCATATCGGCACCTCGATCATCTCGAACTCCCGCAAGATCCAGACCGGCAGCGAAACCGATCAACTGAGCGCCAACGAGATCCTGTCGACCCGCCAGCGGCTGAAGGGCATGGGCATCGACACAGCGGCGATGTCGGACGAGGATATTCAGGCGATCGCGCTGGAACGCGCGCGCACCTTTCGCGAGGAAGCGCCCACGACCGCGGCCGCCGCTGCGAAGATCATCCTCGACGGGGTCAAGGAGGGACGCTGGCGGATTTTGGTCGGTGACGACGCGCACCGGCTCGACGAGCGCGTGCGCGACAATCCCGAACACGCCTACAACACCGAGTTCTACCAGGACTTTGTCAAGGAGGTCGGCTGGCGATTGGGCTGAGCTGGCGGATTCGCCGCGGGAGCCTCGTAGGGGATTTAGCAACGGCGTAATCCGCCGTCGTGTTCTTCAATTGGCTGGTTACGCTTTCGCTAATCTTACTGCGGCACTAAGCCCCCCATGGTGAGGAGGCGCGAATGCGCCGCCTCGAACCATGTGGTCTCGGTGCTGATTTCTCGGCCTCGATCCTTCGAGACCCTTGGCTCGCGCAAGCTCCTCAGGATGAGGAATAAGGCCCGTTATGACGCGGTAAGACTGGAGCTTGATCCGGAAATGCATGCCCTCGGGCTTGACCCGAGGGTGGACGCCGGTTTTCAGAAAAGATCATGCTCAATCAAAACCCAAAGCGCGATGACGTGCTAACTCAACCTCATCGCGCTTTAGCCCCGCGCCGCGCGCGAGGCGGGACGGTAGGCGAGGCGAGTATGGCCGGGGCAATAGGGCAGGCCTTCGACCGGCGTGTTGCCGCAAAAACAGAAATCCTCCGCTCCGGGCGTGCTGATCGGCCAGCGGCATCTTTGCTCGCTCAGCTCGAGCAACGAGCAGCGATGTTCCTCGCCGATCGTGTCATCGTCAAAGAGCACTTCGGGCTCGGCGTACACCGCCTGCAACATCCGATATTGCAGCCGCGGCGTGGTCTTCAGGCGAGGTCCCTTGACGGCGCCTTTTGCGCTCTTTCGCGCCCTGCGTCGCAGGTCGATAGTCTTTTCGCGGGTCAGGTTGAGGCGCGAGAGCTTGCCGATGACGGCGTTGCGGCTGACCCCGATGTCGGCGGCGATCTGGCGGCAGGATAGCCCCGCCTCAAACCGGTTTTTCAGGCGTTCGATGCGTTCGGTGGTCCAAGTGGGCTGGAAGGTGGGCTGGAGCGCGGGCATGTTGATGGTTCCAAGTTGCGGATGATCTCCGGATTCCTGGCCACATTGTCGACCGAGCCCATTTGCGCGTGCTTCCCCGTCACATCTTGCCATTGTCGCGGATCGACAGCAGCCCGTCCTTGATGGCGAGCCGAATGCCTTCCTCGACCAATGTCCTTGCGACGCCGGGAACGCTTGTTCCGTGGGTACCCTGTTTCACCAGCTTTTCGAGATAGCCGATGGTCTGGAGAGCCAACGTAATCGGAACGCGATCGGTTTCGGCTTTTTCTGTGGCCATGCAAAAAGCTAGCCTCCAACTCATGTACTGAAAAGTATCTATTTAGACTCTATTAAGTTATCCCCAGGAGTCAAATCGGTGGCGTCGTGCCTCCGCCAGCCATTGGAATTGCTGGCAAAATCGCAACGGTCGAGGCCGGCCCGCTTGGCCGGCGTTGCGATGGCAGGGACGGAGTGGGGGTTAACGGCGCTTTCGCGTCATCCATGCACGATCGTTTTGGCGATCATGCAGTGAATGCCCTTGGAGCCGTTCACGGTCTGGGTCACCCGCAGATCGGCTGCGAGACTGCAGAGCGTGTAGGCATCTTCGCGCGACAGATTGCGCTTTTCGCCGAGCAGCACGATCATGTCGCGCAACGCCCGCACCACGCATTGATCCAAGTCGGGATCCATCGCCATCGTCATGTAATGCGTCGGCGTCTCGGCGCGGGGATAATCGAGCCGGATATCCTTGCGCACCGTCAGGCGGAAGCGGCCCCGCAACGCGGTCTCGATCGCGGTGACGCAGACCTCGCCGTCGCCCTGCACGCCATGGCCGTCGCCGCAGGAGAACAGCGCGCCCGGCACGAACACCGGCAAAAAAAGTTTTGCGCCGGCGCCGAGTTCCTTGTTGTCGAGGTTGCCGCCCATCGCGCGCGGAATGAGCGAGGTGATGCGCCCCCAGGCGGGCGGCGGCGCCACGCCCATCACGCCAAAGAACGGCGAGAGCGACAGATCGAGCCCCCATGGCAAGCGGCCGACCATCCGCTGTGTGTCGAGCGGAATGTTCATCAGTCGCGGCTCGTGGAAATCGTCGGGCAGGGTGCCTGCGAGGGGGCGGATCAGATTGTAACCCCAATCCTGCCGGAGCTTGACATCGAGGATGTCGACTTCAAGCACGTCACCCGCTTCGGCGCCCTTGATCGCCACCGGACCGGTCAGGATATGACCAGGCACCATCCGCTCGCTTTTGGCATGCACCTCGCTGAGTTCGGGCGGGACGTGAAACCTGGTTTTATCGGGCACCACTTCCGGGCCACCGCTGATGGTGTCGATGGTGATGTCGTCGCCGCTTTCGATGGTGAGCACCGGCTTCAGCTTGGCTTCGAAAAAGCCCCAATGGCAGGTCTCGGGGCTTGAATGCAGATGATGATGGGTCATGGGAAAGCTTTTGGATGGCGAAGGGACAGCGTATGAGGCTGTACCAGAATATTCGGGGGGCTTCGCTTGTTTTTCGTACTGTCCAAGACGCTTGGCGTCATGCTGCTGCCGACCAACTTCCTGATCGCGCTGGGTATGGCCGGCGTCATTCTGCTGGTGACGCGATTAGCCGCGGTCGGTCGCAGGCTGCTGGTTGCCTCGGTCGGGCTGCTTGCGATTTGCGGATTTTCGCCGCTCGGAAATCTCCTGCTCTATCCGCTGGAGCAGCGATTTCCGCCATGGGATGCCGCGCAAGGGCCGCCTGACGGCATCATCGTGCTGGGTGGAGCGATCGATCCTGATATCTCGGTCGCGCACGATACGGCGGTGATCCGCAGCGCGCCCGATCGCATGATCGCTGCCGCCGCACTTGCCCGTCACTATCCGAAGGTGCGCATCGTGTTCTCCGGAGGGAGTGCGAACTTGATTGCGAACGATGCGAGAGAAGCCGATTTTGCGACCGATATTTTCGAAGGTCTCGGCGTCAACAAATCGCGGCTCACGCTGGAGCGGCGCTCGCGCAACACGTATGAAAACGCCGAATTCTCCAAGGCGATCGCGGCCCCGAAGGCGGGCGAGCGCTGGCTCTTGGTGACGTCGGCCTTTCACATGCCACGCTCGATTGGGCTGTTTCGCAAGGTGGGATTTGCCGTACAGCCTTATCCGGTGGATTGGCGGGTCGGCGGCCGTGCCGACCTGTTGAGCTTTACCAGTTTTGCCGGCGATGGCTTGGCGCGGACCGATACCGGTTTGCGCGAATGGCTGGGCCTGATCGCCTACCGCCTCACGGGCAGGACCAGCGAGTTGCTTCCGGGGCCCGCGAAGGACTAGAAGCAGGACGCGCCGATTTTGGAGTTGATGCCATGCAACACGAGAGGCCGCCGGAACCGCTGGATTTGACCGGCATGGTCGCCGACCTGAACAATCTGCTTCGCCTCAAGACCACCGTGATCGGCATGAAAATGTTCGCGCGTGTCGAGGATATGCAGGCGATCGAAAAAATCCGGCGTCCGAGCGCGATCCACACCACCGACCAGATCGTCAGCATGGCCTCGCGGCTCGGCTGGACGGTGGGTATCACCGCCGATGACCTCGTCGGCGCCCAATGCCGCGCCGTGATCGGGCTTGCCCCGCAGGACGAGAAATGGCTCTCGGGGCAAAACTACGTCGGCGTCTGGCATGGCACGGCGGAAGACGCACGCAAGCGCCAGGAGGCGCTCGATGTCGTGGCGTTCGGTCAATACCAGGCGCTCGCGGTAAGCCCGCTTGCGAGCGGCCGCCTTAATCCGCCCGATATCTGCCTGGTCTACGCAACGCCGGGGCAGATGATCATCCTGATCAACGGGCTGCAATATACCGGCTACAAGAAGTTCGAATGGGGCGTCGTCGGCGAGACCGCCTGCGCGGATTCCTGGGGACGGGCGCTGAAGACCGGCGAGCCCAGCCTGTCGCTGCCGTGCTTTGCCGAGCGGCGCTATGGCGGGGTGCCGGATGAGGAGCTGCTGATGGCGCTGCCGCCTGCCCATCTTGCCAAGGCGATCGTTGGCATGAAGCAGTTGGCCAAAAACGGCCTGCGCTACCCGATCGCGCCTTATGGTATCCAAGCCGACGTGCGTGCCGGCATGGGAGTTTCCTACGGCAAGAAATAACACCATCTGGCGCCTAAGCGAGCATCACCTCAGGGAATTGAGTATGAAGTCTTCGTCGAAGTTCGACATCGTTGTCTATGGCGCGACCGGGTTCACCGGCCAGCTCGTCGCCGAATACCTCGCGGCCCATTACCGGGATGACCGGCAACTGAAATGGGCGATGGCCGGACGCAGCTTGGACAAGCTGAAATCCGTGCGCGATGCGATCGGCGCGAGCGCGGATACGCCGCTCATCGTTGCCGACGCCGCCGATCCGACCTCGCTGCAAGCGATGATCGATCAGACCAGATCGGTCCTCACCACGGTCGGTCCGTATCAGCTCTACGGCTCCGACCTGCTCGCGGCCTGCGCGGCATCGGGTACCGACTATTTCGATCTCTGCGGCGAGCCGATCTGGATGCGCCAGATGATCGACAGGCACGAAGCCGCCGCGAAAGCGAGCGGCGCGCGGATCGTCTTCTCCTGCGGCTTCGACTCGGTGCCGTTCGAGCTCGGCGCGTTCTTTGTGCAGGAGCAGGCGAGACGTGTGTTCGGCGCGCCGGCCTCGCGCGTCAAGGGACGGGTGCGCGACATGCGCGGTACGCTGTCGGGCGGTACGGCGGCCAGCGGACGCGCGACGTTCGAGGCCGTTGCCAAGGATCTCAGCCTTGTCGCCATCCTAAATGATCCATTTGCGCTGACGCCCGGCTTTAGCGGCGCCAAACAGCCGAAGGGCAACAAGCCATTCTATGAGGAAGACCTGCAGTCCTGGACGGCGCCTTTCATGATGGCTTTGATCAACACGCGCAACGTCCATCGCTCCAACATGCTGATGGGATTCCCCTACGGAAAAGAGTTCGTCTATGACGAGATGGTGCTGACCGGGCCCGGCGAGAGGGGCGAAGCCAACGCCAAGCGCGTCATGGCGGCCAATAACGAAAAGACCGGTCCAAATGCGCGCAAGCCGGGGGAGGGGCCGTCAAAAGAAGAGCGAGAGAATGGGCTCTACGATCTTCTTTATGTTGCGATCGCGCCCGACGGCCGCCAGGTCCGCGCTTCGGTCAAGGGCGACCGCGATCCCGGCTACGGCTCGACGTCAAAGATGATCTCCGAATGTGCGGTCTGCCTGCTGCGCGACACGCCCGACGTGCCAGCCGGTTTCTGGACGCCGGGCGCGGCTATGCAGCACAAACTGATCAAGCGGCTTGTCGATAACGCTGGGCTGACGTTTCAGGTCGAGGGGTAATGGTGCAGGGATTGTAGGCGTACATGCAATCCATGCCGCGCCGCGCCGTAAGGGGAATCATGAGCTTCAGCATCTGGTCGCGGACCCAGGCGCCGGTGCGGCTGAACTCACGCTTCTGGTTGCCGTTGCGACGGGCCAACGCGACGATGCATTCGGCGCGCGGGCGACGCTCGCGCTCGAAATTCTGAAAGGCGGTACCGATCTCGTGTTCGGCGCAAAGCGCGCATACAAGCCGATAGGCGTCTTCAAGCGCGAGCGAGGCGCCTTGGCCGGCATGGGGACTGGTGGCGTGCGCGGCATCTCCGATCAGAACCGTCCGCCCACGCGACCATGTCGGCAGCGTCGCCACGTCGAGCGTTGCGGTGACGCCGATGTCTTCCGCGGCTTCCAGAATTTGCGGGATCGGGTCGTGCCAACCGGCATGGAAAGTGAGCAGTTGCCGCTTGAGCGCGTCGTGGCTCACGCCCCGGAACGTCGCGGCGTCGACGCCGGCCGGCGCCGGTTGGGTGCTCCACCACATCACGCCGTCCTGGGGATCGGAACTGCAGAACCCGAAGCCGAAAAATCCGCTCCGCCCGAACGTCGTCCGCACGCGCCGGCCTGTTCCGCTGTGCTCGATCAACGACCTCGGTACAAACCCGCCGAAGCCGATCAGGCCGGTATCGAAAGGTTTTGGGCCATCGGGCACGACATGGGTTCGCACCACCGAATGGACGCCGTCAGCGCCGATCAGGAAGTCGCCCTCGGCGCTGGAGCCGTCCGCAAAGCGCGCGACCACGCCCTGATCGGCGCCGACGTCGATGCGGACCAGCCGCTTGTCAAAGAACAACTCGACGTTCTCGCACCAGGCCTTATTCACGATCGTTTCGTTGAGAGTGGCCCGGCGCATGTTCACCGCCGGCTGACCGAACCGCTGTTCCATATTCTCGTTGATGGAGGCGAGCCGGTTTCCCGATTGCGAATAGAAATCGAATGCTTCCGCGACCGAGCCGCGGCGGATTATTTCATCGGCGAGGCCGGCCGCGGCAAGCACGTGCATGCCGTTCGGCGCAATCTGCAGGCCGCCGCCGATGCCCGTGGAATAGGGCCAAGCCTCGAACACCTGCGTCTCGAAACCGGCTTTCCGGAGCAGGATGGCTGCGACGGGGCCGGCGATGCCGGCGCCGATGATGAGGGCTTTGCGGGATCGTGTGGCCATGCCTTGCTCCTGATGTTGCGGTGGGGTAAGAAAGTACGCGAGCTAATCATCTTAGCATCTAAGAGATCATACGACTAAGAGATAGGACCGGTTTTGTCAAGACAGAAAGTGCGCGCAGCGCTGATGCAGGAACTGGAACACGCGATGCGCCGGACGTCGGGTTTGGGCGCGATTTTCAGCCAGACTGTCGCGGATTCCGCCGGCATCTCGAGTTCCGACCTCGAATGCCTCGATTTCCTCAATCTGGAAGGCCGGGTGACCGCGGGACGGCTCGCCGAAGTGACGGGTTTGACCACCGGCGCCATCACCGGCGTGGTGGACCGGCTGGAGAAGGCGGGGTTCGTGCGTCGTGAGCGCGACGACGACGATCGCCGCAAGGTCTTCATCGCCGTGGTCCCCGCAAATACCGCGAAGATCGGACGGCTCTATCAACACATGCAGCGGGCGATCCTGAAGGATTGGGAGAGCTATTCGGACACCGAGCTAAAGCTGCTGCTCCGCTTCGCCAACCAGGGCTACAAGACCATGCTGTCGGCGACCGAGGAACTCAAGGCGATGATGGCGGCGCCCAAGGCGAAGCGGAAGGGCGCTACGAAGCCGGCGCGGTCGCCGTAAGCGCTTGATCCGGGACCGCCTGGTAGCGCTGCGCGGCAACGAACATCCCCCACATCGCTCCCAGCATCATCCAGAAGTGCCGCCAGTGATCGGTGTCAATCACAAAGTTTTCGCCGACCGTCCCAAGGAAGGCCGAAAAGATCGCGAGATAAGCGCGCTGCCAGGGTACGCGGACGAATATGTTTCTGAATCCGAGGATGACGGTGGTGAAAACGAGCGCGGGATAGCAGACGCCCGACATCCAGCCGCCGGACATGAAGGCGTTGAGATAGGAGTTGTGGGTGTCCTCCGGAAAATAATGATGGAACTGCAGCGGGCCGATGCCGAACGGCAGATCGAGCGCCATGGCGGCGCCCAGGATGTGCCGGCCGAACCGGCCGAAGCGGCCCTCGTCATAGCTTTGGTCGAAACTTGCGCGCTGGTTGAACATTTCAGCTATCGAGTCGAACGACAGCAGCACCGCGACCAGCGCGGCGGCTGCGACGACCGCGACGACAGCAATCATGATGATGCGCGAGCGCTCCGCGCTAGAGCGGCTGGTCATGACCATCAGCGCCAGCATGAAGGCCGACGTCAGGAGGAGTCCGCCCCATGCCGCGCGTGAGAACGCGAGCAAGATCGCAAGTCCCATGACGCCGAGCGCAATCGTGCTGCGAAGCGCCTTGCCGAAGCGGTCGGAAACCACGCTTTGCAGGACGAACAGCGACGGCAGGATCAGGAACGCGCCGAGCACGTTCGGATCCTTGAACGTGCCGCGTCCCCGATCATAGAGCGTCAACAGGTCGTGCCCGCCCGGAACGAGATTGAAATAGCCGGCGATCGCGGCGAGCGATGCGATCATGGCGCCGACCGTGAGACCGCGGCGCAGCATGTCGAGCCGGGCGGTAGTGTCCTCGGAGACGACCATGGCGAAGAAGATCACGGTCGCCGCCATATACCAGGATGTCGCGATCCAGCTTGCAACGTTGGACTGGTCCAGCAGGGGAATGGCGCCAATGGTGTAGCCGATATTGATCAGGACCAGCAGCAACAACAGCGGCATGAAAACCAGCCGCAGCCGCAAGCCGGTCGCAAAGAACAGGACGGCGGCAACGAGCGTCACCAGCTCATAGGGGCTTGGTTCGATGAAGACGATCGCAGCAGATGCGCCGGCCAGCCATACCAGCGCGCGCTGCAAGGCGAGGATGCCGGGCGCCGTTACGGAGGAAGGGTAGCCGCCGGCTGTTGCCGCATACGCCATCACGCACTCACAGATCCACGCAACGCCATTCGTACCCACGTTTTCGTACTGGATCGAAACGACACCTAATAAGCGTTTTCGCTCTTCGTCATCAGCGCCAGCGGCGTGCGCAGCAGAATGTAGACATCGAACATCACCGTCCAGTTCTCGATGTAGTAGAGGTCGAACTCGACGCGCTTCTGGATCTTTTCTTCATTGTCGATCTCGCCGCGCCAGCCGTTGACCTGCGCCCAGCCGGTAATGCCGGGTTTGACGCGGTGCCGCGCGAAATATCCGTCGACCGCCTCGTCGAACAGCCGGCTCTGCAACTTGCCCTGCACCGCATGCGGGCGGGGACCGACCAATGAGAGATTGCCTTTGAACACGACGTTGAAGAGCTGCGGCAGTTCATCGAGGCTGGTTTTGCGGATGAAGCGCCCGATGCGGGTCACGCGCGGATCGTTCCTGGTCACAACCTTGGAGGCGAGCGGATCGGCCTGATGGTGATACAGCGAGCGAAACTTGAGGACGTCGATGCGTTCGTTGTTGAAGCCGAAGCGTTTCTGGCGGAACAGCACCGGACCCGGGCTGTCGAGCTTGATCGCAAGGGCGACCAGCGCCATGACCGGCAATGCCATCAGCAGGATGACGGCGCCGACGAAGTGGTCGAACAGCCATTTCATCACGAGGTCCCAGTCGGTGATCGGCGCCTCGAACACATTGAGGGTCGGGACCTTGCCAAGGTAGGAATAGGAACGCGGGCGGAAGCGCAGCTTGTTGGTGTGGGCCGAGAGGCGGATGTCGACCGGGAGCACCCACAGCTTCTTCAGCATTTCGAGGATCCGCGTCTCCGCCGAGATCGGTAGCGCGAACAACACGAGGTCGATACGGGTACGGCGCGCAAACTCGACGATATCATCGACCTTGCCGAGCTTCGGGCTGCCGGCGCAGGTCTCGAGTGCGCGATTGTCGTTACGGTCGTCGAACACGCCGAGCACGTCGATATCCGAATCGTCCTGGGCCTTGAGCGCCGCGACGAGTTGCTCGCCGTTTTGGTCGGAGCCGACGATGATGGTCCGCCGGTCGAGCCGGCCCTGCCGCGCCCAACTGCGAACCATCGAGCGCAGGAACAGCCGTTCGGCGGTCAGTATGCCGAGGCCGGCAAAGAAGAACGCCGAAAGCCACAACCGTGAAATCTCGCCGCCGAGCTTGGCGAAGAACGAGGCCCCGATGAACAGCAGGAACACGAAGGCCCAGGACGAGATCATCCGCGTGGTCTGTCCGAGTTGGCCGCGGAACACCTGCACCTGATAGATATCGCCAGCCTGGAAGCAGATTACGGCGGTCGCGGTCATGCCGAAGATCGCCGCGATATATTCCCAATGGAAGCCGGAAAGCGGCACGACGTAGCCGACATAGAGCGCAATACCGACAAGGCTGAGCAGGACGAAGTCAGCGAGGCGAACGATTCCCGCCATCACGACCTGCGAATAGGCGCGGCGTACCTTCTGCTTGGTGACGGCAAGCGCGGCCTGCGACAGGCGGCGTCGGCGCTCGATGGGAGAGCGATCGGCTGAAACCGTAGCGATAGTCGCGGCTGTTGCCGCGTCATCTAACATCGAGCGCGCGTTGATCGGTTCCACTTGTCCAAGTCCGTCTTCGCAAGGCACGCCCACCGAATGGAGACAGCCGAGCGGAATTTCTCAGGGTCGAGGCTTAAAGGACAAATCGGAAGAAACGGTTACGCTGGTAAATAACGGTTAGCAGTCTATCGCGTTGGGTTTGCTTCAATCGCATCGCGGTAGCCGGCCAAGACCCCCTCGACCATCGCCTTCTGCGAGAAATGCAGGAAGATGCGTTCGCGAAGCGATTTTGCCCGCGCCGATGTGGCGTCCGGATTCTCCCTTGCCATCTCGATTGCGTCCGCCATCGCGCCGACGATGTTAGGGGCAAACAGCGCTTCGGAATGGGTTCCGAAAATCTCCGGGATGCCGCCGACATTGGCGGCGACCATCGGGATTCCGGCAGCGCCCGCCTCGATCACGACGTAGGGCATGGAATCGCCGCGGGAGGGAACGACCAGGAGCCTGCCCTTGGAGAAGCCGTGGCGCGCCTTGACGTGGCCGATGAAACGCACCCACTCGTTCAGCCCAAGCTTCTCCACCTGCGTCTTGAGCGCCGGCATTTCCTCACCGTCGCCGGCGAGCGTCAACGTCACCGGTCGGCCGTCGGCATGCAGCCGCGCCACCGCGTCGACCAAAAGATCGGCGCCCTTGATGTGCCTGAATTCGCCGACATAGACGACGTCGGTTGCGTCCTCGGCCAACGCAATCGCATCGAACTCATTCGCGGTCACGCCGTTGAACACACACCGTACCAGCCCCGTAGGAGTGCCGACTATACGCTTATAGGCGTCGCGAGCGTAAGCGCTTTCGAACAGGAACAGATCGGTACGATTCATCAGCGCGCGTTCGATGCGGCCGTAGAGCGCGCCCTTGAATGTGTTGGGCGGATAGTGCAGCGAGCCGCCATGCGGCGTGTAGACGCGAATGACACCGCTCGAGCGTGTCATGGCGCGGACGAAGACTCCAGCCTTGGCGCCATGTCCATGCAGCACGTCCGGCTTCAAACGCCGGATCAGGCGCGTGAAATGCACCCACGCCAGCATGTCGGTCGGCGACGGCTCGCGGTGAATGGCAACGCGGTGAACGCCAAGCTTGAGCCGGGGTGAGAGTTCGGCCAATGCCTGGTCGGCGCGCTCGCCGCCGGTGAGGCTGTCGGCGAGAATGCCGACGTGGTGGCCGCGATCGGCCTGTCCATGGGCGAGATCGAGGACATGACGGAAAATCCCGCCGACCGGCGGGCGTATCGCATGCAGGATACGAAGCGGCTGGTTTGATTGCGGGGCCATGGTCAAAACCAGCGTTCGCGGATGGGACACCTAAGGGAAAATCGTGATTCCGATTAGGAGCTTTCATGGTTAACAAAACATGATGGACGCCGCCAGTGGCCGCTTATTCGGGCCTTCAAATCGGCCCGATTAACCCGGCGGCAACCTTAATGGAGTGTAATCGCCAGGGTGCAGTAGAGCAGTTGCGTCGGCGGGGGTGTGCGATGCGTTTAGCGTTCTGGCGTGCGGGCATGGCCAAAGCGTTGGTCGAAAAGACCTTGGCCGTGCCGGCGCCAGCAGTTACCAGGCCGGTCGCGGATCCCCCATCCGGCGATCTGGATCTGCGCGCGCTCGGCCAAGTCCTGATGCGCAAGCGAGGCTTGATCATCGCTCCGACGATGCTTGCCGCCGTGGTCGCGATCATGGCGGTCAATCTGGTGACCCCACGATATAAATCCGAGGCGCGCATCCTGATCGACGGGCGCGAAAACGTCTTCCTGCGGCCGAATGGCGAGCGCAACGAGGAGCGCACAGCGCTCGATGCCGAGGCCGTCACCAGCCAGGTCCAGCTCCTGCTGTCGCGTGACCTGGCGCGCGAAATCATCAAGAGGAACAGGCTTGGCGAGCGCCCGGAATTCGATCCGGTGCTGCAGGGGGCTGCGCCGCTGAAATCGCTGCTGGCGCTGTTCGGGATCGGCCGCGACCCGTTTTCGCTGACGCCGGAAGAGCGCGTGCTCGACGCCTATTTCGACCGCCTCACCGCATACGCCGTCGATAAATCGCGCGTCATCGTGATCGAATTCCAGTCGCGTGATCCCGAGCTC
>Ga0209807_1000845_pt1 | contig 14298 bp, 13 predicted proteins | sample GraSoiAngelo_154_FD_186168 | JGI IMG/M metagenome (GOLD analysis project Ga0209807, IMG submission 186168) | Grasslands soil microbial communities from the Angelo Coastal Reserve, California, USA - 14_1009_13_20cm (SPAdes) (version 2) | ecosystem: Environmental > Terrestrial > Soil > Grasslands ... | reverse complement strand
GGCCCCACATGATTCATGCATGGCCTTTGTGGAACGCCCACCTGAAAGATGGGCGTCGCGCCCTTGCCAACGTGGGCGCGTTCATTCGGGTGCACCTTTGATACGCGGACACTCAACGATTGACGGCTTTGCTCTCACGCGCGCAGCCTGGCAAAAGCGACGGCGGTCAAAAGGTCGACAACCCTCTGCTACTGTCATGTCATTCTGAGCGCAGCGAAGAATCTCTGATTAGTTTGATTCTAAGGCGCGGCCAAAAAATGCAGAGATCTTTCGCATTCGCTCAGGATGACAGGCTTGCAAGGTTAGACCAGACCGCGTTTTCTGAAATCACCGAGATTACCGCCGGAAGACCGCTCGACCAGGTCTATGGTGAACTTGAGCAGGCAAACTTCCCACGCGTCCTCCACGCCTTGTATGATCGCGCTGAGTGGTTCGTTTTTGTTCTCGACCTGCCGCCTGGTGCGATTAATTACCGCGTCGATTGAATCGCTCAGCGTCTGTTCGTTCAGATCAGTCTTGCGAAATTGAAAACCATAACGGAGCACGGCGATGTTTCGGGTGTGCTCACGCAGTTGTTCTACGTATCGCTCCGCCTTTTCTCCGAAGCCCTCCAGTAACAACCGGCAATAATGCTCCGGTGTCAGAATCTGCGGGCGTTCAGCCTGGATTTTCCCGTTGCGGATCCGCACCTGGTTGACGCGGTCCATCAATTCCGAGATCAAATAGAAATTGAAACTGGTGCTGCCGAAAGTCGCGATCTGACGCTCCGGCGCGACGATCACCTGCGTATTTTCAATTGCGTAATCAAAGTCGTCTTGGGTTATGGACATCACTGGTACATTAAGGCACTCAACCTGGACTTCCAAACCCGAATAAGGTCACAACACTGGGGTAAACGCCGTACTGGGGGCGTTCGGTCGCCGCAGCGGGCCGACCCTTCCATGATTACTCGCTTTGCGGTTTTGCTTCTCCGCCTTGCTGTCGCTGCGCGGCCTGTTGCGGTTGAAACAGAGACAAATACTCGGCGTAACCTTCCTCTTTCAGTTTTTCCACAGGGACAAAGCGCAACGCGGCGGAGTTCACGCAGAAACGTTGACCGGTCGGCGCAGGGCCGTCGTCAAAGAGGTGGCCGAGGTGCGAATCGCTCGATTTCCCGCGGACCTCAACACGCTCCATTCCGTACGAAGTATCGCGCTTTTCCGTCACGCTATCCTTCTTAATGGGCTGAGTGAAACTTGGCCAGCCGGTGCCGCTATCGAATTTGTCGAGCGAACTAAAGAGCGGTTCGCCGGTGATAAGATCGACGTAAATTCCCGGCTTGTGATTGTCCCAGTAGGCATTGTGAAATGGCGTCTCTGTGCCGCATTGACGCGTCACCTTGTACTGGTCCTTGGTTAATTTCTGCTGCAACTCGGCTTCGCTGGGAACGGGTTTGGTCGGATTGTTCATTTTCTCGGCTTCTTTTTTCTGTGTTTGAGCATACGAAAACAAGATCGAGCCGACAATCACGACAAGCGTGCCGGCTAACCCAAACCAGAGAGTTTTGTTTGAGTGTTTGTGTTTGTACGTTAATCGCGTTGATCTCATTGTGTCTTCTCGCGTGAATATCCCCTTTAAGCAGTGCTTAAGTCTGCGCACAATCACGCTTCCTTAAGGAAATGCGCAGAGATTTGCTTCTTAATTAAATTCGTAAATTAGACACAAAATGGTTGGGACGCGTTCATTCCTGCCGGCTGGCTTCGGGAACGCGAATGTAGCGGCGAAAAACGATTAGTCTGATCGGCGCGACCGATGCCGCCAAGGCATCCTCGTACACGCGTGGCGACTAGAAGGCTCGGGATGATCCGACGCGGGAACGCCGACGGTGTTCAGGGATCGGTTGTTCCGCTGCCGAGATTCAAGTTTTGGGCTTGCGGCGAACTGGGCGTACTGCTTTAAGTGCGGTCGTGACGCGATTTCAGCCCGCGAACTAGCTCCAAATGGCGTTAAGCAGATTTTGGGTCGCTCTCTTCCTTTGTTCGATTGCCTATCTCTTCGTCCAGCTCTTCACCGGCCGATATTACAGCATCGAATTTGCCGTGAGCGGCAAGAAGGACGATCCGCTGCTACAACGCGAGTATTACCTCGATAAGCTGCCACCTGAATTGGTGCGCAGCTTGCAGAGTGCGTTCGATCACAAGATCACGATTGAGAATAAAGAGTATCAGTACACGATCGACAACGAGGTCTTGAAGCTCTACGCCGGCAAACAGGCCGCTGACGGCGTCCTGCCGCAGTGCAAAACTACGATCTTCGAAATCTTATTACCGCTGATTGCTTACCTGGCGTTCTTCAGCGGTATCCTGCAGTTGCTGATAGACAGCGGCGCTGCGGAACGCGTCGCAAAACTCCTCAGTCCGATTTTCGTCCACGTTTTTCCGGACGTGCCGCGCGGTCACCCGTCGATCTCTTACATGACATTGAACTTCGCGGCGAATTTCCTCGGCCTCGACAGCGCGGCGACACCGTTCGGCTTAAAGGCGATGGAGAGCCTTCAGGAACTGAACGACAAGAAGGACCGAGCAAGCAATTCGCAGATTATGTTCATGTGTTTGCATGCGGCCGGGCTGACGCTCCTCCCGACTTCGATTATCGGTTATCGCGCGGCGGCACATGCGACGAACCCGGCGGACGTGATGTTACCGTGCATTATTACCTCATTCATCGGCACGGTTGCGGCGCTTGTACTCGTCGGCATTCGCCAGCGGATCAATTTATTTAAGGCTACGATTGTGATCGCAATCGGCGGAATCGCTGCCGTTATCGCCGCGTTGCTTGCCTATATCACGCGGCTGGATCTGATCAGCAAAGGCCATTTCACCGGCAATCTATCGAACGGTTTGCTGCTCGGCCTTATCTTCGCGATTCTCGGTTACAGCTTGTTGCGCGAGACGCAATTCGCGGCAAAGGGCACGACGATCTTCAACTCATTCGTCGAAGGCGCATACAACGGGCTAGCAGTCGGGCGTATCATTTTCCCGTATATCCTTGGAATGCTTGTCGCGATCTCGCTTTTCCGAAACAGTGGACTATTCGAGATGTTCGCGGCCGCGCTGGCGAGGACGTTTCGCGCCGTCCACGTGAGCGATCAGATCGTGAATGCGCTGCCAATCGCAATTCTTCGACCATTTAACTCGGCCGGAAGCCGCGGATTTTTGCTCGACGCGATGTATACATACGGCGCGGACTCCTTCACCGGCCGTCTCGGTTGCGTTTTCCAATGCGCAGCGGAGACGACGTTCTACGTCCTCGCCGTTTACTTCGGGAGTGTGAAGATCAAGAATACCCGCTACGCGCTGAGCACCATGCTGCTCGTTGATCTGATCTGCGTGTGCGGCGCGATCTTCGTGTGCGTGGCATTCTTTAAATTATAGGTAGGTCCCCCAGGCGCGCTTTAGCTGCGCTGCAGCGCCCTGGTGAAGTATGGCTGAACGATGTTAGTCGCGGCGAAGACGCGGCCAGTCATGATCCTTAGCGGTTTGTGCGTCGGTCGAAATGATCTCTGCACGTCCTTCGGCTCAAAAACGTTCACAACAAGTTTTCGAGGTACTTCTTCCGATCGAATGGCGCGAAATCGTCAATCGTTTCGCCGGTGCCGACAAGGCGCGTGGGAATGCCAAGTTCATCCTGGATCGCCACTACGACCCCGCCTTTGCCGCTGCCGTCGAGCTTGGTGACGACCAGGCCAGTGAGTCCAAGCGCATTGTGAAACTCGCGTGCCTGACTGAGTGCGTTGCTGCCTGTGGTAGCATCGACGACCAGCAACGTTTCGTGCGGTGTGTCTGGATCGAGTTTGCTCAGAGTCCGTTTTATCTTCTGTAGCTCGGCCATCAGATTTGCTTTGGTATGTTGCCGGCCGGCTGTGTCGCATAGCAAAAAGTCAATCTTCTGTTTCGCTGCTGCCTGATACGCCTCGTAGCAAAGCGCCGCGGGATCTGCGCCGTGCTGGCCGCGAACGATTTTAACGTCGAGTCTCTTCGCCCAGATCTCGAGTTGCTCGATGGCCGCAGCTCGAAACGTATCTGCAGCCGCGAGCATCACAGTTTGTAGGGCGTTTCTGTGAACCCCGAAAGCATTCGGGGCTGACACAGACGCCCTACAATTGCCGCCCTGTATCAAGTGCGCCAGTTTTGCTGCGGATGTTGTTTTGCCCGTTCCGTTCACGCCGACAATCAAAATCACGCTCGGTTTGCCCGTCGCTCGACGAATTGGCGCCGGATCGCGCGGCAAAATCCGCGCAATCTCGTCGCGCACCGCTTTGATTACGTCGCCAACCCCAAGCAAAGCCCAGGCCTCGCGTTCCTGCAGCGTTTTGATGATGCGCAGTGTTATCGGGACGCCGAGATCCGCGCGGATGAGCGATTCCTCCAGCTCATCCCAATCGATCGGTTTCCCGGCGAATTGTTTCGCCAGTGATTGAAGAAAATTCATGTGGCCGTTGAAAAGTTAAACGGTTGAAGAGTTGAAGGGAAAACACAAGCGGCGACGACCTCGGCCTTCGCAGAAGGTCCGAAGTCACCATTCAGAAGATGCAAATTATTCGGTTGATCACCGCTTGTCATTGCGGAGCCGGGCTGGCCGACGCCTTTGTTGGCGACGTAAGGCCCTGCAATTCTGCCATTGCCTCGTTCAACTTCTGTTTTTCATCGTCGGCTGCGCATTCGAGGCAGGTCGCGGCCTTCACCAGGCCGCTCTTCGGATCGATCGTGACTTCAAAGTGGGTGCGAACAAGCACGCCGGCCAGGTTTCGATTATCGACCCACAGTTTGACCATGCGCCCACTATTTCTGGTCGAAAACTCAGCTTGATCGATTGAGCAGAATCGCGCCGAGCTTGGCGAACGCAATTCCTGGGCAACGGCGGTCTTCGCGGTGTCGAAATCTTTTCGTTTCTGTGAGCAACTGGTGAGAGAGACAACCAGCAGACAGATGGTGGCTAACAGGATCAGCTTCACACGCCCGCCTTCGTTCGACTATGGACCATGGAGCGATCTGTTGCCTAGCGTTAACAACAAGCAGGTTATGTGTGCCACACAGAGTCGATTGTGCCAAATGCGAACGCTGTTGGCAGCGGCGCGGCTACTAGGGTAACCCGAACGAGTCGATGTTGCCGTTTACCGTGGTTGCATAAACGTGGCCACCGGCAACCGCCACCGGCGTCTCGTTCGCGCCGCCCAGGACCAGCGTTGCGAGCGGCTGGCATCCATCAACACACCTGGCCGGGTAGGCGAGGACGTCGCCCCGCGTATAGATAAAATCAAGCGCGCCGACATAGACAACGCCATTCGCGACAGTCGGCGTAAACAAGGAGACTCCCGACGGCGCAGACGTCCACAGTGGGCTGCACACCGTCTGTCCGCAGCCCGCTACGGCGAAGGCTACCAGCTTTTCGTCACCTGAAGCGACATAAGCAACTCCGCGCGCGACTGCGATCGCATGCGGTGAGGCGGCAACGCTGCCTTTCCATTGGGGGTTACCAGTCGCGGCATCGAACGCGTGGATGGTGCCCTGATAATCGGGCACCAGCACGAAGCCATCGGCAACGGTCGGTGCTGCGTCAGGAGCAAATCGTGTGTTGCCAAGCCACAAATTCTGGCACGGTGTGGTGCACTCCGTCGGGAATGCATACACGCCGCTATCCCCCGATACAAACACCTGATTGCCCGATACCGCCGGCGCCCAATTCACCGGATCAATCCCCGGCCGGTTCACCTGTCCCGACCAAAGTTCAGCGCCAGTGTTTGCGTCGAAAGCATATGCGCGACCGTCGTATCCACCGATGTAGATTTTCCCGTTGGAAAAGGTCGGCGGCGAGTTTGTTCCCAGTGTGCCGACCGGCACCGCCCATGTGGGCGTGCATGTCCCGACACAATCTGTCGGGAACGCATAGAGGTTACCATCCAGCGAAGCCGTGTACACGTGTCCGCTCCCAACCGCAGGGTCCGAAAAGAAGCTAGATCCGGTGTAACTCCAGCGAATCGCGCCAGTTTTGGCGTCCAGGGCCCTGAACGTCGTCTCCGCATAAGAGCCGACATAGAGGACGCCATCTGCAAGAGCCGGGCCACTGAGCGGGGCAATGCCTGTGCCGTTGCCCGTCATGAATTCCCATTGGAGTGAAAGCTCCGCGACATTTGAACGGTTGAGGGTACGCTCGAGGGGATTGAACAAGGTGTGACGAGCGTCAAAGCCGTACTGCGGCCAGCGGGGTTCGACATTTGTTAGGCCACAGACGAGAAATGCCAGTCCAGCGACGCAGAAGGCACTTGCGCATAATTTTCTTCCACTCAGGTGCATGGGATGAGGGTCGGACAGCGAGGTTCCTCTGTCAATCAAACGAAGAACAATCCGAAGTAGCAACTAGCGATTACGAATCAAAAGTTCTAATTGGACCAGAATTGACCAGGCGGAAAACGGCGCGGCTTTCCATCGCTTTTTTCATTTCGGTTGCCATAATTCGATTGGATTCCCGTCCGGGTCATGCAACCGGCCGAATCGTCCATTCGGGTACTGCTGCGGATCCCATCGACACATTAATGTTCGCGGCACGAAGGACCTTAATCACTCGAAAAGGACTGGCTCCCGTAAGGTCTTACTCGTTGGCTGGGGCACGCGGACTGTGAATCCGTCGGCGGTTTTGTCGTTGAGGGCCGCGCGATTGGTCGCCTGGCAGCGGCATAGGCAAATGCGCGGCTCCGGTCTGGTCGGTTTCAAATTCAATAACGGCGCAGGTGATCAATACGGATGGGTGCGCGTGAAAATGCTGGATGGTCGAAAGAATATGTTCTGGGTGATCGATTACGCCTACGGCGACCCAGGAGAGCCAGTTTTGGCGGGCCAAACAGGACCTAACACGTCCGCACCCGAGTTGGAATCCTTGGGCGGGCTCGTCTTGGGGGGCCGCCGGGTTGCTCGGCTGGCGCAGGCGCGGCAGACATTAGCGCATTAGCCCTAACACGGTTCGCACAAGATTCGCAGTCGACGGGGGGGATTGTAACCAGGTCTTACAAGATTCACATTGCGTGGCTGCGATAGCACAATGCATCGGGTGGGACGCGGCTGACTGGAACACATGGCCTTTGACGGATAGTCTTGACACTCTCTGTCGATTTCGACATTCTCATTTCATGAGAACCTTCGGATCTAAACCCGCCTCAATCCCTTATTCTCGCTGGACCGCTTATGGCGCGGCGGCGACGGCCAGCGCATTCGTCTGTGCTTCATCCGCGGAGGCCGAGATTCACTATTCCGGCGTTGTTAATCATAACTTCGCGAACGGTAGCTTCGCGGGTCCCTTGGATCCCGGTGTCAGTCTCACGCTTGCTGCGGGTACCGGTACTCAGATCGGCAATAACACTTCCGAGTTCGGCTTTATCCATATTCGGGACGCAGCGCAAAATAAGCTTATAGGAACTTTTGTCGGCACCCTCGCCTCGTATGCAGGAGTTTATGCTTTAGAGCTCCCGGCGGGACAGTCTCTTCCCGCCCAGCGTTTCGCCATAAGTTGCAGATGGTCCAGCTCCTGCGGTTGCCAGGTTTGCTATCATGGGGCCTATATCGGGGGCGGGGGGAGATTCCGTGATCGCCGCATTGGTTTTATCGGATTCGTTTTCAATCGGGGTGCGGGCGTCGAGTATGGGTGGGCGCGAGTCAAGGCGAGCGGCGCTCCGAATTATCGCTTTCGTCTGGTGGACTATGCCTGGGGCGACCCCGGCGACAGAATCAGGACCGGACAAAAGACCTCGGCGGGAAACATGGTAGATGCTGTGACGGAATCCGGCTCGGTCGGTCTGCTAGCTCTTGGCGCCGCCGGTCTGGTCGCCTGGCGAAAACGACGGGAGCAGGGGACCAAATAAGCTCTCTCAATCGCATCTAGTAGCTCGATTCGATTACGCTGCTAAGGATTCATCGCTCGACGTAAAGTCCTTCTCATTGGCCGGGACTCTGCAAACTGGAAACACGTCAATCCGAGGCTGGAAGGAGGACTCCAGCTGGCTCCGTCCGTGTCTCTTTAAGATTGACTAGACATTTCTCGCCTTTGTAATGTCCGTTTATGAAAACCCTTCGTGCGATTAAGTCTGTTTCCCTTTCCGAGACGAGATGGCTTGCATATGCCACCGCCGGCGTCGCGAGCGCATTCGGCCTTTCATCAAGGGCCGAGGCCGAGATCCATTACTCGGGAGATGTGTCTATCAAACTTACCGGTAATGCTCGGGCTCGTCTTCCACTAAGCAACGGCGCATCTCTTGTCTTTGAAAACATTGACCCAGGAAGTACCTTCTGGCAGGACTTCGACTTCTTAATGAAAGGGGTAATCTCCGGGTCCGCCCGGGGGTATTTTCATACCGGAAGTTTCGGTCGCAACTTTCTATCCAATCTGCCTTCGAGAGTGAACGTCTCCGCGGGCGAGTTTCTGCCTGTCACCGGAAACCCTAGCTTTGGCGTCTTAATTAGTGATTGGTCGGATGGCGCATTTTCACCCATCGGTGGATGGCCACGAGGTTTTGTTGGTTTCCGATTCAATACCGGTAACGGCACGCAGTACGGGTGGGCGAGAATACAGACGCAAGACGTTATCATCAATCACAACCATCACGTTCGTGATCTTATTAAAGATTACGCTTGGGGCGATGTGGGCGACGCTATCTTGACGGGCCAAAAGCAATCTCTTCAACCGACCAATGCAAACTCGGTTCCCGGTTCCCTCGGCCTACTCGCTTTTGGAGCACAAGGCGTGGAGGCTTGGCGCACGCAACGCACGCAGAAGTCGAACTGACGACAGGATAGATGGCTCATAGGGACGGGCTTTCTCGCAAGGTACTGCTTATTGGCTGGGACGCTGCCGATTGGGAGCATATCAACCCATTGCTCGAGGAAGGCCTTATGCCAACCCTCGATGCTCTCATTAACCGCGGCGTCATGGGTAACCTCGCAACTCTGCAGCCGGTTCTATCCCCGATGCTGTGGAATTCGGTAGCAACCGGTAAGTTTGCCGACAAACACGGCATTCATGGATTTATCGAACCCGATCCGGTTAACGGCGGTGCCCGGCCGTACACCAGTACTTCGCGTAAGTGCAAAGCTGTCTGGAATATCCTGAGTCAGAGTGGACTTAGGAGTAACGTTGTTGGTTGGTGGGCGAGTCATCCTGCGGAGCCGATTAATGGCACGGTAGTAACCAATGCTTTTGGCGGGGTGCGATTCGATCCGCAGAAGGGCTGGATCGTGCCCAAGGGAGCTATCCATCCGCAGGAGCGAGGCGCGGAGCTGGCGCGGTTCAAGGTGTTTCCTAACGAACTTACGGAGGCTCACATCCTGCCTTTCATTCCCGACGCGGCCAAGATCGATCAAAAGAAGGACAAACGACTTAGTTCCTTCGCCAAGATCCTGAGTGACAACGCCTCCGTACACGCAGTCGTTACTGCTCTGATGGAAAGCGAGCCATGGGATTTCACGGCGGTTTACTACGACGGGATCGACCATTTCTCGCATGCCTTCATGCCGTATCACCCTCCGAAGCTGGAATGGATTAAGGAGGAAGACTTCGCAATGTACAAGGATGTTGTGAAGGGCGGTTACCACTTTCATGACATGATGCTGGAGCGCTTGCTCGACCTCGCCGGACCTGACACGACAGTTATCCTATGTTCTGATCATGGCTTTGAATCGGGCTCGCAACGTCCGCGTGGCACGCCACGGGAGCCCGCCGGCCCGGCCGCATGGCATCGACAATACGGAATGTTTGTCATGGCGGGCGCTGGGATCCGGCGCGATGAGCGGATCTATGGAGCCAGCCTTATTGATATCGCACCGACTGTTCTCACTCTTTTTGATCTTCCGATCGGCCAGGACATGGATGGCCGCCCATTGCTTGAAGCCTTTGAAGAGATTCCGAAGGTGAAAACGATTCCGAGTTGGGAATCGGTGGAAGGCGAGAGTGGCATGCACACCGGCGAGCAGCAGCTTGACCCCAGCCAGGCTCGTGAACTCATGCAGCAATTCGCGGCTCTGGGTTACATCGAGGATCCGGGCGCAGACAAAGAGAAAGCGACTGAATCCGCCGATATCGAAGGCAAGTACAACGTCGCGCGCACATTGTTGTGGAAAGGTCAGCCGGAAACGGCTCGCCGTCTTTTGGAAGATATCGTCAGGCGAAGACCGTGGGAGGATCGCTTTCTGCACCAGTTGGCGAGCTGTTACTTCCAAGGTGGTTATCTAGCGCAGACCGAGCGTTTGCTTTGCGCCATCGCGGATGGCAACGAACCTGGTACGGCCAGCGCAAAACTTCTTTGGGCGCGAGTGAAGCTGGCGCGCGGCGATCTCGGTGGAGCGCTGCGGGCCTTGCTGGAAGCGGAAGCAGCTGCTCCGCAAAATCCAGGCATCTATCTCCAACTCGGCGAGGCTTACCTGCGGCTTTCGCAGTTAAAAAACGCCATCGCTGCTTTCGAAAAAACGCTTGCCTTGGACGAAGATAACGCCCGCGCTTTTCTCGGACTTTCGACCGCCTACCGGCGCCTGGGCGAGAACCAGCAGACGGTCGACTGTGCATTGCGCGCCGTAAGTCTTTTGCACCGCCTGCCGATGGCTCATTTCAATCTGGGGGTCGCGCTGACTCGCTCTGGCGATACCGAACGCGCCACGCGCGCTTTCGAAACGGCCCTGCGCTTTCAACCGCAAATGATAAACGCTCATCGGTATCTCGCCCTCATTCATCGGAAAGAAGGTGGCGATCGGGAGAAGGCGCATTTGCATCGAGAAGAGTTGCTTCGACTCAGCCGCGCGCGACGCAGAGGCGACAGACCCAACGAGTCTAGACGCGAACAGCTTTTCGATTTGCCGGACATTCCAAATCGCGAGGAGCGCCTCGCCACTTTGCTCAAGGAGCGGCCCGACCCGAAACCAGAAGAAGAGAAGTCCGGCAAGACCTTCGTCATGGTCTCGGGTTTGCCGCGTTCGGGGACCTCGCTCATGATGCAGATGCTCGAAGCGGGCGGGTTGCCGCCGATGACCGATCATGAACGCGAAGCGGACATAGATAACCCACGTGGTTATTACGAATGGGAAGCGATCAAGCAAATCGCAAAGAAGCCAGAACTACTCGACGACGAATCAATCCAAGGCAAAGCGATCAAATGCATCTCGATGCTGCTACCGGCCTTGCCCCCCAAGCACCGGTACAAGGTTATCTTCATGATGCGGCCGATTGCAGAAGTGATGGCGTCTCAACAAGCGATGACCTCGCGCCTTGGGACGAGGGGCGCCAGTCTCGATCACGACCAGCTCGAGCGCGGGTTACGTGCGCACCGCGAAGAGATGCGTCGCTGGGGCAAGACGACGCCGGACGTCGAATGGCTGGAAGTGGATTATCCAGCCCTGGTGAGCGATCCGGCGCTCGTTATAACGCAACTCGTCGAATTCCTCGGTGGTGAGCGCTTGCCTAACGAGGAGGCGATGGCCGCCGTGATCGATCCCGCGCTCTACCGACGCAAGGCATAACGGCGGAGAGAATCTCCGCTTTCTTGGTCATCTTTGCTTACCAAAGTGGTGATCATTATCACTTTGGGCTTGCCATGATGCTGCGGACCTGACACGCTTGGGGCGATGAAAACACGCTCCTGGCAAAGTCATGATCTCAAGATCCCACCATCCCGCTGGCTGGCTTATGCCGGTGCCGGCGCAGCCACCGCACTGATTGGCGCGGTCTTGCGCGAAATAGTTGAGAGTTGAGAGCAATCGGGAAAACAAATTGACCTACTGCGGAGCGATCGCAGGGCGTTGCGCTCTCAAAATGTATTTCTGAATTTTGCCGGTCGCAGTTTTCGGTAGCTCTTTGACGAAGGTCATGCTGTGCGGCGCTTTGAAGTGCGCCAGGTTCACGCGCGCAAACTTCAGCAGCTCGCGCTCATCGGCACGGGCGCCTTGCTTGAGAACAACGAAGGCGTGCGGCGCTTCGCCCCATTTTTCATGCGGAAATCCGACGACCGCCACCTCCTGCACGGCCGGGTGTCTCAAAAGCACGCTTTCCACTTCGACGGAGGATATGTTTTCACCCCCACTTATGATGACGTCTTTCAGGCGGTCGCGAATTTCAACGTAACCATCCGGATGCACGACCGCGGCGTCGCCGGTATGAAACCATCCACGTCTTAACGCCTGCTCGGTTGCTTTCGGGTCGTTGTAGTAGCCGGCCATGATCACGTTGCCGCGGGCGACGATTTCACCCTGAGTAGCGCCATCGAGCGGCACGTCATTGCCCTGCGTGTCCACAACACGCAACTCGCCCGATGTAATCAACTCAACACCCTGGCGGGCTTTGATCGCGGCCCGTTCGCTGATCGGCAGGGGTGCGTGTTCCGCGCGCGGTTCGCACACTGTGATGAACGGCGCCGTCTCGGTTAGTCCGTAAACGTGCGTGATCGTCCAGCCCAAATCTTCTTCAAGTCGCTGGATGGTGGACGCTGCGGGCGGCGCGCCGGCCGTGACAACGCGAATTCCTTTGGGCGCGAGGCGACGGAAATTTTCCGGCGCGTTTGCTAAGGAAATTAAAACCGTAGGCGCTGCGCACAACGTGGTGACCTCCTCGGTCTTCATCAGTTCGAAGACAGTGCGCGGCTCGACTTTGCGCAGACAGATGTGAGTCGCTCCTGCTGCCGTTACGGTCCAGACGAACGTCCAGCCGTTGGCGTGAAACATTGGAAGGGTCCAGAGATAACGATCGGCACAGGTCATCGGAGCATGAAGAAGCGTGCCGATGGAATTCATCCAGGCATTGCGGTGCGTGATCATCACGCCCTTCGGACGCGAGGTCGTGCCGCTGGTATAATTGATTGTGAGCAGATCAGTCTCGTGAATTTCCGGGCGGGCAAATTCAGTCGAGCTCGCGTCGATCATTGCTTCATAGTCCAGCCAAGCCGAATTCGGCTGAGGACTCCGAACCTCTTCGCGAGCAGGCTCGACGCTACAGCTCAAGGCGACGAAGTGTTCAACGCGTGGAAGACGGGATTGAATGCTGTCGATCGTGCCAAGGTAATCGCGATCTGCGCAGACCATACGCGAACCGCTGTGATTGATGAGGTAAACGAAGTCGTCAGCCGTCAGCCGATAGTTTAGCGGCACAAGCACAGCGCCGATTTGCGGGACTGCATAAAACGATTCGAGCTGCGCGTGCGTATTCGGTGAGAGATAAGCGATACGATCGCCCGGTCCGATTCCAAGTTTCTGCACAACCGCCGACCAACGATCACATCGATCGAGAAATTGCGCATAGGTCCAGCGTGAGTCGCCATCGATTACGGCGACACGGTCGGGATAAAGTTTGCGCGCGCGACGAGCAAACTCGAGAGGCGTCAGTGGCGTTTCCATTGGTTTGCTTGAAACGATTGATAGTTAATGGTTGAGAGCGTACAGCTCCGTGGGAGGCACGCTCCGTTACCGGAGTTGATAGAGAAAATATGGAAATAAAGCGAGTTGGTACGCAAGCGGCCGCATCCTCCTCTGCCACGGCTTCCGCCGCCGATGCGTTATCGCGTGACAAGCTGGCGGGACAAGAAGGATCTGCGGAGTGGTTCACGGGCAAAGTATGGATTCAACCGTTATTCGAGGCGCCGGACCCAGCGCGCGTTCGTTGCGCGAGCGTCACGTTCGAGCCGTGTGCCCGCACCGCCTGGCATACACATCCACTCGGCCAGACGCTGATCGTCACCTCCGGTCTGGGATGGGCACAGCGCGAAGGCGGTCCAGTCGAGGAAATCCGGCCAGGCGACGTGGTCTGGTTTCCGCCTAACGAAAAACATTGGCACGGCGCAATGCCAACGACCGCGATGACGCATATCGCCATTCAGGAAGCGCTCGACGGCAAGGTCGTCGACTGGATGGAGCAGGTGAGCGAGGCACAATACGGCGGCAAAGAGTAAAAATTAAAACGTAGACTCACCGTTCGAACATGCTTGGCACCTCCGCATGTTTCTGATGAGATGCCGGCGTTTGAGCAGTCTCCCGCGTCAGTCATAGGGGAGCTTTATATGACCAAAAAATTCATGTCTCTGATTGCAACCGTAAGCGCGATGAGCGCAGTGACGCTTTTTCCGCAGGAAGCGACAATCAAGGTGGGCGAGGCGACGCTGATGTTGGAGAAGAAGACCTATCCGTTGAAACACGCCCTAGCGTACGAGACAATAATCGACAACGAGAAAGCGATCGTGGTGGTCCTTAGTGGCCAGGCTGTTGCCGGTGAGAAACTGAAAGAAACGAAAGAAGCGGAAAA